>Ga0209747_1001236_pt1 | contig 13652 bp, 14 predicted proteins | sample BarGraNGADG00311_FD_184498 | JGI IMG/M metagenome (GOLD analysis project Ga0209747, IMG submission 184498) | Arctic peat soil microbial communities from Barrow, Alaska - Barrow Graham LP Ref core NGADG0011-311 (SPAdes) (version 2) | ecosystem: Environmental > Terrestrial > Soil > Wetlands > Peat... | reverse complement strand
GGTCGTCGCGAGAAAACGGATCGTACAACGGCGTTGAGAACCGGCCAGGAGACGCAGCCAGTGCGGGTATCGACGGTGACCTTCGGGATCGTCAGCGATGGTGTCACCTCAGTGCGCGGCCTTTCACGCACGAACGTTCTCGATGGGACAGTCGCCTCCGGAAGCTTCCTCGTTGTCAATACGGATACGAAGCACGGCGTCAACTACAACCAAGGCTATCTCCCGGGTAAATATCGCGTTCGCTCGATCGTGGCGAACGACGCTGCCGGCGACGAGGTCAAGGTTCGGGTTGCCGGAGTGGATAACGAGTACGCGACGGGCGCTCTCATGGCGCCGCTCACGGGGCCCGAGTTTCGGATGGCCAAACGGCAGATCAGCGGTGTGAGGATCGGCTGGATCGAAAGGCGCGAGCCGCGCGGAACGCCGCTCTCGCGGCTCTTCTGGCTATCTGGAACCCCCGTTCCCCAGTGCGAAGGCGAGTGGTGTGGGGCGTACCTCAAAGCTCGTGAAGTCGTCTATTCGCGTCAGGTCGCTCCCGATCCTGGCGGAGTTGTGCGGATAGGAGTCAGCCTTCGCCGAGATGGTGACGTGTGCTCTTACGTCTCGTTCCCGCGCCGCGTACGATGGTTGTCAGGCGAGAATTGCATGTCCAAGCGCGCTCTTTCCTCGGGGAGTTGGACGGAGGGGGGTACGTTCCACATCGCCGTGCCGGGAACGGCGTCTATATCGGATGGCGTTCAGTACTCGATGGAAGTCGGACTAGTTGACGACCATGTGCGCCGGATGACGATCCTTCTCAGTAGCGGCAAACAGATTCCAGTGCCGATCAAGGACAACGCGTATGTGTTCGAGGTAGCGCACACGGACTACCCGATCCGCCTCGTCGCCTTCAACAGCGCGAATCGAGTGGTTGGCGTCGACTCGTATTGGGACTGGTGAGTTCCCCGGAGGCCGTCGCTAGCGCTAGGGGCGGGAGTCAGGGAACCCAGAGCGAGCCGAGGTAAACGGTCGGGTCGCCGGGCTGCCAGTTGCGTAGGAAGTGCTGGATCGGCGGGTGGATGACCACGTCGGCCAGTTCGTCGGGCGCGAACAGGCGGTGACCGCGCACCGCGTCGTCGATCGAGGAGACCTCCTCCAGCGAGTGATCGCTCAGGTCGCTGGCGAAGATGATGTGAACGACGTGCTTGGCCACCGGGCGGCGGCCGGGCGCGATCGAGTCGGCCAGCGCGATCGGGCCCTCGATCGGGAAGTCGTACGCGATTCCGGTCTCCTCGGCCAACTCGCGCTCCAGCGCCTCCACCAGCGTCTCACCGCTGTCCACGCCGCCACCGGGAAGCAGCCAGTACTCCTTGCCCGGCTTCTCCTGGCGGCAGAGCAGGATACGTCCACGCCATCTGAGCAGGGCCGAGACGCGGATGCGGGGCTCTCTCATCTCCCCTACACCCGCGACGATCCGAATCCGCGCACGCCTCGATCGCTCTCCGGTAACTCTTCGACCTCGACCAGCTCGACCTCGGGCAGGCGCATGATCACCAGCTGGGCGATTCGCATCCCCGGCTCGATCGTGAAAGCGCTGTCTTTGTCGGTGTTCAGGACGACGACGCGCAACTCGCCGCGGTAGCCCGAGTCGATCAGCCCCGGCGAGTTGACGAGCGCGATGCCGTGGCGCGCGGCCAGGCCCGAGCGCGGCTGGACGAAGCCCGCATAGCCCTCGGGGATCGCCACCGCCAGCCCGGTTCCGACCGTGGCCCGCTCGCCCGGCGCCAGCTCGACCCGTTCACAGGCCGCGAGATCGAGCCCGGCGTCGCCGCTGTAGGCTCGCTCGGGGATCACCGCCTCGGGCCTGAGCCGGCAGATCTTCAGCTCCATCAGCGGGCCTGCCTCGACTGCTCGTCGTCGAGCGACAACTGCTTTCTATCGTCGAGAACGAAGCGCGAGAGACGGCCCAGCGTGCTGGGCGAAAGGCGCGCGAGAATGTAGACGCCCTCGGGCTCGTCGCGGCGCTCCTCGATCGGCGCTCCCAGCTCGTACAACTCGGAGAGCGCGCCGGCCTGAGCGTGCGGTATGAGCAGGTGCACGGGCTCGAAGCGATTGGCGAAGCGCGAGGCCAGGCGGGCGCGCAAGGCTTCGACCCCGTCGCCGGCGAGCGCCGAGATCTGCAGCGCGTCGGGGTAGCGATTGGCGAGGCGCTTGCGCGAGACGGCGTCGATCCTGTCGACCTTGTTCAGTACGAGCTCCACGGGCAACTCGTCGGCGCCGATCTCGTTCAGCACCGAGGCCACGGCGTCGATCTGATCGGTCATCTCCTGCGCCGCGAGCGAAGCGTCGGCGACGTGCAGAACGAGGTCGGAGACGAGCGTCTCTTCGAGCGTGGCGGCGAAGCCCTCGACGAGTTGGTGCGGCAGGCGCCGGATGAAGCCGACGGTGTCGGTCACCAGGTACTGCCTTCCCTCCTGCTCGAAGGAGCGCGTGGTCGGGTCGAGCGTCTCGAACAGGCGGTCTTCGACCGAGACGCCGGCGCCGGCGAGCGCGTTCAGGAGCGTGGACTTGCCGGCGTTCGTGTACCCGGCCAGGGCGATCGTCGGCTTGTCGCTGCGGCGCCGCTCCTTGCGCCCGGTCTCGCGCCGCTTGGAGAGCTCCTTCAGACGCCGCTTGAGCAGCGAGACGCGGCGCCTCGCCTCGCGGCGGTCGCTCTCGAGCTGAGTCTCACCGGGGCCGCGCGTACCGACGCCGCCGCCGAGCCGTTCCAAGTGCTTCCACATCCCGCGCATGCGCGGCAGGTTGTATTCCAGCTGGGCCAGCTCGACCTGGAGCTTGCCCTCGGCGCTGACCGCGTGCTGGGCGAAGATGTCGAGGATCAGCTGGGTGCGATCGACGACGCGCACGTCGAGCGCGTTTTCCAGCGTGCGCTGCTGAACGGGCGAGATCTCGTCGTCGACGATCAGGACATCCGCGCCGGAGGCGGAAAAGGCGCTCTTCAGCTGCTCCAGCTTGCCCTTGCCGACGAACGAGCGGGGGTCGGGATGGGGACGGTGCTGCACAAGCTCGGCGCTGATTGCGACGCCGGCAGTGCGCGCCAGCTCGCTCAATTCGGCCAACTCGGCGGCCGTGTCGACGCTGTGCGCGAAGACCGCCAGAGCGAAGCCACGTTCTGGCTCCGCGCCCGGAACAGGATCGGGCTGATGCGCGGTCACGGGACGTAGTATGCCCTCTCGCCCTGCCAGCAACCGAGCGGGTCGGTAGGCTGCCTTACGAGATGGTGGCCGATAGCTCGAATCCGGCTCAGCGCCTGGCTGAGCGTACGCTGGAACTGGTAGACGTACCCTCGCCCAGTGGGGTCGAGCAGGCTCTGGCCGAGCGCGTAGCCTCGCTGCTGTCAGACGGGCTCGAGCTCGTGCACTCGGACGGCGAGGCGGTCTACGCGCGGCCGCCGCGAAGCGGAAAGCCGCTCGTTGTCTTCGCCGGGCATCTCGATACAGTCCCGGCGCAGGGGAACGTCCCCGGGCGGATCGACGGCGATGCCGTGATCGGTTGCGGCTCGAGCGACATGAAATCGGGGCTGGCGGTGATGATCGAGCTGGCCCGCTGGATCGGCGCGGAGGCGCCGGCGCTGGAGGTCGACCCGGGCTTTCTCTTCTTCCCGCGCGAGGAGCTTCCACTCGAGCAGAGCTCCTTGCCGGGGTTGTTCGCGGCCTTGCCGGAGCTGGACGAGGCGGAGCTGGTGATCGTGCTGGAGCCAACCGACAACGAGATCCAGGCCGGCTGCCTCGGGAATCTGTACGCGGACGTCGTCTACCGCGGCGAAAGCGCTCACTCGGCCAGGCCTTGGCTGGGCATGAACGCGATCAACGTGGCGATCGAGGGGCTGAAGCCGCTGCTTCAGACCGAACCGCTCGAGCTCGAGCAAGGCGGCCTGGCCTTCACCGAGGTAGTGAGCGTGACCGGCATCGAGGCGGGGATCGCGGCGAACGTGATTCCCGATCGCTGCGTCGCCCGCGTCAACTACCGCTATTCGCCGGCGCGCACACCGGCCGAGGCCGAGGCACGTCTACGCGAGCTGCTCGCCGGCGCGGGCGAGCTCGAGCTGACGAGTAACTCGCCCCCTGCCCATGTTCCGGCCTCCTCGGCGCTGCTCGAGCGCCTGCGCCGGGCCGGCGACCTGGCGCTCGAGCCCAAGCAGGCCTGGACGCCGGTGGCGGAGTTCGCGGCTCGCGGACTGGACGCCGTCAACTTCGGTCCGGGTGCGCCGGACTTTGCCCATCGAGCAGACGAGCGCGCCCAAGTGCGGCAAATCGAGCGCTCGTTCGCAGTCCTTCGTAGCTTTCTCTCCAAGGAGATCTGATGCGCTTCACTCCCACACTCGACGAATGCGGTACCTACCCCTTCGTTCGCCTCGACGAAGCCAGGCGCGAGACCGCGGCCCGCGGCATCCAGGTGATCGACTTCGGCATGGGCGACCCGAACGAAGAAACCGAGGCCTTTATCCGCGAAGCGGTGGCCGCCAGCCTGCCCGAGCGCTGCAAGTATCCGCGCGCAATCGGGATAATCGAGCTGAGGCGAGCGATCGCCGAGTGGTGCGACAGGCGCTTCGGCGTCCCGGTCGACTCGGAGTACGAGGTAATACCGACCTACGGCAGCAAAGAGGCAATCTACTCGTTCGCGCAGATCATCGATCTGCGTCCGCCGAAAAACCTGGTGCTGGTCGCCGATCCGGCCTACCCGGTTCCGGAGCGCGGCGCTCGCTTCGCCGGCGCCGAGCTGATGAGGCTGCCGCTGACCGAGGCAAACGGCTTCCTGCCCGACATCGACGCGGTGCCCGCCGACACCTGGCAACGGGTCGCTCTGCTTTGGATCAACTACCCCAACAACCCGACCGGGGCGGTTGCGCCGCTCTCCTTGCTCGAGCGGCTGGCCGAGCTCGCGCTCGAGCACGACTTTCTGCTCTGCTCGGACGAGGCCTACAGCGAGATCTACTTCGGCGAGCGCCCGCCCTCCGCGCTGCAGGTACCCAACCGGCGCAACGTGGTCGTCTTCAACACGCTCAGCAAGCGCTCCTCGATGCCCGGCTATCGCTCGGGCTTCGTTGCCGCCGACCGGGAAGTGATCAATGCGCTTCGACTGCTCCGCCCCACTCTCGGGACGACGCCGCAGGAGTTCATCCAGCTGGCCTCGATCAAGGCCTGGCGCGACGAGACGCACGTCGAGAGGACGCGCGAGCGCTATAGCGCCAAGCGAGAGATCATGATGGCGGCTCTCGGGAAGGCCGGTTTGCGCGTGGCCGGAAGCGAGGCAACCTTCTTCCTCTGGATAGCGGTGCCCGACGGCGAGACATCGGAAGGGTTCGCAAAGCGCCTACTCGAGAGCGGAATCGTGGTTGCGCCCGGCTCGTATCTGGGTGAGCACGGCGAAGGCTACGTCCGCATGGCGCTGGTGCCCACGCTGGAGGAGTGTGAGCAGGCAGCGACGCTGCTCGGGCGCCTCTTGTGACACCATTGAGGCCGATGAGCAACGAAGAGTTCGAATCTTTTGTGAACAAGATCGAGGCCGAACACGGCTACGCGCGCCCGGCCGCGTTCGGGGTTGGCCTGGCCACTGTCAGCAGCTTCGGTCGGGTGCTCGACGCCTACTACCCGATCACCAACCTGGGTGAGCAGTTCGACGTGGCCGCCGTTTTCTCCCGGGTCAGCGGGCGGAAAAAGGGCGGCGGAAGCTTCCAGCTGGAGCCTGAGCAACTCCAGGAGTCGATCAAACTACTCGCTTCGCGCCCGGACGACGGGACACCTCGCCCGAACTTCAAGGCGCTGCAGATGGCGCTCGCTGCGCTCCAGAAAGATGACGTGTCGTTCCATGCGCACCGCTCTCGTCATGCGGTTATCAGCTTCATCGGCGACCTCGCCGACCCGCCGGCGGATGTCGCGGACGTGTATCTGCGCCTCCATCTTCTCTCGCAACGCAAGATCAAGCCGCACGGCTGCAATCTCGAGAACATCTTCGGAATTCTGCCGAACGTCGTCTGGAGCAACCGCGGCGCATTCGACAGCGAGGACTTCGAGCTCACCAGGTCGGAGCTGATCGCGCAGGGAATCGAGCTGAAGGTGCGCTCGGTCGACAAGTTCCCGCGCATGACCGATTACGTGCTGCCCTCCGGCGTCCGCATCGCCAACGCCGACAACGTTCGCCTCGGCGCCCACCTGGCGCCCGGAACGACGGTGATGGCAGCCGGGTTCATCAACTTCAACGCAGGAACGCTCGGGCCGTCGATGGTCGAGGGGCGAATCTCGGCCGGCGTGGTGGTCGAGCCCGAGTCGGATGTCGGCGGCGGCGCGTCGATCATGGGCACGCTCTCGGGCGGCGGCGGCGAAGTCATCCGCATCGGCTCGCATTGCCTGCTCGGCGCGAACTCCGGTTGCGGCATCTCGCTCGGTGACGGCTGCACGATCGAGGCGGGGCTCTACGTCACCGCCGGCGCCCGGGTGACGATGCCGGACGGCTCGGTCGTGAAGGCGCGTGAGCTGAGCGGGCGCTCCGGGTTGCTCTTCTGGCGCAACAGCCAGAGCGGCGCTATCGAAGTTAAAGAGCGAGGCAACACAGTCGCCCTGAACACGGCTCTACATCAGAACAAGAACTGATCCGCGCCGGTTCGGGCTACTTCCCCCAGGGCAGACTGCTGTCCATCGTGACCGCCAGGTTCGTCCTGGTGACGCGCTTGCTCATCTTGAGCTTGACGGTCAGGAGAGCGGCCTTTCCCTTCCCCTTCCCCTTCGCCGCGCAGCGCTTGGCGGCCAGAGGGGTGCCCTTCGCGCCCAAAACACTGAAGGCGCCCCGGACGGTGAGCGAGCGCCTGAACCAGACCTTGCGATCGATCATCGAGCTTTTCAGCGGCCAGGTCGGGCTATTCCCGCATTGCACGGCGTAGGAAAGAGTGCTCGATCCGCCTTTGGAGTATCCCTTGAGCAAGAACGGTTGCTCGAAGCGGTATTCACAGACGGTGCTCGAGGAGCGAAACGACTTCTGGCTGAAACACCTCGCGCTGACCGCGCCGGCCGAGCCGGCGGCCTGGCTCGTGCTCGCAGCGAGCAGCGAAGCGCTGCAAAGCAACGTAAACGCCAACGCTGTCGCGACTCTCGAGCTCACTCCCCCGCCTCCGCATGTTTCTTTTTGCCTAATCGGTCGGGAGATTATTAACAAAAAGCTAGGGAGCCTATTCCGGTAGGGATGTGCGTTCGAGGCGGTCGATCCGCGGCGGGCGTTCAGGCCTAGCGGAATAGGCTCTAAATCAACAGCTCGGGTGAGAGCTCGACGGCGCAGATCTCCTGTGCCTCGCCGACCAGAGTGGCTTTCTGCTCCGCCGAGAGCGAGACGATCAAATCGCCGCCGACCAGGTGCACGGTGACCGGGCTCTCGCACCAGCCCTGTGCGATCGCGGCCGCGGCGGATGCGACCGAGCTCGTTCCGGAAGCGAGCGTCTCGCCGGCGCCCCGTTCCCAGACGGCGACCGTTATCTCGTGGCGATTGTCCACGTAGAGGAGCTGGACGTTGGTGCGCTCGGGAAAGCGCGGATGGCGCTCGACGAGGGGGCCGAGCCGCAGCAGCTCCGTGCGCTCGGGCTCGTGCGGGATGACGGCGTGCGGGTTGCCGACCGAGACCGGGATGAAATCGACCTTCTCGCCCTTGAGATCGAGCGTCTCGAACCGGCCGACCTCGACCTCGCCCATCTCCATCTCGACCTCGAGCCCACCGAGCATGTGCGCCTCGACCGTGCGCTCGCCCACCCGAATTCGTACGCCGGCCCGGGCGTTGCGGCGCGCAAGCCAGCGCGCGGCGATGCGAACGCCGTTGCCGGACAACTCCGCCAACGACCCGTCCGGATTCCAGATTCTCACCTCGGCCTCGTCGGCGCTGGTCGAGACGATCTCGACGATGCCGTCCGAGCCTACGCCGAAGTGGTAGTCGCAGAGCCTGGCCACGCGCTCGGGCGTGAGCTCGAGCGCCGGCTCGGATTGCTCCATGAGCAGGTAGTCATTTCCCAGTCCGTGCCACTTCGACAATCTCATCGGCGACCTCTTCAGCTGAACGGTTGGCATTGACTTTAATGAGCGCGGGGATGCGGCGCATCCATTTCCGCTGATAGGCGGCGTAGCGACGGGTGCGCAGCGCGATCGCCTCGATCGCCTGCTCGGGGCCCAACTCGGCCACTTCGCGCAGGCCCATCACCCTGCGCGCGGTAAGGGAGAGCGGGTGTTCAAGCGCGCTTTTAACCTCTTCGATGACGCCGCGCTCGAACATCTCGCGCGTCCTGCGCTCGATTCTGGCGCCCAGAATCTCGCGCTCGAGCTCCAGGCCGAAAACGAGCGTCGCGTGGCGCAGCGGACCAGACCAGAGCCGGCTGTCAGCCCGCACCAGTGAGTGCCCGGCCTCGTTCAGCTCGAGCGCCCGCACAACGCGGCGCCTGTCGTTGGCGTGGACTCTCGACGCCGCGACCGGATCGCGCTCGACTAAGAGTGCATGCGCTCGCTCGGGCCCCAACTCGTCGTAGGTCTCCTGCCAGCGCTCGCGGGCGCCGGCGGCCGGCGCGGGTGGCAGCTCGATCTCGGCGAGCGCGGCTCTGAGATAGAGGCCCGTGCCGCCGACGACTATCGGGGTGCGTCCGGAAGCCAGAATCTCGTCGATCGCCTGATGGGCCAGCCGCGCGTACTCGCCGACCGAGGCTTCGTGATCGAGCGGCCAGATGCCGGCCAGGCGCGCCGGTGATTGGTTGGTCAGGATCGGCAGGTCGCGGTAGACCTGCATCGCGTCGGCCGAGACGAGCTCTCCGTCAAGGCGCGCGGCGACCACCTCGGCGACGGCGCTCTTACCGCTTGCGGTCGGGCCGAACAGGCCGATCAGCGGTTTCGTCACAACTCCCCCGGGTAAGGAAGGCCCGAGAACCAGCTCCACTCGTTCTCGAGGATGAAGCTGATCCGCTCCTGGTCGGGGAAGTCGTAGCGGCTGAAGTAGCTCGATACCTTCTCGTAGTAGTCGATCGCCGCCACGGCACTCGGATCGGCGACGAGTTGTCGAGACAAGCTGACGAACTTGGGCGGGAGATCCTCACATCTCTCCAGCGCAGCGAAGAGCGACTTGTGCCAGGGGAAGAGAACACGGTTGTGAGCCAGCGCGAGCCGGGCGGCGAAGAAGACCAACTCGATAACGCAGCGGCGCGCGAAATACTCTTCTCCGAGCTCGAACGCCTGCTCGCCGACGTAGCGGTAGTGCTTGACGTAGGTGTAGAACGTCTTGATCTTCGCCTCGCGCTCCCCCTCGGGATAGGCGGCGATCTGTTCGATCAGACCTTCGATCTCGGGATCCTTTGAGAACTCTGTGTAGGCGTCCACGAACTGCGCCCGTGTCGGCTCGCCCCCGCGCTTGACCGCCTCCTCGAGGAATTTCTTGGAGACGATCTTCCCGTCGACCTCGACGCCCGAGAACTTGTTCGGGTCCCAGCTCCCGTAGAAGCAGCCCTCGTTCGCGCGCACGCGCTCGAACTCGGGCTCGCTGACTACCAGGTAGAGATCGACATCGGAGCTCTCTCGCGCCTTACCGGTGGCCAGCGAGCCACAGATGATGAGCGCGATCTTTGCCGGGTCATCTACGTGCAAACGGACGAGCTCGTCGACCGCCGCCCGTTGGCGGGCGCTCATCGCGGCTGTTCTCTTGTCGTTCATGGTCGGTTGCTTACGGGCGTGCCGGGGTGTGTCGGGATACTCCCTCCCCTACTCGCGTTCAGCCTATCTCGTGAGGTCGCAAGAATGGGAATCGAGCCTGTGCCGAATCGTCAGCGAGGCGTGCCGAGAGTGTTACGCCAGCGCCGGTTTGACCTGGGCACCGCGCAAAGTGGTCGAAGTCGCGTCCTCGATGTGAACGTCGACCAGATCGCCCGCGTGAGCCGTCCCGCTGAAGTTGACCGTCGTATTTCGGCGTGTCCTTCCGCGTAGAAGCGTCTCGTCGGTACGGCTCGTTCCTTCCACGAGCACCTGCTCGGTCGAGCCAATCCGCGCCCGGTTTTTCTCCCGCGCGAGCTTTTGAACGAGCTCGATCAACCGCTCGATCCGCTCGCGCTTGAGCTCTTCGGGCACCTGGCCGGGAAGCGAGGCAGCCTCGGTGTCGTAGCGCGGCGAGTAGACGAAGGTGTAGGCGCCGTCGAACCCGGCCTCCTCGACCAGGCTCAGCGTCTGTTCGAAATCCTCGTCGCTCTCGCCCGGAAAGCCGACGATCAGGTCGGTCGTGATCGCCAGATCGGGAATGCGCTCACGCATCTCGGCGGCGAGGGAGAGGAAGCGATCTCGGTCGTAGGTGCGGCGCATCGCCTTGAGGATGCGGCTGGAGCCGGATTGCGCGGGCAAGTGCGCGTGCTCGCAGACCGACTCGCATTCGGCCATCGTGGCGATCACGTCGCTACGGAAGTCTTTCGGATGCGGACTGGTGAAACGGATGCGCTCGACCCCGCCGACGTGGTCGCAGGCCCTCAGGAGCTCGGCGAAGGTCTTGCGCTCGGCTGCGGGCAGGTCGCGGCCGTAAGAGTTGACGTTCTGCCCGAGCAGCGTGATCTCGCGCACGCCCTCTTTCGCCAGGCGCTCGACCTCGCTCACGACCTCCTTCGCGGAACGACTCATCTGCTTGCCGCGCACCGTCGGCACGATGCAGTAGGAGCAGACCGAGTTGCAGCCGATCGAGATCTGCACCCAGGCCTGGAAAGAGCGCTCGCGCCGGGCCGGCAACTCCGCGGAGAATCTGCGCTCTTCGCCTATCCCGAAGCTTCCTCGGGCGCCGCTGCGCTCGGCCCTCAGCCACTCCCCCAGCTCGGCGATCGAGCCCGGCCCGAAAGCGAAGTCCACCTGAGGAAACTGCTCGAACAGGTGCTCGCGCTGCACCTCGGCGAAGCAGCCACCGACCGCGAGCCGGCGCTCGGGATCGGCATCCTTGAGCGCCTTCGCCAGCCCCATGTGTGCAGCCAGGCGCGACTCGGCCTTCTCGCGGATGGTGCAGGTGTTGAAGACGAGCAAATCCGCGTCTTCGAGCGCGGGCGCTTCCCCCAGCCCCAACTCCTCGAGCATGCCTTTGATCCGCTCGGAGTCGTGAGCGTTCATCTGGCAGCCGAAAGTTGTGACGTGGTACCGGCGCATTGGTCAAGCGTAGCGGTGAGCGCTCCTGAGAAGCTGTCGCCTGCCGCACCCCTAGTATTGGCGAGGTGGAATCGTTGCTTTCAGCCGCGCACCAGCTTCTCCAGACGAACACCGAGAGCGTCGAGTACGACGGTAAGACCTGGCGCTACTCGGTCCCCTCGCGAAGCACCTATCCGCATCAATGGCTCTGGGACTCCGCCTTTCACGCCACGGTTTGGTCTCTCTTCGACCTGCCGCGCGCCTGCGACGAATTGAGGTCGATTCTCCGCTGGCAGCACGAGGACGGGTTGATTCCGCACATCGTGTTCTGGCATCCCGAGAGCCTGCCCAGGCGCTTCTGGCATCACATGGAGAGCATGGATGCCTGGAGCTTCACGCGACGGGAGCAGCCCAAGACCACGATTCTCACCCAGCCGCCGGTGCTGGCCTCGACCGTCGAGCGCCTCGTCAAAGCGGGCGCGGAGGACTTCCTCGCGGAGGCGCTGCCCGCGCTGGAGCGTTTCTACCGTTACCTCGCGACCGAGCGCGATCCGGACGGCGATGGATTGATCTCGACGATCTGCCAGTTCGAGACCGGCCTGGACTACAGCCCCGCCTACGACCGCTCACTAGGCGTCAGATACGACCAGCCGCTCCGCATTTCCTGGGCTGTCCGTCGCGTCAGGATGGCGAACAAGCGAGTCGGCTACGACCTGGAGCGCATCTTCGCCCGAGGTAGCCATGTCGAGGACGTGCTGGTGAATGCGATCTGGATCGACAATCTCAAAGCTCTGGCTCGACTGGCCGAGCGGGCGGGAAACAGCGAGCTGGCCTCCTGGGCCGAGGCCAAGGCGGCGCAGGCGCTGCAGTCGCTCCTGGAAAAGTCCTGGGACGCGAAGCGCGGCCTCTTCTTCAATCTGGACGGCTCCGCGGAAAGACGCACCGATGTCAAGACGATCCAGTGCTTGATGCCGCTTCTGCTGGACGATCTGCCGGCGGAGATGGTCGAGCGCCTACTCGGGCACTTGACCGATCCGAAGGAGTTCTGGTCTCCCTATCCGGTGCCCTCAGTCTCGCTCGACGAGCCCTCCTACAGCGACGGCTGCTACTTCGGTAGGACGCGCCTGATCTGGCGCGGCCCGCTCTCGCTGAACACCAACTGGTTTCTTTGGCGGGGCCTCGTACGCCACGGAGAGTCCGGCTTTGCCGCGCATCTGGCCGAGCGCTCGCTGAGCGCGGTACGGCGCGGCGGCTTCAACGAGTTCTTCGCTGCCAAGAGTGGCGAGCCGCTCGGCGCCGATCACTTCGGCTGGGCCACGCTGGCCGCCGATATGGAAGCGGCCGGCAAGGCGTGAGCCCCCGCGGCTCTAGTCGCTTCCGCGCTCGGCGAGAGCCTCGATCGTCTCGGCGTTGAAGCCACGCCGGGCCAGGCGCCCGAGTAACCGTTTGCGATCGGGAATTGCCCGTGCGATCACCTGTGCTCGTTCCAGCTCCGGCTCGAGCGCCGCGATCGCCTCCTCGATCAGCTCCGAGGAGACGCGCTCCTGATCGAGGATGTAGCGGGCGGCGGTGTCGCCGTAACCACGCTCGGCGAGTGAGGCCGCTCGTTCGAGCGCGTAGGAGTGGTCGTTCAAGTACTGCGCTTGCTCCAGTGCTTCGATCGCCTCTTCCCGGGCGACCGGAGCGACGCCTTTCCGCTCCAATCGGTCTTCGAGCAGGGCGCGTGAAAGCGGGCGCCGGGCGAGCATGCGTGTTGCCCTCGTCAGCGCATCGGCTCGGCGAAGCTCGCGCCCGAGCAGGCGCAGGTCTTCGCGCTCCAGCCGCTTCCCGACGCTGAGACCGCTGCGGGCAGCGGCCGTCAGCGGGATCTTGCGCCACGGCGTACCGTCGAGCTCGACGAGCACATCGTTCGTCGACACCTCGCGCAGCCCGGTGATCTCGGGCATTTGCTCGATTGGATCTCCTTTCAAAACGAAGCACTCCGCCGTCTGGCCGCGCTCGGCGGCACGATACGTCGTCCTCGGCCTCGCCCGTAGCTTTGGCTACGAACGAGGCGCTGCGTCCTAGTCTCGCACTCACCGATCGCACCCAGTCGACGGGTCTTCATTCCGAAATGAGATCTAGGCGGCGCTGACGGCTTCCTTCGCCTCTTCCTCGGAGACCGAGCCGTTCGGGGCTTCCTTTAGCTTCTCTCCGAGGCGAGCCGAGACGATCTGATCGACCCCGACGAGCTCCTGGATGGCGCGCAGGATCTGCTGAGTGACTTCGGGGTGCTCAACCAGGAAGGCTGCCGCGTTCTGGCGGCCCTGACCGAGGCGCTCGTCGCCGAAGGAGAAGTACGAGCCCGACTTCTGCACGATCTTCCGCTCCACGGCTGCGTCGAGCACCGTTGCGTCCCAGGGGATGCCCAGTCCGTACATGATGTCGAACTCGGCCTGCTTGAACGGCGGCGCGACCTTGTTCTTGACCACCTTGACCCGGACCCGGTTGCCGATCGCCTCGGCGCCGTCC
>Ga0209747_1001234_pt1 | contig 13686 bp, 9 predicted proteins | sample BarGraNGADG00311_FD_184498 | JGI IMG/M metagenome (GOLD analysis project Ga0209747, IMG submission 184498) | Arctic peat soil microbial communities from Barrow, Alaska - Barrow Graham LP Ref core NGADG0011-311 (SPAdes) (version 2) | ecosystem: Environmental > Terrestrial > Soil > Wetlands > Peat ... | reverse complement strand
CCGCAAGGCGAGCCCCCCTACTGCCGCGGTCACAGTGCGCGCGGCCTCGCTTGGTGCGGCACAGTCCATGCAACTCGCGTCTTCGGGGCGTTGCCGATGAGGCGCACCGAGTTAGTACGCCGCAGGTCGGTTGGATCCGTCAAAGACTGGATAGACTGGCCGACTCAGATGCTGGTAGGACAGAGGGCGTGCCAAAGGATTGTTGACGCACGGCTCGTGAACAACATGGATCGCCCCGGCCCAAGACTCGAAGCCAGCCCGGAAGTGAACACAAGACTTCACGCCGATTACTCGCATCGCGCGAGGATCGAGGCCAAGAGAGCAAGCAAGCGCAGTATCGAGAGGTTGCTCGCGGACACTAACGAGAATCACATGGACGCCGCCGAAGCGGATATGCGCTGAGCGGCCCAGAGACCCTTCCAGCCCCGCGTATATCGTGCCTGCGTAGCGGAAACGCCCGTCCGAGACCGCGACGACCTCGGCCTCGAGGGGCACTGGCGAGCCCTGCTCGGGGGCCGACTTCCCGCCCACCTCGAGCCTGACGACTGCACCAACGCCGGCGGCATGGCAGCGTGCGACGCTCTCGGGGTCGACCATGTATAGAAGGCACGCATCTTGCAGTTTCGCATCAAGGAAAGTGCGGAGCATGGCTGTGCTATCCCCAGGGGCGCCGAGGCCCGTGTTGTCCATCCAGTCGGCGAAGATGACTGGAAAGCGGCCTTCTGTGAGCGCACCGGGCAGCAGGTCTGCGGTTGTGCGCCGCGGCGCGAACCAGGCGTCTCGCCGCGCTTCTATCCAAGCCCCAAGCTCGTCAGCGAGTTCCTGCGCCAGGGCCGTGTCGTTGTCAGTGACGACCGTGACCGAGGAGCCCATCGCAGGCGAGTCAGAGAATGGAAAGCCGGTAGATATCCACGCGCAGACGACCTCCGGGCGCCGCTCCAGCTCGTGCAAGGCGGCGATCGCACTTCGCATGGGCTCGTGAGCTGTGACTTGGTTGGCGCCCCAAACGAAGGAAAGCTGGTGCAGTGCTGCCTTCGGCACAAGCTCCTCGCAGACAATACGCACGAGCGTGTCGATGCACTCGTTGCCGCGTGCCGCCATGTCGTCCTCGGGGTACGCCTCGCGACCAACTAGGAGGTCGGCCGCCGCGACCATGTCGTGGGAAACATTGGCGTGGAGATCGAGCTGCGCGACGATCGGCACGTCGGCGCCAACGGCTGCACGCACTGCGCGCAGAATCGAAGTCTCGCAATCCAGATTACCCTCAGCGACCATCGCGCCGTGGAGGTCGAGCACGACGCCGTCAAGCCTTCCGGCCAAGCGAATGCGGTCGCCCAGTTCGGCGACCAGAGCATCGAAAACGGCAGCCGGAGCTGGCCGCCCTGGATCCGCCTCCGCGAACAACGTCGGAACAAGTTCGATGCCGTGACGGGCCGCGCCTTCGAGGAAACCGCCTATTGGCGTATTTGTGCCGCGAAACGTTGCTACGATGTCGTCGCGGCGCAACAGCCATCGCTCAGCGAAGTTGCCGAGCGTCGTCTCCATTGGGCTGAATGTGTTCGTCTCATGGACAATTCCTCCAACGGCGACGCGCATGCGATCCTCCTCGATAGTGCGGTTCAACGTGGATACAACGCGTACTTCACGTACACCCAATGTATATCCAGCGCGTCGACTCGTCAAAGGCGAGACGGCCAGTTTGAAGCTCATCGTGCCCGCAGCACACTCGGCCCACGGATCGCCTTTTCACTTGAGTCAGGTGCTTATGCCGGCCGTGTCTTCTCGCCGACGGTCGCCGCGAACAGCTTCACAGTCCTCCTTCAGCTTTGTCACGGCCGCACAAGCAGTCCCACCTCAAACCCAGAGCACTTCCTATGGGCGCTCGATCGTGTCGGCTAGCGACGACGATTCCCAGTGCACGTGGCCGAGCAGTGCCCGGTGGCGGAGGCCTTCGCGCTCGCTTGGCAGGCCAGTTGAGAGACGCTCTGATGCCTTCGCGACGATTCCGCAGCCGCATTGGCGTCCGTCGAGACCACGCCTCTCTCACTCTGGGACGTAGTCCGCCTTTGCGGTCATAGAGCTCTGCGGATCATCTCCTTGACTGGCCGGCGCCATGACTTTAGTATCCAACACATATACAAAGTGTCTTCCCGCCCTTTCATTCCACTTGGCTCGCGCGATCTCGTAGGTGGCAATGCAGAGGAGTGTTCGATGGCCTGCAGGGCGGCAGGCTCCAGAAGCCGAGCAGCTGCGTGAGTTCATGGACCTGACGGCAAGGGGGTAAGATGGGCGGCACTGGAGTCCCGGCGGATGGAGCAGCCGAGTCAGAGAATCTCGACGCGATGGAGCGGAAATGTGACGTGCTGATTCAGCATGGTCGCATCGTGACAATGGACAGCACGCGCACCGTGCTCGCCGATGGTGCTGTCGCCGTGACAGCGGGTCGGATAGTCGAAGTTGGTTCGTCTGATGCACTTCGCCGTCGGTATTCGGCGGATCACCTGCTGGATGCGCGCGGAGGCCTGGTGCATCCCGGATTCATGGATCCTCACTGCCACGTGACCTACCATTCTGGCCGGGGACTTCTCGTCACCAATCCGGACTTTGCCGGCAGTCACAGCGTTTTTGACTCGTGGGCGAACGAGCTTTCCGATGACGACGAGCACGACAGCGCCCTCGCGGCCTTCACAGAGGCCCTGCGTTGCGGCTTTACCGGCATCCAGGAACCTGGGACAGCCATGGAGCCAGATGCGGTCGCGAAGGCTGCCGAGTCTGCAGGCATCCGCTGCTCAGTGGCCGATCCACACCTCTGGGATCAGGAGGGCGCTAGTTCGACGACAAGGCGGGTTCCGTTTGATCACGGGCGTTGCGCTCAATTGCTGGGGAGCCAACTGTGGCGTAATCGCGATTCCGACGCTCTCGTCAGAGGCCACATCGCCGTGTACGGATTAGGCACGGCAAGCGACGAGCTGCTCATCGCCGCGAAGGACTGCGCCCGAGAGAACCGCGTCGTGTTCGCGTCCCACCAGAATCTATCTGCCGAGGACTACACACACGACCGTGAACGCTTCGGGATGCCTCCGCTAGCTCACTTCGCGGACCTTGGCATCATCGACCAGCAGACCGTATTCACGCACATGAACTGTCTGGACGAACGCGAAGCTGACACGGTCGTGGCATCTGGGATGAGCGTTGTCTGGAACCCAACCAACTACTTCTTCTATGGTCTCAACCTCGAAATGGCGACGAGGATTCCGGAACTCGTCAAGCGAGGCGGCCGCGTGGCATTGTGCAACGACATAGCCAAGGCGTGGGGCCTCGCTGACGAGCAGTTCATCGCCTACTTCGCGGCGAGAAGCACGGGGGTCGCGGTATCCGTCTCTCAGTTGTTTGAGATGCTGACCCTGAACGGTGCCCGCGCAATGGGCATGGAGGATGAAGTCGGCAGCCTGGAAGCGGGGCATCGAGCAGACGTCGTCGTCCATCGGACCGATCACATGCTTGCTCAGCCCAACACAGCACCCGAGCTGCAAACGCTGCTGGTAAGTAGGTCCGCCACAGTAGACACAGTCCTCGTCGCAGGCCGCATTGTTGTTGAAGGCGGCCACTGCGTCTCTGTCGATGAGGAAGGCGTCTTCTCGCGCGCGCAAGCGTCGGCGCGCCGCGTGGCAGCGCGTGCCAGAGTCACGGTCGCCTCGGATGCCTCTATGTGAGCCAGACGCCGCGGGACGATCGAGCGTTCGACGTGTCCGCGAGCGCCTACTTATCTACCAGCCACGAGATCGCAGCCACGGAGGTTAGGTATGTCGGACCAGTATGACTTGATCATCAGGAACACTCGCATTGTTGACGGCACGGGACGGCCAGCGTTCATGGGTAGCGTAGGCGTCAAGGGCACACAGATTTCGGCTGTCGGCGACTTCCAAGGACAGGCGAAACGAGAGGTTGACGGTTCAGAGCTTGTCACATGCCCAGGCTTCGTTGACGCGCACTCGCATGCCGATCTGAATATCCTCCAGTACCCAAGCGCCGAGAGCATGGTCATGCAAGGCGTCACAACATTCTGTGGTGGCAACTGCGGCATGTCAGTCGCTCCAATGATTGACTATGCACCCTGGGGAATCTACACGCCCTTGTTTGTTGGACCGTGGTGGCACGAAGTCGACCCGAATACGTATGGGCCACCCCTCCTCATCGACGTCAAGCGACACGCGGACATCCTGGAGAGCAAACTAGGGTATCGGATGGACTGGCAGACCTTCGGCGAGTTCCTCTCGCGGGTGGAAGAAGTCGGTATCTCCGCCAACTACATTCCGCTCGTTGGCCACAACGCCGTTAGGCTGGCTGCTATGAGTGGACGATTCCAAAGGGCGGCGACGCCATCCGAAGTCGGGAAGATGAAGCACCACATAGCAGAGGCGATGGAGAGCGGCGCCTTTGGCTTCAGTACCGGCTTTGACGGTGGTCCCGGCGACTTTTCGACAACCGAAGAGGTTATCGAGCTCGCTACAGTCGTTCAGAGACTTGGTGGGATCTACACGACGCACACACGCAACTTCGACAACAACTATCCATCCACGAACCCAGAGGAATGGGGATACGGCATCTGCCACAACATCACCCCAGACGCCATGCCGTTTGCCAAGTACTGGGGAATGAAGGAAGCCATGACGGTGGCTGAGGCTGTCGGGATTTCAACGCAAGTCTCTCACCTCGCTCCCGTGTACACGATCTATCACAACTACACCGAATCTCTGCAGGAGTCCGCAGCCCGCGCGACGCTTGACATCATCGACCAGGCGAATGCCAAAGGCTTGGACGTGGCATTTGACATGCTTCCGATACTTGATTCCCATGAGCTGACGTCTATCGGCACGCAGCTCGTCGAGCTCTTCTCCTCATGGCTCGCGAAGCTCGGTTCGAGGGAGCGCCTCATAGCCAACATGAGGGTTCCAGCGTTCCGCGATCAGCTCAAGGAGGAGATGCTCGGAGGTCGTTTCAAGTTCGTCATGACTCATCCAATGACGGACAAGAGCTGGGCGCATCGCATCACAATCCGAGAATGCACTACGAGAGACTACGTCGGGATGACTCTGGAGCGTATTGCCGCCGCCAGAGGAGTCTCGGAGGCCGACGCTCTATTTGACATCATCATTGATGACTCTGAAACAGTGTTCGATAACGAAGATCCGAGATGGTCAGAGACCATTGGGCGCGTCTTTGCACAGCATCCGACTGCTGTCTTTGGGAGCGATCAGCTGCTCGCTGACGTTGGTGGGGCTAAGGGGGATGGCGCTCGGGGGTTCTTGTGCATGCAGCCTGGTATTGGAGCGTATGCGAGTTACCCAAGGTATTTGCGCGCCTTCGTGAGGGAAAGCGAGATTCTGAGTCTGGAAGAGGCTGTCCGAATGGTGACCTCGGCTCCCGCTTCTCGCCTTGGACTGAGCAAAAGAGGAGTCATCAAGCCAGGCATGTTTGCTGACGTTGTCTGCTTCGATGCGGCCAATGTCGGTGCGCCGAGCAATGGCGAGTCTCGTCGGCCCGTCGGCATCGAACATGTCGTAGTCAATGGCGAGGTTGTGTACGAGGCTATGGCACACACTGGTGCGCGCTCGGGTATGGTGCTGAGGCGGATGTAGCCTTGGCCATACGGCCTGCTGCCGGTTGTCTGCTGGAAGCGACATGAGGTAGAGAAACGCCCCAGCTTTCTTCAGGACAGGCGCGACATCTCTCGATCAATGGTTCATCGTGCGAGACGTTCTCGCCGATCAGCTGCCCGATCTTGAGACGACAACCACGGGCACGTTTGCGTGGGCTCCCACCCTGACGTCAGTGTCCCGCCAGGCGCTGTTCGCGGGAGAGGTTCCGCAGTACCTCCCAGGAAGCATTCTGAGTACCGCCAAAGAGGCAGCGCTTTGGTCCGCGTTCTGGACAACCCGTGGTCTCACTCCGGATCAGGTTGGGTTCCAGAAGGGTCTGGCTGAGAATGGTGGCCAGCCGAAACTTGATGCTCTGCTCGCTCAGCCCAGAACCCGCGTCCTGGGTCTCGTAGTCAACGCCGTCGACAACATCCTCCACGGCGCCACGCTCGGCATCGCGGGTGTCCACAGCCAGGTGCGTCAATGGGCCTCCCAGGGGCACTTCTCGGAGATGCTGCGCCGGCTTCTCGATGAGGGCTTTGTCGTCTACATCACAGCAGATCACGGCAACGTCGAGGCATGCGGCATCGGCAATCCGGCCGAGAAGGCTCTCGCCAATCTCCGAGGTGAGTGGGTCCGCGTCTACCCGAATGAGACCTGGGGCCTGACCGACCTGCTGATCACCCATCGCAAGGCCATGGTGGCCGAGTCGTATCAAGGCTAGAGAGACGAGCGCCGATAGCGCCGCCTATTGGCAGCCACACGGGCCGGCGGGCTTCTTTGAGGTCCGCCGGCCCGCTGCCTCTCATCGGCCTGCTCGAGAGCGCAGCGGTCGTGCCCTGGGCGCCGACGTGATGCCGACGTGAGCGGCGGCGAGGTCCGGATGCGCATCACCTAACCACCGGTCTGCAGTACTCAAGGAGGCTGTGGACGCCACAGATCGTGGCCGTTTTGCGCACGATTCGATCGAAAAGGGGCTCATATGCTTCGCACTTTCGCGCCACCAGCGGCCTCGAGAGAGAAGAAAGACCTGCATATGGCGCTTTCGAGTGGTCACGGAAGGGCCGAAATACAGAAGCATTTCGCACAATGGCCCTGCCTTGACCACATCTGGCCCCATCGGCCCAGCACCACTTAAAATCCGCTGAGTCCCTAGTGGCTCGTGAGGGTTCGAATCCCTCCTCCGGTACCAATCTGGCTGCTCGGGGCCACTTCGAGAGATTGTCCCCTTCATGGCCTCGAGCCGATTCGGCATCCGTCACGCGGCGTCGGCCGACGGGCGGTCGACCCCAACTCTCAAAGTCAGGCCGGTCCTGGCGCCTCAGGCCACCCGGCGCAGCTCGACTGCATCGAACGAGCTCAGCACGCCGGCGACCATCGGCCGACGTCCTCTGCCGATGTAAGCTTCGACTCGGCAACTCACTCGGCAAATAGGGCTGCCGGTAGCGCACAGATGTCGACGCAACAAGTGTCGCCTAGGAGGCGAGATGATCGAGAAGATCGTGAAATCTCTGACCTTGGGCGCTTCTTGTCATGCCGCCCACGAGGCTTAAGGTCTAGGTCATCCAAGGAGGTACGCTGTGACTCTTCACGTGTTCGCCGGCGGAATCGCGACAGAAACGAATGTCTTTTCGCCGATGCCGACAGGCCTCCGCGACTTCGCGGTCGCGCAGCCAGATGATTCGCAGGAGGTTCGGGATCGGCTCTCTGGCGGCTCATGCTTCTCCGCGTTCGCTGCTGTCGCGGTCTCTCGAGGTTGCCTGTACACGCAGGGCTCCTATGCGTATGCAGAACCAGCCGGTGTCACTCCGCGAGCCGCCTATGAGACGCTACGAGACTCTCTACTTCGCGAGGTTGAAAAGGCGCTTCCAATCGATTGCGTCTTGCTTAACCTCCATGGGGCGATGGTCGCCGAAGGACATGAAGACTGCGAAACCGACATACTCCTCCAAGTCCGCCGTATAGTAGGTGATCAGGCGAAGATTGGCATTCTTCTTGATCTCCACTGTGACTTGCCCGAGTCGCTCGTCGAGCAAGCTGATGTGCTCATCACGTACAAGGAATACCCGCACATCGATGCCGATGAAAGGGCCCGCGAACTGGCAAGGCTGGTGATTGACGCCGCCATCCAGCGCGTCGATCCACAAATGGCTGTCTTCGACTGCAGGATGATCGGGCTCTATCCTACCTCGCACCAGCCGATGCGTGGGTTCGTCGATCGCATGAGGGAAGCCGAACGGCAGCCGAAGATTCTGTCGGTCTCGCTGGGACACGGGTTCCCCTGGGGCGACGCTCCAGCGATGGGGGCGCGAATACTGGTTGTCGCAGACGGCGACATGTTGCAAGCTCAAGCACTCGCGACCGAGTTCGGACGGGAATTCCACAGCCTCAGACACAAGGTCACTCTGAAACCGCTTCCAATGGCGGCGGCTCTCGATCGTGCCCTCTCACTGTTGCCTGCAAATGGACCAATCGTCGTTGCCGACGTGTCTGACAATCCCGGCGGAGGTGCACCGGGAGACTCGACGTTCGTCTTGCGTGAATTGATCCGGCTCGGGATCAACAATGCTGCGGTCGCGCTTCTTTGGGATCCCATCGCCGTTCAGCAAGCCTTCGCAGCGGGTGCTGATGCAACTCTCACCTTGCGCCTTGGCGGGAAGATGGGTCCGTCATCGGGTGATCCGCTTGACCTAGCCGTCCTGGTGCGGGGAGTCGTGCCCGGTTTGGTCCAGCTGTTTCCCCAGATTAACGGATACGATGAGGTGCCGTGCGGAGATTGCGCTTGCCTCACCGTTGCAGGCATTGACGTCATCGTGAGTAGCCTTAGATCACAAGTACTGGGGCTACAGGTATTTACTGAGTTTGGCATCAATCCTGCTGACCGAGATCTGCTAGTTGTGAAATCGGCGAACCATTTTCTCTCCGCGTTTGCGCCAATCGCAAGAGAGATCATTTATATGGGCGCAGCGGGCGCGCTCATCTTCGACCCACGGAGCATTCCCTACCATCATCTAGACACAAACAAGTTTCCGTTGGTTGATGATCAGTGTGATGCTGAGTGATTCGCCTCGAGTCCTCTTCTGCAGCATTGTTCCTGACCAGCGGTGTCAACCGTCGGTCAGAAACCAAGACCATAGTCGGGGGAGATATCAGGTGCTGTCAGATACTAGGTCTGACCTCCAGAATTCGTCGCACGATCAACAGCTTCAGATCGTCTGGCTCTCGGGCGTCGCCGTCACAAAGACGACGATCAGCAGACAGCGCAACCTCTGTTGGCGTTCCTTCGCAGCGAAGATTACGAGGGGACCGCTCACGGTCGTTGCTCTCACGCCTCGGCCGGCTTCGGCCAGTAGGTGGAGTAGAGCAGCGGCCCGGGCCTCCGCTCGGGCCGTACCTCTTTGGCGGCGGCGTAGGTCAGTAGCGCCTGCAGCTTCCCGGAGGAGGCGGCCGCCAGATGATCTCCTCGCGGGGCTCGCGGGCGAGGCGATCGTTGTCGATAAGGACGCCGAGAGCAAGGGCACGGCAGTCGCTGGTGCGCTGCTTGGCGGGGTGCCGCCCGCTACCCGCGTACGATCACTGCGAAGCGCTCCGGCATCAAGAGGGCCAACACCGCTGAGGCAACCGGGACGCCAACGCCGCGCAGCGAGCAGAGGACTCTTGCAATGCCACAACGGCCGAGCTAGCCATGTTGAGAGCTGACCGAATGCCCATGTGTCGCGCATCTGGGCCGACTCGGTCAGCGTACCGTCGCAAGACTGCGCAGCCTCTTAACGGCGGGGGCATCGCAGGCAGTAGCGCTTGCCGCCCGCTGTCCACAGCAAGTCAGCGATCTAAGAGCGGAACGTTCTCGCGCTCATGCTCAGTCGCCGTCTCGCTCGGCATCGGCTTGGGGCCCTCAGGTGATGGCTTTGTGCGCTTTGCCTGGTCGAAGACGAGGAACGCGTCCGCCAGGTGCGCCGTGTTGCTGGAAGCGTAGGGCGACAGAGCGATCCGTTGCCGAGACGTCAGCTGCGCGGTCGAACGAGCGCGGCGATCCTCACCGCCGCCTCTTCATCGGCCTGCGGCAGCACGTGCGAGTAGACATCGAGGGTGAAGGCCACGGTTGAGTGTCCGAGACGGCCGGAGACGATTCTCGGGTTGATGCCGGAGCTCAGAGCCACGGTCGCATAGGTGTGGCGCAAGCCATGTAGCGGGATCTGTGGCAAGCCAGCGCGGCGTCGCAGCTGCTGGAACGCCGTGCTGATTCGCCACGGCGTCAGCGAGCAGCCATCCTCGGTGACAAACACGAAGCCGGTGTCGTGCCAAGAAGCGCCACAGCGCAGACGCTCCTGCGCCTGTGCTCGGTGATGAGCGCGCAACACGGCCAGGGTCTCCGGATCGAGGGCGATCGTGCGTCGGCCTCGGGCGCTCTTCGGTTCTGAGAGCTGGACCTCCTCGCCCACTTCGACCAGTGCCTTATCGATGGTGACCCGGGCATTCTCGAGATCGACGTTGCCCCATTGCAGTCCCAGCGCCTCACCGCGCCGGCAACCGGTCATGGCGAGGAAGTGCCAGAGGCCATAGAGGCGATCTTCCCTGACACTCTCAAGAAAGGCGAAGAGCTGCTGCGCAGACCAGGCCGGCAGTTTGCGCTGCTCCGCCGACGCCTTGGGTGGATCGGCGGCATCGACCGGATTGACCGAGAGACGATTCCAGCGCACGGCATCCCGCAGGGCCCGGTGCAGGGTAGCGTGGATGCGTCGTATCGTGGCGGGGGAGAGACTTATCTCTGAGTGATAGCGACCTTCTTTGGCCAGCTTCGCATAGAAGGCATTGAACAGGGCGCCGTTGAGGCGCTGCAGCTGGACGCTTCCCAGCGCCGGCACGATGTGGCACTCGATGTGACCCCGGTAGCTGCGATAGGTGGTCGCTCGCACGGTCGAGGTGATCGCCGGCAGCCACTCCTTCTCGAGATACTCCCGCAGCGTGAGCCGCACCGGCAGCACGAAACGCTGTTCATCGATCGCGCCAATGACCTTGGCCATCGCGCTCTGACAATCTCTCTTTGAGCCAAAGCCGGCCTGGGTGGCCCGGCGGCGCTCCTCGCCCTCAACGAGCTTGCCGCCGCACTTCGGGCAGGCACTCTTCGGCTCGCGCTCGACCCAGAACCTGCGTCCGCAGCCTTGGCAGCGCTGCGCGGCAGCGATGCCGATATCGATGATGTACTCCCAGGAGACCCCTCGCTTGCGGATGTGGCCTTTCACCCCAACCCCTTCCTCTTGACGCGCAGGCGCGTCGCCCAACAGGGGGTTGAGGTTCGCTCTGGGGAGGCTCGAGCGGAAGCGCTTCGAGGGCACCGAGGGCACGGAATCCTCGGCGCATCGGCACCTTCTCGGTGCCACCGGGACGGCCAGTCAGCCTCGGCAGTCTGGCGGCCGCGTTGGCCCCAGTAGCTGAGTTCGGTGGAGTATCGGACTGGAAGTTCGCGGGGAACAGCGCCACCTCGGTCGCCGGCGCGGCGCCAGCGTAGCTCGCATAGAACTCGCCCGCAGGCTGACGGAGGCGATCTGGTACACGCTCACCCGCTCGCAACGCTTGCCCCGGCAGGTCCCGCGTTGCCTCTGGGCGGATAGACGACCCTCTGCTGAGTTGAACTATCAAGTATGCTCTCATCCGACCTGATCCTGCCACTAGCGAGGAGGCCGTATTGAGATGAGCGTGACTCAGGATCGCGTGCGCGGGCCGACGGCCACCGATGATGCCTTGCATGACGGCCCCTCTCCATGGAGAGGCAACGAATCGGTTTCGAGCACATTCTTGCTGAGGCAATGCGGGCCCTTGACAAGCGGGCCTCTTGCACTTTAACGTGGGGAGGGCATTGCATACACGAACGCTACGGGTTGGATGCGATGCGTGCACCAGACGTGCACCATGTAGCGTTGGGCGCTGCGACACATTCGCAGCGTGGCGCCGCGGCGAGACGGCTTCAAGTCCTGCCTCTGAGAACGCGACCACCGCCTGGTGGTCGCAGAAGAAACGGGGATAAGGGGGAAACGTGAACATGGACAGTCCTTCCAACGAAGATGGTCTTGCTCGGCTCTTGACCGCGAAACTGACCCGGCGCCAGCTCCTTGCGGGCGGGGCGGCGGCTGGAGCGCTCTTGGCTACTGGCCCCCTGATCGCGGGATGCGGGGGCGGCACCGCTACTTCCTCACCCTCGTCATCCGCTGCAAGCACCCCGCACCGCGGCGGGAATGCGAGGCTCGGGCTCGTGGGTGGCAGTGCATCGGACACGCCAGACCCGCAAGCCTTATTGACCGCAACGTCCGAGCCGTTGGCATTCACGATGTTCGATAGCCTGTGTGATTACGACAACACCTACAAGGTGGTCAACCTCGTGCTGGCCGAAGAGGTGACGTCGAACGCCGACGCCACCGAGTGGACGGTGAGAGTCAGGCCGGACGTTCTGTGGCATGACGGAAAGCCATTGACGGCAGACGATGTGGTCTACAGCTATCGGCGCATCGTGAATCCCAAAGCTCCGGGCATTGGTGTCGGCGATCTCTTAGGCCTCAAGTCGGCCAACATCGTCAAGATCGATGCCCGCACCGTCAAGTTTCGCTACGACTCGCCCAACGTGCTGTTCGGCGCGGAGAGTCTTGCGAGCCGGAGCTGCCGCGTCGTTCCCGTCGATTTCGACCCGAAGAAGCCGATTGGCACCGGACCCTTCAAGCTTACGAGTTTCACCCCGGGCAACCAGTTCGTCCTGTCAGCATTCAAGGACTATTTCGGGGGAGCGCCCTATCTCGATCAGATCACGATGATCGAGTTCGCGGATCCGACTGCGCGCTTCAATGCGTTGCAGGGCGGAACCATCGACGCAATGTGTAACCTCAACGGGTCGCAGGTACCCGTCGTCAAGTCCGCGGCTGGGTTGGGTACCCTCGTTGCGCGTACCGGAGCCTGGGTCCTCATGGGCATGCGCATGGATCTGAAGCCGTTCAACGACGCGCGTGTGCGTCAAGCCTTCAGGCTCATTGCAGACCGCCCCCAGATTATTCAAAACGCCTATGCCGGGATGGCTTGGATCGGCAACGACATGTACTCGCCGTTCGACCCCGGCTATCCAAAGCAGCTTCCGCAGCGCCAGCAGGACCTGGAACAGGCCAGGTCATTGCTCAAGCAGGCTGGCTACGACAATGACCTCACCGTTCAACTTCAAACCAGCGACGCCATCGGCGCCGGCGCAGTCGCACAGGCGACTGCCTTCGCCGAGCAAGCCAAGGGAGCCGGGGTCAATGTCAAGGTCAGCACTGTGACCTCCGGGGTGCTCTGGGGTGACATGTACCTCAAATGGCCGTTCGCAATGGACTACTACAATACTCGCAACTACCTTATGACGGCGGTCTTGACGGCTGGCACTTACAACGCGCTGCACGCGAAGGACGCCAAGTGGGATGCCCTGATCCGTGAGGCGTCGGGCACGATGGACGATGCGAAGCGCAACGAGCTTGTGACAGAGGCAGAGACAATCGAATACAACACGGGCGGCTACCTCATTGCCGTCTACAAGAATCAGGCTGACGCCTACAGTACCAAGCTCCACGGCTTAGTTGAAGATGCCTCGGGCATCCCGCTTGGAAGGTATCGGTTCAAGGACGCGTACCTAACGTCATAGTGATGGGCATGACAGGGGTCACCTACACCACCTCTGCCGCAGCGAAGAGGAGCGTCGAGTCAGCACGAACCCGAATGATGTCGTGACGAGTCCGATAGGTGATTAACGAGCAATAGGGGATTCGCCGCTTACATATGGGACTGTTACTACAGTCCTTCCATCGTGTGAGTCGTGTCATGCGGTGTGGCGTGTGGTGTGATGTGCGGGGCGCCCCGGCCGGCGGGCCGGGGCGCCCACTGGAATGACACTTTCGTGGCTTTACGAGCACATGACCATCCCCTTCGCTCAGGTACCCGTGAGCAGGGAATAAGTCGCCGGGGAGCCGTACAAGACGCAGCGATTGAGCAGGCGCCGGAAGATGTCCTCGCGCTTGTCCCGACGGTTGAGACG
>Ga0209747_1001233_pt1 | contig 13686 bp, 4 predicted proteins | sample BarGraNGADG00311_FD_184498 | JGI IMG/M metagenome (GOLD analysis project Ga0209747, IMG submission 184498) | Arctic peat soil microbial communities from Barrow, Alaska - Barrow Graham LP Ref core NGADG0011-311 (SPAdes) (version 2) | ecosystem: Environmental > Terrestrial > Soil > Wetlands > Peat ... | reverse complement strand
AGTCCTAGGAGGGGCATGGACGCGAACGGGATACCAGAGGTGGCTCCCGGCGCGGTCGGAATCCACCTCTCCTGGAGCGGTCCCCGTTCGTGGGTGTACTCCCCCACCGGCTTCACGGTGCAACGCCGTCGGGCCGGACGACGCGAGGCCCGGGAGTGTGAGCGGCTCGACGCCGCCGCGATCGCCACGCTGCGCCTCGTCCGCGAGCGCCTGCTCCCCTTCGGCGTCCTCACACTCCTCCCAGGCCGCTGGCTCGAACCGCTCACGGGCCCCGCCCCCGTCGTCGACACCCCCACGGACACCTTCCACCTCGACCTCCACGCGGACCATCGCCTGGTCCGGGTGACGGTCACCGCAAAGCTCTCGTTCCTCGTCGCCCGGTGCGACGGCCGGGTGGTCGGGGTGGACGGCCCCCGCTCCGGCGCCGTGACCCACGTGGTCCGGGCGCCGCGGATCGACGCCGCCACCATCGTGACCCTCGACCCCACCGCCCTCCAGGTGTGCGTGGACGGCGTCGGCGACGACGCGGAGGACTGGAAGGACGTCCCCGCCCTCGTCAGCGGACTCACCCTGCCGTTCCGTGAGCTGATGCCCTCCCTGACCGGCCCCGCCGACGAACTCGCCGAGGCCCGCGGCCGCCTGCTGCCGGGCGAGGCGCTGGGCGCCGAGGAGTTCGAGCGGCTCGCCGCCGTCGTCCGGCCCACCCTCCGTGCGGCCGGGCCGCCGCGGCCCGCGGAGCTCGCCATGCTGCTGCGAGCGGAGCCGGACACCGACCCCGAGGAGGTGCGCGCCCTGGACCCGCTCCGGGTGCTGCCGGCCCACCCGACCTGGCGTCGTGCCCTGGGCTTCGCGCTCTTCGACGACGACCCGGCGCTGGTCGCCGGCGAGTCGTACGAGTACCGCGTCTCCGCCACCTTCCCCGGCGAGGACGTGCGGGACGCCAACCACGGCTTCGCGACCGTGCCGTCCGGGACGCTGCTCCCCACCGACTTCTCCCTCGACGGCGTGCGGCTGCGGCTGCCGCGACCGGTGGTCGTCGGCCTGGCGCCCGGGACGCCGCCGGACGGCCTCGTGCGGGTGACCCGGCGTGGCATCCCGCTCGACCCGCGGCGGGAGTCCCACTGGCTCACCCCGTCGCTCGACGACTGGAGCCTCGTCGTCGACTTCGCGGAGCCGGTGGCCGCGGTGGTGCTGGAACTCGCCGACGGGCACGACCTCGAGTTCGCCACCGGACCGGCATCCGGCCCGTTCGGGGTGACGGTGCCGGTGCCCGCCGGGATGGCACCGCGGCTCACGTTCGGCAGTCCGTCCGACCAGGTGCGCCTTCGTGGCACCGGGTTCCTGCACGCCCTCCGGGCAGCCACGCCGGGCGATGACAAGGCAACCGTCGCGGTGGTGCTGCCGCCCATCCTGCTCGCCGACACGGCCTTGCCCCCGGCGCCGCTCGCGGCCGCGGCCGCGAACCTGCAGGCCGCCGTACCCGCCCCGACGGGACCCGTCCCGGCCGCGGAGGTGCCCCCACGGCACGCGCTCGGCTTCACCGTCTCGTGGCGCCCCGCGCCCGCGTTCGGCGTGACCGCGTGGTCCACCGACCTCGACGCCGCACCACCGCTGGACGCGACCATCTTCCAGGTGGAGCGCCGCGCCGAGCCCGCGGGCGACTGGACGCCCGTACTCGGGGAGGACAACTGGACCCTCGGCGACCGCGACGGAGGGACCCGCGCCCTCGACCTCACCCCCGGGTGCGAGGTCATGGAGGCGTTCCCGGAGACGGCCGGCCGCCCCGCCGGCACCACTCTCGACCTCACCCTCGTCGACACCTTCGACGAGGACGGCGCCCCCGAACCACCCGCCCCGGGGACGCTGCTGCGGTACCGCGTCCGGGCCGTCGACGCCGTCGGCCGGCCGAGCCCCACCTGGACGGAGACCGCGCCCGTTCGCCTCGAGAAGCACCTGCCGCCGCCGGTCCCGGTCGAGGTCGAGGCCCGGGTGCTGGTCCGCGACGCCCCGGACCTCACCACGGCGGAACGGCAACTGCTGGGGACCAGCGGCAATGCCGTCGTGCTGCGCTGGGGCTGGCACAGGGCGCAACGGGAACAGGACCCGCGTGCCCACGAGTTCCGCATGTACGCCGCCGCCCCGCTCGACGCCGTCCCCGCCCACCTGCGGACGCGCCCACCCGCGTGGGGGCCGCGCGCGACCGTGGTGCCCGCGGGGGCCGCGACGGCGTACGAAGCCGTGCTGCGCGACCGGCTGCTGCTCAACCCGGACCACCCCACCGACACGCTGTGGGTGGGCGTCAGCTGCGCCGACGCGGAGGACTACGTCCCGGACCAGCTGGCCCCGCTGGACACGCGGCCCGGCAACGAGAGCGCGATCGTCCCGGCGCTCGCCACGGGACGCTGGCACGGTCAGCCCACACTGGAGATCCCGCCCCCGCTCGCCGACGTCCCCGAACTGCGCACCCCCGAACCCGGGGCGGAGCCCATCCACTTCCCGCTCGACCTCACGCCGTTCCTTCCCGCGCCCGCGCTCGCCACCGGCCGGGTGCGCCACGAACGCGTGGCCGCCGCCACTCTCCTCGCCGCCTGCCGGGCGACGGCGGACGGCCGCGTCATGGCCGTGCCGGTCGAGCCGCTGGCCCCCGGGGATGCCGAGGTGGAGATCGCCGTACCCAACCCGGCCGACCGGGCGGAGCTCGTGGCCGCCCTCGGCGGGCGACGCCGCAGCGCCGTGGCGGACCGGTTCCTCGTCTTCATCGCCGGGCACCACCCGTACCGCGACCGCCTCTTCGCCTCCGCCCACGACGCACCGCTGCCGCCGGGCGCCTTCCCGGAGACCCTCGCCCCCAACCCCGCCCGCTGGCTGTACCGGGTGCGCGCCGCCGACGCCGCGGGCCACGTCTCGGTCGGCTCGGCCACGGCGCGCGTGGTGGTGCGGATACCGTCCGCCCAACCCGGGCCGCCGCCGCAACGCCTGCCCTCCCAACCCGGCGACGCCCCTGCCGTGGTGCGCGTCCATGTCCCCGAGGACCCGGCCCTCACCCACCTCCTGCTCTTCCACGCGCCCTCGACGGGCGCCGGCCCCGTGCCGACCGCTGCTGTGCTGCGCGTGCCCAACCGGCCGGACCTCCCGCCCGGCGGCGGGCTGTGGCTGCGTGCCCCCGACGGCGGGTTGCTCGCCCCGACCGCCGTCGCACTGGACGACCCCGCCGCGGTCCCGGCCGCCGCGGGCGGCGTCGAACTGCCGGTGACAGTCCCCGGCGGGCCGGGCGACCGTACCCGCATCTGGCTCGCGACCCTCACCCGGGACGGCATCCCCTCCCGCCTCACCGGCCCGTACACCGTGCTGCTCCCGGTGGTGGTGTGATGGCCGGCTTCGTCCCCTTCGTCCCCGCGACCGGGGTGCGGCGCGCCGGGCCCGACGTCGTGGCCGCCCTCCCCGACCCGCCGCGCACGCCCGGGGAGCCGATCCGGCGGCCCGGGGTGGCCCGCCACGCGGGTGCGATCCTCGTGTGGCTCCCGCTCGCGCCCGACGGCGCCGCATCATTCCCGCTGCTGGCGCCCGCGACCGGGACCTGCCGTACCGTCACCCTCCCAGCGGCCACGCTGCCCGGCGTGACGCGGCTCCTCGAAATCGCCCCGCTGCCCTTCGCCGTCGCGGCCGTGCTCCGCCGGCTCCCCGGATTGCCCACCTTCCACCTCGCGTTCGCGACCGCCGGCTCCCCGCCCGAGGACGGCGCCCTCGTGCGCGCCGGCGAGGTGCTCACCACCGCGACCGCTGCTTTCGTCGGCCTGCTCTTCGCGGACCGGGTGGCACTCACGCCCGCGGCCTGGGTGGACCTGGTCGCCGAGGCGATGGCGGGGGTCGACACCCCCGCCGACGTCACGGCGTGGCGCCGGCTTGCCGACTTCGCGCCCGCCGGACGGGTGCTCCACGTCCGGGACCACGTCGGCCGGCCCGCCGTCGGACAGCAGGTGCTGGTCACCGGGCCGGCGGGGAGCGCCGCGCTCGTCACCGACGCCGCCGGCGCCCTCCCCCTGCCCGGCGGCGCGCTCGAGCTCGCCTGGCAGGCCGCGCGCCCGGTCCACGCGCTGTACGAACGCAGCCGCTCCGCTCCCACCGAGCGCGCGACCAGCACCCCGCCGGGATCGCGGCTCATCCTCCCCGCCGACGTCGCCGGCGGGCACCTCCAGCTGCTCGACGCCGCCGGCTGGTTCGCCGACCGGGCGCCCCAACTGGACGAGCGCCTTGGGCACGTCCGCACCGACAGCCGGCTGGAGCCGCTCGTCGACGGCGTCGAGACGTTCCGGCGCATGCTGGAGGACCTGCGGGCGGCGACCGGGCCGGGGCAGGGCGCCCACTTCGCGGGATGGGCGTTCAACGACTTCCCGTTCGACCTCGCCGACCCCAACACGATGTTCACCGACCTGGTGAAGGCGCTCCGGCAGGGCGGCACGACGGCGCAGGCCGACGCGCTGGGGGCCCGGTTCCTGATGGACCGGTACCTGGTGTTCAAGCCCGACGCCCCGACCGACGCGATCGAACGCTTCCTCGTGGTGCTCCTGACGCTCGGCGTGGACGTGCTCCTCGTTGCCTCGGTGCTCGAGAAGCTGGACATCGACGACCGCGGCTTCCTGGTGCTCGGGGCCCTCGGGCTCCTCGGCGGGCTGGCGCTGGGCATGTTCGGGCTGGAGCCGCTGCTCCGGAAGGTGGAGGACAAGATCGACGGCAGCGAGGAGCTCGCCGCCGCGTTCAACGAGGTCCGCGACGGGATCGCCCTGCGGGCCCGCCACCCCGCCCGCTTCGTGGACAACCCGCTCGACTTCGTCAACCCGCTGCCGTTCGACATCTCCGACTTCATCGCCGGCGTCGGCAGCTGGCACCAGAAGTTCCAGGTGGTGCACCGCGCACCGGATCCGCTGGGGAACACCGTTGTCGGATACCTCGGCGGTGTCGACATGAACCGCAACCGGCTCGACACGCCCGGTCACCACGGCCGGTCCTGGCGGCCACCCGGCGCGGGGGGCCCGCCGTCGTCGCAGTCGTTCCACGACGTCCACGCCCGCATCACCGGCCCCGCGGCGGCCGACGTGGCACACACCTTCGACCGCCGCTGGGCGTTCGACACCACCCTCCAGCCACCCCGGCCCGCGGGCTCACCGCCGCCACTCGACGTCGCCTTCACGGCGCCACTCGCCGACGACGTGCCCCCGCAGCCGGCCCGCCACCTGGTGCAGATCGGGCGCAGCGGGTACACCCCGGCGCCGGGCGGCGGCTCGACGCCGCTCCCGTGGTCCCCGGCGGGCGAACCCACCGTCTCCGAGGCGATCGTGCGGGCCATCGGCGCAGCCCGGGAGTATATCTACATCGAGGACCAGTACTTCACGCCGCACGACGCCTACGTCTCGGCCCTCCTCGACGCCGCCGCGCGCGATCCGAAGCTGCGGCTGGTCATCGTGATCCCGACGTCGTCGGACCAGCTCTTCGGTGACATCCGGCGCCGCGCGATCTTCGAGCGCCTGCGCGATGGCCGGACCCCCGGGACCGGCTGGGGGGACCGCATGATCGTGGGCGCCCCGGTGCGCCGTCCGGTCCTGGCCGACGCCGGCCGGGTGGCCGCGAAGGGCCGCCTCCTGCTGGCCGAGCCGCTCGGGGACGCCGGCGGGGACCAGGAGGTGGTCCTCGGACCCCGCTCGCGCCTGCCGGGGGCGGTGCCGTTCTGGCTGTGGGTCGAGGGCGAGCGGATGCTGGCGGTGGAGCAGCGGGACGACGTCGCCGTCGAACGCCCCTTCGACCACGCGGTGCACGAGGGCGACCCGGCGACCGAGTCGGTGCCCTGCCGGGTGTACCTGGTGCGGCGCCCAAGCGGCTCGGAGCCGTTGTGGGGGGCGACCACCCGCGCGCACACCCGGTGGGCGCCGGTGACCCTGTCCCAGGTGCGCGGGATCTACGTGCACACGAAGGCGATCATCGTCGACGACGTTTTCGTGGGGATCGGCTCCTGCAACACAAACCGCCGCGGCTTCTTCCACGACGGCGAGATCACCGCCTTCGCGGTGCCCGAGCAGCTGAAGGGCTCGCACGAGAACCCTGCCCTCGCGCTGCGCACCGCCCTCTGGGCGGAACACCTCGGCATCCCGCCCGCGATGGGCCCCGCCCTGCTCGCCGACCCGATGGCGGCATTCGAGTTGTTTCGCCGGCCCACGCTGATCGGCAACCGGCTGAGCGGCTTCGACGCCCTCGGGGTCACGCCGGAGCTCGGCTTCCCCGGCGAGGCCGGCACCCTCGTGAAGATGCTCGCCACCTTCGGCCTCACCGCCGCGGACGGCCTCGTCCCGTGGGTGTGGAACGTGCTCGCCGACGCCACCACGGCCACCGACCCCGCGCCGGTGGCCGGGCCGGACCTGGGGACGGTGTGAGCCCATGGCCGAGCCTCTGAAGCTGTTCACCCTGCTGGGGGCGACCGACGCCGCCGACGCCGCGACGAGGTGGCCCCGCGCCGCCTTCCTGCCGGGTCCCGGGCTGTCGGCGGGCGGTGACGACCCGGCGGACCACATCCCACTCCTCGACTACCTCGACAGCGTGCTCTCGTTCGTGAACGTGCTGCCGGGGTCCTCCCCGGATGGCGTGGGGCTCGTGGCCGACGTCGTCATCGCGGACCGCCTCAACCCCCTCCCGCTCGTGCTGCGCCAGCTGCCCGACTTCCCCGTGACGCTGCAACCCAACCCGCCCGACTCGCCCGCCCGGCTGTTCGTGACCCAGACCGACGACGGCGTCGAGGTCGTGGTCGAGGGGCTGCCGGTGGAGATGGTGCTGCCGCCCGGACTGCTGATGCCGCTCCGGAACGAGCTCGACGAGGCGGTGGGGCCGAGCCTGACCGACGTCCACCAGGCCGGGGAGTTCCGGCCGGGCCACTACGACACGTTCGAGGTGGTGCTGCGGGAGCTGACCGGCTCGTCGCTGTTCTTCCACCTGCGGGTGAGGCTCACGGTCGAGGGCGACGTGGTCCTCGAGCCGGCGGTGCCCCTCTCGATCGGGCGGTGCCGGTTCAGCGGGCTGCCCTGCCGGGCCGTCCACGACCTCGGGTTCCTCCCGTACCCCACGTTGCGTGGCGCGCACACCGAGCACGAACTCGCCCTCGAATGGGCGCGCCACGACATCCCCGCCGGGCTCGGCACCGAGGGGACCGGTCTCGTCACCGTCCGCACCCTCGACCTCGACCACACGCGTGACCCGCTGCGCCAACTCGTGGAACGCATTGCCGAGCGCGACGCCGCGGACCAGCTCGAGTTCGTGCTCGAGGACCTCGCGCTCCCGGTCTCCTCGTGGCTCACCCCCGTGGCCACCCACGGCCGCTTCGGCCTGCGCCGGGCGGTCCGCACCGGCGGCGACGAGGCCGAGGCGTACGACTTCACCCTGGCGCCGGTGGAGCTCAGCCTCGCGGCGGTGGTGAACTGGCGCCTGCGCATCTTCCGGTTGCTCTTCGAGAGCCCGGCCACCGTCGTCGCCCGCATCGCGGTGGTGTTCGGTGACGGCCTCGAGACCTGGCCGGAGCCGAACGACGACCACTCCCTCGTCATCGACCTCACGGACGACTGGCTGCTGCAGGGCGCGTGGCTGCCGCCCGACCCGGTCCACGCCTTCACCCTCCTCAACCTGCGAGTGAGCCTCATGACCGCCAAGCTCGGGTTCCTCCTGAAGGACCTCGGCGAGGCGCAGGGTGCAAGGGACTGGTTCGAGCACGTGCGCGCCCTCGTGGACCTCGGCGTCGTCGTCGGCGATCCCGCGGGGAACCCGTTCGCCGCGCTGCCGCCCCCGGGGCCGCCCGGTTCCGGGTCGGACCTCGGGCAGGACGTGGTGATCCGGGACATCGGCCTGGACCTCGGACTCGGGCCGAAGATGCCGAGCCTGTGGTTCCCCGAGGACCTCACTCTCACCGCCTTCGAGGTGGTCCAGCTGCAGGTCGAGGAGATCGCGTTCGTCAACGAGGACAACGGCGGCCGCTACCTCTCGTTCAGCGGCGGGATCTCGATCTTCCCCGGCGCGGGCCACCCCAAGCGCAACCCCGAGGCGATGGGCACACCCGGTGTGCCCGCGGAGAACCAGCCCGCGGGTGGCGGGCTGCGGTTCCGGCGGCTCCGGCTGCGCACCGGCGGCAACGAACTGGCCCCCTCGTGGCTGCTCGACGGCGTCAGCCTGTTCATCAGGGCGGGCCGCTTCGAGCTCGGCGGCTTCGGCAGCATCACCGATGTCACGCGCGACGGGCACCGCTTCCAGGAGTTCGCCTTCGGCATCCACGTGCGCTTCGCGGCGATGGGCAACGACTTCGACATCGGCGCCCAGGTGGTCTACGGCCGGGTCACCGGGCCCGTGGACCGGTTCAGCTACTGGCTGCTCGGCCTGGAGGTCGGATTCGTGCCGGTCGGGCCGTTCGAATTGCACAACGTCCGGCTGCTCGCGGCCGGCGGGTTGGCCCCGGACCTCCCGGAGCCGAGCGGACGCGCGCAGGAGATGCGGCTCCTCGACTGGTACAAGCAGAACAACCAGAACTCCGCCGTCGAGGTGCGCAGCGACCGCAACCAGCAACGTGCGGGCTGGAAGGTGGAGCAGGGCGCCATCGCCGCTGGCATCGGTGCGAGCCTGTGCCTCCCGATCGGGAAGGCGGCGGTGCTCCGGACCTTCATCTTCTTCCACCGCGGCGACTCGGCCTTCGGGATCCTCGTGGCCGCGGAGGTCTTTGTGCTCCGGGTGAAGGACCCGGTGGGGACGGGCGCCGTCGAGGTGGACCTGGAGCACGACCGGTGGGGTGCGATCATCAGTGTCGACCTCGAGCTGGCGAAGCTGTTCGACTCCGACAGCCCGCTCGTGAAGGGCCTCGGCCGGCTCACCGGGACGATCTTCGCCGGGAACGACCCCGGGATGTTCGCCATCGGCCAGCTCACCGACCAGGCGAGTTGGCTCACCCTGTCCGTGGACAAGTCCCTCCTCGGGCTGAAGGGCCGCCTCTCCGTGGCGTTCTGCCTCCAGGTCACGGCCGGGGACGGCCCACGCGGGGTCGGCCTGGCGGTGACCGCGGCCGCCGGCGGCTCACTCGGCATCGGGAAGGTGCAGCTGTACGCCGCGTTCGGCCTGCTCGCCGGGGTGTGGGGCAACGAGGCGAGCTCGTCCGGGTTCATCGCGTGGGCCGAGGTGGGACTGCGGATCAAGGTCTTCTGGGTGTTCTCGTTCGGGGCCACCGTGAAGGCGGTGTTCGAGCAGTTGGGGCCGCAGGAGCCGAACTACCGCCGGGTCAGCCTCGAGGTCCGGATCGAGACGCCCTGGTGGCTCCCGGACGTCACGTTCCGCATCGAGAAGGTGCGCGACACCCCGCAACCGGAGGCCATGCCGGTGCTCTCGATGCCGGTGCTGTCCGCCGGGGCGCTGGAGCCGGGCGCTGCCACGGAGACCCCGGCGACGATCACGACCCTCGGCGCACCCGGCGACGTCCACACCATCGCCGAACTGCGGGCGTTCCCACCCGGGCAGGTGCCGGACTCCGCGTGGGACTCCCTCACGCCGGTCAGTGTGGACTCCACCATCGCGGTCAACTTCGCAGTCCCCATGGGCAACGAGACCACCGTCATCCCGAGCACCGCGGCGGACGCCGGCCTGCAGGCCGCGGCCGCGCCCGCGCAGAACCAGCTCAGTGCCACCTACACGATCACGGCGGTGGGCATCCGCCGTCGTGCGCGTTTCGGACCCGACGCCGGGGTGTGGACCGACTTCCTCGCCCCGGCGGACAGCGAGATCGGCGGCCTCGACGACCTCCTGAACGACCCGGACCCGAGCGTCACCTTCGCCTCCGCCGTGCGGTTCCGGTGGGACGCCGACGTGATCCGCGACGGCACGATCGATCCGCGCCGCCTGCTGGTGAACGCGGACACCCCGTACACCTTCGTGACCGGGAGCCCCGGCAACGACGACGCCGTTGTCGCCGGGGACCCGGCGTTCCCCTGCTGCTCCGGCAAGCGCACCACGAAGCTCCACGTGCTCGATTTCGCCGGGCTGCCGGTGGGAATCCGGGTGCCCGCCGTCCAGCAGTTCACCGAGAGCTCCAGCACACTGCGCTGGCAGCTGCCCCGGCCGCCAGTGGTGACCGGCGCCGTGGGGCTGCCCGCCGGGGTGCCCGTCGCCCGCGTCCTCGTGGCCAGCCCGACCGACCGGGTGATCGGGGTGGTGACGTTCGACGAACCGGCACTCCTGATCGACATCAGCGTCTCCTGGACGCCGGTGCACGTCTCCCAGCTCGGCAGCGCGCTCGTCGTCGAGGCGCTGCGCGGGCTCGAGGTGGTGGACCGCCAGGTCTTCCCGCTCGCCGGCCCGAGCCCGGCCGTCCCCATCCGCTGCCGTGACACCCGGGGCATCACGTCGGTGACGCTCCGGTACGTCCGGCAGGTCAACGGCGTGGGCACCACGGACCCCTCACAGGAATGGCTGGAGATCCGCAACCTGCGCTACCGGACGCTTCGCGAGGAGCGCGACCGGGTCGCCGACCAGGGGCGGTGCCGCGGGCACGGCGGCATCGCGGGCGGCGGCAAGCTCGCGTGGCTGCCCAACCACGACTACGAGCTCGCGTTCACGGTGCGCACCACGGTCGACCACCAGGGCAGCCCCCAGGAGGCGGTGGTCGTGCAGCGCGCAGGTTTCCGCACACGCGGCCTGCCCGGCCTGAACGCCGTCGAGTCGCCGGGGACCGAACTCGAGCCGTACGTGGAGTCCGTGAGCCCCGGCACCGTCCTCCCGCTCTACCGCAGTGAGCCCGTCGTGGTGGCGTTCGACGAGCGCTTCAGCACCCTGCTCCCCGTGGACCGCACGCCCAGCCCCACCGACCCGGCGGAGCGCGCCCAGCTGCTCGAGTGGGTGCTCGCCGTCGAACAGGCGGACGGCCGGCGGCTCTCGGTTCCCACCGCGGACTGGGTGGTCGCCCACCGCGGCACCGCCCCGCCGCCACGCCCCCGGGGACCGCGGGTGATCGACGACGTCCTCGTGCGCACCACCGTGCGACGCGCGCCGTCCCCCAACCCGTCCGTCCAACGGCTCGAGGCGCTCGAGATCCGCTCGCCGTCGTGCGCCCTCGACGCGCCCCGGCTGCACCCCTCGCAGGTGCTCACCCACGCGCCCACCGGCGATTTCGGCGCCGGCGACCCCGCCACCGCGCTGTGGCCCCCGGGCACGGTGCTGCGCGCCGCCGTGCGCGCGAAGGCGGCGCCCTTCGTGTTCCGGCGGCCCTTCGAGGCCGGCGACGAGACCGCGCTGACGGTGGCCGACGAGGACCGCACCACGTCGAGCGGCTGGCAGGTCATCGACGGCGTCCTCTCGGTCGCCGGGGTCCCGGCCCCCGGGCTGCGCCACCACGCCGTGCTCGGCGAGGCGGGTTGGGACCACCTGAAGGTCCGCTGCGAGATCGACCCCGCCGGCGGCGCGGCCGGCGTCGCCGTCGCCGTGGCCGGCCTCCCCCGGGTCGAGCGTGCCCTGCTGGCGCTCGTCGACGCCGCGGCCGGCCAGTTGCGCCTGCTCGCGCGCCGGGGCGGCGCCACGGAGGAGCTCGCGAGCACCCCCCTGCCCGACGGCGCAGCGGCGCCGTTCGCGCTCGAGGTGCTGGTGTTCGACGACCGCGTCCGCGCCCGGGTCGGCGACACCGCGGTGGAGGCCGCGCGCGGCGACCTGCGGGACGGCCGCGTCGCCGTCGTCATCGACGGGCCCGGCGGCTGCTCGGCGCTGCATGTCGACGGCCTCGAGGCGTTCGTCACCCAGCTGGCCACCAGCCGCTTCGCCGACTTCGGGGAGCACATCGCCAGCTGGGACGGCGTCGTCCGCCCGCTGCCCGCACCGGCCGCCGCGGTGGCGGGGCTGTGGGCCGCGACGGGTGTCGACATCGCCGCGGTCATGCTCCCCGACGCCGATCCCCAGCTCCGCCAGCGCCTCTTCGACCGCTGGGTGGGCGAGCTGGCCGTGCCGCTCTCGCCGCAGGTCACCGGCCTGCGGCTGGGGTCCGTCCGCGACGGCGGTGGCGTCGGCGTGCTGGTCGTCGAGAGTCCCGAGCCGCTGCCGTTCAGCAGGGACGTGCGCCTCACCGTCAGCCACCGCGTCACCTCTCTGCCCGAGCCCCCAGGGGTGCCGCGGCCGTTGCTGCGGTTCGCGGCCGGGCTGGTCCTCGACGGCGACACCGTTCGCGGCACCGTAACCCCCGGCGCCGCGCCGGTCGTGCAGCGCACTCGCACCCTCGTCCACGCGGTGCGCGCGGGCCGCCCCGCCGACCGCGTGGAGTACCGCAGCTATCGCGTACGGGTCGGGGCCTCCGTCGACGGGCCCACGCTCGAGGGCGAACTGGTCGGGGTCAGTCCCACCCCGCCCCGGCAACCGTTCTTCCCTCCGCGCCCGCTGCGGATTCCCGTGGACCACATCGCACTGCTGGACGCCACCGGCCGGGCGCTCGCCCCCGCCCTCCCGTTACCATTCGACCACGACGAGGTCGTGGCGGTGGCCGTGCTGACGAACGGAGTGGAGGACACGGCGCTGCTGATCCCGTCCACGCCCTTCGGTGCCGGGCCGTTCACCTTCACGTGGGCGATCGACCGACCGCGTCTCCGCTCAGCCGTCGCCGACGACACTGTCCGGTACCGGGCAAGCGCCGTGACGAACCTGACGATTCCGCCCCCCGGACCCTGAAACGATCGGCCGTCAGCCGACAAGGCGCACCAGCGCCGCCGCGATCTCAGCCGCTGAACCCCACCGCTGCGTGTCAGTGTCCACGGTTATCCTCGTCTGGCCGGGCAATGATGCCCGCGCGCCGCGCGAAAGGAGCTCGTCGGTGCCCACTGACACTCGAATCGGAAGCAAGCTCACCACGCTCCGGGAGTCCCTGAACCTGTCCGTGGCCGAACTCGCGGAACGCTGCGACTGCGACGCGGCCGTCATCGCCGGCCTCGAGGCCGGCGAACTCTCCCCCTCGCTCGCCCCGCTCCTCACGATCACGCGCGCCCTGGGCGTGCGGCTCGGCACCCTGCTCGACGACGACGCCGTGATCGGCCCCGTCGTCACGCGGGCGGGCGAGGCCGAGGCGACCACGCGGCTGAAGTCGCTGGAGACCGCGTCCGACGCCGGCCTCCTCAGCTACTACTCGCTCGCGGCGTCCAAGGCCTCGCGGCACATGGAGCCCTTCGTCATCGACGTGGTCCCCGGCACGGTGGAGCGCAGCGGTCGTTCCTCGCACGAGGGCGAGGAGTTCCTGTTCATCCTCTCGGGCTCGCTGGAGGTCGAGTGCGGCAAGGACGTGCACGTGCTCTGGCCGGGTGACAGCATCTACTTCGACTCGATCGTGCCGCACGAGGTCCGCACCCATGGGGCGCTCTCCGCGCGCGTACTCGCGGTCGTCTTCGTGCCCAGGTGACGGGGATGGACCTCCACACCACCCTCCCGCTCGGCCAGTACTTCGAGCGCCGCGTGGCCGCGCAGCCGGACCACGACTTCGTCGTCTACCCCGACCGGGACCTGCGCTGGACCTACTCCGAGTTCGACCACCGCTGCGACCAACTCGCCAAGGGCCTCCTCGCGATCGGCATCGGGAAGGGCGACCACGTCGGCATCTGGGCGCGCAACGTCCCGGACTGGCTGACCTTCATGTTCGCCACCGCCAAGATCGGT
>Ga0209747_1001228_pt1 | contig 13716 bp, 7 predicted proteins | sample BarGraNGADG00311_FD_184498 | JGI IMG/M metagenome (GOLD analysis project Ga0209747, IMG submission 184498) | Arctic peat soil microbial communities from Barrow, Alaska - Barrow Graham LP Ref core NGADG0011-311 (SPAdes) (version 2) | ecosystem: Environmental > Terrestrial > Soil > Wetlands > Peat ... | reverse complement strand
GCAGGCCACCAAGCAGAGACCACTGGTCGGCAATGTTGGGCAGGTCCTGCAGATCAAGCGGCCGGGAGACTATCACCAAAACCCGGAAGCCCTGGGGGGCGGAGGTATCATGCGGCATATCAATTCCGCCTGATGCTTCCTAATAGTAATTAATGTGTCGATCTTCCTGTAAGAAATTGCTCTGAAGAGGTATCAGTGGCTATCAAAAGTGGGCCGGGAAATTTGAGCGGCCAAACTTGAGAGGGAGTCTGCTTTAGGATAGAAGCCCTTGGAACTGTCTGGCTTAGTAGGAATTTTTGCCTTACCGCTAAGTCACTCCCTTGCAAAGTTCCCCTCCGCTCCCCAGATCCTCTCGAAAGAGATCTTTCTTCTTGCGCAGGCCCAGGCGTAGGGCTAATTTCCGTTTCGCATAGAATGGCGCCAGCCGCAGTGTCTCCAGGATGAACCATTTGGGATAGAGGCGCTTGACTTTATTGTACCTGAACCAATCCAGATCGTAGTAGCGAGCATTCATCTGCCAGGTGATGTACTGCACCTCCTCGTCGCTCAGGTGCTTCGTCCTCAAATTGGCATGCAGTCCATCGTACTTGGTGAAGTCGTTCTTTGTCACGAGGCCCATCTCCTCCAGCTCGGCCCGCATCTGGGTCCTGGGATAGGGAGTGGATATGTAGAAGATGGGAATGTCCACCTTCAACCGGCGAGCCAGCTTGAAGTTCTCCCACATGTCCTCTTCATCGTCATCGGGATTGCCGCCGATGAGTCCCGTGGAGACGATGATATTATTATCATGCAGGTACTGCACGGCCAACTCGGCGTCGTTGGACATCTTGCCTTTGCCAAGAAATTCCAGGTTCCTCTTGTTGATGCTCTCCACACCTAAAAAGACGCCATCAAAGCCCGCTTCGCCCATCTTGTCCACGAGCTGCTTGCTCGATGCGATGCCTGAGGCTGAGGCCTGAGTCTTGTAGCGCAGATGAGTGAGACCGGATTCGATTATGGCCTGGCAGAGCCTCTCCAGCCGCTTCGGATCTAAAGTGATGTTATCGTCCGGGAAGAAGATGGAGCCTGCCCCGTGCGCTTCCGCGTCCTGAATGTCGGCGATAACGCGATCGATCGCAAACTTGCGGAACCTGCGGCCGTACATGAGATTGATGGAGCAGAACTTGCAGCCCTGTGTGCATCCCCGGCTGGTCTCCACAGAGTCGATCGGAATGCCTAAGCTGTTGAAGCCTCTGGTGAGCAGCCTGGCGTCCCGGTTGGGCATCTCTATGTCTTCAACATTGAGCAGTGGTCGACCTGGATTATGAACCATCCTCTCGCCTTCGTGATAGGAGAGGCCCAGAATCTCCTTGGGACTTCCACCTGCCATCTTGGCCAGGACCAGCTCCCGGAAGGTGGCCTCCCCCTCGCCGCGAACAATGTAGTCTATGAGCGTCGCATCCTGGCTTTCGCCGATCTCTTCTGCGGCTAAAGTGGGATGATATCCGCCAAAAACCGTCTCGGCTCCCGCCTCCTTGGCGATTCTGGCCAGTGCCAGAGCCTCTTGATACTGGAAGCTCATGGCAGTTATTCCCACCAGATCGTAGCCGTTGACGGCTTTCCGCACATAATCGCGGTGATTCTTCAGGCCGTGTATGTCGGCCACATGAACGGTGCACTTATCATCCACATGCGCCGCCAGTGACGCCAGCCCCAAATTGGGCAGGCGGGCTATGCGGTCAAAGTCGGGCTGCACCACAGGAGAGGAGAGCAATAATATTTTCATCTATTACCTAATCCCGCAGATCCTTCAGCATCAGCTCTCGCTTACCTGTAGGAATCTCGGGCCCTGCTTCCAGTCGAACTTGTTTGCCCTGGATATATAGGCAGCAACCTCTTTCACTCCCGCCAGGCCGCCGAAGTGGTAGGCATTGGACCAGACACGAGCCGAGGTGCGCAGAGGCGCATACCAGGGATGGACCTGCCTGAAGGACCAGTCCAGAATATCCAGCATCTCATCCGGCTTGATATGGGGATGGTTCCAGACCAGATGCTTTCCGTCGTGGTGATGCCAGTCCTGGTCGAAGATGCCGTACTTCTCCTGGATCTCTGTCCACATGGGCGTCTGGGGCAGGGGAGTTATGACGCATATCTGAGTTATGTCCAGTTTAAGCGCCGCCAGCTTCTTTATGTCCACGCGAAGCGACTCTTTTGTATCTTCTTCGAAGCCGACCATGTAATAGCCAACCGTCCCCAGGCCCCGCTCTTGCAGCATGCGCAGTGTCTCTAAAATGTCCTCAGTACCTTCTTTCTTCTTCATCTGGTCCAGGCGCTCTTGATGCAGGTTCTCAATGCCGATGGCAGCTCCCCCAAAGCCTGTAACCTTTTTGCCGTTCCGTTCTCTTAGATTTGCCCATTCGTCTATCTTTGTGCGCAGATAATCAGCACGCGCCATGCAACCCCAGACCATCTGATACTTGTCAAGGAGCTTCACCACCGCATCCGCATGGCGGCGGTTGCAGCCGAAGTTCTCATCCTCAATCAAAATCACGTTTATGCCGTTCTCCTTGTAGTAGGCCAAGACCCGTTCGATGCTTTTCAATGAGATTATGTTGGGCTTATTGCAGAAGACCGGGGTCTGGCAGAACTTGCAGCCAACCGGGCATCCGCGGGTTGTAAACAGCACCCCATAAATGTTCAGCTTTACGTTGAAGGGCGTATTGAGGTACTCGATAAGCGGAGGGTGAATTATGTCTTTTATCTGACGTCCGAAGTAAGGCGCCAGTTGATGCTCGGAGTATCCCACGAAGATCCTGTCGAATTTGTCCTGTATGGGGGTCGTAAGGGCACCATAATTTCCAGCCCAAACCTCTCCTGCACCGGCTGCGCGTGCCGCCTCGACCATCTCCATGGCTTCATGCGTCTCGCTCAAATAAAAGGAGAGCCCCACCACATCCCAGCCCTCTTGCAGCAACTTTCTGTACTCATCCCAGGTCGGAAACTCCAGGATCTCAAGCTCTGGAATGTTCTGCTTCAAGAATCTCAGGCCGAAGGATTGGATGCGTGGCCAGTAGAATCGGAACCACGACCTTGTATTGGCTCCTATGTAATCATAAGGCTCGGAGCCCTTTCTGTAAACGGTTGTGAAGAGAACCCTGGGAGACATGAACGCCTTCTCCTGTCACATGGATGATTAAGCTTACGATTCTGGACCGCCTGGATTGAGAGTTGGATTGTGCGGAATTCTATTGAACCCTAACGAATTCAGGAAACTTGGGAACTCTTATCTTCTCGAAGCCTGGCGAGAAGGTTCTCATAGGCTTTTGCTGCCAGGTCGCTTACATCAATGCCCATCTCTCTCGCCACCAGAAGGATCACTGCATCCAGCTCTACCAGCTTTTTCAATGAATCCTGCTTAACGTTTGCCATCGCTATGACCTCTTTTCTGCTCATGCCGGTCTGAGACGTTATGAGCCTTATTCCCTGGTCCAGTATGCCCTCTTCAGTCGTTGGTTTGAAACCGAGCGGCACCTCCATCGCCTCGGCATCGAAGATTGCAGAAACACTATCTCCTTCCATCTTGACCATACCTTCGGCTTCCGCTTCCCTCAAGAGAGCGCGCACTTTTTCCGGCGACCCCCATTTCAGATCCAGGGATAGGGCGAAGATGAAGTCGCTGATCTTCAGGCTCTTCTTTCCACGCTTCTTGAAAGGCGTGGCCACCAGAAAGGCTTTTTCGCGGTCCAAAGGAAACACCCTCGTCCTGGAAGACAGGTCATAACAGATATAAACTAGCCTGTCAAAGAGTGACCGTATTATCATTGCTAGCGGAAAGGATTTAAGAGTGGGGAGAATAAGTGGATAATAACTGTACAAAAATCCGGCATATGCCATGTGGTGTTAGATGAGGCTCATATACCCGATAGTGATTCTATTCCTGCTGATAAGCGCCAGCAACGCCCAGCTGGCACCAGATAAGGAAAGGTTCGACGTCGTGCTCCATCCCGGCGACCTGGAGGAGAGAACGTTGAAGGTTGCTAATGTTGGAGATTCACCTATCTTCAAGATCACGAAAACTCAGATGAGCGGAACCGCCAAGGAATTTATCTTTCTGGACGTGCCGGAAGGAAAGGCGCTCATGCCTCTGGATAAAGCAGAGATAAAAATCTACTTTGCACTGCCTCCCGAGACCAAGCCGGGATCTTATACCGGATTTATATATTTATTGGATAGCGTTCCTCCCTCGCTTCCACTGAGAATAGACTTCGACCTTGAAGTCATTGGGCAGGAGAGCTACAGCGTAGATATGTCCATCGAAGATGCCAAGTCCGCCTCGCTTTTTGCCAAAGCGGAAGATATTGCTCAATTCGATCTGGCGGTCAAGAACCTGGGTTCATTCAGAGATGTGGCCTCGATTGATACAGGACCGTTGCCAGATGGCTGGGATGTAACATTGACGGATGGAGAAAAGCCGCTCACACTGCCCTACGATCTGCCTTTGGATCCAGGAACGACCCATAATATGAAACTGCAGGTTCAGACCACCAAGCCAGGCAAGGCAGGCCGTCTGATGGTAACGGCGACATCTCTGGGCAACGGATCCGAGAATTCATCCATCGAAGCCGATGTCGAGTTCGGGATGGCGGTCAGGGGCTACAACACAGATGTCGAGATCCCGGACAAGATTGTGGCCAACAAGAGCTACGAGGGCTCCTTCAGCATCATCCTTGACGTCAAAGAGAACGTAATGATCTCTATAGAATCGCCACCCGAGTTAATGGTGATACCTCTGGCACAGATGGTTGAGGTAACTCCGAAGAAGCCTGGAGTCGCCAACTTCACCATGCTTGCCTCGGCAAGCGGCGAATATCCACTCGTCTTCAAGCTCACCGATTCCCATGGCATTCCCATGCCGGAAGAGACGACCTCCGTTAATGTCGTCCAGCCTGAAGGAATGGCTGTACTGACGGGAGAGGATTTCCTCCACAGCACAGTAGCGTCTTTAAGCATTCCCGGAAACCGCACACCGGATATAATTACTATACCTTCGGGTAACATCAGTAAAGAAATCCGGGAGAAACTTAAAGAATATTCCAGGGTTTTGATCCTCGGAAATCAATCAATTGTCTCCAGAGATGCAGAAAAAGCTCTGGATGATGTCGAAGTAAAACGAATAGCGGGAGATAGCCTTTACGAAGAGTGCTGGCTCTTTGCAGGAGATATTTGGCAGAATGGAACCTCTGCGGTGGTCTTAACGAGCTCCAAACCCGCAGATATCTTCAGATCCTACCAGGCGGCCAAGATGGGAGGTATGCCCATGATGGTGTGCGAGGGCGGTGTAACCGAGGCTGCCAATGCCGTCGTAAAGGAAATGACCAAACGCAATACAACGCTCTCCAAGGCTTTGATTGTTGGCAAGGTTGGAGTGGAATATACAAAAGCACTGCAAGATGCAGGCGTCTCGATAGAAGAGGTGACCTCGTGAGGCTGCTTCCTATATTATTATTCATAGCACTTATATCCAATTCTCTGCTTTGTTTAGCAGAGGACGCACCCCTGGCAAGAGGGGTAAAGGGCGAAGTAGAGGATGTGATTCTGGTTGGTGCAGACGATTGGCATGCATCCATTGCCGCCACGCCCCTGGCAATCTGGTCTCAGGATAATCAAACCAAAGTTACGCCTATGCTGATCCTTCCTAAATTGGTCCAGGCTGGAGATAGAAACGGCTGGGTCGAAGAGAGCGATCTAGAGAGATATGGGGAGTCGGCGATCCTTGACACTTTCAAGGCTGCAAACATCAGCGCCATAACCATCCACGGATCCGGGGACAAGATCAAAGCTCTGGTAGAATCGGCTCACAAAGACGGTCTCAAGGTCTATATTACGGCAACTCTGGAGATTCCAGTTATTTCTAAGCCTGAAGACGCGGGCGAGATTGGAGTCATCTCCGAGGCTGAGAGAACCCTCATGACTGATGCCGGCCTGACAAGTTCCCTGCCTGACGATTCCAAGATCGATCGAAGCTGGCTGCAAGTGCCCGGTCCCAATACAGGTGGCAATGCCAGCTATTTTTGTCCTGTGAATCCGGAGGTCAGGGATTATCTTTACAATCAGATCGAGACGCTGATTGATGATTACAAGGTCGATGGCGTTGTGCTCTATAGATTTGGCTTCCAGGATGAGAATTACTGCTTTTGCGATGTCTGCAAGGAGAAGTTCTATCAGGATACCGGCATAGACATCACCAAGGTCAATGCCAACAGTTACAACCAGGAAAGATGGAGCCAGTGGAAGCAAGATCAGCTCATGCAGATTGTAAAATATGCACGAAATATCACATCGGATTTGGGACCGGTGAAGCTCGGTGTAGCTTTGGACAATCCATTCGATCGCAGCCAGGGCTACAATTTTGCCGAGATCTCTAAGGTCGCCGACTTTTCCTTGATCTCTCCTCTACCTGCTCAGGATGTGAGCCAGGCATGCAAGCTGAGCCAGAAGCCGGTCTATGTACGGCTGAGCGACGACTATGTAGGCTACGTCCTCTCGACCCAGAATGTGGAGGGAACTGTGCAATACATCGAGGCTCTCACAAAAGCAGGTGCCTCAGGCGTTGCCTTTGAGTATGACGTCGTCCATACGCCAATCTGGTCGGAACTCGAGCCGCCGTCGTTGGCAGCACGCTGGTTGATGCAAAAGATAGGCGGAACGACTCTGGCAATAGGAAATGTGTCCTGGAAGAGCAACTCGAAGATAGTTGCCAACAATAGCACTGAGATGGCTGAAAAGATAAGCCGGTACTGGAAGAGTTCGCCGGGGGCCGTAATCGTGGGAGAGAACTACAGCGCAGCACTCTCGGCGGCTCCCATTGCCTCTTATTTGAATTGGCCGATTCTATTTGTAGGTGGCGTGCTGCCGGGAGATACTGTTGCTGCCTTATCGCGCCTCGGGTCCAAAGAGGCAGTGACATTGGGTCCGATCTCAGAAGCTGTGCGACAGAACTTGAGCCAGATGAATATCACTCTCATTGACGGCAATGGCGAATTTTTAGTTCAGCAGATGAAAGAACGGGGCGAGAGTCCGGCTATGATAGTCTTTACCAACTCTCATGATCTCTCGCTTCTGCCGCCAGCGCCTTATCCCAAAGTTGAGCGCTCATTGGTCGAGGATCTCCTGGTAAGAACCGAAATGAGCCCCAGCCAGGTACCCGCTGAGGAACAGGGAGAGATCGTCAGGCTCAATATGACCCTGAGCAACACCGGCAAAGATGTGCTGAAGGGCGTGCGATTGTTGGATATCTTCCCCATGGGACGATTTATAAGATTACCAGGGTTCAGCGAGGGTCAGGTGAATATCACTGATCCGTTCAGCGGGCAGCCGTCTGTTGCCACCACTGCTTTCCTCAATGGGTCTTTGCTCAGATGGAACCTGAACAAACTCGAGCCTGGCAAGTCCGCCAGCTTGAATATCGAAGTAGAATTGATGTATCCGATGGATTCCGGCTGGTCACAGCGACTGGACACAGGAGCCACGGCAGCTTACGAGGGGTTTTCCTATAACCATACTCTGGAGAACGTGGACGACTCGCCGGTTATAAATCTTACTTATCCTACCTGGATCTACTCAGGTAGGACGAACATATCCTGGAACCTTGACCGGGACTCCAGCTACACTGCCCTCAACCTTTACAGCCCGGACAAGAGAGCTGGTCGTGTCAAGATCACAAAGATCGAGCCGGATAGGCTTTATGATTTGAGGGTGCAGCTTCTGACTCCAGGGAAATGGACCTTCAATATTGATACTGATGGCGATCTTACCAAGAACTACACTATCGACGTTCGCTCCAATATCGATGCGCTAAATATCACGGCATTCAGCCACACCAAAATCCCGAGGGTGTCGCTAGTAGCGGCTCAAGCGGCATCAGCGCGCAAAGCTCTTCTGGTGGACGCTAACCTGGACCCGCAGCAGATTGATCCTTTAAGCGAAGAGCAGAAACTGAATGAGAAGGTCGAGGGTCTTATGCTCAACCCCAAATATTTGATGGTAGTGGGTGATCCCGGATCGTTACCCTTCATCTCCACCGGTCTCATCCAGAAGTTAACGCCGGTAATGGAGTATGAGGTCAACAGGGACTATCAATTGAATCTGGATGATGAGAACTACAGCAACGTGGCTGTAGGTCGAATCATGGGGCTTTCCGTCTATGATGCATCTCAGCTCCTTGCTCGCACGATGGCCTATGACCGGCTAAACGGCAACTGGAAGAAGAACGGTCTGGTCATATCTTCGCCGCCGCTCTCATTTCCACAGGCTCCTGTTGGCGCAAGGATAAGGGATTATCTGCAGGAGGCGGGTCTTCTCGTCAAGGATCTGCGTTATGAGGCGGCCACTTATCAACAGGTCATCTCGCAAATGAATAACGGTCAGAATATTGCTCACTTCGATCATCATGGCAACGAGAATGCCTGGGAGTTATCGAGTTGGTCGATGACGGATTCTGATCTTACAGGGACACAGGTGAAGGAGCTTACGCTGTCACCTCAGACTACTACTGCGTCCGCCTGTGTTACTTTGAACCTCAAGGGATACTATCTGAATGTGACCGGCACCAGGATGTACATTCCCGGGAATCTGGAGGATTCTATTGCCCTGTCTTTCATAAGAGCGGGAGCTGTAAACTATATCGGAGAGTCAGCCCTATCCTACATATTTTTGTCGGACGACTACTTCAAGAAGTTCTATCAGTCTCTGATCTTCGAGAATGCGACTGTAGGTCAGGCCCAGTTGGACGCCGATAACCTCTTCAGGTTCAAGTCCAGGGGGACTCAAAATCTCAAACCGTTCTCCGATTACGACGAACCTCTGCCATATTGGGATACTTCCGTTCAAGATATGCTCAACCAGACATCCTACATGGATGTTATACTGGGAGATCCAAGCTTCAGGCCGAATTTGCCCAAAACGCCTTCTCTTCCCTATACCACAGAGGTGTCGGTCGATAATACCACAAACCAAAACAAGACGGCTCTTACGGCAACCATCGTGCCGACGAACGAAAGTGCCACCGATTGGGTATACTGGATTCAGACAGATAGCTCCAGCGGCCAGCTAAATCTCGATTCTCCCCCCGCGATCATAGGGGAGGTCTTGCTGCCCAAGGATGCAGACAAGATCGTGGTTAAGGAGAACGGCTTATCGGTTTGGCATGATGAATACTCTGTTGGAGAGCGAAAAAAGGTTATGTGGCCCATTATCAGACCGAGGCTTGGCGAAGACCGGAGCTTCCAGGTTGAGTATGTGCTGATTCCTGGCCAGGTTGAGCGGATCAATGTGACTGCAGGCTGGAATGCTATTTCTGTCTACCTGAATCCTAAAGATGCGTCGGTAGGCAAGTATCTCAGGGACAAGCCCTACCGGAGCATATTCACCATTTCCGGTGAAGGATGGGACTTCGGCATGAAGGATGGAGGCATGCTAAACGTGACCCGCTTCAAACCGGGGGAGGGCTACCTCATAGACAGTGCCGACAACTTCACCATGGAGATCTCCGGCAAACCCGTCGATCTGCCTTATCGCCTGGACCTGCACAAGGGATGGAACATGATCGGTCTGCCCGTGAACAAGACTGTGGATTTGGGCAATGTCACCGTTAATGCCGACCATAAGAGGTACAAGTATCCTGAAGCAGTTGAAAAAGGACTGGTCTCGGCCTTCATCTGGAAATATGAAGGTGAGGATTGGACTCATTTGGGTGAGAACGAAACGCTAGTGCCTGGAACAGCGTATCTCTTCGAGTCTACGAGCGAGTCGAAGCTGGAGTTCCGTTGAATTGATCGAGATGGGGCTCCATAAAACTATTTTATTATATTTATTTTGCCACTCTTGAGGAATTTGGGATTACCATTTGACTATTATTGGCACTACTGGAATTCAACAGTCTTCTGTCCGGCCGGGATCACAGATGGACACTTTGGTTTGGAAAATATCCGTGAAAAATCTCTTCCATCTGCTTGATAAAAGGGAAATCATCAAATAGATGCAAGATATTGCTATTAGTAGAGGATGATGAAGCGAAAAATTCAAATTTTCGGGCCGAAAGTACATGATGTGGGCTACAGACCCTGGCTCACTGATGCGGCAATAGATGCAGGTCTCAACGGTTTCTTTGCCAGCAACCGCATGGATGATAAGATTCAATACGTTTTGGTCCTGGCAGAGGGAGATGAAGATAGCGTTGCATACCTTGAGAGGTTTGTGAGAGAGAACATGCCAGAGCTCGCTAAGGTAGATCGCATAGATACGGAGATCTTCACAGGGTCGGTCATGCCTTTGGACAAATACGCAGCGATAAACACCTCCTCGCAAATGAATAAAGCAATCCCTCTTCTCTCGAGCATGGACGGAAAGCTGGACAGCGTGAATGGAAAGATGGACAGCGTGAATGGAAAGATGGATGGCATGCTTGAAAAGCAAGATGAAACAATTTCAGAGATACGAGATATGCATGAAGACCTGATTAACCGCAGCGACTTCCGTTTGACGAGGATTGAAAAGGATATCAAGACGATAAAAACCAAATTGAGTCTCAGATAGCCAACGGCTTTGCATCTGGAATTCGGCACAAAAGAACACTGGATTGTCCAGCATAAAAAGAAGCAGATAGCTAGTGAATAATATATATTTATTTATAAAGACATTTTTAGATCTATTCAGCTTGGACTTAGATTATTCCTGTCTAGAAAAGACGTTGCCAGAAACACGATCAGCTCTCCGGGACCGATCATTGGTTTTTTTAGCTATCCACTGCCGAAATGTCGCGCATCGGTTGAAACTTATTCACACATTTTCGATAACTTACTAGTTTGGATGTATCTATGACGGATTGTCCAATCGAAGACATTACACCTGAATTAGTCTGCAGTTCAACCGCAGTCGTCGCTTGGCCTGCCTCGGTCTGGAGAGGTGCCGACTGCCTCCGGCGCGTGGAATCCCGGAGGAGTAGCCATTATGTATAGGGTGAAATGTGAAAGAGAAAAATAGAGATTGACCCTGATGACTAATGCCTGCACCAGCTTACTTCATTTGCCTCAGCGACAATAGTATCCGAGAACCTATTGAAGGCCCTCTGGCCGCTGCCCTTGTAGAAAATCCATCCGGCAAGGCAGTCCAGCGGCAGCAAAAAGGCTTTGCCGAAGCTCTCCAGGGCAGAATCCTGAAATCCTATCTTCTCGCCCGCGGGACCCGCCACCACTATGTTCAGGAGCATCTTTCCCAGAGACTGACCACGGTAGCCTTCAAGTGCCGTCCAGTAGATGAAGAGCATTGTTGCCAGTATCCCCAGGCCTTCGGCACTGCTGGCGCCAATCGTCGAAATGGTCATGAGGCTGGACCACAGGATTCCCATGAGAAGCACATCGATCAACCAGGCCCAGAATCTGCCTCTCCAGCTTGCCCTGCTTATGCCGTCCATTTAAAAGATCTCCTTTGATATTTTGCTATTCTATTGTTCTGCCATACTGGTATATCTGCTTCATGCTACAGGACTTTTACCACTATCAAGCCAAACCATCGCTCTTTCTCAAGAGGTGCAGCGCTCTCTTAAGCTCGTCCCTGGCATTATCCAGCACTTCTCGCCGGACCTCCATTCGCAGCATGAGCACCACGAAGACAGTGAAGGTCGTGACCAGCGCGAAGACGACCGCCATCACAGTCACCAGTCCGAAGTTGCTGGTGATGTTGAAGGGCGAGGTGATCAGAGCCGCAAATCCGAAGACAACCGTCATCCCCGATGCCACCAGAGCAGACCCGATGCGGTTGGCGGTGATTTTCAGAGCCTCAAAGGGGTCGCCCACATTCTTCAGCTCCTCATAGAAGCGCTCCATCATCAGAATGGCATACTCAGATCCTATGCCGAGAACCAGCGCCCCGAGAGTCGCGGTCAATGGAGTGTACTTCAATCCGCCCAGATACATGACTCCACCCATCCAGCCGATCACGACCAGCATGGGCAGCACCGGCAAGAGAGCCTTGATCAGGTCCCTGTATATTATCAGGAGCAAGATGAATATGAGCACGAGGCCCAGGAGCGACATCTCCACTCTGCCTGTAGTCAGGGCGCCTATGGTCACGGTTCTGACCATCGACTCGCCGGTCATCTTCACAGACACACCAGGAGGCGGCGTCACCCATATAAGGTCCTTATCAAACTCCTTGGTGAGCCGGTCAAAGCTTTCCAATCCCAGATTCGAGGCCGTCTGTCCCAGATTTACGTCTATCATGGCGGCGTTGTGGCCGCTCAGGTACTTGGATTTAACAGAAGCGGGCAAGGAATCGATAATCCCTCGCACATCGGTTTTATCGTTGGGTATCGTTCCGCCATTGGCCTGCTTTATAAAAGTGACAAGGCTCGTGGTTCCATAAACCTGATTTCTGGACTTGAGAAGGTAGTTGCTGAATTTATCCATCCACTTTAAATTCGCAGGATCAGTGACATCATCCGCCTGGACTATAAATTGGATGGAGTCGGTGCCTCCATAAATATTGCTCATATGCCTGAAATCGACCAGAGGAGGCAGATCCTGGGGAATATAGTTCTTTGTGTCCGTCTCCACCGGGACCAGGCTGTCCAGGTAATTTCCCATGAGAGCCAGAAGCAGAGCCACCGCCAGAACGGTCTGCCACTTATGGATGCAGAAGTCTGCCGTCTTCTCCACATACAATCCAATGGCAGAGCCGCCATCGCCGGACGGGCTACTGGACACCCCGGATAGCCCATCTGTTCCTGCCAGAGCTTCCGCCCTGGCGTCTGCTCTCTTCTTTCTCGAACCGCTCCTCTTCTCGCCGAGATAAAGAACCGTCACCCCAACGAACAGAGCAGACAGGTAGCACATAATGAGCCCGATGATGCAGAGAAATCCGAAGTCCCGGATCATGGGGACGCTGGAGCTGAGAAGAGCGACAAATCCGGCTATGGTTATGATCAGGGCGACCATTACCGGGATGGCCACATGGTTGACCGTATTGATGGCGGCCTTGATGGGAGGCACGCCCTTGCTGAATTCTTCGTCTATGCGGTTATGGAACTGAATGGCATAATCTATGCCGATGCCGATCAAGAGAGGAAACGCGGAAAATGAGACCATTGTCAATGGTATCTGCAGCAGTCCCATGGCCCCGAAGGTCCAGACGATACCGAGCATAACGACGGGTATAGGGAGCAGCGGCCACTTCACATGCCTGAAGAGGAGGAGCAGTGCAAAGACCATCAAAACTCCGGCCAGGAGCATGATTTGTCCCTGGCTCTTGTTCATGGCATCCGTGATGGATTTCATGAGGGCCGAGGAGCCGGTGACGGTGATGCTGTATCCGGGAGGAAAGTCAGCCAGCGAGACCGCTTCATTTGTCTCCTTCAAGATCTCGCTGCGCTGGTCATCGGTGATATAGACAGGGTCCGCAATGGACATCATGGTATGCCCTCGGTCTGGCATGAGGGCTTGAACCTGGGGGCCGCCATTGGCCAGGATTTCGTCTATTCGCTCTTGCGAGGGTATACGGCGCAGGCCATTGTCGCGATATTCCGTATCGGCCACGATATCGGCTATGCTTATAACCGATAGCACTCTGGGAACGTCTTTCACAAAATCCGAGAAACGAAGCATAGCCATTTGGACCTTGGAGCTTGCCACATCATCGCCCTCGATCATTACCACTATGGATTCCGTGCCGAAATTCTCTTTG
>Ga0209747_1001223_pt1 | contig 13739 bp, 10 predicted proteins | sample BarGraNGADG00311_FD_184498 | JGI IMG/M metagenome (GOLD analysis project Ga0209747, IMG submission 184498) | Arctic peat soil microbial communities from Barrow, Alaska - Barrow Graham LP Ref core NGADG0011-311 (SPAdes) (version 2) | ecosystem: Environmental > Terrestrial > Soil > Wetlands > Peat... | reverse complement strand
ACTACATCGGTACTCAACACGGTGTGGCGGTGTGCAACGGCACCGCAGCACTTGAAGCAGCCCTCTACGGAATCGGCGTACGAAAGGGTGATGAGGTTATCATGCCCTCTTTGACCATTATTTCATGTGCCGTTGCCGCGCTACGCTTGGGGGCACGACCGGTGCTCGTTGATATCGATCCGGACACGTGGAATATGGATCCTACGCAGCTTGAGTCTAAGATTACGCCGAGAACGAGGGCTATTATGCCCGTCCATGTTTACGGCCTTCCCGTTGATATGGATCAGGTCTTTGAGTGCGCATCGGACCACAATCTGACAATCGTCGAGGATGCCGCTGAAGCGCACGGCGCGGAGTATTTCAGCAGGGTTAAGGGGAATCGTTGGTTGAAGTGCGGCAACATGAGTGACGCGGCCTGTTTTTCATTTTACGCTAACAAGATCGTGACGACCGGTGAAGGGGGCATGGTGGTGACCAACGATCCGTCTATCGCCGCGCGGGCGGCTTCATATCGGAACCTCTGTTTTCACGCAGAGAGACGCTTCTATCACACTGAGCTTTGCTATAACTTTCGTATGACGAATCTACAGGCCGCTGTCGGCATTGCGCAGCTCGAACGGATAGACGAGGTTATTGCAGTCAGACGAGCGCTTGCACGCTACTACAAGGCACAGTTAGAGCGCGTGCGTGGCATACGTTTTCAAGCAGAGGTGCCGTACGGAAGATCGGTACACTGGATGTACGCCGTGCAACTCGACGAAGCTTTGGGCATCGATGCAGAAACGATGATGGAGCGTCTTAAGAGCAAGGAAATAGGCACCCGTCCTTTCTTCCTCGGGCTGCACATGCAGCCGGCTCTTCAAGAACTGGGCCTCTTTAAGCATGAACGGTTTCCCCATACCGACCAAGCGCACGAGCGGGGGCTCTACCTGCCGTCCGGCCTTACGCTGACAAAACTACAGATAGACGTCGTGAGCGATACTATTCGTGAAATAGTGGAAGGTGGTTAAGATAGCCGTGTTTGACAGCTATGCACAGTACTACGACCTCTTCTATCGCGAGAAGGATTATCCGAGAGAGGTCGATTACGTGGACGCCCTCATCAAAAAGTACGCCACAAATGACCCACGGACGATCCTTGACCTCGGGTGTGGAACGGGTGCACACGCGGTCCTGCTCGCGCGCAAGGGGTACCGCGTGACGGGAGTCGACCATTCAGACGCCATGCTTGCAGTCGCTGAAGAGAAAAAGCGGCAGTGTGAGAGCTCAGTCGAGTTCGAGAAAGGAGATATCAGCACTGTACGCCTACAGAGAAGCTTCGACGCGGCTATAGCCATGTTCGCCGTGATGGGCTACCAGACCACAAATGAGCGCCTTGAGAGCACTTTGCTCAATGTGTGGCACCATCTTAATCACGACGGGCTCCTCATCTTTGACGCGTGGTTTGGACCTGCGGTGATAATACAAAAGCCACACGACAGAGTGTTCGTCGTTAAGGAGGGAGCGGGCGAGATTATCAGGCTGGCACGTCCCGTCCTTGATATACTGACTCATACCGTGAGCGTCAATTACACAGTGCTACATATTGAAGACAATATGCAGCTTGACCACGTTGAGGAGACGCACAGAATGCGGTTCTTTTTCCCCAAAGAGCTTGATTTTATGCTTGCGAAGACGGGCTATGAAGTGCTTGGAATGCACCCATTTATGAAGCTCGATGGAGATCTCACGGAAAACGACTGGAATATGACCGTTATAGCGAAAAAAAACTGACGCTGACGTAGTGCCTCGCGCGTATCGCCCAATGAGTGAGCGGTGCATCAAGTTTTCTGGTTTTCGACGACTGCTTCGCCGTTACTCACTAAATACGCGTGCGTTGAGACGTGGCGCTGCTTCACGCCTTTATCAACCCAACGTGTCCGATGGAGAGATATCCGTACTGCTCCAGCTCGAGGATCACAGCCAAAAACCTGTAACTGAAGGTAGCCGGCTCTGCAGCCTGAAAATTACCTCAATTCAATGAGCGACATAGGGTATCTGCGCGAGGATTGCGCCGACGCGCTCCGACGGATGTTACTGCCCATAACGCCCCTCTAAGAAACTCGTATTGGCAAACTTGCGCTGCTCTACAGAATGTTTTGCTTTTCCATTTGACGGATTCTCTCGAGAACCTCGCCGAAATAGGTAGACATGCAGTATTTCGCCTCGTAGCATCTGAACGCATTATCGCGGTACTTATCGTAGTCTAAAAATATTTGACGAGCGGCGGACTCTATGGAGCTCGGGTTGTCGGTGCTCTCCCCGCAACGGCACTCCCTCAGCACTTTTTTAAGGCTCGGAAAGTCAACAGTAATAACGGGCAAGCCGACCTGCAAGTACTGCACAAGCCTGTTTGACGATTGGCCGACCGCGCGAAAATTTGGATCAAGGTTTTCCAAAAACAACAGTCCGATGTCCGCGGAGGACATCAAGTCAGGCACTTGTTCCCATCCAACCAGGTTTGTAGAGATGTAGACTTTCTCATCGCGTGCTACGCGATGAAGCCGGTCCAAATATGCGCTATCTGGCTCTCGGGTTGGGCCGTGCAGTATCAAGACAAGGTCATCAGCCCATTCATTGGCGGCCTCAGCGATTTTTAGAGACATATGACTTGCGGCGATGTCTCCTGCGTCAAGGATGATACGCTTGTCATGCCCGATCCCAAACAGGTCTCGAAAGTAGTCGCTTTTGCCTCTTTTAATCTCCCTTAATCCTGAAATAGGGATATAAATGAGCTTCGCTCTCGGCACCTTATTATCACGGACAAAGTAGTCGCCGCGCTCTTTGTCTTGAATGACCACGCCGTCACACAACTGACTGCAGTACCGCTCTAGCGATTTTAGAGCCCTCAAAGGCAGCGTAAAGGCGTTCTTTTCGAGCAAAAGCTCCATGTTGTAGTAGATGACTGGCAATTGTTTCTGCCGCGCACCGCTCTGGGCGATCATAGTTGCCCCTATAAGACCCATTGCCTCCACCCCCAGAATACAGACGTAATGGTTATCTATTTCTGGAGCGACCTTCTCATAGAATTCGAAAAGGCCCGGAAAAAAAGCGGCAGTGTTACTGTAAAGCGATTCGTCAGGAGCGCCTCGACTGTAAACCGTGCGATAGCAAAGGGAGAGGATGTGATGGTATAGGCTTTGCGCTCGAGGCCAGATTACTGACTTGTGTAAGTTTAGATGGCCCAGCATTCCATTCGAACTGAAAGCGTATGCAAACTTGTCCAGCAGACTCGGCGGTACTGCTTTGATTTCAGCCTCGGACGAGGTTTTTAGTGTGTGAACGACGATGTTCTCCCGCTCGAAGTCAATCCTGCTCTGTTCAAAAGTATCAGCGTCGATGAATATGTGAATTTCATACCCCTCACGCTCGAGCAAGAAAGCACTGTTTATTAACAAAGGTGAATCACCTAAACCGTATTTAAAAAGGATAATCCCAATTTTCTTCATGGTACCTACGCAAGGAAATCGTGCAGATGACGCTTAGACCGGTTAATGTTAGGCGTTTATGCGCTCTAAAGCGGACTATTTCATAGACCCTCATAAACTTATTGCAAGGCCTGCCCTCCATCGGATTTTTTGTAGGTAGTACCAAAGATTGTTGAACTGAAACCCCCTCCACAGCAAGAATGTGTCCCAGGATCTTTTTGCCGTTAGAGGGGCTCGATCGGAGATTAGCAGAATCCCGCATTCTCAAAAATGGTCTGATATTAATCGAAAATGCTCAAAAAAACAGTTGTGGCAAGCAACGTGAACTCGTATAAAAAAACCGTTTTGTTACGTCAGAATATGGAGGTATCGCTGTATATTTATGTCATACGTTTGATTATGTTTGAAAAATGAGAAGGGACGACTTTCTTGCGTTTGGCGCTCGATGATTGAGCAATCGGAAACAGACGAAGCAGTGGTCTTTATGAGGTCCGGTTGGCTGGAAACGGGCCGCAAGTTGCACAATTCGAACAGACGTTCAAAGGTATAATTCGTTTGATATGCGATGCGCGCTCATGCACTCAGCTTCACTCCGAATGATGAAACGCCGTGTCAACCTCAGCCATGATAACTATCACCGTTCGTGCAGACTGTTGAGACGGAATCGTCGGATAACCCAACCGCCATGAACGTGAGTTTCTTGCGGAACTGCTGAGGATCAAAAATTCGTCGGCCGTCGATCACAACTGGGGTTGCCATGTGCCTGATGAAGTCGTCGGGGGTCAGAGTTTTGAATTGTTCCCACTCGGTGATAACGGCGGCACAATGCGCGCCCGCTAAGCAGTCAGAGATCGACCGAGCGTATTCGAGCGCTTTGAGCCCTTGAACGGTTACCTTCCGGACGACAGGATCGAAAGCCGTGACACGCACGCCCGCGTCTATTAGAATGCGGGCAATTGTTAACGACGGAGCGTGCCTGAGGTCATCCGTATTTGGCTTAAAGGCGAGGCCGAGGAATGCAACCTTTTTTCCTTTGGGCTTCCCAATGCTCGAGAGCACGCGTTGAGCGACGTGACGTGCCTGTGCGTCGTTGACAGCCAGCGCAGCACGCAGCAGTGGCGCGTGGTAGCCACTTGCTTCTGCAAATCTACAAAGTGCTCTTGCGTCTTTTGGCAAGCAGGACCCGCCAAACCCCGCTCCTGCATCAAGAAACTTCGGATTTATCCTATTATCCAGTCCAACCCCTGCCATCACGTTCAACACATCGAGGCCGGGCACGTGCTCGCAGATATTTGCAATTTCATTTGCGTATGATATCTTCGTTGCAAGAAACGCGTTGCTCGCATATTTCACCATTTCTGCTGACTCGAGGCCCATTTTCAGTATCGGGACAGACCGTTTATAGAAGTCACTTAACAAGTCTTCAAGCCGCCGACCCGACCGTCCGTCGAATTCACCTATAACGACACGATCTGGCCGCAGTGTATCCTCGATTGCTGAGCCCTGTCGCAAGAATTCGGGATTCATGCACAACCCGAAGTCATCTCCCGCGGTTAATTCTGACGTTCTCTCAAGAGTTACCTTCACCACACCTCTCGTCGTGCCCGGTGTGACGGTGCTCTTGACCACGACGAGATGGTACGTGTCCTTTTCTCGTAAAGCCTCTCCAATGTCTTTACTTGCGCTGATTACGTAACGTAAATCGATCGTGCCGTCTGCCTGTTCTGGCGTGCCGACGGCGAGAAAGGTCACATCGGTTTCACGCACCGCTTGGCCGCGGCTGTTTTCGGCGCGGAGGTTTCCCGAATCGATGCTAATGTTAAGTGCATCGCCCATCCCGGGTTCGTGAAATGGTGCCCTTTTGGAGTTTATCATGCGCACCTTATCTTCGCTAAGCGTGGATGCAACGACCTGATGCCCCCGCAAAGCGAAACAGACCGCCGTACTCAGTCCGACATAACCGGTCCCGACGATCGATATGCGTGACATCCAGTTCACGTGTGTGACCATTCATTTAAATATTGCGTTCACACCGGAGACATCGCCAAGGTTAGCGACCGGCATAGAAACGGATCAAAAAGTCTTTCAAGTGGGGCTACTGCCTGGTAGTACGTGAGTGGTGTGCCGCTTGCAAGGACATTAGCATCCTTCGCAGCTGCTCAGGTTCTCCACTCAACACTGAGGAAAGAGCCAAGCACGTATTCATCCAGGAGCTTTTCGCCGCGGAGAAGAGTGAATGAGTGCCAAGCACTCTAATGCTAGAGTCGTGATCTGTGCCGGCAATTGATCTTAACTAGCCTATTTGAGACAGTCACGTCACGGTTCAAAGATATCATGATAAAAAAAGCCGTAATACCTGCTGCGGGATTGGGCACTCGATTTCTGCCCGCCACGAAGGTCCAGCCAAAAGAGATGCTGCCCATTGTGGATAAACCGGTTATTCAATTTGTCGTTGAGGAGGCGATTTCATCGGGGATTGACGACATTATTATCGTGACCGGTCGGGGCAAGAGAACGATAGAGGATTACTTTGATTTTTCGCCCGAGCTTGAAAACCACTTGGCTCAAAATCAGAAATACGAACAGCTCGAACAAATAAGATCTATCTCTACATTAGCTGATATTCACTACGTACGGCAGAAAGAACCAAAAGGACTTGGAGATGCTGTCTTAAAAGCAGAGAAGCACGTTGGAACCGAGCCCTTTGCTATATTACTGGGCGATGACATCATTAGATCAAAGGTTCCGTGCATCAAACAACTCGCAAGCCTTTTCACAACATTCGAATCCCCGTTGCTTGCAGTAGAAGCGGTTCGGCCAGAGAAAATTTGCAGCTATGGCATTATAAAAGGGGAGAAAGTGAGGGATGCAATCTACCGCTTGAGTGACGTAGTCGAGAAGCCCTCAGTTCGGGAGGCCCCATCTCATTTGGGCATCGTCGGACGATATCTAATGACCCCGGATCTATTTGATTGCATCAAGCAGGTCTCTCAAATCACAGTGGGTGAGGTCCAACTCACTGACGCGATCAAATTGCTCCTGAATGAGCGGGATGTCTATGCACACGTGATAGAAGGAATGCGGTATGATACAGGTGACAAAACTGGTTATATCAAAGCATTCATTGACTTCGCGCTGGAACGAGATGATTTGAGCCACGAAATACGACAGTACCTTGTTGACAGGGTTTCAACACGATAACTGCGTAAATAGATGCAAGAACCGATAGATGTTCCGCACTGGCTGCGCAACGTTTCAATAAATTGATACTTCGTCAGTCTATCAATAGAGACAGAATATGAAAGATTTGGCACCAGGATTCCCTGAAGCAGAAGTCTCTTTCCCGGAGTCTGATCGCTGGACAAATCCCTAATCTGTCTCGTTGCCGTAACGTCGGCCGTGCCTAGGGGGAACTTGTGCGTATTGCCTTGCTGATTATCACGGGAATACCACTGCAGTCGTCACGAGCTTGGATCGACGCTTCAGGCGGCATCTCCTTGTTGTTCTACTTGTCGACTTTCCTTTCTGCGCACATATTATAGATCTCTTTTAGTAGTGCTGCGTTGTTCTTACAGTCAAAATTGTGTTGCACGTGTCGTCTGGCATTTGTACAAAAGGCTTGGTATTCATGGTTATCAAGTTCGTAAAAACGTTGTATGGAGTTCGCGAGACCCTCGATGTCTTTTTCGGGCGTTAGCAGCCCGGTTTCATTGTGAATCACCTCGCCGGGGATGTCGCAGTGTGTAGTGGCAATAACGGGCATGCCCGTCGCCTGAGCATCCAACAATACGATAGGCGCTCCGCCCTCGCAATCCCTCGCAGCAGTGTGGCAACTCGGGTGAATGAAGACGTGATAATTGTGCATAAATGCGTGTAACTGATTGAGCTCAATCCAGTTAAGAAATGTCACTTTACTTTCTATGTGATGTTGATGGACTATTGCCTCAATTCTTTCTTTTATGCCCCCGTCGTCCTTTCCCACAAAGGTGAGCGACATGTTGGGGCAGCTTTCAAGCGCTCTGATAAATGCTTGTATCGTGTAGATTTGTCCTTTTTTGCCGGTCATGGTTGCTATTTGAACGAGATTAAGTTCCCCTACTTTTTTCTCTCGCTTCAAAAATGGAATGGCATCGACGTCGACTCCGAGTCGTTGGATTGCTATCTTGCCTGCGGGACAGCCCCTCGCCTGCAACAGCCGAGCGCCATAATCGCCTTCACACAAGAATAGATCTGCCTCCCTGAATAGCTGTTTATATCTCTCATTCCAGATTGGAACCCTAAACGGGAGCTTTTCATAGTCGTACCCATAAAACGAAACGATGTGCGGTGTTTTGAGCTTTCTTACTACGTTCAGAAACGCCCAACCAACGTCGGCGAAATGAGAGTGGATCACATCAATGTTTCCGGCGCACTTCGTGACGTACGAGTGGTAATAGGTGCTATGGGCCTTTAAGACGAACGCGTTATAAGCGCGAACCGCTAGCGTGTTATTCTCCGTCTCGACCCTTTTCAGAGGGAACTCAAGGTACTCGAAATGACTTGCGTGAAAATTGCATTTGACAAACTCTCGAGCTACTATCAAGACGGTAGTATCAGGCAAGTACCTAAGGAGGCAGTACACCCAGTTTTGAGTACCCGGAAGGTACGTGTCAAAGATCTCCAAAACGCGCAAATCGTACATGCTTTGCCAATAGAATTTAAAGGGCCAAACACTATAAAAGGCCCACGATCATAGAAAGCTTTGTGCGCAAATTGCGTTTCAAAGTGGTTTTTTTAAGACTCCGACATCAGATTCAAAATAGTTTTACGATACGTTGAGTCGACTCGAAAAAAGCGTTTCTCTATTGTTAAATGTGGTTCAAATAACCAGTACGATAGGAATCGTTCGTTTTTCAGGTCGCGAGAGACTCCTAGGCTCAGTCTTCCGTCGGTTTGCCGCGAGATCCTCTTAGCTCACCCAGTAGTTGCAAAATTTCGCTGAATAGCTCTCTGTCGAGTATAAAAACGAGAACTGAATAGCTCAGGACGCTTGAAACAGTCACGATACCCAAAATTATCACGTCCTGTGTGACGCCCAGTCTCTCGAGAGCGATCCGAACAATAAACGCAATTTTCCCTAACGCGAGCGTTGCTAGTATGATTGGCTACAGCTGTGTTCAAAAGTGCCTAACCACGAGAGCTATGAGCCTAAATAGAATTACAAGGCAGGGGTGGGCCAGAAATAGTAAGCCTGTATAGTATCCAACGCCTTCGACGCACGTGGTTCGAAAAGATGCCCCCTGAACAAGATGTCTGTCCCAAACTCCACCCCCGTATCCGGAAAAAGTCAAGACGTATGGACATGACTTTGAAAATCGTGTAAGAGACGCAGGATTTAAGGCCAAGGTTGTGCTATTCAAATCAGTATAATCCTGACAAAAAGGAAGAGGGTACGGGATATCGCCGGAAAAAGATGGTATTTACTTCTGCACTCTAGAATTAAAAGAAGATCCAATTATGGGAATTTCAATTGTTAAAGTTGCTCCGGCTTTGAGAGATGAATGGGATGAAGTGTGGAAATTGTGTGATTATGCTACATATTTTCATTCCAGTGAATGGGCAAGTATATGGAGTGTTTATACGAACGGTGAGTTCGTCCCAGCCCCTAGGATGATTTTGTTTTCTGACGGCAAGAAAGCGGTGGCCCCGCTTTCATTACAAAAGGGTTTCAAAGGGTGGCCTAAAACGTTTTGGAGTTCTCCTGCGGGAACTTTTGGCGGCTGGATATCAAAAGATAGTCTTACAATGGATCACACGATGCTTTTGGTTAGTTATGTGAGGAAGCTGAGCGACCTTTGTTGGAGGATGAATCCTTATGATGAATTGCTTTCCAATGTAGTCGTGGAAGGTTCAAGAACAGACGTGACAGATGTTCTTGACCTTAAAGATGGTTTTGAGGCCATTTACCAAGGATGGCCCAAATGGCACCGCAAAGCTGCGAACCAGGCAAGAAGGAAAGGGGTCGTGATAAGACTGGCAAACAGTTTGGGTGATTGGAAAGAATACTATGAGGTATATAAAGACTCTTTGCGTAGATGGGGTGATACGGCAACATCAAGGTATGAATTCAGCCTATTTGAGGAGATGGAGAGGAGAAATTCTCCAAATATCAAACTTTGGCTTGCGACTTATCAGGAAAAAATAATTGCGGGAGCATTATGCTTGTATGCAAAAAAACACGTAGCCGGCTGGCATGCAGCTTCCCTTGAAGAATATTTCAGACTTCGTCCAAATAACGTAATTCAGTATGAAGCCATAAGAGATGCCTGTGAGCGGGGTTTTTCGTGGTTTGACTTTAATCCAAGCGGTGGGCATGAGGGGGTAAGATCTTTTAAGAAAAGTTTTGGAACTCAGGCATATCCCTCTAATGTATTGATACAACATTCATTGGTTTTTAGACCAATGAATATTTTGATGAAGGGATTCGGATTTATGAAAAATCGCCTAGGTTTTTTTAATTAAGCAGAAGTTAGTGTAATTGTTTTCTTGCGAGCTAGGTTTTGGCAAGGGGACTACAAAATTTGCTAGTACATTGCGCCAAGACGGACGCGGACTGACGCAGCTACTGAGACGACCTATCTGCTTGTTGCGTGCCATCGATCAAACGAATGCACACGCATTAACGTAGACCTTATTCAGCACTATTGGAATGGGCTATTGACAGATACCATCCTAGACGGGTGAGTGTATACGTTTGAAGATTTGAACAACGTAACAAGGATTGTGCTTGCACGAACCAGCTTTTTACTCAATAAACAAAAGCATATATTCGTCATATGAAAAGCGGACGGACAGTTTGAGCAAAAAGGTGCGCGAGTGGTTTGTCACGTATGTTAAGGACGAAAGGTGCTTAGTTTGGCACATTGGGAATCAGCACCAATGCAAGAGAACCTCAAGGAATCGGTCGCTATAGGAGACCACGAGAAACGAACCACAAAACGACAGTTTTTTTGTTTCTCACTTACCCCCATGATTTCCTGCATTATCTCGGCAACTGAAAAATTGCCGGCTTGTTTTCTGCCGCAGCAGCTTAATTTGAGATGGAGTGGCGTTTGAGCAGTCGCCGGTTCAACAGGAAATGGTGAGTTCAGCGCCCTTCCATATCTTATATACACATCATAGACGTGCTCAGGCAGCGAATGCCGGTAGCGTGCCCAAAAGACTTAAGCTATCACACCGCCGTTTATTGTTCGATTCATTTTTCCGTCAAAGGGGACTTGCATAGAAAAAAAGTTGTTAGCTATCGTTGATCAAGTGCAACCGCGTTTTGTTTCTTTGGCTTGGTTGGGAGAATATTAAGATGACAACTGACCGGTACACTGATTTTGGAGTTTCTGCCGCTCAGTATACAGATGGAACATATCTGGAGAAGGTTCAAGATTGGCATGCCAGCAATTCACCTTGGAAGGCCTCCAAAGTATTGCAGATGATGGAGAGAAATCGCCTCACTTTTGATTCCATCTGTGATGTCGGATGTGGTGCTGGCCAAGTCTTAGTTGAAATGCAAAAAAAAATCAAAACCGATGTACCGTTGGCGGGTTTTGACATCTCTCCTCAGGCCATTGAAATTGCAAAATCCAAGGAGAATGCCAATCTGAAATTCTATAACGACGATTTTCTAAAGGCCAAGGTGGCTTCAACAGACCTCATACTTTTATTAGATGTATTTGAGCATGTTCCCGATTATCTCGGTTTTCTAGATGCACTGAGAAAAAAAACGAAATGGATCATTTTTCATATTCCATTAGATATGGGCGCGTGGGATATCCTTCGCAAATCGAATTACATGCTTTTTATGCAGAAGACATATGGACATTTGCATTATTTCTCGAAGGAAACTGCGCTGGCTACACTCTCCGATGTTGGTTATGATGTTGTGGATTATTTTTACACATCTGATGATGAAATCTTCCATCCCCCTAGAGCACTGGAAAGAATCAATTCTCAGATTCGAAAGAATGTGTACCGGCTTAGCTCGGGTTTGGCAGCCGCAATTTTCTCTCATTCTAACTTGATGGTTTTAGCGCGCGGTGATCAAGAATAGGTTATCTGGGAATATGAAGAATGGGGCGGGAGCTCCGGTAGATCTGATACGCGTGATTAACTAGGAGCGATCAGACAGCTTTACAAACAAAAGAAGTGGCGCTCAGCACCGCCTGCACCTTTTCCTTGTCACGTCCTGTAGAACTATCACAGCTGCCGAAAATGTTGTCTGCTTATGTTCCGCCGAAGTCGCTCTTAGTTTGAGATGGAGTCTCGTTTGAGTTTCGCTGGTTATCATGAAATACTGAGATCAACATTCTTCCAATATTGCGTGTACACTTCGTACACATTCTTTGGCAATAGATTTCGATCTTTGCTCCACTCAACGCCTGAAACGTCGTGCGTCAAGATATACACTCCATTCGACTGATCCCATTGAATAATGTCACCGTGCTGCTCGCGCATTTCCTCGGTCTCCGTTAACCGTGCGGGCATTAATGTGTAATAGGCGAACTTCATTGTGCCTAAGCCACTGCTGAAACGACAGTTGCTCAAACACAAGCTCATCATCTTCTTTATCGTCGAGCACAGGTAATACACCCTTCAGGACTTGTGGATGAAGTGGACAAGGTCCGCAGTTATCACGTACCGTCCAACGATGCCTAAACGGAGCGGGCCTCTTGTAGGGTTGGCTTCTCGATTACGTCACTCAAACGATAGAACGAATGATTGACCTGCTCCCCTTTCATGATGCCATAACTCGATGTCTTTTCTGCGGCGACACGCTCACGGCAAGAATAAGGTTCGGCACCGTTCATGGAATAATGTATTAATAAAATATTCATTGGCTTTCAAAACAATGAATAATTTGATGGATGGATTCGGATTGATGAAAAATCGTCTAGGTTTTTTTAAATAGGAATGCGTTAGCATAATTGTTGTCGTGTGAGGTCGGTTTTGGCAAAGGAACTCCAAAATTTACTTGTCTTTGCACGAGCAGCTCTACCACACGACCAAAAAATGTTGAAGACTCCGTTTCGGCAAAAAATGCTTGTACTTAGCAACAAATGTGAGCCGAGAACACTTCTTCCATCCGCTTTGCCAACTGTCTGTCTAACCATAGTGGCAAATAAATAACTCGTAACAAAATCAGGGCTCGCGTGCTTTATTCGCCCGGCTTTGTAATCGTCCACCGTTCTTAGCTCTAACGTCCACTACCGTTCTTAGCTCTAAGAACGTTTGTGTCTTATCATACGGAAGTATGCTGCCACAACTTCCTGCCTTTAGGGTTTTCGCCCCAGAGCCCCCTTGGGAACAATGGCGAGAATCGAAGATTGAGGGCCATATGCTTGCACAGGATCGGTACAGGTCACCGCTCGGTGGCGCAACACGCAGGGAAGGAGTCCCCGTCAGACTTGCTTCCACCCCGGATGGTTGGCAAGCATACTACAAAACGTATGAAGATTCTGTGCGCCGATGGGGAAAAAGGTCACCTCCAGATACAGGTGGGCTTGTTTGAGGAAGTGTTCTGCAGAGAATCTCCATCGATACGGCTTTGGCTGGTGGTATATCAGGATATAGTTTTGGCAGGTGCGTTGTGTCTCCACGCAAGAAAGCATGTTGTCAATTGGCATGGGGCAACCTCGAGAAGTACTTTGCACTTCGGCCCGTCCATCTTTTACTTTACGAGTGCCGAAGGCTGTGTGCGAGGAAGGATATGAATGGTTTGGTTTCAATCCCGGCGGTGGTCACGAGGGCGTTAAAGCTTTTGAGAAAGGATTCGGAACGGAAACACTCCGGTGTCCGGCGGTTATATATAAACATCGCGCAGCAAAATACTAGGAAAGCTGAGAAAGTTCAGAGGAGGGCTAAGCAGACTAAGTGTCCATTAACTTGAAGCATCGCCTGAGTTAATCATGACATTGATTCTTGCTGTTTGGCAGAGGTTGTTAACCAATAAGTATCTCCTTCCTTTGTTTTTCTTTGCTGCATACTATTGGTCGGGATAAAGAGAGCTGAAAAATAGCGATAGAAGGTATAGATGGGTAAGACAAAAGTGAACCGAGACGAGGCGGCGAGTGAGTTAAGAGCAGTGATAGATCCTGCAGATGATAAGGGGTTTAAGAACCGGTTGATTGACGAGATACAGTGGAAGATGCTCAAAAGTGCATTGAAAAAATCAAACCATCTTCTGGACTTTGGATGTGGCAATGGCCGATTTGCCCAGCGCTTAGCTCGCATGGGCATAGA
>Ga0209747_1001221_pt1 | contig 13740 bp, 11 predicted proteins | sample BarGraNGADG00311_FD_184498 | JGI IMG/M metagenome (GOLD analysis project Ga0209747, IMG submission 184498) | Arctic peat soil microbial communities from Barrow, Alaska - Barrow Graham LP Ref core NGADG0011-311 (SPAdes) (version 2) | ecosystem: Environmental > Terrestrial > Soil > Wetlands > Peat... | reverse complement strand
TACGTTATGCCGCCACCCGTCAAGGAAGAGGGTAAGGTCATAGACATCATGTCCGCACTCGAGAAGAGCCTCGCCCGGGCCCGCGAGGCGAAGGGCGAAGAGGAGAAAGCCGCGAAGAAGCCGGCGAAGAAAAAAGCAAGAGCGAAGGCCAGTTAAAACGCAAAATAGGGGTCAGACCCCTATTTTGCGTTTAGAGCGGGACGGGTAAGAGGTTGAAAGACACTGTAGACATCGAAGTCGGTGGCCGGCGGCTGCAGATCAGCCACCTGGACAAGGTGCTGTGGCCCCGGACCGGCTTCACCAAGGCGCAGATGATCGATTACTACACTCGCATCGCCCCCGTCATGCTGCCGCACCTCGAGGGCTACCCCGTGACTCTCAAGCGTTACCCCGACGGCGTCGACGCCGAGTTCTTCTACGAGAAAGAGTGCCCGGCATACCATCCCGAGTGGGTCGACACCACTACGATGGCGAGCCGAAACGTGCGGCAGCGCGTGAACTTCTGCGTCGTCAACAACCTGCCCACGCTCGTCTGGCTGGCCAACCTGGCGACCATCGAGATGCACACACTGCTTGCCAGGGGGGACGACCTGGCTACGCCGACGTGCGTCGCGTTCGATCTCGACCCGGGCCATCCGGCCGACGTCCTCGATTCTGCATGGGCGGCGGAGCGCCTGCGCGAGATACTGGCCGACTCGAGCCTGGAGTCATTCCCAAAGGTCTCCGGCGGTAAGGGCGTTCACGTGTATGTCCCCCTGAACACGCCCTCGACGTTCGAGAAGACAAAGGCCTTCGCGAAAGGGATTGCGCTCCTGATGGAGCGCAGCTACCCCGACCGCGTCACCTCTATCATGCGAAAGGACCTCCGCGGAGGGAAGATCTTCGTCGACTGGAGCCAGAACGACCCGCACAAGACCACCGTGTGCGTCTACTCGCTCAGGGCGCGGGAGAAGCCCTTCGTATCTGCGCCGGTGACGTGGGAAGAGATCGAGGAAGCGCGCAAGCACAAACACCGCGAGGCGCTGGCGATCGAGGCGTGGGAGGCGCTCAAGCGCGCGGACGACCACGGCGACCTCTTCGCTCCGGTGCTCGAGCTGAAGCAGCATCTGCCTGACCTGCCCTGACACGTCGGGTCAACGCGCCGCATGGCATTCAGTTAGAATCCCAACCATGGTTTACGCTCTGCTGATCCCCGTCGAACTGGCGGCCCTGGCTTTCTTCTCGTACGGGATAAACTTCCTCGTCGGGAAGGTGGCCAGGCGCTCGACCTTTTATTACTTGCTGGTGATGCCCGGCACGATATTCCACGAGCTGTCACACCTGCTGGCCTGCCTGGTGACGGGGGTCCGCGTCGGCGAGGTCCACCTCTTCAGGCTGCGCCGGATGCGCGACGGGACCATGAGCATGGGTTCCGTGGAGCATTTCGGGGCCGGACCGGTCAGGTCGTTCCTGATCGGGATCGCGCCCATACCGCTAATCTCCGCCTTCCTGTTCCTCGTGTGGCACCTGCTCGTGCCGACTGGCTCGGGGGCGGGAGAGGTCTTGAGAAGCCCCGGTTTCTACGCTTACGTGGTCCTCGCGTTCGTCCTCGGGATGGCTTTGTGCCCCAGCCGGCAGGACGTGCGCGGCTTCATCGAGTTCATACTCGCCGCGGGCGTGCTGGGCGGGATCGCGGCGCTCGTCATCGGCATGGTGTCGAAAGAGAGCGATCTGTCGGGAGCCTGGCACACGGTCGACAACGTTCTCAAGAACATGGCGAGCGCTCTCGGGGTGGTCGCAGTCACGCTGGCCGCGGTGTTCTTCGTGGTGCTCATCGTGAGCGCGGTCAACTTTCGCACGAGGCGCGCCAGATAGGGGTCAGGTCGTGCGGTGCGTTTTGCACCACAATCAGTTTGAAGGATCAAGTATGGTGCAAAACGCACCGCACGACCTGACCCCTTTTCAGCGCAGGTGGCTCATCAACTGGCGGTAGTTCAGGGTGTTGAGGACGTCGCCTTCCTCGATCCAGCCACGGCGCGCCTGGTTGATACCGTGCCGCATGAAATCGAGCTCCCTGACGCTGTGGGCGTCGGTGTTGATGACGATCCTCACCCCGTGCTCTTTGGCGGAGCGGCATGCGCGGTCGTCGATGTCCAGGCGCTTCGGGTTCGAGTTGAGCTCGAGCGCCTTGCCGGTGCGCGCGGCGGCGGCGACGACGTCGTCCATGTTCACGTTGTACGGGGGGCGCTCGTTCAGCTTCCGTCCGGTGGGGTGGCCCAGCGCGTCCACGAGCGGGTGCTCGAGCGCCTTGATCATGCGCCTTGTGAGCTGGGGACGCGGCATGTCCGTGTCGTAGTGGACCGACGCGACGACGAAGTCCGCCTTCAGCAGCACCTCGTCCTCGATGTCCAGGGTGCCGTCCTTGAGGATGTCCACCTCGACCCCCTTGAGGACGTGGATTCCCTCGGTCTTCTCGTTGAGGGCGGTTATCGTGTCCCAGTGATCGAGCAGGCCCTGCCCGTCGAGCCCGCCCACCATCGTGACGCGCTTGGTGTGGTTGGTGACAGCCACGAAGAGATAACCGCGTTTCTTTGCGGCAGCCACCATCGCCTCCAGCGTATCGCGCCCGTCAGTGATGTCGGTGTGGACGTGCAGGTCGCCCCTGATTTCCTCGAGACCCACCAGCACCGGCAGTTTGCCCTCGATCGCCGCCCCTATCTCGCCCCTGTTCTCTCGCAGCTCCGGCGGGATCCAGGGAAGGCCCAGCGCCTCGTACACGTCCTCTTCGGTCAGACCGGCGATCTTCTTGTCGTCGCGGAAGACCCCGTACTCGTTGAGCTTCATGCCCTTGCGCAGGGCCATGCTGCGAAGCGCAACGCTGTGCGCCTGTGAGCCGGTGAAGTACTGCAGCGCCGCGCCGAACGATTCGGCCGGGATGATGCGGATGTCGACCTGACGGTCTTTGCCCATGATCACGGAAGTCTTGGTCGAGCCGTGAGCGATCACGCGCGTGACATCAGGGTGCTCGACGAAGTGCTGCGAAGCCGCCGCCGGGTCGTCGCAGACGACGAGGATGTCCAGGTCGCCGACGGTCTCCATCAGCCTCCGGTAGGAGCCGGCAGCCTCCATGCGCTTCATCCCGGGCACGCCGCTCAGGTGCTTCCGGACCGAGTTGAACAGCCGTTCGGCTTCGGCCCGCAGCATGCGGTTGCCCATGCCCTTGACCGCGTAGATGCCCTCGAGGATGTTCTCCTCAGTCTTGGGACCGAAGCCCTTGATGCTCTTGATATCGCCCGACCTTGCCGCCTCGCCCAGGCTCTGCAGGTCCTTGACGCCCAGCTCGAGGAACAGGGTGTGCGCCTTTCGGGGCCCCACCCCGGCGATCTTCATGACGTCCATCAACCCGGTGGGTATCTGCCTTTCGAGCTCCTGGCGCATCGGGAGGTCTCCCGTGTCGAGGATGACCCGGATCTTTCCGGCGAGGTCCTTGCCGATGTCTGGAAGGTCTTCGAGGTTCCTGTCGGGATCGGAAGCGACCTCGGCTACAGGGGTCGAGAGGTCTTTGATGACGCGGGCGGCATTGCGGTAAGCGCGGACCCTGAAGAAGTTGGCTCCACTGATCTCGAGAAGGTCGCCGATCTCATCGAAGATGGTCGCGATCTGCGAGTTGTCGGCAGGCACTGGCTACCCCCACGCCTCATGCGGAAACAAGCATTACTTGCTTGTCTTCTTCCCTCCTGTGGACGTGGTTCCTTTGAGCTGGTAAGGGGTCCCCTCCATGACGCGAGAGAGGCTGGTGACCTCGTATCCGCGCTTCTGGATCTCGGGGATGATGCGTGAGAGGACCTCGTAGGTGTTGTGTCCGCCCCAGTGGCAGAGGATGATGGCGCCGTTGCTGAGGCCGCCCATCACCGCGTTGACTTCGCTGTCGACGGTGGGGTTCGTGGTCGAGTCGCGGGTGTCGAGGGTCCAGTTGACGACCCAGTAGCCCTCGCGGCCGGTCCAGTCGAGCGCCGGCTGGTCGTAGGCGCCTCCCGAGAAACGCACGTAAGGCAGCACTGTGTGAGTGATATTCGTGACCACGCCCTGGGCGTTCCAGAGCTCGTTCATGACGAAGCTCTCGGGCTTACCCCTCATCACGTAATGCGACCACGTGTGGCTGCAGATCTCGCCGCCGGAATTGACTATCTGCTGCATGAACTGGGGCATGGACTCGGCCACGCCCCTTCCCCCGATGAGGAAAGCCGTGAACTTCACCTTCGACTGCTTCAGGAGCTTGAGTATGCGAGGGTCCGCGTTCCAACCGTCGTCGATGGTGAGCGCGACGCGCTTCAGGTCCTTGTTTCCGTGTGAGATGACCTCGGGCTTGACCGAAGGGAGGATTCCCTGGAGGCTTCCCTGTTTGAAAGTGATCATCTGGTTGTTGACGACTACGCCCTTGTCGGGAAAGCCCATCGCGCTGTCGATCGCGCTGTGAATCGTCGCGAACGGGTTTATCATCACCGGCGCCGGGGTCTTCAGAGCAGCCTGAACGGCAGGCGATATCCCTACCGTCAGCAGAATGCAGGTCATAAAAGCAAACGCCGCCAGCCTGCTTCGGTTGCGACGCGCAGTCAACATATTCACCTCACTAATAGTACACGAACCACTTAATCTGGTGCCTGTCCCCAGATTAAGTTTTCATGGAGAATAGATTCTATATATGCTTTAGACGTTCATGGGTTCCGTTACCGAAGAGGAGACCTCGTGAAACGCAAGCACGCTCTCAGGCTCGCACTCGCGGTCATACTGGTGGCGACGATGGCGGTGGCCGCTCTCGGTGGAACCGCGTCCGCTCTCACGCCGGAGCCATATGGTTGGCGGTTCATGCCTAACGTTCCGGGTGCGCCAGTTCTGCGGAGCGTCTCGGCTGTGAGCTCGAGCGATATCTGGGCCGTAGGGAACGTTGGTAGCGAGGGTAGGATATTTCACTTCGACGGCGATGACTGGAGCATGCTGCACGGAGGGCTGGCGTCGATGTATGCGATCAGCGCCCTCGATGCAACGCACGTCTGGGCGGCGGGTATAAACAACAACATGTGGTTCTACGACGGGAGCACTTGGGCGGCTCAAGAAATCCCGGGACCAATGACCGCGATCAACTCTGTAAGCGCCCTCGATGCCAGTCACGTCTGGGCGGTCGCGGACCAGGGAATCATTTACTCTTTCAACGGTACGATCTGGACCCAGCAAAGGGCGGCGGTTCCAGGTCAAAACCTGAAGGCCGTCTGCGCTCTCAACCAGAAGAAAGTCTGGGCGGTAGGATCAAGCGGAATGATACTCACGTGGGACGGGAACAACTGGAACGACCAGTCGATCGGCGGGACCGCCACTCTCTGGGGCGTCAGCGGCCTTGACGACACCTACGCGTGGGCGGTAGGCACCGCGGGGGTGGCACGCTTCTGGAACGGGACCAGCTGGGTGGACGCATCGGTGGCCCCGGCCTATAGCCTCACAGGTGTCTGTGCCCTCGACGTGAACCACGTCTATTGCACGGCAACCGGTGGCAGGGTGTATTTCTGGGACGGGGGGTCCTGGCAGCCGATGGGTAATACGGGTACCACGCATGAGCTGCGCGGCCCGAGCGTGCTTGACACAGACCATGTGTGCGTTGTGTCAGACGCTGGGGAGGCCATACTCGGGGCTTCCATACTGGAAGCTCAAGCTTCATCTTTTTACTTTGCCGAAGGCACCTGCCGTCCGACGTTCGACCCGTATATCTGCATCCAGAACCCCGATGCCACAGCGGACGCGCAGGTAACGATAACGTACATGCTCGGCAATGGCACCAACACGCCACAGTCGCTCACTGTCCCCAGGAGCTCCAGGACCACTGTAACGGTCAAGGGCATCCTCGGGTCGGGCGACGATGCTGCACATGATTTCTCCGCGAAGGTCGAGTGTACCAACGGTTTGCCGATTGTCGCCGAGCGCCCCATGTACTTCTCGTATCGCAGCTCGATGGGAGTCATCATCACGGGAGGCAGCGACGTCGTCGGTGCCCTGGGGCCACGCCCCACCTTCTACTTCGCCGAAGGCACCTGCCGCCCGAACTTCGACCCCTACCTCTGTATTCAGAACCCCGGGGCGACAAACTCGAACGTCCTCGTCACCTACATGCTCGGAAACGGCGTTGCCAAGACCCAGACGCTCGTGGTGCCGTCGCACACTCGCAAGACGATCGCGGTCAAGGCCACTCTTGGCTCGGGCAATGACACGGCGCATGACTTCTCCGCCAAGGTTGCTACAACGGACGGCACGAATATCGTCGCCGAGCGACCCATGTACTTCTCGTACGTCAGCTCTCAGGGAATCCAGGAGACGGGCGGTCACGATGTCGTGGGGGCCGCGACCCCGGCCAAGAACTTCTACTTCGCCGAAGGCACCTGCCGCCCGAACTTCGACCCCTATATCTGCATCCAGAACCCGGGGCCCGGGACCGCCGACGTGAAAATCACTTACATGCTCGGCAACGGCACGGTGGTCCCTCAGACGTTGTCAGTACCCGCCAACACGCGCCAGACTGTCGCGGTCAAGGGCACGCTCGGCTCAGGTGCGGATGCCGCCCACGACTTCTCAGCCAAGGTCGAGACGACCAACGGGACAAGGATAATCGCCGAGCGCCCGATGTATTTCAACTACACGAGCACCATGGGAGTGGCCATAACCGGCGGGCACGACGTTATCGGGGCGTTATATCCCGCCGGGGCGTTCTACTTCGCCGAAGGCACGTGCCGCCCGAACTTCGACCCGTACATCTGTATCCAGAACCCGACCTCGGGACGCGTACCGGTGTTTATCCTGTACATGAAGGGCGATGGGAACACCTCGACGCAAATGCTGACAGTGCCTCCTTACTCCAGGTACACTGTCTTCGTCAAAGACCAGCTCGGCTCGGGTGACGACGCGGTGCATGACTTCTCAGCAAGCGTGCAGGTCAGCGAGTATTACAACGACATAATCGTCGAGCGCCCGATGTACTTCAATTACAGGAACACCCTGGGCGTCTTCCTGACCGGCGGCCACGACGTGGTCGGTTACACGCCGTAAGACAATCTAGAGACAGGAGACTTGAATGGCTTTGATGGACGACATTAGGTCACTTGCAGACTCCCACGGGGCGACGCTCACGGAGAAGAAGGGCGTCTACAGGATGCGGATGACCGTGGCCGAGCGCAAGGCGTTCCTCTCGCACAAGAAGCTCGAGTACATCGCGAGCTTCAAGATCGACGACGCGGCGCGATCAATGCGCTTCACCGAGCTTCTCAAGGAGTCGGGTTCGGGCCTTTCCGACACCGACGATTTCGACGACAGCGGGATGACCACGGGCTTCGGCTTCAAGGCAGAGACCTACCGGACGGGTGGCGGCCCCCGGGAGGGCACCATCACGGAGCAGTCCGACTACTTCGGCAAGCGCTACGACTACAGCTTCGACTTCCGCGAGTTCAGGGCGAAAGCCGAGGCCCTGGCGGAGGCCGCGGGCTACGAGTTTTCCTATGCGCTGACCGCCGGCTCGCTCTAGGTGTTTCGATGACAGCGTTTACGTTTGACGGCGTCTCGGGCGAGTACGGCAAGAAGTCCCTCGTCCAGCAGAGCGCGGCACGCAAGCTCATCGGCTTGCTCGACCTGCGCGGCGAGGAGTCCATCCTGGACGTCGCCTGCGGGCCCGGTCACATCACCCGTCAGGTCGCGGACCTCACGAGCGGGCGTGTCGTAGGCACAGACATCTCCTTGGGCATGGTCGAAGAGGCGCGCAAGGATTATCCCGGGATAGAGTTCAGGCGCGTTGCCGCTGAGGACCTCGACTACGGCAGTGAGTTCGACGTCGTGTTCTGCAACTCGGCGTTGCAGTGGTTCTCCGATGGCCCAGGGGCGGTCCGCGCGATGTTCGACGCCCTCAAACCCGGCGGGAGATTCGGCCTTGCCTGCCCATCGACCGCTGATTTCGCACCCTGGTTCATTAGCGTCGTGGAGACGGTATCAGCCAGGCCGGATATTGCCCCGACTTACGCCCACAGGCACAGCCCGTGGTTCCATCTCCCGGACCTCGAGTCTTATAGAGCGTTGTTCGAGAAGACCGGATTAATGACCTCGTATATCGAGATGGAGCACGAGGTAAACCAGTACACGGTGGACGAGGCGTTCGGCATCTACTCTACGGGCGCGGCCCAGGGTTTCATCGGGCGGGCCTATTACGACGTCGATCTGACCGAGGTGTACCTCGAGGCTTTCAGCTCGGCGGTCCAGAAAGAGATACAGCATCGCGCGGTCGAAGGCAAAGTGCAGGTGGACTTCAACCGGATGTACTACATCGGGGTGAAGGAGGCTACCTGAGATCGCAGGAGTGGTAATGTTGGTAAAGAATTCAAGCAGGAGAGAGACAGACTGCCCGAAACGGACGTGAGATACAATGGCTGACTGGAAGAAAGTACTCAAGGAAGCCGTCTCAAAAGGAGACGAGGATGTCGCCGCCGACGCCACTCAGCGAGGGATCAACGAAGGCGTCCCGGCGATCGAGCTGCTGCAGGAAGGCGCGGTGGCGGGCATCTATGAAGCCGGCGCTCTCTGGCAGGAAGGCGAGTACTTCCTTCCGGACGTGATCCTTGCCGCGGAAGCTTTCAACGTCGCGATGGAGCGCCTCGGACCTATGATCTCAGGCGCCGACGCTCAGCCTAAAGCCCGCGTGGTGCTGGGCTCCGTCGCCGGCGATGCGCACGACCTGGGAAAGAACATCCTGACGGCGCTGCTTCGCTCCGCGCGCTACGAGGTCATCGACCTCGGTGTAGACGTGCCGACCGAGAAGTGGGTCGAGGCTGTTCGCGACAAGCAGCCGGCGGTGGTGGGTATGGGCGCGTACATGACGACCACGATGCGCAACATGGCGGACGTGGTCAAGGCGCTTGCTGACGCAGGGCTGCGCGACCGGGTCAAAGTCATCATAGGCGGCGCCGCGGTGACGCAGGACTACGCGACGCAGATCGGCGCGGACGGTTACGCCGACAACGCGATGGACGCCGTCCAGCTCCTGGACGGATTCGTGGGGGCGAAGTAGATGGGCGTGGTGACCAAGCTGACAAAAGGCATGCTCTACTCGAAGGGCTTGCGCATCGGCAAGCTGGACGGCTTCGAGCGTCTGATCGCCGGCATCTACGGGAGGCCGGACCGCGTGCCGCTGATACTGCAGCCGTACACTTACGCGATGGCGATGCACGGGCTCTCTTCGGGCGTCTTCTTCCGCGAGCCAGAGCCGTTCATCAACGCCTCGTGGAACATGGCGAACTACTTCGGGGTGGACTTCTGGTCGCCCGTCTTCGACTTCTACAATATCGAGCTGGACGCTCTCGGCCAGAAGCTTATCTGGCGCGAGAACAGCGAGCCGGACGTCGATACTTCGAGCCCGCTCATCGCTTCACGAGAGGACCTGGACAGGCTCAAGCCGCCGGTCCCGGGCAAGAGCGGCCGCATGCCCTATGTCCTCGACGCGTACAGGCGCTACATGGACCTCATGGAACTGCCGCCGATGTGCTACTGCTGCTCGCCTTTCACCATGGCGGTGCTGGTGCGCGGGTACGTGAACTTCCTCAAGGACATGAAGCGCGAGCCCGCGTTCGCCCACAGGCTGATGGAATTTCTCAGCATGGAGGTCGTCGTCCCATGGGTGGACAAGATGGTAGAGGTGACGGACGCCTCGATAGTCGTGATGTCGGATGCGTGGGCTTCGGCGCCGAATATGACCACCGACATGGTCCGCGAGTTCTGCCTGCCGTACGTGCAGAAGGTGACCAGGGCGACTAACTCGTCGATGCGCACCGTGCTCGACTCGGGCTCGTGGGGCGAGAAGGACGTCAAGGACCCGCGCGAGATAATGGACATCAAGATGGACATGATGGGCGGCAATCCGTTGAAGGCGCTGCGCCCGTTCTTCCTGCTGGTGTGGAACGAGGACTACGAAGCGGTAGGCATCCGGAGGGTGCGAGAGTACGCGGACGAGAAGAAGGTCTGCCTGATGCTGAACATCCGACCGAACCTGCTGGAGGAGGGGCCCCGCGACGCGATCGTGCGCACCATCAAAGGGATCATCAGGGAGAGCGCCGGGGACGGCCGGCTCGTGCTCCTGATAAATCTCGTGCCCGTCGGGACGGACGTCGAAAACGTTCACACGGCGGTCGCGGCGGTAAAGCAGTTCGGGAAGTATCCTCTTGGCTCCGATTACGAGGAGCTGGCCTTCGAGCCACCCTCGTTCCCAGACTTTGAAACCTGGCGCAATCAGAAAGGTCTCCCCGTCTAGCCACGTCGACTTAATTTGGTGCCTGTCCCCAAATTAAGTCTATTGGCCGAGGGAGTCGTGGCCGCCGGTGATCCCGTAATAGGTGAAGTACATCGGGCGCTCGGCGACGAAGCCCGCGCCGGAAGGCGCTCGGAGACGCGCGGAGACCTGGTAGCCGCCGCCGGCGCTATCGTTGACTTTGACCGTCACCCGCGCGCCCGCGGGAACGTTAACGGTCCGAGCCGGGAGCGCCCCGGCCTCCTGGGTGAAGTAGTCGACCTGGATGTCGATGGGTGTCGCGCCCGGGTTCCAGAGGCAGAGCCACTCGTCGAAGCCCGGACCCGTGTAACCTTCAGCGAAATACCAGGTACTCGCAGAGGCGGTCGCGCCGATGACGCAGTGCCCCCCGTCCCATCCCGCGCCGTATCTGAAGTACATCGGCCGCTCGGCCAGGAAGAGCGAACCAGAGCTCAGCCTCACGGACACGTCCTTCTCGCCCCCGACCTCGGAGGGGACGAAGACCGTGCGCCTGTGGCCGGCCCCGACACGGTACGTCTTCTCAACCGCCGCGCCCTGCCCGGGAGCAAAGTCGTATGTCGCCCGGACGTCGATGTCCGCCCCTCCAGGGTTCTGAAGGGTCAGCCACTCGTCGAAGCCCGTCCTCGTGGTCCCTTCGGCGAACAGGTACGAGGTCGCGAGCCCCGGCGACCCGACCACGCAGTCGCCGCCGTTCCATCCCCGCTTGGCGTTGCCGGCGTATGTGAAATACATGGGGCGCTCTGCCACCACGGGCTTGTCGGACTCGATCTCGAGCGAGCACTGGTACTGCCCGCCGAGCAGCGAGTTGACGTCGAAAGTCGCCCGCGACCTCGCGCCGACTGCCAGGCCGCTCTTCACGATCTCTCCCTTCTCTTCGGTCTGGAAGCGGAACGTGAGGCGCGCCGCCTCGCTGCCGGGGTTAAGCACGCACACGTACTCCTTGAAGCCGTCGCCCGTGTAGCCCTCGGCGAAGTACCACGTCGTACCCGCCGCCGCAGCCCCCGGCGTCACGTGCCCGCCGGTCACCCCGCCGCTGTCGAAGTACATGGGCCGCTCCACGATGACCTTCTGATCCGACGTCACGCGCACGGAGACTTCCCTCCCGGTACCCACGACCGCGTTCACGTTGACCGTCGTGCGCCCGCCCGCCGGGACCTCCACGCTCTGCAGCTGCTGGCTGCCGTCCGTAAAGATGTACGTGATAGATACGTGGGCGGCGCTCGTGGAGGGGTTGCCGATGCACAGGTACTCGGTGAAGCCAGGCCCCGTATACCCCTCGGCGAAATACCGCGTCGTTGCCGGTGGAGCGGCGATAGCCCCCGGCGGCGAGGCCGACGTCCTCGCGTTGCCGTAGAAGTCGGTGGCGACCGAGTTGTCGAGGTTGCCCGCGGGGGAGACCGGGGGGCTCGGCCTGTCTCCGCCGGAAAACGCGGGAGGCATATAAGTCACGGCCGAGAAGACATTCCCGCCCGGTTCGGGTGCGAAGTTGTCACCGGCGGGGTCCGCAAGCCGCGGCTGCGCGCGGTTGATACTGTTGTCGGCGCGGAGCTGGGCGGCGTTGCATGTCGGGTTGGACGGCTGGCCGCCCTGGGACGTGTCTTCGACGCCCAGTGGCAGGTCCGCCGGTCCGTTCCATATCATGTTGCCACGGATCCGCAGGTTCGTGTCCACGCGGGATGGGGCCGGGATGTTGCTGTCCGAGGCAGGCGTCCGCGGCCCTTCGATGTCGAAGTGCGACCACTGGCTCCGGAAGCCCGGCGGGTTGTAGACGACGTTGTCGTACACGTACACGTTGCGCGACGGGATCGGCTGGAGGTAAGCGTCGCCGTGCCCGGTCGAGCCCCATCCGCCCAGCGCGAGGTACTGCGCGCACTTCGCGGTGTCGCCGTCGCAGCTCCGCGTTCCGTGCGCGATCTCGATCGCGTGGCTGCGGCTTCCCACGCGGTAGAGGGTGTTGTAAGCCATCAGCAGGTTGTAGCCGCCGTTGACCCCGATGCCCGCGCCTTGCGTGTCGTGCACGATGTTGTTCACGAACTTGATGTCGTAAGCGTCGTAGGGGAGGCCAGCATGAACTCGAAGCCCGACCCATCACCGGCGCTGAAGCCGCCGTTGTCGGCGTCGTAGAGCTCATTGCCCTCAGCCGTTATGTAAGCCGAGCCGCCCTTGAAGTACATGCACCAGTCGCCGGCGTCGTGGATGCGGTTACCGACGACGTGGGCGTACTGGACGCACATGAAGTCGACGGGCACGTTCCACGAGCTGGAGATGTCGCAGTCCTCGATGTAATAGTGCTGGCACTGGTTGACCTTGAGCGTCTCCTGGGCCGCGCGGTGCCCGCCGTTCATGGTCATGCGGCGCACCAGGAAGTTGTAGCAGCGCTCGTTGTGGAGAGCCTCGGCGCCCGGGTTGGGGACGATGTCGAAGTCGATGAGATACATGTACGTGCAGTCGCAGATGTTGAGACCGCTCGCGAGAAGAGCGGCCCCTGGTCCGTCGGCGCCCTGGATGATAACCGGGAACTGCCTCGTGCCATGACGTCCCTCCTGCCACCCGGGGATGGAGTCGCTGGTGTAGGTGCCGGCGGCGAGCAGGATGCGGTAACCCGTGCTGCTGAGGGTCGCGCCCGAGGGCACGCGGTTCCACGCCTCAATGATCGTTCGGAGGGCGTGGGCGCGCGTGTCACCCGTAGCGCTGTCGCTGCCGCGCGCGGGATCGACCCAGATGTCGCGCAGCGTGGGCGTGCCTATGTCGTAGTAACGGGGCTCGACCGATTGAGCCCGCGCGGGAGCGCTCGCCAGCATGGGCATGAACGTTGCAGCCACGGTGAGCATGACGCAGAGGGACAGGCCGGGCAGAGCGCGTCGCAGGGACATCGCAATCACTTCCTTCATCTATTCTGTTAATCGAATAGACGAGCCGCAAGCTGAAGGCCTTACACATGATCGCAGGCACGCTGGCGCGGCGAAGAGATTCTTGCCGGACTTCAATGAGACGCAACCTGGCGAGGACCGTTGCGCGTTGATGATGGGGCGTAAGCCCGTCTACACGTAGTACCCGTACTTCACAACGGAATCCAGCATCGTCTTTACGTTCTCGGGCCTTGCGTTGGGCGGGATCTCGCAGCCCGCGCCCATGACGAAACCGCCACCCTTTCCGACCTCTTCAATCAAGCGGTGGCAGTATTCGTCCACCTCGGACTCGGAGCCCAGCACGAGCATGTCCGCGGGCACGTCTCCCATGATGCACATGCGGTCGCCCAGGACCTCCTTGGCCCTGAAGATATCGGTGGGACCGTCGAATTGCACCATACACCTGCCCGCGGGAAGGTCGCGCAGCCGCTCCAGGTTAAGGTCCCAGTTGCCGTCGCAGTGCAGGATCGGGGAGATTCCCGCCGCAACGATCTTGTCGACCAGTCG
>Ga0209747_1001219_pt1 | contig 13742 bp, 13 predicted proteins | sample BarGraNGADG00311_FD_184498 | JGI IMG/M metagenome (GOLD analysis project Ga0209747, IMG submission 184498) | Arctic peat soil microbial communities from Barrow, Alaska - Barrow Graham LP Ref core NGADG0011-311 (SPAdes) (version 2) | ecosystem: Environmental > Terrestrial > Soil > Wetlands > Peat... | reverse complement strand
ATCGCCTTGTCCGGGATGGGGCACATCTCCTGACAGACGATGCAGGGCGTGTTCGAGGCCCAGGGCAGGCACCGGTTCCGGTCGATCACGGCGACGCCGAGCACCTGCTCGCGCTTGTCCCCGAGGCCAAGCTTGGGGATGGCGCCCGAGGGGCACACGTGCCCGCACGCCGTGCACGCGTAGTCGCAGTAGCCCAGGCGCGAGGCGAGCACCGGCGTCCACAGGGCCTCGAGGCCGCCCTGGCCGAGCGACGGCTGCAGGCCCGAGGTCGGGCAGACCTTCATGCACTCGCTGCAGCGCAGGCAGCGCGAGAGGAAGGCGCCCTCGTCCTGGGCTCCGGGCGGGCGGATGAGGCCGGGGCTCTTGACGGCGCGCGCGACGCTGGTGCCCAGCAGCGTCACCGCGCCGACACCGATGGCGGCCGCCGCCAGGAACTGGCGCCGGCCGGGGTCGTACTCGGCCCACGGGCCGGGCCTCAGGGCCGGGCCGAAGCCCATCGCCTCGCGCTCGGGGCAGGCGACCAGGCAGTCCAGGCACATCGTGCACTCGGAGGTGACGACGCGGGCGCGGGCGCCGGCGGCTTCGCCGCTACCTCCCGCGCCCGCCGCAGCCGCCGTGATCGCGCCCACGCGGCAGGCGCGCATGCAGGCGTTGCAGGCGTTGCAGCCGTCGCCGATGAGCGGGCGCAGCACCTGCACCTTGGCGACCAGCCCGAGCAGCGCGCCCAGCGGGCACAGGTACCGGCACCAGAAACGGTCGGCGAAGACGTTCAGCAGCACTACGGCGAGGAAGACGAGGAAGATGGCGACGCCCTGGGCGTAGTGCGGCTGGTACACGGGCAGCACCGTGCCGCGGAAGTGGTCCTCGACCCAGGTGACGGCGCCGCTCGCCGGTCCCCAGTCCATCATCGCCGATTCCACGGCGCCGACCACGTAGTCGAAGCCCGGGATGAGCGACGTGGTGAAGGTGCGCGTGAGCAGCGCGATGGGGTCGAGCACGAGCAGCGTCAGGCTGCCCAGCGCCGCCATCACGGCGATCACGCCGAGGAGGACGTACCTGACGCCGCGCAGCCGCGGCGGCACGCGCGGCGCCAGCGGCCGCGCCGCGCGGAAACGGAACCAGCCGAGCAGCGTGCCCAGAGGGCAGATCCAGCCGCACCAGACGCGGCCCAGTACGAGCGCCGCGCCGACAGTGACGACGGCCAGAGCCAGGTGCGGCAGCCACTGCCGCGCAGCCAGCATGGTGCTGAACGCGGCGAGGGGGTCGAAGCGGAAGAACAGGTCCGCATACGGGAAGGCGGAACGGCGCTGCAGCGCCGAAAACAGGAGATAGACGAAGAGGACGAGGACGGCGATCTGGACGGCGCGGCGTACCCAACGGGCGGCCTTCCAGCCGCCCGCCGCCCGGCGCCGCGCCACGGGCGCGCCGCCGTCACGCGGCGGCTTCTCGACCCGCGTGTCGTCCCTCAATGCCGGCTCAGACCTTGCGGATGGTGACCGACGAGAGGTTCATCGTGCCGAGGCTCATGTTGGCCGCGGCCTTGATGTAGGGGACGGCGCCCGGCTTCTTCCCGAACAGACGCGTCGCGTAGGTGTCGGCGGCCACCCAGTCCTTGCAGGCGATCACCGTGTTCTTCGTCCTCACGTCGCTCAGGCTGCCACCCGACGGGCCGTTGTGCACGAGGATGCGCATGGCGTCGATCACGGTGAGCTCGGGACGCAGCTTGGCGTTGATCTCGGCGATGCTCTGGCTGAGTCCCAGCGTGTGCATCTTCTGGCGGTTGCTGGTGCAGCCCATCATGTTCTTGCCGGCCAGCGTGAGGCCGGTGGAGCCGTGCTGCTTGGCGATGGGCACGTTGATCAGCACATCGGCGTTGACGATGGCGGCATACAGCGGATGCGTCTTCAGCAAGTGCCCGGGGATCGCGTACCTCTTGTAGCCGCTGCTGCCCATCACCTTCATGGAGCCGCCGGCCGCCTTGACCGCGGCGGAGATCTTGCTGGCGCTGTAGCAGTGGGCGGGGTCGCTGCTCACGGGGTTGTCCATGACGATGACCTTCTTGGCCCCCGCCTGACGCGCCAGGCTGACCAGCGTCGCGACCACAGACGGGCTGGTGGTGACGGCGTACTTGGGCGCCCGGGGGTGCCCGATGTTGGGCTTGATCACCACAACGTCGCCGGGGCTCACGAACTTGCGCATCCCCCCGATGGCGGCGATGGCCTTCTTGGTGTTCGTCCCCGCGGACGTGCCGTGGGCGACGGCGAGGATCTTGCCGGCGGCCGCGTGGGCCGCCACGACGTCGCCGTCCAGCGCAGCTCTGTCGAGGTCGTTGTCGGCGCGAGCGAGGGCGGCGAGGGCGCGCTCCGGTCCCCCCAGGACCGCGATGCCCGCGCCGCCGAGCGCGATGAGCTTGACGAATTCCGACCGGTTGAGCGGCTCCATGGTCATGGGATCACCTCTGCCAGTAGCTCGACCTGTCTGACTATTTTACTCCTTGGCCTTTCGCTTGTCTCGATGAGCGAAACCCGTCGTCTGGCATGGTGACGGAGCCGGGCATTCACCCCTGCCGCCGGGCGAGCCTTCACGCCAGGGTCGTCGTAGCGATCACGCGGGCTCGGCCGGACTGGGTCTCTAGACGCTCGTCCACTTGACCTCGGGGCGCTGCCGCCGCAGCATAGTGCGTACAGCGGCGGTGCCCCGAGGCACCAGTGGGGCGCCGGACCGTGGAGCGTCCGCCCGGCGCGCCGGGCAGAGGAGGGGCAGTGAAACGCCCGGTCGTCGGTCTTGACTCGCGCTTCGTCCTGCTCGCGCTCATCATCATTGTGCTGCTCGCGGCGTCGCTGGCGGCGGCCGGCTCCGCGCGCGCCGCAGAGCCATCGGCCGCGCCGGAAGTCAGCCCCAGATCGCTCGCCGGCGCGCCCACCCAGCCGGCCTGGACGATCGCCCTCTACGCCAACGGCGACAACGACCTCTACTACACCTGGCCGCGGTTCACGCTGCCGGCGCTCAAGCGCATCCCCGCCTCCGCGGATCTCAACGTGGTCGCGATGCTCGACAAGCCGAAGAAGGACGGCGCCTGGCTCTACAAGGTCAGCGGCCCCACCGTGACGACCGTCAAGCACTACACCGCCGAAAGGAACTTCGGCTCGGGTGCGACCTTCCAGTGGTTCCTCGGGCAGGTCCACGCGAGCTTCCCATCCGACCACCTCGTGGTCGTCGGCTGGGACCACGGCTACGGCTGGCGCTACTTCTCCAAGGACTACACCTCGAACGACCGGATCACCATGCCGGAGCTGCGCGCGGCGCTCGCCGGCGCCGGGCTGCCCATCGACGTCCTCGCCTTCGATGCCTGCAATATGGGCGACGTGGAGGTGGCCTGGGACGTCGCCTCGGTCCCCGACCCCGCCGATCCGGGCGCCGCGCCGCTGGTCGACTATCTGGTCGGCTCCGAGGAGACCATCGACCAGGACGGCTACCCCTACGACGACATGTTCGCGCCGCTGGCCACGGACCCGTCGCGCACCCCGGAAGAGGTCAGCCAGGACATGCTGCTCGGCTGGGATGCGTACTACGGCTCACTGCGCTGCTTCGACTGGGTGAGCCTCTCGGCCGTCGACCTGCAGGCGGTGAAAGGCGCACAAGTCAGCATCATCGACTTCGTCTATCGCCTGCGCTCCGGCCTCCAGGCCGACCCGGCGAGGTACGGCGCCGCGTATCGCAACGCGCTCGCCGCCAGCATCTACGCCTGGGATTCGTGGCAGGTCGACCTGAGCATGTTCGCCGACCAGCTCATCGCCGGGCATCGGCTCGACGACGATGCGGCCCTTCTGGCCGCCGCCGCCGCGGCGCGCGACGCCGTGCGCGGCGGCATGGTCGTGGGCGTGACCAGCGGCTCCTACGCGCGCTGGTTCGAGGGTCTCACGGTGTGGGCGGGCACCGGCGCCGACTGGGCCGGCGACCGCGCCGCCTACAAGGCGCAGTCGCTGTTCGCCGCCCCGCCTGCGGCGGGCGGCGCCGGCTGGCATGCGTTCCTCAAGGCCTACAACGCCAGCGGCCGCGCTACCGCGAAGGAGCCCGACCCGCAGCTCCCGCGGGCGACCTACGGGCTCACCGACGTCTACTTCAAGGATGCGCTGCACGGCTGGGCGACCGGTTATGACAACGTCAAGAGCAACGCGGTGATCCTGCGCACGAAGGACGGCGGGAAGACGTGGACGACCAAGAGCCCCGCCTCCTGGTACGCCTACATGCTGAGCTCTCTCTCGAGTTGGCCGCCGCCCGGCTCGTCGTCCCGCCCCGTGCGCTGGGCTGTGGGCAGCGAGGGCTGGGACGGCAGCCTCATCCTCCAGAGCTCCGACGGTGGCAAGACGTGGACGACCCGCGGAGCCGGCCTCACCAAGCAGTACCTGCTCGGCGTCGACCAGCCCGACGAGCACATGGCCTGGATCTGCGGCACCGGCGGCACCCTGCTGCGCTGGGAGTACGGCGCTGGCGTCACGCGGGTGAAGACCGCGCCCAAGGGCGACCTCTTCGGCCTCGACTTCCAGGACTTCGACCACGGCTGGGTGCTGGCCAACGACGGCGCCGCCGTGACCGGCTCGGTGCAGCGCACCGAAGACGGCGGCGACACCTGGACGAAGCAGGCCGAGACGCCGGGCTCGCTGCTCTACGCCATCGACAGCGCGGGCCAGGACGTGTGGGTTGCAGGTGGAGACCCCGCCGGAGGCGGGCTGCTCGCCGGCGAACGCGTCAGCGGCGACGGCATCATCCTGCACAGCCCCGACGGCGGGGCCAGCTGGACCGCCCAGGTCGGCGGCGCCTCCCTGCCGCGGCTCAACGCCATCGACATGGTCGACGCGGACGTCGGCTGGGCGGTCGGCGACGGCAGCTTCGGCGCCGAGGCCGAGGTCCTGCACACCACCGACGGCGGCGACACGTGGTCGGTCCGGTACCCCGGGGTCAGCTTCGACCTCGCGGCCGTGCACGCGATCGACGCGCACACCGCCTGGGCGGTCGGCGACGGCGAGGAGATCCTCAAGACCACGAACGGCGGCGTCACCTGGAGGGTGCGGCGCGGTGACGTGGTCGGCCCGTGGACGCGGGTGAAGGCGCTCACCGTCCGGCACGGCGCCGCCGCGGTGCTCAAGTACCGGGTCGAGGATGCGCGGAGCGACAAGGCGCGGGTGACCATCCGTGTGCGCGATACCCACGGCCGCTTTGTGCGCACCTGGAAGCTCGGCTGGCGCCGCTGCGGCGGCGTCGAGCACTTGCTGCTGTTCCACTGCACGCTCCCGCGCGGCACCTACGCGGTGAAGGCCTACGCGGTCGACCGCGCCGGTAACCCGCAGAGCAAGATGCGAAGCGGCAAGCTCACCGTCCGGTAGGGCATCGCCCGACGCCGACTCCGCCGTCCCTTGCGTTTGACGTGAGTGACGATCGTGTCCATAATCGGGACACGATCGGAGGTGATCGCATGCGATTCCTGAGTGTCCGCGACCTTCGCGGCAAGTCGGCCGAGGTCTGGCGCGACCTGCCCGAAGAGCGCGAGATGGTCATCACCAGCAACGGGCGACCCGTGGCCATCCTGGCGGCGGTCGATGAAGCGACCGTCGAAGAATCGTTGGCTGCCTTTCGTCAGGCACGTGCGGTCGATGCCGTGGCCAGCCTGCAGCGCCGGTCCACGGCTCGCGGCGCCGACCGGATCACCGCGGCCGAGATCGTTGACGAGATCGGGGCGGTGCGCGGCGAGCGCGCCGGGTGAGGATCGCCCTCGACACCAACGTGCTGGTGGCGGGGCTGCTCTCCCCGTTCGGGCATCCGGGCGAGATCGTGCGCATGGTGTCGTCGGGTGAGCTGACCCTGTGCCTGGACGCGCGCATCCTGACGGAGTACGACGAGGTCCTGCGGCGCCCCAAGTTCGGGTTCGACGGCGGGGATGTTGCGACCCTTCTCGACTTCGTCCGGGGTCGCGGTACGATGGTGGCATCCGCGCCTCTCGACCTGCCTCTGCCCGACGCGGGCGACCGACCCTTCGTGGAGGTTGCCCTTGGCAGCGGGGCCACGTACCTGGTCACGGGCAACCTGGCGCACTACCCCGCGGGGTCGCGTTGCGGGCTCGACGTGGTCTCGCCGGCCGACTTCGTGGTCGCCTACGCGGCGTGGCGCGGACAGGGCACCGTATGAGCCGCCAGAAGGGCGCCGCCGTTTGACGTCCGAGCCGGTGCGGCTGTAGCCTTGCCGGGCATCCCTCAGCTGCTGGGAAGCCGGTGCAAGGCCGGCGCTGCCCCGCAACTGTAGGCGCCGACGAAAGCCGCAGCGATGCCACTGCCCCGAGGGGCGGGAAGGCGCGGCCGGTAGGACAAAGCGCGAGCCAGGACACCGCGGCCGGGGGATCACTGCGACAACGCCTCGAGGGAGGGCAGCGGTGACCCACACACAAGACCGTCTCATCCTCGTCACCGGCGGCGCGCGCAGCGGCAAGAGCACATACGCCGAGCGGCTCGCGGCGCAGCTTGCCGAGCCGCACGGCGGGCGGGTGACGTACCTGGCGACCTCCCAGACCTACGACGCCGAGATGGCGGCGCGGGTCGCGGCGCATCGCGCCGCGCGGCCCGCCGCCTGGACCACGGTGGAGTGCCCGCTCGAGGTGCCGGCGGCGATCCGCGAGCGCAGCGCCGACTCAGCCGGCCCGGCCGGTCCCCCCGTCTTCCTGCTCGACTGCGTCACCTTCTGGGTCACCAACCTGCTGTTCCGCAATCGCGCCTTCGGCGGCAGCGAGCCACCCGAGGACGGGTACAACTACGACAAGGATCTGCTGCCGGCGGCCGAGGAGCGCGCCGCCGCCGAGCGGGTCACCGCCGCCGTCCATGAGCTGCTCGCCGCCCTCGCCGAGACCGGCGCCATACTCGTGGCCGTCTCCAACGAGGTCGGCCTCGGCGTCGTCCCCGAGTATCCGCTCGCCCGTCTGTACCGCGACCAGCTCGGCTGGGCCAACCAGCGGCTCGGCCGCGCTGCCGACCGCGTCTACTTCCTCGTCGCCGGCTATCCGCTCGACGTCAGGGCGCTTGCCGCGCCCTTCCCCGCCGATCCATCGTCACCATCGAAGGAGCCCCAGTGACCGACCTGCTCGCCCGCACCATCGCCGCCATCGGGCCGCTCGACGCCGACGCCATGCGTGCCGCCGAGGCTTGCCAGATGCAGCTCACCAAGCCGCCCAAGGCGCTGGGCCGCCTCGAGACCCTGTCCATCCAGCTCGCCGGCATCCAGGGCAAGCCCGCCCCGGTCATCGAGGACAAGGTCATCGCCGTCATGGCCGCCGACCACGGCGTCACCGCCGAGGGCGTCAGCGCCTTCCCGGCGGAGGTCACGCCGGCGATGGTGATGAACTTTGCCGCCGGCGGCGCCGCGATCAACGTGATCGGCCGCCACGTCGGCGCGCGGGTCGCGGTCACCGACGTGGGCGTGAACGCCGACCTCAGCGCCGCCGACGGCGTGCGCCACAAGAAGGTCCGCATGGGCACCGCCAACATGGCGCAGGGCCCGGCCATGAGCCGCGACGAGGCGGTGCGCGCCATCGAGATCGGCATCGAGCTGGTGGAGGAGGAGCTCGCGAACGGCCTCGACATCATCGCCACCGGCGAGATGGGCATCGGCAACACCACGGCCGCGTCGGCCGTCATCGCCGCGCTCACCGGCGAGCCGGCGGCGCGCGTCACCGGCCGCGGCACCGGAATCACCAAGGAGGCGCTGCCGGCCAAGGTCGCGGTCATCGAGAAAGCGCTCGACGTGAACAAGCCGGACGCCACCGACCCGGTGGACGTGCTCGCCAAGGTCGGCGGGCTCGAGATCGCCGCCATGACCGGCGTGTTCCTCGGCGCCGCCGCGCACCGCACCCCCGTGGTGATGGACGGGTTCATCAGCGCCGCCGCGGCGCTCGCCGCGGTGCGCCTCTGCCACGAGTGCGTGGACTACATCCTGCCCAGCCACGTGAGCATCGAGATCGGGCATCAGGTGGTGCTCGACGAGCTCGGCCTGGTGCCGCTCTTCGACCTGCAGATGCGGCTGGGCGAGGGGACCGGCGCCGCCCTGTCGATGAGCATCATCGAAGCCTCGGCGCGTATCCTCAGCGAGATGGCGACCTTCGAGAGCGCCGGCGTGGCCGGCGACCCCCACGAGGCCGACGCCGAGCTGGCGCGCTGAGGCGCGGCGGGCGGCGAGTGGACAGGCGACGGGAGACGAGGAGCAGATGCTGCGACGGCTCACGCTGGCGGTGACCTTCCTCACCGGCATCCCGCTGCCGGTGGAGGGCGACGTGAGTCCGGCCGACCTGTGGCGCAGCATGGGCTGGTACCCGCTGGTCGGCCTCGCTCTCGGCGCGGCGGCTTGGGGCGTGTACGCGGGCCTGCTCGAGCTGCTCCCGAGCCTCGTCGCCGCGGTGCTCGTCGTGCTGCTGCTCGAGGCCGTCACTCGCGGGCTTCACATGGACGGCCTCATGGACACCGCCGACGGCGTGCTCAGTGGAGCGCCGCGACACCGGGCTTTGGAGATCATGAAAGACAGCAGCGTCGGCGCCTTGGGCGTGGTCGCGGCGGTGCTGATCCTGGCGCTGAAGGTCGCGGCCCTGGGCGCGCTGGCGCGCGCCGATGCCGCCGCGCCCCTGCTCGCCGGCTGGTGCGCGGCGCGCACGCTGCCGGCCGTCGATGTGTACGCGTGGCCCTACGCGCGCGCCGCGGGTACCGGCGAGGCGTTCACGCGCGAACGCACGCCCGGCCCGGTCGCGCTGGCGGGCGGGCTGCTCGTGGCCGGCGTGGTCGCAACGCTGTTTGTCACCCTCGCCGTTGACGGTGCTGGGGCGTGGTACGCGGGCCTCTTCGTGGCCGTCGTCGCGATGACCGCCGCCCTGCTCGTGCAGGCCGCCGTGGCGAAGCGTCTCGGTGGCCTCACCGGCGACGTCTACGGCATGGGCATCGAGCTGGCCGAGGCGGCGGCGCTGGTCGCCGGCTGCCTCGTCGTGCGGCTGGCATGAAGCTCTACCTCGTCCGCCACGGCCAGTCGACCGGCAACGTCGGCGGCACCCTGATGGGCCAGAGCGACCACCCGCTCACCGAGCTCGGCGAGGCGCAGGCGCGAGCGGCCGCGGAGCGTCTCGCGCCCTTCGGCCCCATGCCGGTGCACTGCAGCGACCTGCCGCGCGCCGTGGCCACCGCCGAGCACATCGTCCGCGCCTGGGCGGAGCACCCCGAGCCCGGGGCGCCGCTCGACACCGCCGTCCGCGCCCTGCCGCGCGTGCTGCCGGACCCGCGCCTGCGCGAGATCGACCTCGGCGACTACGAGGGCCGCTCCTGGGAGGAGTTCGAGGCCGACGAGGAGCTCACGGCGGCGTTCGCCGACGACCCGTACGGCACTGCGTTGCCCAACGGCGAGTCGCTGGCGCAGCTCGAGACGCGCGTGCTGGCCGCCGTGCGCGACGTCCTTGCCGCGCACGGCCTGAGCGACGGCGCTGGGCTGAGCACCGACGCCGTCGCGACCTCCGACGCCAGCGCCCTGGCGACCGGCTTCCTCGCCGCCGAACCGGGCGAGAACGCCTGCATCGTCGCCCACGATGGTCCCATCCGCGCGATCCTCAACCACTACCTCGGGGTGCCGCCGGAGAAGTGGTGGACGCTGTCCACCACCCACGGCGGCGTCTCGCTGCTCGAGTTCAGCGGCGGCTGGGTCAACGTCGGCTACGTCAACGCGAGCAGCCACCTGGCCGGGCTGGGCGACACGGTGTACGTGCCGTCCGAGCCGGATGACGAGCCCGCGGCGGGCTGACCCCGCCGCCCGCGACCAACCGTGCTCTTCGTCCCGCATGACTGGCGGCTGGCGCTGGCGACGGTGCTCCTCGCCGGCTTCTTCGACGTGACCATCGGCGAGCCGCCGAACGCCCTGCACCCCGTCGTCTGGATGGGCCGGCTGATCGGCGCCCTCATGGGGCGCCGCCCGCATGGCCGGCCCCGGGCGGAGTTCGCCTACGGCGTCCTCATCGTGCTGGTCACGGGCGGCTCGGCTGCGGCCGCCGGCCTGCTGCTGACCCTGGGCCTCGGCTACCTCCCCTGGTGGGCGGCGCTCCCCATCGGCGCCTGGGTGCTCAAGACGGCCTTCTCGCTGCGCGGGCTCGTGCGCGCCGGCCGCACCGTGCAGCGCGCCCTCGCGAGCGACACCGCCGCCGCCCGCGCCAGCCTCTCGGCGCTCGTCAGCCGCGCCCCCGACCTGGAGCCGCCGCTGATCGTCTCGGCGACGGTCGAGTCGCTGGCCGAGAACCTCACCGACAGCGTCGTCTCTCCGCTCCTCTACTTCGCGCTGTTCGGCCTGCCGGGGGCGCTGGCCTACCGGGCGATCAACACGATGGACGCGATGATCGGTTACCGCGACGAGCGCGAGCACGTGGGCAAGGCGGCGGCGCGCTGCGACGACGCCGCGAATTGGGTGCCGACGCGGATCGCGGCGCTGCTGATCGTCGCGACGGCCGGCCTGCGCGGGACGGCCCGGGCCGCTTGGGCGGCGCTGCGCACGCAGCACCGCCCCGAGCACGGGCCCAACAAGACGCTGGCGATCGCCACCATGGCCGGCGCCCTCGGCGTGCAGCTGCAGAAGCCCGGCGCCTACGCCTTGGGCACGACGGAGCGGCCGCTCACCGCCGACGTGATCGGCGACGCCGCCTGGTTCGTCTGGGTCGCTGGCGGTGTGGCCATCGCCGGCGCCGCCGGGCTCGCGGCGCTGCTCGCCGGGACGGTGTGGGGATGAGCGCGCCGTTCTTCCGTTCGGTCGCCCCGTCGGTCCACGGCGCCGTCGACCCTGCGGCGCTGCGCGCCGAAGGCGTCGACCCCGCCGCCGTTATCGACTTCAGTTCCAACCAGTCGCCTCTGGGCGCGGCGCCGGGCGTCGCCGCCGCGGTCGCCGGCGTCGTCGTCGACGCCTATCCGGACCCGCACGCCACGGAGCTGACGACTCGGCTGGCCGAGCGTCACGGCGTGAGCCCGGCGCAGGTCGTGTGCGGCAACGGCAGCACCGAGCTGATCCGGCTGGTCGCGCAGCTCGCGCTCGGCCCCGGCGACGTGGCGCTCTCGCTGGCGCCGTCGTTCGGCGAGTACGAGGTCGCGACGCGGCTGGCCGGCGCCCGGTTCGAGGAGGTCCGGCTGGTCCATGCCGGCGAGGGGGCGGGCTTCTTCTGCGACGAGCCCGCCCTCCGCGCCGCCCTCACCTCTCTGTGCCCCCGCCTCTGCTGGCTGTGCTCGCCCAACAACCCGACCGGGGCGGCGCTGCCTGCGGCGCTGATCGCCGCCCTCGTCACCGACCATCCGGCCACGCTCTTCATCCTCGACGAGGCCTACTGCGACCTGCTTCCCGAGCCGCAGTGGCAGGCCGACCTGCTGGCCGCCGGCAACCTCGTAGTGCTGCACTCGATGACCAAGTACTGGGGTCTCGCCGGCCTGCGGCTTGGCTACGCGGTCGCCGGGCCGGGTCTGGCCGCGCCGCTGCGCGCCGCGGCCCCGCCCTGGAGCGTCAACGCCTGTGCCCAGGCGGCCGGCGTCGCGGCGCTCGCCGACCTCGACCATCACCGCCGCTCGGTCGCGCTGCTCACCGGCGAACGCGATCGCCTCGTCGCCGGCCTTCGTGCTCGCGGCTGGGTCACCGAACCCACTGCGACCGGCTTCTTCGTGATCCGCGTCGGCGACGCCGCCGCCGCGCGCCGCGCATTGCTCGCGCAGAGCTGCCTGGTGCGCGACTGCACCTCGTTCGGCCTACCGGAGCACGCGCGCGTGAGCCCGCGGCACGCGGAGGAGAACGACCGCCTCCTGGAGGCGTTTGGGGGGCTGAGGCCGCCGTGGTGACGCCGCCGCGCTGACAGCGGCGCGCCGGCGTCACCCGCCCGGGTGACGTTCCCCGTCACCCGTTGAACTCCGGCGTGCTCCGGTCACACTGGAGCGCGTGTCCGAGCTCATCACGCAGATGCAGCACGCCCTGCGCGCCCGTCACTACAGCCGCCGCACCGAGCAGACGTACTGCCAGTGGGTGCGGCGGTTCATCCGCTTCCACGGTCTGCGGCACCCGGCCGAGATGGCCGAGCCCGAGCTCAACGCCTTCGTCACGCACCTCGCGGTCACCGAGAAGGTCAGCGCCTCGACGCAGACCCAGGCGCTCTCCGCGGTCCTCTTTCTCTACCGGCATGTGCTCCATCGCGAAGTCGGCGAGCTCGCCGATCTCGTGCGCGCCCAGAGGCCCGCGCGCCTGCCGGTCGTGCTCACGCGTGAGGAGGTCAGGGCGCTCCTCGACCAGCTTGACCATGCCGACCCCCAGACCTGGCTGATCGCCTCACTGCTTTACGGCGCCGGCCTGCGCCTCAACGAGTGCCTGCGCCTGCGCGTCCTCGACCTCGATCTGGCGCGCGGCGAACTCACCGTGCGCCGCGGCAAGGGCGGCAAGGACCGCGGCACCACGCTCCCGCGCGCCCTCGAGCCGGCGCTCCGCGACCAGATCCGTCACGCCAGGTCGGTCCACCAGCGAGACCTCGCCGACGGCTGGGGACGGGTCGAGCTCCCCGAAGCCCTCCAGCGCAAGTACCCCGCCGCCCCGGCCGAGTGGCGCTGGCAGTGGGTCTTCCCGCAGCAGCGTCGCTGGACCGACCGTCGCTCCGATGAGCAGGGCCGCCACCACATCCACCCGACGACCGTCCAACGCGCCGTCAAAGACGCCGTGCAGCGCGCCGGCATAGCCAAGCACGCCACCTGCCACACTCTCCGCCACTCCTTTGCGACGCATCTGCTCGAGGCCGGCCACGACATCCGCACCATCCAGGAGCTGCTCGGCCACCGGGACGTGGGCACCACGATGATCTACACGCACGTACTCGGCCTCGGGGCCTCCGGTGTGCGCAGCCCGCTCGACGGACTCTGACGCTCGCCCTCCTTGTCGGTACCGCTAGAAAGGTATATTTTATGGACGATAAATGGAGACGAGCGGCCCGATTCGAGTTCGATGAGCGCAAGAGCCGGATCAACAAGCTCAAGCACGGTATCGACGTTGACGAGGCCCGGGCGCTGTGGCTTGATCAGAGGCTTGCGTGGGCGCCGGCCGGCGTCTCGCTCGAGGAGCGGTTCGTCGTCATCGGTCGCCTGGACGGCAAGCCGTGGTCCGCGGTCGTCACGATGCGCGGGGACGCCGTCAGACTCATCTCGGTGCGCCGGTCACGAGCGAGGGAGGTGGAGGCATATGAAAGCCAGTGAGTTCGACAAGAAGTTCGACGACGGCCTCGAGGACATCATCGACGACCTCGATCTGACGAAGATGACGCGCCCCAACCGTGACGTCCGGCGCGTCAACGTCGATTTTCCATTGTGGATGGTCGAGTCCCTCGACCGCGAAGCTCATCGACTCGGCGTCACGCGCCAATCGGTGATCAAGACATGGATCGCCGATCGTCTGGAGCAGAGGGCCAAGGCGCATGGTGCGACTCAAGACGCGGCTGCAGATGGCAGTTAGCGACTGCCGTCCGGCGCGTGCGTCCTCGACAAGATTCGCCCGCAAGCGTAGGTTACTTTCGTAGTTGTCTCGTCGGCACATCGGCAGCATGCCAGCGCGACGGCGGACCGCAGAGCCTGCTTACGCAGACTGCATATGCCCGCTTCTTGCGCTGGCCACGGCCGAACATGCAGACTCCATCTGCAGCACCGTGCTGCTTACGCACACTGCAGAATACTAGT
>Ga0209747_1001217_pt1 | contig 13746 bp, 13 predicted proteins | sample BarGraNGADG00311_FD_184498 | JGI IMG/M metagenome (GOLD analysis project Ga0209747, IMG submission 184498) | Arctic peat soil microbial communities from Barrow, Alaska - Barrow Graham LP Ref core NGADG0011-311 (SPAdes) (version 2) | ecosystem: Environmental > Terrestrial > Soil > Wetlands > Peat... | reverse complement strand
GCATGGTTGAGTTCCAGTAAAAGTTCGATGAAAAATGTTTGCGTTTTAGGATCAAGACTTGAAAGTGGTTCGTCAACAAGCAGAACATCTGGATTCATTGTAAGAACCGATGCAATAGCAACCCTCTTTTTTTCACCCCCGGAAAGCATATAAACCGGACGGTCGCGCAGATATCCGATACTGAGATAGGATAAGGTTTGTTCAGCTCTTTCATGAGCGATCTCAAGAGGAAGGTTAAGTTGAAGAGGGCCGAATAACAGTTCGTCGAAAACCGTAGGACAAAATAATTGTATATCGGGATTCTGGAAAATATAGCCCATCCGCTGCCGGAAATTCAAACCAAAACTTTCATCCTTTAAAGACCTTTCAGTTAGATTATTTCCATCAAACAATACTTCTCCGGCATCAGGAAAAATAAGAGCATTAATAAGATGAAGCAATGTTGATTTGCCGCTTCCGTTCAAACCTATAATGGAAAACATTTCACCTTTTTTTACAGAAAGATTGATATTTTTAAGAGCAGGTATCTTTCCGTAGTATGAATAATCAACCTTCTTTAATGAAATTATCTCATCCATGTTCTTATTTGGTATGAAGTACTTAAAATCAAGTAAAAATGCTCCAATCCTTTGAGTTTCTTTGTGTTTTACTAAGGGTCACAAAGGGCTATATATTAAGCAGGGTAAAATAACAAAACAATTAAGCCAACAGCAAAAACAATAGTCAGTGCAACGAAATCCATTAAGTTAAAATGATATTGTGAATGAAGTTTTACAGATCCATTGTAACCTCTGGAAACCATCGCGAAATAAGTATTCTCATAAATAGTCGCAGCCTTTTTAAAAATAAAAAAAACCCTCCCGCTGATTAATTTCCTTAAAGCACTGTCCCTGATATTTCCATTAAGCCTCGATTTCAATGCAAAGTAAGTTTCTTCAATAGTTCGCGAAAGGATAAAAATAAATTTGTAAGCAAGTGTTATTATCATGAGGAACGTATCGGGTACCCCAATTATTTTGAATGACTTTATAAATGAAGGAAAAGGTGTAGTATAAACAACAAGAAAAGCAAAAGAGACTGAGTTAAGTACTCTGAGAAAAATCAGGGTTACTACCTTAATTCCATTTTCAGTAAATCCGACATTTTCAGGAATATTGTAAATCCAGAAATGTGAAGGTTTATTAAATGAAATCAGATTAAAGATGATTTTACCCGGCGAGATCACATTAAGCGATGCCGGGAAGACAACAAGGAACCCAAATATAAACGCAAGAAAAAATATTTTCCTGTAGACTTCTAAAATTTTTAATCTGGCCACCAGATATCCTGAAAAAATAAAAATAGTAAGTATAATTTGAGAAGTAACTTCATTAACAAAGCTTATCACTACTGCCATATAAATCAGCGAAATAAGCTTGATATGAGGATTAATTTTTTGAATTAAGCCATCTTTCGCTCCATTTTCTCCCTGAAGATAAATAGATTTAACTGCGTTAGCCGAATTCAGAATAGTTCTGTCAAGAAAGCTGAGTTTTGACCTTTTTGTATTTCCCGGTTGAAAGTTTTCATTTCCGGACTGAAGTAAATATGATGGAATCCTACTTTGCATTTCTGGTAATTAACCTGGCGATTATTAACATAACTATGTATGTAACAGTTGCTCCGAAAATGCCTGATATAATATAATACCCCGACTGATGAACCACGGATTTATCAGTGCTGTTTATTGTATAATCTGTTATGGGCGCTTTCCATAGATCAGAATATTTTGCAAGTCCCTGCGGAACATAACCTACCAGCTCTTTCACAGTCTGTGCCGACCATTCTCCCCAGGCATCACCGGCATTAAAAAACATTGGAAGCAGAATCCCAATTGGTGAAATGAGACATAAAATCAGTAGAATTATCAGAATTTTCCTCTGAAGTTTATCGATCTTCATCTTTCCTTCCTTTCCTGAAAGCATAAATCAATCCCGGTTCGTTTTTCAAAAAATATCCAACAATTAAGGCCGTAATAAAACCCTCAATAATGCCAAATAACAGCAGGTGTTCAATAGCCATCGCAGGTATTGCAATACTAAGATCGTAAGGACAATACAAAGCTTTTCCATCCGCACTTGATGCAATAATTGGTTGTATTCCAAATTCTGTAGCCGTAAGAATTGCAGCTAAAACAAGGCTCAGGTATCCTGATATAAAAGCAGAAAATGAGACTCTGCCTTTTTTGGAAGAACTATTGCTGAAAAGTTTAAAAATATAATATGCTGCAAAGGGCATAAATACCGCCATATTAAAACAGTTAGCGCCAATTGCGGTAATTCCGCCATCGCCAAAAATAAGAGCTTGAATAATCAGAGCTACCGAAACTGCTATCATGGCGGCCCATGGACCAAACAATATTGCAATAACTGCAGAACCTACAGCATGACCAGTTGTCCCACCGGGTATAGGCAAATTAAACATCATAATTATAAATGAGAAAGCTGCAGCCATACCCAGATACGGAATGTTACGGGCAGATACATCCTTTTTAACTTTCTTTACTGCAACAGCAGCCACTAAGACAAATACCCCCATTAACGGAACATAAGTCTGAGGGCTGAGATATCCATCAGGAATATGCATAAATGTTATTATCTGTCAAGCTCAAAGGCAGCCATTATAAAAGGAGCCACACCTTTTGAATCGTTATCAACCCGCTTTTCGTTTATGTAATACTCATAAGAGCCATCGCGGTAAGGATTACCTCCCAATCCGCATCCGCCACAAATATTATGCATTGTAACCAAACCCTTTTCGTCGACTGTTATGAGTTCTTTAATGATCCCGTCAAATGCGCTATTGGCTATTTCAAGGTATTTTTTATCAAGATAACCCTTATGAGCTCCTCTTGCAAAAGCATATGTAAACATAGCTGATCCTGAGCCCTCCAGATAATTCCCCTCTCGCCCACCCTCGTTTAATACCTGAAACCACAAACCTGATTTTGGGTCCCTTACTTTCAAAAGAGCATCGCATGTTTTCTGAAGAATTGTAATAAGAGCTGGTCTGTCAGGATGATTTTCCGGCAGGTATTCAAGAATATCTTCGATAGCCAGAATATACCATCCTGTTGCACGGCTCCATGGGTAACGAGATTTACCTGTCGCCGGATCGCACCATTTCTGCTGATGACTCTCGTCCCAGGCGTGCATAAGCAGTCCTGTCTGAGGATCAAGAGTTTTCTCATAGATCATCTTTGTCTGGGTCGTAGCAACATTAAACCATTCGGGTGAATTAAATTCTTTTGCATACTGAGCAATAAAGGTTGATCCCATATAAATGCCATCGAGCCACATCTGCCACGGGTATATTTTTTTATGCCAGTAGCCACCCGATTTTGTTTTCGGATGGGTCTCAAGCTGCTTTATGAAATTGTCGATAGCAATTTTGTACTTCGGATCAGGATTCCTCTTGTAAACAGTTAAAACATTTCTTCCCGGATAAATTCTGTCAAGATTATATTCATCTAACTTGTAATCGATAACAGACCCATCAGGTCTTACAAAGTGATTTACCCAATCCTCCATGTATTTTGAGTATTTTGGATTAACACTTCCAAGTCCGTCAATGGCCTTTCCAAGAAATGCAATGTCATAAGCCCATTTTGGAGTTCCGCTCACATAATGGATTAAGCTATCCGATGTAGTCATAACCGTATTTGCCATTTTTATGGACCACTTCAGGTTAGTCTGAAGGCTTTTCTGGCCTTTTGCAGAATAATTACACGCTGTAAAAGCAACCAGTAAGGCTATAATCACTTTTTTATGCATAACGCTAAAATTATTGAAATGAATAAAGGTACTATGTCAATTATTTAACTGCCTTCTTTAAGGTAATATTATTCTGTACAACAATATTTCTCCCCTTATTATTCGTGAGAAGGTTAGGGCCCGGGAGAATATTATTAACTATGTAAATATCGCTACTTTTTTCATATTAATTTTTTCTAGTCCTGGTTTGCAATTTAGTTTTTTTAAAATTCAATCTTGTAAATGGTTACTATATCGCCTGGAAACTATGCAGCTTCCGATAGAAACCATCATTTATCATCATCAACTCATCGTGTGTTCCTGATTCTGCAATCCTGCCTTCATCAAGAACTACAATGACATCGGCATGCTGTATTGTCGAAAGACGATGTGCTATTATAACCGAAGTTCTGTTTTTCATTAGTTTAAGAATGGCATCCTGCACAAGTCGTTCAGATTCGGTATCAAGAGCAGACGTTGCCTCATCGAGAATAAGAATTGGCGGGTTGGCCATTATAGCTCTGGCTATGCTTATTCTTTGCTTTTGTCCGCCGCTTAGTTTGTTGCCGGATTCTCCGACAGTGCTTTGGTAACCAGTTTCTGTTTCCATTATAAAATCATGAGCATTGGCAATACGTGCAGCAACTTCAACCTTATCCAGGTCTGTTTTTTCAACACCAAATGCAATATTCTCAGCAAAGCTAGTATTGAAAAGGATCGGATGCTGACTTACAATTCCCATCAGATATCTGAGATCTTTTATTTTTAAGTCGCGAACATCAACTCCATCTATTAAAATACATCCCTGGTCAGGATCCATAAACCGTGGGAGAAGATCTGCCAGTGTTGATTTACCTCCACCTGATTTTCCAACAATAGCCACTGTCTGACCTTTTTTTATTTTCAGGTTGATATCTTTCAGTACCGGCTCATTGTTATAACCAAACCACGTTCCCTTAAACTCAATTGAATCATTAAAGCCTTTTACCGGAAGAGCATCCTCTTTCTCCGTAATCTTTTCTTCCGCATCAAGAATCTGGTCAATTCTGTCAATTGAAGCCATCCCTTTCTGAATGCTAAACCAGGCTGTAGTAATATTTTTGGCAGGCTGAAGTATTTGGGAAAAGACAATCAGGAACGAGATAAGTTTTTCAGATGACATATTGCCAACGCCCCGAAGAGCAATGGTTCCTCCGACATACACAATTATCATTAAGACAATTGTTGATAAAAATTCACTGATAGGTGAAGCCAGATAGGCTTTTCTTATAACCCTCTTAAAAACTTTCGAGTACCTCTCATTCGACTCCGAAAACTGGGCCTTCATCTTCTCTTCAGCATTAAATCCCTTGACAATCCGCAAGCCTGTAAGTGTTTCTTCCACAATCGAAAGAAGTCGTCCAAGATGTTGTTGTCCTGTTAGTGAGGAAGATCGTAAGGTTCGGCTTGCCCTGCCAATTAACCATCCGCTTATTGGAAGGAGTACAAGTGCAAAAAGAGTTAACTCGTAACTGGTTATAAACAGAAATACTACAAAAATCACTATAGTTATCGGATCGCGGAACATCAAAGTTAGCGATGCCATTACAGAAGTTTCTACCTCCTGTACATCGTTTGAAATACGAGTCATTACATCTCCCTTCCGGGCATCAGTAAAAAATGACAAAGGGAGCTTCAGAACTTTGTTGTAAAGGCTTCTTCTAAGATCACGAACTGTACTCGCCCTAATGAAAGCCATACTATTATTGGCCATAAAAATAAACCCGTTCTTAAAAAAACTTGCTATTATAACAATAACCACCACAAGCATTAGAGCACTTGACTGTCCGTTTTTATCAATTATTTCAGTAATATAATACTGGGCAAATGTTAAAATATAATCTTTAGTAAATTGAAAAGCTCCCGGGTCGGCCACCCTTTGGACTGTATTAAAAAGTATACCTAGAAACGGTACAACCAGTGCATAGGTAGCAAGAGCAAAAACAGCACTTAAAATATTATAGAGGATGCTTCGAAAAGCCGACCAACGGTAAGGTGCAAAATACTTAAGGAGGAGTCTTATATTTTTCATCTAAAAATTATCGTATTAAAAACCGGTATAATTAAAAGGATTTATTCCCTTTAACTCAGCTTTTACTTCCTCACTTAAATCAAGGTTTTCAATAAAGCTTGTTATTGACTCAAAAGTGATCTTCTTATTGGTTCGGGTTAGATCAAGAAGTGCTTCGTAAGGTTTTGGATAACCCTCTCTTCGCAAAATGGTTTGAATACCCTCAGCAACAACGGCCCAGTTATTTTCAAGATCACTATTTATTTTATCGGTATTTACAATCAGTTTATTGAGACCTTTCTGCAATGAATTAAAAGCTATTAATGAATGACCAATAGGAACACCAACATTTCTTAAAACCGTAGAATCCGTCAGATCGCGTTGCAGACGTGATATCGGCAATTTCATTGAGAGATGTTCAAATATTGCATTTGCATATCCGAGGTTACCTTCTCCATTTTCAAAATCGATAGGGTTAACCTTATGAGGCATTGCTGATGATCCGATCTCTCCTTTTTTAATCTTCTGTGTGAAATAATCCATTGAAATATATGACCAGAAATCTCGTGCCATATCAATAAGTATTATATTAATCCTGCGCATATTATCGAATAATGCGGCAAGGTTATCATAATGCTCGATCTGGGTAGTAGGATGAGAACGTTGTAATCCAAGTACTTCATTAACAAAATCATTCGCAAAAGAAATCCAGTCTATTTCGGGGTAGGCTGCTTTATGTGCATTGAAGTTACCGGTAGCACCGCCAAATTTGGCAGAATACGGAATCTGTCCAAAATATTTCGTTTGACCGTCAATTCTTGCAATGAAGACCTCAATTTCCTTACCCAGTCTCGTTGGAGAAGCAGGTTGCCCGTGCGTTCTGGCAAGCATTGGAATATCTTTCCACTCATCAGCAAAACCTGCAAGCGTTTCCCTGAGTTCATAGAGAACAGGGTAGTAGACATTTATCAGCGCATCCTTAATTGACAATGGGATGGCGGTATTGTTTATATCCTGAGATGTAAGCCCAAAATGAATAAATTCACTCCATTGCCCCCAACCTGACTGAAAGAATTTTTCTTTCAAAAAATATTCAATTGCTTTGACATCATGATTAGTAATCTTTTCCCTCTCCTTAATTTTTTCTGCATCGGTCAAATCAAAGTCTTCATATATAGACCGGAGAGTTTTAAAATTCTCCTTTTTAAAATCAATCAGCTGAGGAAGAGGAATATCGCATAGTGAAATGAAATATTCAACTTCAACCATTAATCTGTAACGGATTAGTCCGAATTCGGAAAAGTACAGATCAAGCTCATCAACTTTCTGTCTATATCTTCCATCCAACGGAGATATAGCGGTAAGAAAATTTAGTTCCATTATTTATCAGATTGAGTTTTCAGTTGTTATAACTATACGCAAAAGTAGTATTTTAGTCGTTGTAAAAAAAGAGTATGGATAAAATCAGAATTTCGGCCGTAAAATATGCAAACACATATCCATTTATATACGGATTGATTGAGAGTAGATTTGATAAAAAGGCTATTCTTGAAACTGATCACCCGGCAGACTGTGCCACAAAACTGATTAGCGGAAAGGCAGATATCGGTCTGATTCCCGTTGCTGCACTTCCTCTTCTGAAAGAGTATCATATAATAAGTGATTTTTGTATTGGGGCAACAGGTAATGTGAGGACAGTTCTGCTTCTCAGTAACTGTCCATTTGATGAGATTGAAACAATTTTCCTCGACTACAGATCACGTTCCTCTGTGAACCTTACAAAAGTTCTGGCAAAAAACAGTTGGAAAAAAGAGTTCAAATGGGTAAATACCATTGTTGGATTCGACTTTATAAATATTGGTTTTAATGAAGCAGTAGTGCTTATAGGTGACCAGTGCTTTGAATTTGAAAATAAATTCAGGTACAAAATTGACCTTGCCAGTGAATGGAAGAAATTCTCCGGCCTTCCTTTTGTATTCGCATGCTGGACAGCTAATAAGAAACTTGATAATGAGTTTCTATCAGATTTTAATGCAGCATTACAACTCGGTGTAAATAATATTGATGCTGTTGTTGAAAAATTTGGAAAAAGCGGAATCATTACAGGACAGGTATTAAAGACCTATCTTACCAAAAACATTGATTATAATTTTGATGAAGATAAAAAAAAGGGACTAAAGTTATTTCTTGAGTTGATGGGTATGTTGCCCCCTGCCCCCTAAAGGGGGTTCACTAGTTATATCTTTCTGATTAGCCCCCCTTTAGGGGGGTTGGGGGGCAGAAATAAAGGGAAGCAAAAAGAAGGTTTTAATTATATAATAAATTGTTTCAAAAATATTACAACGATATTCAAGTTATCTATATAATGATTAACTTTGGTTTTTATGTGATTTAAACGGTATTGACCATTAAAATAAAAATATTATGGATAAAACAATCACCTTCAACGAACTCCGGAAGATTAAAGACCAGTTGCCCTCCGGTAGTATGAGACAGATTGCAGAAAAACTGGATCTGAATGAAGAGACGGTCAGAAACTATTTCGGAGGATGTAATTTTGATAAAGGCCAGTGTGTCGGCGTACATTTTGAACAGGGACCGGATGGCGGGATAGTAACATTTGATGATGCCACGATATTAAATCTGGCTAAGAAGATGATTAACTACTAATTCAATATCTGACTGTCTGTATAAAAGCAGAGGGACAAAGCTTTTGCTTTCTTTTACAAAACATGAATCTGACCGTTACATTTGAATCTGCTGAACTTCAGTTTAAGCAGATCCTTGAAGAGTTTTTTGTCTCTGTCTACGATGAAAAATCTCTAGCTTCACATGGTATTGAACATCACCGGCGGGTATGGAATTTTGCTAAAGAAATTGTTGTTCTTTTTTCCGAACAAAATTTGATATCTGACCCAACCATCGTCTTCAGATTAATAATAGCGTGCTACCTTCACGACATCGGTATGTCTGTCGATCCGGGGATCAGACATGGACATCACAGTAAAGACTTATGTATCCGTTTTCTTGATAATAACTTGCTCGATAAGTCCAACTACCAGGATGTTCTGTTGGCCATCGAAAATCACGATAACAAAGAATATAAAACTTCAGCAGTTAATAATGATCTTCTGACAATTCTTTCTGTGGCTGACGATCTGGACGCTTTGGGATTCATAGGAATATACAGGTATTCAGAAATCTACCTGACGAGAGGTATTAACCCGGGAGAAATTGGTCATCTTATAAGAGAAAATGCATCTAAGCGGTTCGAAAATTTCGTAAAGATTTTTGGATTTTCTGAGGAGTTTGTCAGGAAACACCAAAAAAGATACGAAATCCTCGATAATTTCTTCAGCGAATATAGTAATCAGGTTGTAACTTATAAATTTGGAACAGGACACCCGGTTGGTTATTGCGGTGTGATAGAACTGCTTATTGATACTATAAATAATAGATTTATCCTAGATGATGTCTGTGATCAACCTAAAAAGTATTCTCCAGATCCTATTGCTATATGGTTCTTCAAGGAGTTGTTGTTTGAATCAATTAGTAAGACACTAAGGTAATCACAAAGTTACACAAAGGCAACTCTGAAACCTGAAATTAAAATGGGAGACCGAAGTCTAAAAATACCCGCCCCCTTTGATCCTGAAGAATTCAGAAAAGAAGGCCACAAACTTGTTGACACATTATCAGATTATCTGATGAAAACATTGTCCGGGACTGAGATGCCTGTTTTACCCTGGAATGAACCTGACAAACTCTCTGAGATGTTTTCATTTGAATCGGGCGGAGGAGAAAATGAACCATTCGATTCTTTCATAAGAAGGATTATAGATAAATCAATCCATATTCATCATCCACACTATATAGGCCATCAGGTCACTTCTCCCCTCCCAATAGCTGTACTTGCACAGTTTTGCACAACTCTTCTCAATAATGGCGCCGCTATTTACGAAATGGGACCGGTAAACATGGCAATGGAAAAAAACGTAATTAGCAGGTTTGGGTCATTAATAGGATATTCAGAGGGATATGATGGCATTTTTACTCATGGCGGAACGGCAGGAAATCTTACCGCCATGCTTGCAGCACGCCAGGCTAAGACAGATTACAATATCTGGGAAGAAGGTGTGAAAAATGAGAGTCGCCCCGGATACATGATGTCAGAACAATCACATTATAGTATCGGAAGAAATGTAAAAATTATGGGACTTGGCGAAGAGTCAATAATTAAAATACCATACGATTCAAAGTTCAGAATGAGAACCGATCTGCTTGAAGAGTATAAGAAAAAAGCTGAAGGCGATGGTATTAAAGTTATCTGCGTAGTCGCAAATGCATGTTCCACAGCAACAGGAACATACGATGATCTTGATGCCATGGCTGATTTTTGTGAGAAATATGGACTATGGTTACATGTTGACGGTGCCCATGGTATGGGAGTTTTGTTTTCAGAAAAGTATAAGAACCGCGTGAAGGGTATTCACAGGGCAGATTCTGTAGTAATTGATTTCCATAAAATGTTGCTTGTTCCTGCCCTCAATACACTCGTAATGTTCAGGAATGGTGAAAAGTCGTACGAAACATTTGCCCAGAAAGCTTCTTACCTTTTTCAGAAATCTCAGAATAATGTATGGTACAACAGCGCAATCCGTACTATTGAATGTACAAAAAGCGCTTTGGGCATAATTGCTTATACCGCTCTCAAATATTATGGGAAGAGTTATTATAAAGAGTATATCGAGAGCAGATATGACCTGGCAGCCAGTTTTGCAAGTATAATTAAATCAGACTGTACGTTCGGGCTGGCAGTTGAACCTGATAGTAATATAGTTTGTTTCAGATATGCACCTGAAGGTATTACCAATGCTAAACTAAATCTCATAAACGCTTCAATCAGAGATAAAATCATTAAAGAGGGATCTTTTTATATCGTTCAGGCTGAACTTGACGGAAAAATATGGATAAGACTCACAATAATAAATCCGGTTACTTCAGAGGAAGATCTCAGAAATCTTCTTACTAGAATTACTGACATTGCTGAGAAATTATTGATTACACCTATTTCTTAATCAATACCTTAAGAGTGGTTTTGGCTAAAATACTATTTGTACTATCACGTATTTCCTTAAATACACTTCTTATCTGACATGAGGATTCATCCTTACAGAATTCACACGGCCGGTATGATTTTTCTGAAACACAGTACATTAATGATATTGTTCCCTCAAAATGACGGACTATTTCTGCGAGGGTAACTTCTTCCGGTGGCTTTAACAGATAGTAACCACCGGCTTTGCCAAGATTACTTCCGAGTATTCCTAATTTTTTAAGGTCGAGAAGTATATTTTCCAAAAAGCTCTGAGGTATTTTTTCTTCCACAGCTATTTCGCGAATCTGCATTGGTCCATTACCATATTCACGGGCTAATCTGGTAAGAGCTACAATAGCATATCTGGTCTTTTTAGATAATATCATGTTAAACCCTGAATATTTGTGCAAAGTTAAGTATTAATACCCAATCATTTTTGGTTTAAATGCCAATAATGACCATCCATAATGGAATTACATTTGTTCACAAAATCGGTAGACATTATGAGACTTGCATTTTCAATCACATTTTTGATAATAACTATTTCAAATTTGTTTTCACAATCTTCAAATGATGTTCTTAATCTTTTGATTTTGAATAAAACTATCAGCCAGCAGCAGGCTGATTCTGTCAGGGCCGAAGCTGCTCTGCTTCAACAGAGTACTGATGCAGCCCGAAAATCTTTTTTTGTTTCTGCTACAAGACAGATGCAACTCTCTGGTTACTCGCAGGTAAGGTATCAGTTTTTTGATGAAAAAGATAAAAGGGATGGATTCGATATACGTCGTGCAAGACTGGATTTAAGAGGCTCAATCTCTCCTGTTTTTTCTTATCGGGTTCAGGCTGACCTTGTTGACAAACCCAAAATGATCGACGCATACAGTGAAATTAAACTGAAAGACTATTTCACAATAACTGCCGGGCAATTTAAAATACCCTTCTCCCAGGAAAATCTAGCATCGTCAAATAAGCTTGAAATGATCGATCGTTCGCAGGTTGTTGAAGCACTTGTGGCACGTGGGAAGGATGTAATTGGCAATCAGAATGGCAGGGATATTGGCATTCAGATAAGTGGAACATTCTTGAAAATAAATGACATTTCGCTTATTGAATATCGTATAGGTGTATTCAACGGTTCCGGTATAAATGTCGCTGACACGGCAAATAACGCAAAGGATATTGCCGGCAGACTTATCTTCACACCCTTCAACGGTTTTTCATTTGGAGGTAGTGTTTATAACGGTTGGGATAAAGCTATTAAACCTGACATTGCTGGAAACAGCCAGGTACGAAACAGATTTGGAGTTGAGTTAAGTTACCTTAAAACAAGATTTTCTCTTAAAGCCGAATACATCGCCGGAAAAGATGGAAAGACCAACAGGTCAGGCTGTTATATTCAAGCTGGTTATTTTGTTATACCCCAGAAACTACAGGTATTGGGAAAGTACGATATCTATGATCCGAGTACATCTGCAACTGACAACATTTCAACAAATTATGTAATTGGCGCAAATTATACGTTCAACAACTGGTCTCGTTTACAAGCCTTTTACACAATCCGTCAGGAAGAAGGGACTGCGTTAAATAACAACTATTTTTCAATTCAATATCAGATTGGTTTTTAATAATTTATAATCGTATCCATGAAGCTTTCCATTAAAATTTCCCTTCTTCTGACTTTCATCATTATTACAGCTACTTCTCCAAAAACATTCAGTCAGGAGAAACCATCAGGTCAAATTAGTATTTCAGGTGCATTTGCTCTTTACCCTATGGTCATCAGATGGGCTGATGAGTATAGGAAAATTAACCCAGAAGTGCGGTTTGATATATCGGCAGGTGGTGCCGGAAAAGGAATCTCAGATGCTCTTAATGGTATGGTTGAAATAGGAATGGTCTCACGCGAGATATATCCCGAAGAGATAAAAAATGGTGCATTCCCTATCGCAGTAACAAAGGATGCTGTAGTGGCAGTAGTGAGTGAGCTTAATCCAGCGCTCAGCGATATTATGTCAAAAGGTTTAAAAAAAGATGCGGGAAATAATATCTGGATAACTGGCAGGTATACTACATGGGGACAAGCATTTGGTGGTAAATCAAACTCACCTATTCATATTTATACGAGATCCGATGCTTGTGGCGCTGCTGAGATGTGGGCTAAATTTTTTGGTAAAAAACAAGAAGATCTTTTAGGGGTAGGAGTTTTTGGGGATCCCGGGTTGGCTCAGGCTGTTAAAAAGGATCCACTTGGAATTGGATTTAATAATATAGGTTATGCATACGATGCAACAACCAGACAACAGATCAAGGGTATCAGAGTTGTCCCAATAGATTTAAATAATAACGGTAAAATTGACCCTGATGAGAATTTTTATAATTCCATGAATGACTTGATTGCTGCAATTGCTTCCGGCAAATATCCTTCCCCTCCTTCAAGAGAACTATTCTTCGTAATAAAAGGAAGTCCTAAAAACAATAAAGTGCTTACAGGATTTATAAAATGGGTATTGACTGATGGACAGAAATTTGTTGGTGAAGCGGGTTACATTTCTCTTCCTAAAGAAAAGATTGAAGCTGAGTTTAAGAAGTTAGAATAAAAGATGAAACGGATAAGAGCTATTAAAGACAAAACTGCCCGGTATTTTATGCTGGGTATTGCTATTTTTGTAGTTCTTTTTCTTTTGATTTTCGGTTTCAGTCTGTTTTTTAAAGCCTTGCCCATAATGAAAGAGAAAAATCTATGGGTATTACTTACTTCATCTGACTGGAAACCCTTTAAAGGAAATTTTGGTTTTCTTCCTTTTATC
>Ga0209747_1001216_pt1 | contig 13752 bp, 15 predicted proteins | sample BarGraNGADG00311_FD_184498 | JGI IMG/M metagenome (GOLD analysis project Ga0209747, IMG submission 184498) | Arctic peat soil microbial communities from Barrow, Alaska - Barrow Graham LP Ref core NGADG0011-311 (SPAdes) (version 2) | ecosystem: Environmental > Terrestrial > Soil > Wetlands > Peat... | reverse complement strand
CTCGCAGGTCGAGACCGCGGGATATGACCTCGCATCGCTGCTCGAGCTCGAGCTCGAGAGGAAAGTCCACGGCTACTCCAAGGGGATGAAGCAGAAGCTCGCGATCGTCCTCGCCCTCATGAAGAAGCCGCCGCTCATCATCATGGACGAGCCCACAAACGCGCTGGACCCGCTGACTCAGAAGGTCCTCTACGACATCCTCAACGAGCGCCGCGAGGAAGGCGCGACCATCCTTTTCTCCTCGCACAACCTCCCCGAGGTCGAGCGCATCGCCAACCGGGTGGGCATCGTCCGCAAGGGGACGCTTGTAGGGACCGAGCGCATCGAGGACCTCCGGGGGATGAGACTGCGGAACGTCGAGGTCATCTTCGAGGGAGACGTGCCCGCCGACCTGGATCTCGAACGCGTCCCGGGGGTAAGCGGTGTCGAGAGGCTGGGCAACCGCCTTCAGCTCAAGCTCAGGGGCGACATCAACCCGCTGCTGAAGATCGTCGCGCGCTATGACGTCGCCGACTTCAGCGTTTCGCACGCAAGCCTCGAGGACGTGTTCCTCGAGTTCTACAAGCTCGAGCCGCCGGGGGACCTCGCGTCGGCGGGGAACCCGGTGCCGCCCGCGGAAGGCGGCGGCGATGAATAAGAACATCTTCAGGAAGACGGTGTCGGAGCGCCTGCGCCCCACTGTGGTCTACTGCGTGGGCATCCTGGCATACATGCTGATGCTGACCGCGGTTTATCCGACTTACAGGAAGCTGCTGACCGCGAAATCGGAGCTTCTCAAGAACTACCCGAAGGGCTTGTTGCAGCTCTTCGGTGTAAAGAGCATCAACGCCTCGTCGTTCAGCAACTACATAACCCTCGAGCTGTTCGGGTTCATCTGGATCATTATCATCGCCGCGTTCGTCATCGCTTTCGCCCGCAACATGGTCTCGGGCGAGCTGCACGAAGGGACGCTCGAGCTACTGATGGCGCAACCGGTGCCGCGATGGAAGATCCTGACGAGCGAGGGCGCCGCGATGCTCGCGGGGATAGTGTCATTCGTGGTGGTGACAGTGGTTGGCATCATCGCGTTCGGGAGCGCTTTTGCGTCGAGCGCGGGGATGAGCTATGCGGGCTTTGCGGCGTTCCTGCCCGTAGGCATCTGCCTGGCGCTTGCGATTGCAGGTTACTCGGTGCTCTTTTCCGTGCTCATCGACGACCCCAAGCTCGTGGTGATGACATCGGTGGGCCTGACACTGTTCTTCTACGTCCTGCACTTCGCCGGCGTCTTCTCGAAGATCGTCAACAAGGTCGACTGGTTCGGCATCTTCCACTACTGGGACCCGATGGGCGTGATCGAGAAGGGGAGCGTCCCCTTGAAGAGCGTCCTCATCCTGCTGGCGTTCGCCGCGGTAGGCTTCTCCCTGGCGATCTGGGCCTTCCAACGCAAAGACATCAAATAGAGGTGTCGTTCACTTTTCACTTTTGGATAGTAGAGGGATACATAACGCAAAATAGGGGTCAGACCCTTATTTTGCGTTATCAAGAGTGTTCCTGTGCAAAAGGTAAAAAGTGAACGACGCCTTTTACAGGGCGGCTTTCATGTTCTCTGCTTTGTCTTTCAGCGCTGCGGCGTCGTTGCGCAAGCCGTTGAACATCGCTATGAACTGCTCCGTCCGCGTCGTGATTTCCACGGGGGAAACGCCTTGGCCGCCCTCCTTGACCTGCGCGATAGAGCGAAGGTATTCGATGCAGTCGGTTACCTGTGCGGTCAGAACATGGTCGTTTCTGACGAGGTCCATGGCGGTCCTTGCGTAGGCCCTGTAATCATCCAGGCCCTTGAAGTTCAGGATCCGGTTGTAAGAGATCGTCGCGTTGTCGAGGTAGCCGTTGATGGAATTCACTGCGCCGCGCGCCGGCGCTACGGCGGCATCGAACTGCGATGAGCACCGTCCTCTCGCCTCGAAGAGATTTGTCCATAACCAACCTCCGGCGGTATCTTACCAGAAGGGCGAATCAGGGGGCCGGGTCGTGCGCCCGCGTTTTGCCTGCGATATGATGGTAAACCGTTGGAAGACGCGTAGAGCGCACATGCGTGGCCAGACCCGATACGGGAGGTCCGATGTTCTCCAGACGGAGCCTGACAATATCGATATTGATGGCTTTGATCATGAGCTTCGCCGGGCCCGCGATGGCGCAGGCTGCATGGAACGGCGGCCACGACGTCGTCGGGTGTACCTCGGCGAGCCGCACGTGGTACTTCGCGGAAGGCACCTCGAGAGCCGGCTTCAACGAGTGGATCTGCCTGCTCAACCCTAACGGCCACGCGACCAGCGCCACCTGCACCTACATGCTCGTCAACGGGCTCTCCGCACAGAAGACCTACTCCCTCAAGGCATCGAGCCGCACCACGATCAACGTCAACAACGAAGTTCCCGCCGAGAGCGATGTCTCGGTAAAGGTCGACGCGGCCGACCCGGTGGTCGCCGAGCGACCGATGTACTTCCGCTACAAAGGCGTGTGGACGGGAGGGCACGACGTCCTGGGAGCCAAAGCCCCGCTGCAATCGTGGTACTTCGCCGAGGGCACTTGCCGCCCCGAGTTCGACCCGTATATCTGTATACAGAACCCGGGCGGGGGTGACGCGGCGGTGCGCATCACGTACATGCTCGGCAACGGGACGACCCGCACGCAGCCCCTGACGGTAGCAAAGGGCGCGCGCTCCACGGTCGTCGTCAAAGAGGTCCTCGGGCAGGGAGACGACCCCGCCCACGATTTCTCGGCCAAGGTCGAGACCACCAACGGGGCGCTGATCGTCGCCGAGCGGCCCATGTACTTCAACTACAAGGGAGCCTGGACGGGAGGGCACGACGTGGTTGGCGCGGCCGCCCCGGCCCCGGCGTTCTACTTCGCGGAGGGCTCGTGCCGTCCGGGCTTCGACCCCTATATATGTATCCAGAACCCTGGCGCCACGTCCAGCAAGGTCAAGGTCACTTACATGCTGGGCAGCGGCCGGATCAAGGTCCAGCAGATCGCTGTCGCAAAGAACTCCCGCTACACGGTGGTGGTCAAGCAAACGCTGGGAGAGTACGACGACGCCGCTCATGACTTTTCCGCCAAGGTCGAGACGACCGACGGGAGCGCGATAATCGCCGAGCGGCCGATGTACTTCTCTTACAAGAGCGCGTGGACCGGCGGGCACGACGTCGTGGGCGCGCTGGCCCCGGCGACCTCTTTCTACTTCGCTGAGGGCACCTGCCGACCGGGCTTTGCGCCTTACCTGTGCATACAGAACCCCGGCGCGGCGGACGCCGCGGTGAACATCACGTACATGCTCGGTGACGGCTCGCGCCGCGTCCAGCAGATCGTGGTGCCAAAGAACGCGCGAAGCACGGTCTTCGCAAAAGACACCCTGGGCGAGGCGAACGACAACGCCCATGATTTCTCGGCGAAGGTGGACGCGCTCGGCGGCGCGAAGATCGTGGCCGAGCGGCCCATGTACTTCAACTACATGAGCACCGCGCACTGGACTTTCGACGCGGTCGGCGACGTCAACCTCGGGGGAGACATGTCCCCGATACTGTCGGCGAACGGCTTCGGCTACGTCTGGTCGGGCGTCAAAGAACACCTCAAGGCGGCGACCGTCGCATTCGGGAACCTCGAGTGCACGATGTCCTATCGCGGCGACGCGGTCCCGGGCAAGGCCTTCACTTTCAGGGGTGACCCGAGCGCGCTGCCCTTCATGAGGGAGGCCGGTATCGACGTGGTCTCGCAGGCGAACAACCACGCCAGGGACTTCGGCCCCGTGGCGCTCACGGACTGCCTCGGTTATCTCGACTCGAACGGGATCAAGCATTTCGGCGCGGGCGCGGATTACGCCTCGGCGCACGTCCCCGCGTACGTCGACGCCCAGGGCCTGCGCATCGCCTTCCTGGGCTACGATGGCATCGGCACTGCCGGCTGGTATGCCGACGCGGGATACCCCGGCGTCTGCGACGCGACGGACCGCGGGCAGATGGCGGCGGACATCGCCAACGCGAAGCAGAACGCCGACCTCGTGATCGTGTCCTTCCACTGGGGCACCGAGAAGAAATACACCCCCGACCCCGAGCAGACGGCGCTGTCTCACTTCGCGATCGACCAAGGGGCGGACATGGTGCTGGGCGGGCACCCGCACGTCGCGCAGGGTTTCGAGTTCTACAGGGGCAAGATGATCGCCAATTCGCTCGGCAACTTCGTTTTCAGCCCCGGCAGCGCCGAGGCCCACTACACGATACTCACGGAGATGTCGATGGACTCGGGCGGACTCCTGAGCGCGAAGGTCTACCCCGTCTACATCAACAACGGCCGCCCGGGCTTCATGGGAGGAAGCGAGGGCAACGCGTTCATAACCCAGGTCGCGGGGCTGTCGCAGCAGCTCGGGACGCCCGCGCGCGTCGAAAATGGAATGATGCTCTTCCCCTAGATTCACCTTCGGGGTCAAACCTCGAACGTGAATCGCGGGCTTTCAGCAGGCGCCGGCTCCTCGCCGGCACACCGAAAGGCTGACGATGCCAACGATATTGCCGGCTCCCCAGACAGTCGAGATCGAGACCGCCGACGGCGTCACGCTCAGGTGCCGCCGCTACAGGCTTCCCGGAGCTCGCGCGGTGCTGTGCGGGCACGGCCAGGCATCGACCGGGTACGAGTTCGACCTGCCACTGGCGGGCTTCAACCTGGCCGAGAAACTCTACAGGCTGGGCTACGAGGTGTGGATAATGAACTTCCGCGGCGCGGGGCATCCTCCCTGGAACAGCGAGACTGACGGCTGGCGCAACTCCGGAGACCAGCAAGGCACTCTCGACCTGCCCGCCGTGGTTGACCGCGTGGTAGAGGAGACCGGGCAGCCGCCCTTCTATATCGGGCACTCGTTCGGCGGGATGTCGCTGTACATCTACCTGCAGGGTTGTGTTCCTGATAAGGAGGACCCCTCACGCGTTGTGCGTGACCCGGAGGTCGCGCGCGAACGCAACTCAAAGGTCGCGGCGGCCCTGACAGCCGGCAGCCCCGTCGCGATGGCCGGCGACGTGCCGGACCTCCTCGAAAGGCTCCGCACCCACCGCTGGACGCAGGCCGTTATGCTGCGCCTCGAGCGCTGGCTCCTCCGACGCGCGAAGACGAAGCCGGTCGTGCGCATAGGCAGTTTGTCGCGCCGGTTTGGCCTGCGGCACCCCTGGCTCGCGAGGGTTATCATGTCCAGCCCGCTCATGAACATGTACATGCGCCCGAAGAATATGGGGGCGGAGGCCTGCGGCCTGTTCGGGACGTGGGCGGGCGGTGACGTCACGTGCCTGCACATGGTCCAGACGCTCCAGACCGTGAGAACCGGCGAGCTGACCTCGATCGATCCCGAAGGCAACAGGTTCCTGCGCTATGTCGAGGGCATGGGAAACATCACGACGCCGCTTGCGGCGGCCGCTGGATCGCGAGATTTCATGCACTCCCTGGACATCAAGGAGAAGGTCCTGGGCGCCGTTTCCTCCAGCCGCACGCTCTTTCTCCCTATCATCGGCTGCGGCCATATCGACATGCTCTACTACCTGCCGCTGACCGAGATACTAGGCTGGATGGAGTGGGCCGCCTCGTCCTGATTGGCCAAAAAGCACCACCAGTGCAAGGCACCAGTGGTGCTTTTCCTACTGGCAGTCTTCTACTGTGACTTCCTCGAGCGTCTCGCTGTAACGCTTCGGCAGCGACTGGTACAGGCGCGTCCCTGCCCATGCGAAGTCTTCCTGGGTCGGCGTGATCTCTTTGACCACTCGTGCGGGAACGCCCACCGCCAGGCTCCGGGGAGGGATCTCGGTCCTCGGGGAAACGAGGGCGCCCGAGCCGATCATGGTCCCCGCGCCTATGCGCGCGCCGTCGTTGACGATCGCTCCCATGCCCACGAGGACGTGCTCCTCGAGGTGGCAGCCGTGCAGGATGGCACCATGCCCGATGTGCGAGTTCTTGCTCAACACAGTCATGGATTCAGGCCCCGCATGCAAAACCGCGTTCTCCTGGATGTTCGAGCCGTCTCCCACGACGATCTCTCCCCAGTCGCCGCGCAACACCGCGCCCGCGCCCACGAAGCATTGCTCGCCGATCGTGACCTTGCCTATGACCACGGCCGCCGGGTGGATGTACGAACTCTTGCCGACCTTCGGCTTTCGTCCCTCGAAGATATAGAGAGGCATCGTTACCCTCCTTGCAATAGAACAGTGCTAATAGACTAGCCCAAAAATGCAGGTTTGGGGTCAAACGTTTAGTATTTGTATCCAGACCGCGCGTCAAAAGTGTAATGAAAAAGTGTAAAGTGAACGACCCGGTTTCCGGGGGGCGATAAGAAATGCAGATAAGACCGTTCAAGCTGGAGCGATTCTTCTCGGAGCACGAGTTCCGCGTGCGACACAACATCTCCGCCTCCGACTGCGAGCCGCTCACGCAGGCCGAGGTGCTGGAGATGGCCGACGATGACGCGCGCGAGCGCTGGGACGAGCTAAGGCTCGGCTACACCGAGACCCCCGGCGCTCTTTTCCTCCGCGAAGAGATCGCCAAGCTGTATCTCAAGATCGACCCCGACGACGTCCTGGTGCTCACGCCCATCGAGGGCATCTTCGTTGTCATGAACACCATCCTCGAGAGGGGAGACCACGTCATATGCACTTTTCCCGAATACCAGGCGCTGTACGAGGTCGCGCAGCACCTGGAGTGCGAGGTGGACATGTGGCCCGCCGACGAGCGGCAGGGCTGGCGTTTCGACCCCCTCTGGCTCGAGAAGCACATACGCCCAAACACGAAGCTCGTCGTCGTGAACTTCCCGCACAACCCGACAGGCTGGATGCCTGACGCCGCCGATTTCAAACGCATCGTAGACCTTGCCCGCGCGTCCGGGGCCTACCTTTTCTCCGACGAGATGTATCACTACCTCGAGCACGACCCGGTCACCAGGCTTCCGGCCGCATGCGACACGTACGAGCGAGCGGTCTGCCTGAACGGGATGAGCAAGTCGTTCGCCCTGGCCGGCATCCGCATCGGCTGGCTCGCCACCCAGGACGCCGAGCTGATGCAGAGGCTCGCGACCTTCAAGGACTACACGACCATCTGCTCGAGCGCCCCGAGCGAGGTCCTCGCGACCATCGGCCTTCAGTCCATGGACAGGATAATCGAGCGCAATCTCTCACTCATCAACCAGAACCTCGACCTGCTCGACGACTTCTTCGAGAAACACCCGTTCGCCTACTGGAACAAACCCATAGCGGGCACGGTGGCGTTTCCGAGGCTGCTCATCGACAGGGACGCGAGGGAGTTCTGCGAGGACCTCATCGCGAAATCGAGTGTCATGATGCTGCCCGGAGAGGTCTTCGAGTACGGTTCGGACCACGTGAGGATAGGGTTTGCAAGGCGTCACATGGATAGCGCGCTCGAAGCCCTCGGGAAGTATCTCGTTACAGCAGGTCTCTGACTAGTCGCCCGAGAGGTTGGTATTGGTCGGCGTTCCCCTGCGCTTCATCCACGACGGTGTCGCCGTGACGTCGAACCCGGGGTTGCCGGCAGCGTGGATTATGTAGACCGGGATCCCCGTCTCCACCATGTCGAACAGCTTGATCACGTCAGGCATGTGCATGCGCATGCAGCCGTGCGAAGCCGATGTCCCGATGCTCCCGTCATTGGACGTGCCGTGTATCAGGACCCCCGACGCGTCCAGCGCCAGCGCCCTCAGGCCCAGCGGGTTGCTGTAGCCCGGCCCGATAGTCTCCGGCATCGACGCGGACCAGGCAGAGTGCGGGTTATACCACGTCGGGTTCATCTGCTTGCTAACGACCTGCCACTGTCCGACCGGGGTCGGATACGCCGGCTGGCCGCAGGCGATCGGCAACTGAATGACCGCCGTCTGCTTGTCGTAGAGGTACAGCATGTGCTGGTCGAGGACCACCACGATGAGCTTGTTGAACACGTCGGCGTTGAAGGACGCGGGCGTCTTGGTCGCCTGTATCTCGATGGTCCGGGTCTTGGAGTTCTCAGCCTCCACGATCTCCTGCTGAATGCTCTCGGCGGTCGCGGCGTAACCGTCGCGCGCCTGCACTATGACGGGAGCGCCACTCGTCACGTCGACGTAAGCGTTCCTGGGAGGCCTGTTGACCTTCGTGAAGACCTTCTGCACAAACTGGGCGACGAGAGCGTCGCTGTTCTCCGCGACGATGATCCCGTTGACCTTGGTAGGTCGGTTCGTGAAGGAGCGGAACATCCTCTCGAACAAGTTAGGCTGCCACGCTTGGTCGTATGCTTTGTCCACCATCTTCGCGTAGTCCAGGTGAAGGCCCAGTGCATCGGGAGCCGCCTGGTACTTCGCGCCGTCGAGCGTCAGCGTCACGGGCGTGTTCGCTATGTTCTTGAGCTCGTTCTCGCACTTCGTGATGGCGTCTTGCTTGCTCAGGCCGGAGACGTCCACGCCGCAGACTTTGGAGTTCGGCGGGAACTTGCCCCACCTGGTGGCGTCCTGCGCAAACAGGTATGTGAAGCTGCCGACAACGCAGATTACCAGGAACGCGCTGGCGAGGATCACCATGACTCGCACGGTCGATCTGGGCTCTGTCCATTTCCTGACTTTGAATTTCATTCCGGTAAACGCATCCCCACAGGCTTGCTCCGCAGTTTAACTGTCATCTTTAGATTTATTCGTTTGAATAATAATAACCCCTTTACGGAAAGGCTGTTATAACTTTTATCAATACGACCAGAGAATCCCCGCTGACAGGATGAGCCCGCCTCCCGCTGTCAGATTTTGGACGCGGATCCTGTGCCAGGAGTTGCGTCACCGGCTCTCCCGGGGCGGTCCGGGCCCTGTTCCTCCACCTCGGCCGGCTGGCGGAGGACTCGGGCCGCACAGCTCGAAATCAGTCCCTGCGTCAACCGGCGGGCGCAGACGCGCCCGGCATAGCAGGGGGTGGAAGATGTGAAGTTAGACGACGTCTACGAGGGGATGGGCCACACCGTCCGGAAAGGCTTCAGCGTGAAAAAAGTCTTCGGCGAGCCCATCAAGATCAACGACGAGGTAACTATCATCCCCGTCGCCAAGATCAAGATGTCCGGAGGCGGAGGCGGCGGCGGAGAAGATGGCGTGAGCGGAGCAGAGATCGAAGGTGAGGCGGGCGAAGAGAGCGCGATGAAGAGCCAGGGCGGAGGATTCGGCTTCGGCGGGGGCGTCAAGCCCGTCGGCTACATCAAGATCAAGGGCTCGTGCGTGAAGTTCGTGCGCATCCATGACTGGGAGAAGATCGCCTTCGCCTGCGTCCCGCTGACGATCCTCGCCATCAAGATCCTGAAGCACAAGATGATGGAAGAGAAGTGCTGGCAAGGCGGACATGTGGGGCACGCCGGCTGGGAGCACAAGAAAAAGATGATGATGATGCACCACAAGGGCGGGATGTGCCCGATGTGCGGCATGCACCACATGGGGCCCTGCCAGGGCCATGGGATGCATCACAAGGCGATGATGCACCACCACTGCAAGCCCTGCCATAAGTGTGGCATGCCCCACATGGGTCCTTGCCCCGGCCACGGGATGCACGAGATGACCCCTGAGATCTGGAAGCACAAGAAGAAGAAGTGGATGGAGGCGAAAGAAGCCGGAAGCCGGGACGCTTAGACCGACCTCGCCAGACGAGCAATCCGAAGGGCCGGGTTTATCCGGCCCTTCTTCTTTTGCGATGAGGTAGACTCAACACTCGAAGCGGACGGAAGGATGGTGGTCGATGCAAGGCTCAACGCAGGCTGGTCCCGGATCGAAGCATGACCTCACGCGACGGTTGTCGCCGCTCTTCGCGATGAACATCGTGGTGGGCCTCGCGCTAATCGAGCCGGCGATGGGCGGGCTCGAGAAGCTGGGCGACACGCTGACCGCCAAACAATATCTCCTGATAATGCCGACCGGCGAGGTCTCGTACCTCTTCCCGGCCGTACGCGAGGTGCCTGTACCCGTGCTCGGGGCGGTCGGCTCGGTCATGTTGTTAATCGGGCTCATCCCCGCGATCATGCGACTGCGCAGGAAGGGGTTGGACGGCTGGACCGCGCTCGGCTGGACAGTGGTCCTGACCGGCCTGGGTCTCCTGGCCGCCGAATACCGGTCGAAGGGCGAATGGGTCCTGTTCCGCAGGATAGGCGTCCGCTACCTGGCATCGGCGATGGTAGCGGTCGGAGCCGTGCTCGCCTGCCGCGACAGGCGCTTCCTTGCGGCCTGCGGGATGGGGGGCTTCGCCTGGGACCTTTCCTCGGCCATCTTCTGGTCGGTGCTCAAGCGCGACCCGCGCGCGACCGTGCCGGTCCCCTGGTATCACCACTTCGACGAGGAGGAGGGGCGGGGGGCGCCGTGCTGGCTTGTCGCCCTGGTCGACATCGCCATGTTCGGCTACTTCGCCTGGCTTTCAAAGCACGACTTCGACCCGTTCAAGTTCTACGACGAGTAGGCTCCGACCCCGGGCCGCGCCGATTCCAGCATCACAGCGCGTCCTCCATGAACTGTATGTAGGCATCCTCGGCCGGGAACAGGTTCGCCGCCGCTTCCACTGCCTTGAGGGTGGCAGCAGGGACGATGCAGGAGTTACGGCAGCAGTACTTCGATGCGGCGCGGTAAACCTCCGTATCCCGCAGGGGGAGGGTCATCTCGCTGGGACCCGGGGTCGCAGGGGGGGGGCAGAAAAGGTCTATTTCATAGCCATCGATCAGCATCTAGACATCTCCCATCTATCTGTTCGTACGGAATCCGACTTTTCGCAAAGAGGCCTGTTCGCCCGCTTTCCAAGAACTCCCGACATCATCACCACGGCATCTTCCGCGCTGATACCTCGAACGATTTCAGCAAGGTTGACCACTGGAGCGATGCGGCTCCTTCCCCCCGTCTTCAGAAGTTGACCCATCTTTTCCAGGTCCGTGCTCACTAGCAGCGTCCCGTGGTGGAGGAGACGCCCGCCGGACCTCGCCTGGGCCGAGCCCGATATCTTTCTGCCGAGCACATAGACGTTGTTGGGTGGCTCCCATGACCATGGCAGGCCCAGTGAGTCGAGCATGTCAGTGACGGGGAAGGACAGAGTTCTGAGGCTTTCCTCTATGCCGAAGCTTGCCGCGCCGCCCCGGGGAAGGTAGATCGAGTAGTTGATGTTGCCGAGGTCGTGGAAGACCGCCCCCCCGCCACTCGCTCTCCGAAGAACCGGTACGGCCAGTTCCATTGCCCGCGCGAGGTACACCTCATCCTCAAGCTTGAGAAATCTACCCAAGACCACCGAGTCAGTGCTGCGCCAGACCCTGAAAGACGGCGCGTCGACCATTTTCATGTAACGGGCTTCTCTTGCCAGGTTAAGCGAGGGTTCGAACGTCCTGGACTCCTGGATGGGGACCGGGGGAACACCAGATAGGCCATTTGACTGGAATGAAGCGTTACCGGCCACCAACTTCCACCTTGCCTTCCTCGATGAGTTGGTCAACCAGCTTGACTATCTCCTGGGCGACTATCTCGGTCATCTCCTCCTCCAGCTTGCCTGGATGCGAGCGAGAGAGCTCCTCGCTCACTCCCCACTTCCCGAGGAGATCCCTTATATCGAGCCACGAGACAACCTCGCCGCTGTACTTCTCGGTTGCCTTGCGAGCACATGCCTTCTCGCAGCCGTCGACGGCTATCACCGGTACTTTCTTCGCGAAGTCTCTTTCGCCGCCGTCCCCCGCCAGGTACAGCGGGAGGCAAAGTGAGACGACTATGCCAGGGCGATACTTCTCCATGACGAGCCGCACCGCGTTGCGCGCGATCGTACCTTCTGCTTCCGATTCTCCCGAGCAGGATATGACGCCAACCTTGGTGGGGCGTACCTCCATTTCCATTTCAGCCACACGCCCCCCCGCAGTCACAACCGCCGGATTCCGGCACCTGCTTCCCTTCGCTGGAGACCGTCTCCGTCCCGGTCAACTGCTCCGCGAACCGGTCCATCTCGATGGCGCCGCCGCCCCGCACCATCTTGCCCACGGCGATGGCCTCGGCAATCTCGTCACCAGTCGCCCCGTTCTGTCCGGCCTTGTCGGCGTGATATCGAAGGCAGGGCTGGCAGCTGGCCGTTATTGAGGCGCCCACCGCGATAAGTTCGATCATCCTGTCATCGAGTTTCATTCCTGTCACATCCTTTCGTTGAGGCGAGTGAGCTGCAAGACTTTCAATGATCACCAGAGAGATCGTCGATCTCCTTCGCGACGCCCTCAGCGATGATCGCGGCGAGTTTTCTGCCGCCCTCTCCCGTATCCAGGACTGTCTCCGGCTTCAGGTCACGGTGCTCCTTCAGGAAGTCGTGAACCCTGTGCGAGATGTCAGGCGCTCTGCCGGAGGCCTCGACGTTTTTCTTTGCGCAGTCCTTGGCGCATCCCTCGATCGTTATTACCTTGTTACCTCTGACCTTCTCGATAGTTTCTTTGTCTCCCATGGTCAGGAGAGAGAGGCACAGAGTGTCCGAGGTCTCGGGCCTCATGTCCTCAATGACCTTGTAAGTGGCATCCCGCCCGACCGAGGCGGTCGCCTTCCCGATCCCGCTGCAGGGAATCACGTAAACCTTCTTGTTATCCATTCGTTCCTCCAGAATCAGCCGCTGTAGAGATCTTCGTGCTCCTTCTCAGCCTTTTGTTTCAAGTAGTCGAAATATGGTGGGGAATCCATCAGCAATTCCCGGTCGCCCTCGAAATCGGACAGCTCGATCTCGACGGCCCACCCGCGCTCGTATGGGTCCTCGTTGATGAGCTCGGGTGCCTCGGCGACCTCCTGGTTGACCGCGACCACCTTGCCGCTCACTGGGGATATGATGTCGAGCGCCGTCTTGGTCGTCTCCAGCGAGCCGACCTCGTCGAAGATGCTCACCTCGGTGCCAATAGCCGGCGGCTCGAAGAACACCATGTCCGATGCACTCTGCTGGACGTAATCGGAGACGCCGACTCTTGCTCGGGTGCCCTCGACTCTTGCCCAGCAGTCGTTCTCGTTGAAGAAGTAGCCCGATTCAGGCACGCGGAAGATGAACTTGTCGACGCTGAACTCCCGGTAGGTGACGGTGCCGCCAAACGAGCCCTGCATCCCGGCAGCAGGCAGCGTCTCATCAGGTTCAGCGGCGAGGAGTTCCTCTGCGAACGCGGGAAGAAGTTCCCGCAGGAAATGTCCCAGGTGAGGATCCTTGCCCGCTTTTACCCCGCGCTCCTTCGCGGCCTCGGTCACCGTGAGCTTTTTCGCTATCTTCAAGCCCCGCTCGGCGGCCAACTTGCTCGCACAGCCGGTCTTGCAACCGTCTATCACCACCAGACGCCCATCGCCGAGTACCTTCTCGTACCTTTTCGGTGAGCGCTCATAAAGGACGGGGCACACGATGGGCGCCCCCCGCTCCGAGAGCATGAGCGCCAGTTCCCGCGAGGCGCTCCCTGCTTCCTTGTCCAGGCCGCTGCAGGGGAGTACTACGATCGCGATCGGATTCTCATCGGTTTGTCTATCCGCCATCTTTGCCCTCCTCCCGGAGACGTTTGATGAGCGCCGTCGTATCCTTCTTGTCCGGGAAGGTAAGCGCGTCAGGGTCGCAGGTCTTCCCGCATGCCTTGCAGAAGACCACGCAGTTCTCGGGGTGGGCGACGATGAGCTTCTTCTCCTCGTCGTCCCTGCGCTCGAACACTCCGTGCGGGCAGAACTCGTCGCACTCCATGCAGTAGTCGCACTTCTCGTAATCTATCGTCGGGCACCAGGGGATC
>Ga0209747_1001213_pt1 | contig 13822 bp, 15 predicted proteins | sample BarGraNGADG00311_FD_184498 | JGI IMG/M metagenome (GOLD analysis project Ga0209747, IMG submission 184498) | Arctic peat soil microbial communities from Barrow, Alaska - Barrow Graham LP Ref core NGADG0011-311 (SPAdes) (version 2) | ecosystem: Environmental > Terrestrial > Soil > Wetlands > Peat... | reverse complement strand
CAAGCTGTTCATCACCGAGGTGGCCCTGAAGGCCGCCCGCAACGCGATACAGATCCACGGCGGCTACGGCTACACCAAGGAGTACGCGGTGGAGCGCGCCTACCGCGACGCGCAGCTCGGCGTGCTCGGCGGAGGCACCAGCGAGATCCAGCGCTGGATCATCGGCAGGCTGCTGGTAGGAAAGTAGGAACGGGCGCCGGCGTCGCGCCGGTAACGTGAATTGAATAGAATGCAACACAAGGGGTTAGACCCCTTGTGTTGCATTTTGGCGACGGGTCTGATCGAGAACGTGTGACTATGGTTGTCCACGGAGGGCTTCGCGGGGGTCAGACCCCTTGTGTTGCGTTTGAGGACACAAACGGAGAGAGCTTGGACAAGATCGAGAGGCTCATAAACCTCACCGCCTGCCTGCTGGAGACGAAGCGGCCGCTGACTTTCGTCGAGCTGAAGGACACCGTCTACCGCGGACTGTCGCGCAGCGAGAACTCCCTCAAGAGGATGTTCGAGCGCGACAAGGACGAGCTCCGCGAGATGGGCATCGACGTGGAGACGGTCGAGACCGAGTGGGGCAACGAGACCGGCTACCTGATCCCGCGGGACAGGTACTACATGCCGCACGTCGATCTCGAGCCCGACGAGAAAGTGGCGCTGACCATGGTGTCCAGGCTCTTCCTGGGGTCAGGGACGCCGTTCAGCGTTCCCGCGCAACTGGCGTTGTTGAAGCTCGCCTTCGAGCGGCAGTCCGCCGGCGACGACGTGCCCCACGTGCACTGGGTCGAGACGCCCAGGGACTCCGAGCTGCTGGGCGACATCCTCGACGCCCTGGTGCGCCGCAAGCTGCTCACGTTCGCCTACCGGTCGCTGGGGTCGGACGAGGCGGTGAGCCGCGAGGTCGAGCCGTACGGGCTGTTCAACAAGTCGGGCGCCTGGTACTTCCTGGGGCAGTGCCACCTGCGAGACGAGGTGCGTTGCTTCAAGCTGGAGAGGATCACCTCCGACGTGGAGGTCAACCCCAGAAACCCCAAGACCCCCGACTTCGAGGTGCCTTCAGGATTCGATATCCACGACGAGATCGACTGGGAGAGGCCCGCCGGCGGCAAGGCGGACATCAAAGCCAGGGTGGTCTTCACGCCGAGGCTCTCATTCGTCGCCTCCACCGGTCCCGCGAGCTTCGTCTCCGAGAAGAGGCGCGCCGACGGCAGGTGCGAGGCGACCTACGCGGTGGCCGACGCCGAGGGGTTCGTGGAGTGGGTCCTGGGGTTCGGCACTGACGCGCTCATAACAGCTCCCGCTTCTCTGAAGGCGATGGCGCGCGAGAAGCTCACCGGGATCCTCGAGGGGATGGAGGGGCCATGAGCGGCAAAGTGTCGGAGAGGCTGAACCGGCTGCTGGTCATGGTGCCCTACCTGGCGCGCGAGGAGGGGGCCGGGGTCGACGAGCTCTGCCGCGAATTCGGGATCACCGAGCCCGAGCTGATGCATGACCTCGACACCCTGCGCATGTGCGGCGTCCCCGACTACACCCCCGCCGACCTGATGGACTACTGGATCGAGGGCGGCCGCGTCCACGTGATGATGGCCGACTACTTCGCCAGGCCGCTCAACATGACCCGGCAGGAGGCGCTCTCGCTCTTCGTCGCCGGCAGCGCGCTGGTCAGGTCCGGCGTGTTCGAGGAGAAAGGCCCGCTTAACTCGGCGCTGGCGAAGATCGAGCTCCTGCTCACGGCGGAGACCAAGGAGGAGCTCGAGAAGGTCATCTCGCACATCGAGGTCGAGATGCGCGCCTACGAGGGCAACATGCGGGAGATAATCGACGAAGGCCTGGAGAAGGGCATGAACCTCGAGCTGGACTACTGGACGTTCTCGCGCGACGAGATGACCAGCCGCGAGGTGGAGCCGCTGTCGCTGGTGTGCTCGCAGGGCTTCTGGTACCTGCTGGGCTGGTGCCATCTCTCCGAAGACCTGCGGCTGTTCCGGCTGGACCGCATCGCCAGCGTGCGGTTGACCGACAACCCCTGCCAGGAGCGGGTGCGCCAGTCGTTCGACATTCCCACGGTCGTGGGCGAGTACAGCCCGGGCAGGAAGGCGCACCAGGTGCGGCTGATCTTCGAGGGGAAGCAGGGCAGGCGCATCACCGAGCAGTGGCCCGCGGCGCAGGTGAGCGAGAACGCCGACGGCACCATCTCGGTCGAGCTGAGGACGCGCAACCTCGCGTGGCTGGAGACCTACCTGCTGCGATTCGGCGGGCGGGTCCGGGTGGAAGGGCCGAAGGAACTGAAGAAGATGTTGGCGAAGAAAGCGGGCGAACTGCTCGAGTCCTATTCCTGAGTAGGGGAGCGGAGGGCCGCCGCTTGGCTATAAAGATAATGTCGGATATACACGGTGAATACAGGGCGATGAGGTCGCAGCTGCGGGGCGACGATGTCGCCATCCTGCTCGGTGACTACCTCAACCTGATCGACTTCCGCACGTTCGAGGGCATTCTCTCGGAGGTCTACTCGCGCGAGGAGATCCGAAAGGTCCTTACGCTGATGGCGACCGGGGATAAGGAGAAGGCGCGGATGCAGATACGGGATTCGATCGGCGGCACCCCGGAGAAGTCCGAGCAGGTGCGCGCGATAATCGCGGCGAGCTACATCGAGTTCTTCGCCAGCATCCCCTGCAAGTGCTTCATGATCTACGGGAACACCGACGGGCCCGAGATCATGAAGAAGCTGGGGGCCACCGCCGGTGTGGAGCTGGTGGAGTGCGGAGTCGTCCACGTCGACGGACAGCGCTTCGGCATGGTCTCGGGCGCGCCGCAGGGGCCGTGGAACGCCGGCCTGCCGGGGGAGATGGACACGGAGCGCTACGACAAGATGGTCGCGTCCCTGGGCCCGGTCGACGTCCTTTGCACCCACTACCCGCCGGCGATCCCCGACCTGACCTGGGATACCCTGGCGGAGAGGGACGAGGTGGGCAGCCCGGCGCTGCTGTCCTACATCGACGAGAACCGGCCCTCGCACCACTACTTCGGGCACGTCCACCACCCGCGCGAGTCCTGCGTCGTGCGCGGCTCCACCAGTGTCGTCAACGCGGGCTTCTTCCGCGCCAGCAAGGCGGCGCTGGTCCACCCGGCCGACTGCCCCCGCTAAAAAAGCAGAAACAAGGGGAAAGACAGGTGCTACTCGGTGACCTTGTAGACGACGTCGTTCACGTGGGCGTGGCCCTCGACGCTGATCCCGATGGACATCCCCTTGCCGGCCTTCTCGATGGATTCGTGCTCGACCTGCATCGATTCGACGTTCTGCGTCCAGTCAGAGGTGTGACCCTTGATGTGGATCGTGTCCCCCACCTGCAGGTCGCCGGTCAACTCGATGGCCGCGACACCGATCTTGTTGAAGTAGTGAGTAATCTTGCCGATCTCTTCCTCGGGCATCGTCCCCACCTCCCGTCGCCATCCTTGTCGCTCTGCATCAGGTTATCACAGTCCGAAACTGCCGCGCTGCAACAACGCACCACGGGTACCTGACACCAGTGGCGCGGGGCTCAGATCCGGTTCTTGACGTCTACCGTGTTCTTGCTCTTGAACTGCGGTGTGAGGTAGACCTTGCCCGCGCCGTCTATGAACAGCCCCTGGAACTCGGGCTGTGTCTTCATGAACTCCATCGCGCGCTGCTGCCCCATCACGATGATCTTGGAGAGTATGTCGGCGTCCATGCCGCTCGGGCCCGCCACGGTCGTGCTCATGGCATTCTGCGGGTTGTACCCGGTGGCAGGGTCGAAGATATGGAAGTAGCGCTTGCCGTCCTTGATGAAGAACCGTTCGTAGTCACCCGAGGTCGAAACGAAGCCGTCCTTGAGGTTGAGCTGCCCTATGATCTCGCCCGAGGTGCCGCGGGGGTCCTTGATACCCACCACCCAGTCTTTGCCGTCGACCCTGTTGCCCACCGCGCCGACCGCCCCACCGAAGTTGACCAGGGCGTGCTGCACGCCGCGGGCTTTGAGCATTTGCGACAACTCGCCCACCGCGTATCCCTTGGCCACGCCTCCCAGGTCGATCTGCATGCCCTTATCGGCCAGCATCACGGTCTTGTTGACCGGGTCGAGCTGCACCTTGCGGTAGTCGACCAGGGACTTCGCGCGCGCCACCTCGTCCGCGGCCGGGACCCGGTATTTCTGGTCGTAGAACCCCCAGAGCTTCACCAGCGGCGCGACCGTGATATCGAAGGCGCCCCCGGTGAGACGCGAGTACTTCAGTGACTCTTCTATGATCCGGTAAGTGTCGTCGGAGACCTTGACCGGCGCCACCCCGGCCTGCGCGTTGATCTTCTCCACGTCGCTCCGCGGTTTGAACCGCGACGTTTCGCCCTCGATCTTGTGCGCCAGCGCCACGGCCGCGTCCGTGTCCGCTTTTGCCTGGGCGGTGCTGCGCCCCTGCACGGTCAGGTCCAGGGTGGTGTCCATGGCGAAAACGGTGGGCGAGTGGTAGGTCCCCTTGGGCTCGCTGTAGCCGCCCTCGCGGGAAGCGAGCCAAACCACCAGCACCACGGTGCCGAGCGCCAGCAGCGCTATCAGGACTATGTTGAGGGCTTTCTTCGTCTTTTTCATATCTGCAGTTCTCGTTTTGAGATACCGGCCGGCGTCTGTTGGAGCCGCGGGCGGCCGCCCCGGGTCCAGGACAGGAAGATTATACCTTCTGTCCCGCTCGACCGCCGTGAGATGGCTCAAGCCTTCAGCGCCCGCAACGCCGCGCCCGCCCGAGCCGTCCAAGGGTCGGGAGTCGAATCCGAAGAAGAATAGTCCGTGATTCAACAAACACGCACAGGGGTCCAACGGGTCCCGCACAAGAGACGAACGAGCATACCCTGGAGGTTCCTCGCCGTGGTGCTGGCTCTGGCGCTCGCGGCCGGGGCCTCCGCTTCGTGCGGCAAGACCAGCGCCAGGGCCAAGGAGAAGGTCTATCCCGTGGCCGGGGTCGTCATCGAGGCTCCGGGCCGCTTCGACGTCCTTCCGCAGGGCGCTGACTCGTGGCTGCCGGGCGCGCCGGGATCCTGTGTCCTCTACGGCGACACCATCAGGAACGGAGCCGGCGGCGGTCTGGTGCTGGCCCTTTCCAAGGGCGGGATGCTGCGGGGTGGTGAGGTCACCGAGATCGAGATCGGAGCGCTCCGGGCGGGCGCCCTCTCCTTCGCGCTCGACCGCGGAGAGGCCTGGCTGGAGCTCAACGCCGGGACCAAGGCCACGATCAAGACCCAGGTCGCGACGGTGACGGTGCCGGCCGCGTCGAAGGCCGAGGCCAGCGCCGCGGGCGTGAAGGCGGTGCCGGCGGGCCCCACCACCGTGACGGTGGCGGCCGGAACCGCGAAGGCAGAGGCGGCCCAGACCAGTGTGACCCTCGACAAGGGCAGCCAGACTGTGTGCGAGCAGGGCAAGCAACCGACGAAGCCGGCGCGTGTAGAAGCCGGAGCACCGTCAGGCGGCTTCTCGTTCCTGGTCGGCCTGCAGTCCGCTCCTTACTTCAGCACCGTGGGGACCCGGGACAATGCAGAGGACGAGGCCCGCTCCAAGCTCGCGATCAATCCGGATGACGCCTGGTCGTACGTCAACCTGGGCCGGGCGCTGTCGGACGCCGGTAACGGAGGAGACGCCCGCGCGTCCTTCGAGAAAGCCCTTTCCATCAAGCCGGGGTTCTCGCAGGCGCTGGCCGGGGTAGGCAAGACGGCGACCGCCGTCGGGAACTGGACCGAGGCTTCCAAGTACTACGACCTCGCCCGCCAGGCGGACAGGAGTTCGCTGGAGGCTCTGCTGGGGTCGGCGGCCGCCGCGCTTGGCGCCGGCGCGACCGACGACGCTGAGAAGTGGTACAAAGCGACGCTGGACAGCGACACGCAGAATCAGACCGCGCTGACCGGGCTGGGCTTGCTGGGGCTACTGAACGGGGATCTTGCCAACGCGGCGGACGACCTGGACCAGGCGCTCCTCATCCAGCCGTCATGGGTCCCCGCGCTGGAGGCGTCCTCGTATGTCAACGCGATGCGCGGCAACCTCGAACGCTCGCTGGCTCGCCTCGACAGCGCGGTCGAGGCGGACCCCAACGACTACCGCGTGAGGTCCGCGGTGGCCGACCGTTGCCTGCGCAAAGGTGCCGGTGCCGACGCTTCCAGCGCGTTCAAGGTCCTTTCCGGGAGCAAGGACGCCGGCCTGATGGCGATCGGGTTCGCCGGCATGGGGGTGGTTGCGCAGGCCTCCGGCGACGAGAAGACGGCCATCACCGACTGGAGCAAGGCCCAGGAGCTCGCGGGCGACGTGCCCGCGGTGCTGGAGAATCTGGGGCAGGCGCAGCTTCTGAGCGGGGACGTCGGAGCAGCTGCCACGACGCTGGCGCGGGCCACGTCGGTGGACGCGGGCGACCGTCGTGCCCACGAGCTGCTCGCCCGGGTGAGGCTGGCGCAGGGATTGAACGCCGAGGCGGTGGCCGAGGCCAGGACCGCCGTGGCGCTCGCCCCCGGCGATTGGTCCGCCCACCTGGCTCTGGGGCTGGCGCTGGAGGCCGGCGGGTCTGCCGCGGAGGGCGCGGCGGAGGTCGCCAAGGCGCTCTCCCTCAAGCCCGAGAGCAAGCTGCCCGCGGCCGACCACGTGATGCTGGCCGAAGCCCTCGGGCGCCAGGGGAAGACTGAGCAGGCGATGGCCGAGTACCGCCTGGCACAGTCGAGCGACCCCTCCAATGGGACCTATCACCGGCTGGCCGCGGAGATGCTGCTGTCGGCCGGGAAGACCAAAGACGCGCTGGTCGAGCTGCACAAAGCGGTGGAGCTCGCCCCCGCGGACATGACAGCCAGGACCGAGTTGGCCCGGGCGCTCTACTCCAGCGGGCAGAAGAGCGAGGCGATCAAGACGCTGGAGGCCGCGGTCAAGAAAGACCCCAACGACCCCGGGCCCCGCGCGGCGCTGGGCGAGTTCCTGCTGGCCGACGGCGACGTCGACGGGGCGCTCTTTCAGCTGGAGGCCGCCAGGGATGCACCGGGGATAAAGCCCGACGTTCTCGCCTCGGTCCTGATCCTTTCGGGCAACGCCAGCGACCATCGCCAGGACTTCGCGGCGGCGGCCGCGGACTACGCGCGGGCGATATCGACGGACCTGGGCCGGGGCGACGCCTGGTTCTACCTGGCGGGGGACCTCGAGCGGACCGGGAAGCCGGCGGACGCCAGGGCCGCGTACGCGAACGCCGCGGCTCTGTGCAAGGACAAGGCCGACTGGAAGAAGTTCTACGACCAGGCCTCGGCCAAGCTTCAACAGCTCAAATAATAAGAAGAAGCAAAACGCCAAAACGCAACAATAGGGTCAGACCACTTTGTTGCGTTTCTAAACGACACCGGGACAGAACACTAAAAACGCAACAAAGTGGTCTGACCCTATTGTTGCGTTTTCAGGGGATGAAGAGGATTCCCACGCAGGCGGCGACGAACAGCGCGGTCAAAAGCGCTTCAGCCGCGTGGATCTTCAAGGGATACAAGCGGGTCCTGCCGATCCCTCCTCCGTAAGCCCTCGCGTCCATGGCCACCGCCAGCTCGTCGGCGTCGTGGAACACCTTCACGAACAGCGGGACCAGCACCGGCAACACGCTCTTCACCCGCCGCAGCAGATTGGCGGACTCCAGGTCCGCGCCGCGCGCCATCTGCGCTCTGACCAGCTTGTGGCTCTGGTCGAGTATGCCGGGGATGAACATCAGCGTGATGCTGAGCACCGTGGTTATGTGCGCGACCGGAACGCGCAGGCGGGCGAGCGGCCTGAGCATCGACTCGAGGCCGTCGGCCAGCTTCAGGGGCGCGGTGGTCATGGCAAGCGCGGAGAGCAGGACCACCAGCAGCACCACCCTGCCTGAGAAGAGCAGCCCGTTGGCGAGCCCGGTATCAGTGATGCTCAGGAAGCCCCAGTGCCAGAGGATCTCGCCCGGTGTCAGGAACAGTTGCAGCAGGAACGTGATGAACACGATGACCCACACCGCGCGCAGCGCCTTGAGCAGGCGCAGCAGCGGCAGCCGGCACACCGCCAGCAGCGCCAGCAGAAAGCCCGCGAACGCCAGCAGCGCCCAGCCGCTGTAGATGAAGATGAGCACGGTGGCGATCACCACAGCGGCGAACTTCAGCCTCGGGTCCACCCTGTGCAACGGGGTCGGCGTCGGAATGTACTGGCCGATGGTTATCTCAGTCGCCGGCACCGGCCGCCTCCTTCCGCTTCGCCATGGCCCCCGCCAGCGAGCGCGGGTCGGCCGGGTCCGCCACCGAGATACCGGCCCGGACGAGCTCGCGCGCCAGCGCCCCCCACTGGGGCAGCTGCATCCCCAGCGAGGTGAGGTCCGCGTCCGCGGCGAGCATCTCGTCCCTGGTCTGCAGGCTGAGAAGCTTTCCATCCGCTATCAGCCCGAACCTGGTGGAAAGCGACCAGGCGTTGGAGAGGTCATGCGTCACGATGACGATGGAGGCTTCACGTTCGTCCCTGTATCGCAAGAGGGCCTCCGCCAGTCCGGTGCGCCCCTCGTAGTCGAGCCCGATGAAAGGCTCATCCAGGACCAGCACCTCCGGCTCGAGGGCCAGCACGCCCGCCAGCGCGGCTCGCCTCTGCTCACCGCCCGAGAGCGAGAAAGGAGACCGGCCTTCCAGTTCGTCGAGCGGGAGGCCGACCAGGGTGGCGGAGTCCCGCACCCTCCTGGTGAGCTCGTCGCCGCGAAGGCCGTGGTTGCGCGGCCCGAAGGCGATGTCCTTGGCCACCGTGTCCGCGAAGAGCTGGTCCTCGGGGTTCTGGAAGAGCAGGACGGCGCTGCGCCTGAACTGAAGCAGGGCCGACCTGCCCTCGATGCGCCGCTCCCCGTAGTAGAGCGCGCCAGAGGCGGGAGGGAGCAGCCCGGTGCACACCTGCGCCAGAGTCGACTTGCCGGAGCCGTTGGGGCCGGCTAGGCAGAGGACGTCGCCCGGCTCGACCGACATACTGACGCCGCTCAGGGCCGCGGCCTCGTCCCGGCCGCCGAGCGGGTATGCGAAAGAGACGTCCTCGAGCCTCAGGCGTAGAGCCACGACAGCAGCTCCTTTACCGTGAGCACATCGCCGGTCACCGCGTGGCCCAGTTTCTCCAGCTCGTAGGCCACCACCGTGACCGCCAGCGGGTCCAGTCCCAGCGAGCGGACCTTCTCGGGGTCGCCCAGCGTCTCTCGCGGGGTCCCGCGCGCGGCGATTGCGCCCTGCTCCAACACGACCACGGAGTCAGCCAGCGTGGCCTCCTCCAGGAAGTGAGTGACGTGCACGATGCCCATGCCTCCGGCGCGCAGCTTCTCGAACAGCTCGAGGATGCGGAGGCGCGCGGCGTGGTCCAGCATGGAGGTGGACTCGTCGCTCACCAGGAAGTGGGGCTTCATCGCGATCGCTCCCGCGATGGCGACCATCTGCTTCTGGCCCTGCGAGAGCCGCAGCGGCTGCCGCTTCAGCAGGTCGGTTATGCCCACCAGCTCCAGCGCCTCGTCCACCCGAGAACGTATCTCCGGCTGGGGCAGCCCCAGGTTCTCCGGGCCAAAGGCAACCTCCTCCTCGACGGTGGAGCCCACGATCTGGGTGTCGGGGTTCTGGAAGACCATCGCCACCCGCCTGGAGACCTCGATGGCGCTGGACGGGTCCGCGGTGTCGAGACCGCAGGCGGTCACACTGCCGGCGCCCGGAAGAAGAAGGCCGTTGAGGCAGCGAGCCAGGGTCGACTTCCCCGAGCCGTTGCGTCCCAGCAGCGCGCAGGTCTTCCCAGGCTCGAGCACGAGGTCCACCCCACGCACCGCGGGCGCCTCTGAGCCGGGGTAAGTGTAGAACAGGTCCCGGACCTCGATGCTTACCTCTGAAGCGTCCATGGTACCCACCGTTACCTCGCCTGGAGCGGCAGGCCCTCGAGTGACTGGTTCACCCGGCGCGCAGCGAGGCCGACGAACAGGCCCGTGGGCACCGCGATCAGTATCAGGTACGGCATGTAATAGAAGAGCGCCAGGTGGCGCACCAGCAGGTAGGCGGCAAGGAGCTGCACCACGTTATGGGTGACCGCGCCGGCGACGCTCACCCCCACGACGCTGAACGTCCCGTCGAACAGGACGTAGAGGAATATCATGACCAGCGTGCTCACCAGTCCGCCGCTGAACGACAGGAACAGGCCGACCACGCTGCCCCGCAGGAGCCCCCCGATGACCGAGCGCAGCACAGTGACCTCGAGGGCCATCCAGGGCCCGAACATGTAGAGCGCGATGACGGTCGCGATATTCGCCAGGCCGAGCTTGGCGCCCGGGACCGGCAGCAGAGGGGGGAAGGCGCTCTCGATGATGGACAGCACCAGGCCGATGGAGACCAGTAGCGCGAGGTTGGTGACCCGGCGGGTGCCAGTCAACTTCTACTCCGTCACGCTGTCGACTTTGCCGCCACCACCACGCTTGCCGGTCACCCTGATCACGACCCGGTTGGGGAGGCACACGATGCTCTTGCCGGGGGAGTCGATCCAACCGACGCCGACGCAGATCCGGTCCCGGCAGGCGCTGCGCACCATCCTGACGCGCCCGTCGGAGATCTTGAAGGTGCTCTTTCCCTGGATGCCCTTGACCGTAAAGTCGCGGCTCGCCTGCCCGGCGCCGAGCGCGAACCGCATGACCTCTTTGCCGTTGACCTCGATGACGGCCAACGAACCTTTTTCACCGGCGTTCGCACGGGACACCAGTATCATCGACGCCGCCGCGGCGACGACCATCAACACGACGAGCACTACGTCGCCGGGTCTCACCCCGCCCCCTGAGCGTGAAAGTCTCTTCGACAGTGGAAAGTCACCCCTCTACAACCGCGCGGTTGGCTTCTACAGGCGATTATTCTATCATCAACATGGTGCTGACAATGACACCGAGCAATACCGGGGGCCGAGCGGATGGCGGAGATAAACAGGGCCGGAGTCAAAGACCACGGCGTGGTGACCACGCTTCTCATCGATATCGCGAAGCTGGAGGGCTGGCAACCCGAGGTGGACCGCGACCGCTGGGACAGGATCATCGCGCAGCTCCTCGATTCCGACGCATGGCTCTTTCTGCTCGCTTACGAGGAGGGCGAACCCGCGGGGCTGGCAGTGGTGAACTGGTCGATCACCCTCAAGGGCGGGCGCGACCAGGGGCGGTTGATGGCGCTGATCGTGGAGGACGGCTACCGCAGGAGGGGAGTCGGGACCAGGCTGATGGAGGAGATGCTGACCTCGGCGCGCAGGCGCGGCTGCCAGGCGTTCGAGGCCTCGGTCGAGACCGCCGACGAGACGGTCGCCGCGTTCTACACGCGGTTCGCTTCCTACCAGGAGAAGAAGATGTTCGTCTGGCCGTGCGAGGAGCAGGACTGACGTCACTTGCCTTCGTAGCGCCGGCGTCCCGCCGGCAAGTGAGGTTCTTCCCGGGAAGTGAGGCCGCGGCGCGGGCGTTTGCCTAGACCGGCCTCTCCTTCATGTGGCTATCCGATAGGTTGACCGCCATCAGCTCGATGGTGTCCTTGTCCCGCGGGTACTCGATGATCTCGGTCTTGATGGAGCTGTCGTCCTCACCGTCCACACCGAAGCGCTCAAGGCATCCCACAATCTTCCCCTTGACCCTTATGGAAGCGCAGGTGGCGCCGTCGTAGTTGGTGTTGGGGAACAGCACCGCGAAGGTCGCCCCTTCCAGCCGCGCGGCCTCGTCGGCGCCCCGGATGTTGCCCCTTATCCTGTTGCCGACGTCCTTGATGCACTTGAGGCGGGTCTTCTTCTTCATGGGCGTGATCAGCCCGTCGTCGACCGTGAAGCTGGTGAGCGAGAACTTGGAGCCGTAGCGGTCGAACTCGCTGATGTACTTCTCGATCAGCTTGGAGAGGTACTTGGCATTGTAGAGGTTGGTGATGTCGTCGACGTAGTCGTGGTGCTCGAGCTTGATGAACAGGTACTTCAGCCTGACGTTTAGCTCGCCCGCGACCACCGCCACGACCGCGAACACGACAATGTGCAGGACAAACAGCTCGACCGCCGTGCCCTTCCCGATCTCGGTCGAGAACCCGAAGGCGAAGATGGAGTAGAAACCGGTCGCCACCAGGAACGAGATGGCGGCCCCTTTGCGGCCGTAGTGGAGCCCGCCGAAGAGGACGACCACGATCATGCAGAGGCCGATGATGTCCGCGACGCGGTTCGTGCTCGAGACGGTGGCAAAGATACTGCCCGCCACCGCGCACGCCCCCACAACCAGTGTGAGTATCTCAAATCTCGAGTACTTCAACTGCTCCTCCCTCTAGCAACAAGGACTGCCCTAAGGGTTATGACTGGCACGGGGACAGGAGATTTCCCCCGTACTCTGGGTGTAATAATTCCGGTAGTCGCCGGACGTCGTGCCGAGATCCCCCGATGGACAGGTCCAGCTGAAGCTACTTCTTATCTGCCCGTCGGTGACGAGGTCGTCGGGGGCGGCGGGGTAAGTCCCGTGCGCCAGCTCGAAGACCTTCAGCGCGTCGAAAAGGTTGCGGAGATTGGACTTGCAGGCGGCCTGCTGCGCCCGGTTCCTGGATATCAACATCGTGAGCATGACTAACGTAACGAGTATCCCCAGGATTGCCCAGGTGATCATGAGTTCAATGGGGGTGAACCCTTTGTGGTCATGAGGCCCTTTGCGAGAAAATCTCATGAGAGAACAGCTCCGTTCAGACTGCCAACTGAACTAACTCCCGGGAACAAGCTCGTCTGACTCCTGATGCCCGCCAGGATACTTTGTTATCATTTATCGGCAAAGCCGAGATGCTGCCAAAGTCGCCTGGGCTTAAAATATATCACAGACGCATGGGACGCAATACTCCGCGGGAGGTCCGTTGGTGGGAGAGTGGTCCGCGATAGGGGGCATGGAGGTAAGGGCGGTGGTGACGTCCAGGTTCCGCCTCGACGGCGGCTCGATGTTCGGCGTCGTGCCGAGGGTCCTCTGGGAGAAGAAAGCCCCGCCGGACGACAGGAACAGGATCTCCCTCAGCGTGAACACGCTGCTGGTCCGCGCAGGCGATAAGCTTATCCTGATCGAACCCGGGATGGGCTCGAAGTACTCTAAGCGGCAGAGGGATATCTACGCGCTGGAACCTGTGGACGCGGACGCCTGCCTCTCGAGTGCAGGGATCAAGCCCGAGGACGTCGATATCGTCATCCCCACGCACCTGCACCTCGACCACGCCGGAGGCTCCACCGCGCGGGGAGAGCAAGGCAAGGCGCTCGAGTACTTCCCCAACGCGTGGTTCGTCGCCCAGGAGACGGAGTGGGAAGCGGCGGTCGACCCCGGCCCGCTGGAGAAGGGATCGTACAACCCCGAGGACTACCTCCCGCTGGTGGAGACCGGACGCCTGCTACTGGTCTCAGGCACTACCGAGGTCGCCCCGGGAGTGAGGGTGGAACTGACGGGCGGGCACACCCGCGGCCACCAGGTGGTGCGGCTGAGGTCGGAGGGCGAGGAAGCGGTCTACCTGGGAGACATCGTTCCGACCACGGCCCACCTCAAGCTGAACTGGCTGATGGCCTGGGACCTCCTGCCGCAGGTGGTCTACGCGCAGAAGGAGCGCATGCTGGATGATGCGGTGGAGCGCGGGGTGACCTGTTTCTTCCCGCATGACCCCGACATCGCCGGGTGCAGGCTGGCCCGGTCCGGCGGGGGTGGCTTCGAGGTCATTGAAGAGACGATAATCAAGGCGTGCGGGTAGGAGGGGTGCCCTCCGGCTCGTGGCGCCGTCAGACGATCGGTTGCGAGAATGGAATGTGAGAACCACCCCGGAGTGGAGCCCGTCGCGCGGTGCGTGAGC
>Ga0209747_1001209_pt1 | contig 13842 bp, 11 predicted proteins | sample BarGraNGADG00311_FD_184498 | JGI IMG/M metagenome (GOLD analysis project Ga0209747, IMG submission 184498) | Arctic peat soil microbial communities from Barrow, Alaska - Barrow Graham LP Ref core NGADG0011-311 (SPAdes) (version 2) | ecosystem: Environmental > Terrestrial > Soil > Wetlands > Peat... | reverse complement strand
GTGGGCGAGGAGGGACTCGAACCCTCATGCCCTTGCGAGCACAGGACCCTGAACCCTGCGTGTCTACCAATTCCACCACTCGCCCACGACCCGGGCCCTGACCGCGAAGACGGCCTTCGCCAATCTCCCTATTTACGCGTCGAGCCCTTCCGCGAGTGGCAAGACCAGGTCCACGGTCTCTCCACCCGTTGCCCTGACGAGGTCATAAGACCTTATCTTCAGGATCGCGGTGGGCTCACCGCTGCCAGTATATACCACATCTTCGCGGAGCGTGTAGTAGTCGATGTACGCGGTGGGATCCACTTTGTGCCCCACCGGAGGAAGAGCGTTTGCGATGTAACCCGTGAGCGATGGGATCTCTTCAGTGGGCACTGGCTCGATCTCGGTGGCGTTGCTGACCGCCTTGAGCTTATCCACGTCGACGCAACGGTCGCCCGGCACGATCGCCATCACGGTCTCGCCGTCCGCCCGGAACAGCTCCACCTTCGCGAGCTGGTTGAGCTCGAGTCCAAGAGCGAGCGCGGCCCGTTCGAGGCTGCCCGCCTGGCCCGCGAGCTTGAACAGCTCATGCGGGACATCGAGTTCCTGCAGGCGGTTATGAACGTTGAGGCTTGAATACATTATGGAACCATCCGGCCCGCGGCATGCGCGGGCCTAAAGGGTCGGGTCTTCAGTTATTCTGTTGGCGAACCGGGCGCCGGTGCCGGCGTCTATTTCATGCCGCCTTTGCGGCCGATCTTCTGATAGAACTCGGTGCCGTACCTCTTCTTCGTGGTCTGGCCACCCTTCTTGCCTCCGACACTCCCGATCTTGGAGTAGAACTCGGAGCCGTACTTCTTCTTCGTCGTCTGGCCACCCTTGCGCCCGGCCTCGCTTCGGGTCATTTTCGCCTTGGCCACTTCAATCGCCCCCCATGCATATTTGAGCGCTGACGCACATCCTCTTCGCCCGGGAACATACTGTTGTCCGCTCTTTCATTATCTCACCTTGCCACTACCAATTCCAGTTGGTTGCTTACCTGTTTCGAGGTCCGCCTGCAAAATCCTACGTGCCTGTTTCGCAATCTCACAGGGGCCTTCTCAAACTTGACAGTGCAAGGCGCGCGCGTATAATTACTTTACTTCTCAGCAAGCAGCGAACTGTCATTGCTATAGGTATGGTTGAAGGGGGGTGGAACCGTGGAGCCAAAGGATGTCCCTTATCTTCTGCTTGGCGCGATGAGCACCATTCGTGAAGAGACCAAAAAGACCGTCGATGACCTGGTCGAGAAGGGCAAGACCGGGACCGGCAAAGGGGCGAAGGGACTCGTCCAGGCCGACAAGACGGTCAGAGATCTGGTGGAAAAGGGAAGGAAAGAGCGGGAAGACCTCCTGAACTCGATCGGCAAAGAAGTGACCAGGATTCTAGACAACATGGGCGCGATAACCAAGAACGATATCAGGGCGCTCGACAGACGACTCGCCAACATCGAAAAACGGATCAAGTAGACGGGTCACACGCACCCGCAATCCTTTTAGTGAAACGAGGTACTGACATGGAGCTAAACGATACGCCTTATCTCCTGCTCGGCGCCCTCGCATCTGTCAGGGACGACTCCATCAAGAACGTCGACGACATGATCACGAAGGGCAAGGAGCTTGCCGAGGGCGGCAAGGCGAAGGTGAAAGAGACCTCCCAGGACAAGAAGCTCGAGGCAACCATCCAGGAGCTGGTGAAGAAGGGTAAGAAGGAGAGCGCGGAACTGGTCGAAGCGATCGGCGGCGTGGTCAAGGACACGCTCGATTCGCTCGGCATAGTCACCAAGAAGGACATCAAGGGCGTCGAGGATCGTCTCGCTGCTCTCGAGAAGAAACTCGCTCCCGCGAAGAAGCCCGCTAAGAAGAAGGCTGCGAAGAAGAAGGCGGCCAAGAAGCCTGCTAAGAAGAAGGCTGCGAAGAAGCCCGCTAAGAAGAAGGCGGCCAAGAAAGCCTAGCTTGTTTCCAGGCAAATATAAAACCCGTGACGCACGAGGTCACGGGTTTTTCATTTAGGTCCTATTCGTCTTTGAGGAAGAACGAGTCCCCGTCCTCGGGGATCCCCCGGTCGTTCTCGTCATGCTCGGTGGACGGCTCTCCGGCCTGGGCTTCCTCGGGGCGGAGCCCGAGGAAAGGCGGCACCCGCTCGCGTGACTTGCGCGCGATTACAGCACCGATGACTCCGGCCAGCAGCACGACCGCCCCGGTCGCAAGCGCGATGTCAAAATAGAGCAGGCTCAGTGAGCTCATGGTTCGGAGCGCGGCGTGGGCCGCCGGTTTGAACGTCCCGGCGACGCCGGCCTTCCAGAAGAACTGGTTGCCGATTCGGAGGAACAGCGAGCCGGGCAGCGCGCCGAAGATCAGCGCGAGCCCCACGCCGATCACTTTGCCCCACCCCCTGCAGAACACAACGAGCAGGATCGCGAAGGCAAGCGCGAGCACCCCGAAGATGATGATGGGCCACAGGAGCATCTTGTGCGTCTGGCGGTTGAGCTTGCTCAGGATTGTGACGACCGTTGCTTTCGCGCGTTCCTCTCCGGCGCCCGACGCCGGCTTCATCGGCAGGCTCTGCTTGTACCCCTGCGAGTAGATCTGCCGCTGGGCCTCGAGGACGACGCGATCGGCAAGGTCGTCCACAGTGAGCGAGGCTATGATATCGCCGTTGATCGAAATGCTTATCCCGATGTCGGGGATGAATATGCTGGATGTCCTGCTCCTGCGTGCCTTGGCTCGGAGGTCCGAGTAGTTGTGCTTGACGAAGGTTCGCACTTCGGTCGCGTTGTTGATGAGCGGCAGCATGACTTTGCTGGCCGAGCCGGGGCTCGTGACCCGGTATAGCCCGGCGGAGCCCAGGGCAAGGAACACCATGATGGCTGTGATGATCCCGAACACCCATTTGAAATCAGAGCGCCAATGGCTTGTCTCGCCGTAGGTCAGCGACTCGAACTCCGGCTCCTCGAGCGCTGCGAGCGCGAGCGGCGGCGCGGGCCCGGTTCCAGGCGGGAAGCCCGGCGGGGGAAACCCGGCTGGCGGCAGCGACCCCGGCGGGCCGAACGGTCCGGCAAGGCCAGGCTGCCCCTCGGGCATGCCCGGCTGCTGGGGTGGAAGTCCCGGAGGCATGCCACCCGGCACGACCGGTATCTGTCCGGTCTGGCCCGGCGGCGGGTAGCCGAAGTAGGGTGACGGAACACCGTACCCCGGTGGATACCACGGCGGCGGGTAGAAATAACCCGGGCCTCCCGGCGCTGCAGGCGGATAGAAGCCCTGAGCCTCGGGTGGCGCGGGTGGCGCGGCGGGAGATGGTTCCTCACTGGGCGGTCCCGGAGGCTCCGGCGGGAGCGGGTGCGCCGCGGACGGCGGCGCGGGCGTTGCCGGTACCGGCGCTGCAGGGGTTGGCGCCATCGGCGTGGCTGCCTGGGCCGGTGGCTCCGGCCTCGGCGTGACCGGCGGCACCGTGGGCAACTGTTCTTCCCGGGCCGGCGGCTGCATGACCGGTGGTTGTTGCGCAGGCACTTGTCCCGGTGGAGCCGGCTGCACGAACTGACCGGTGCCGGGCGGCTGCCCTACCGGGGGATAGATCTGCCTGCCCGCCATCTCGGGCGGGCGCGCGACCTGCCCTTCGGGCTCGCCGGCGCCCTCGGCATGCCTGCCCCTTTTCTTCTTTTTCTTTTCCTTGTCAGCCATTGCTTATGTCCCCGTACCCTTGTTGCTCGCTTCCCTATACTACTAATATTCACGGAAGGTCACCGCTTTTCCTTATTGCGCGAATCCAGCCCTGTGGTTAAGGTCATTTGAGAGCTTCTCTTTTGGCCTTGGGCAATCGCGGGAACCGCAACCAGCTTTCCGGTGCAGCCTTCCTTGCGCGTCAAGGTAATTGCGTGAAACGCCGTAGCTTCTATAGAGGAAACACTTCTTGTCTGGAGACGACCTGGTGAACACATGTCGGTAAGAACGCGGCTCGTCGTGAGCACCATAATCGAGTTCGTCATCTTCGCCCTGATCATAGGCGGCATACTGATAGCCACGGATACCGCGAGCCGCAGCGACGACCAGGTGAGGTTCTCGCTGCAGCGCCTGGCGCAGGCGCAGTCGGTGGCGAAAAACGCCGGCCTGGAGCTGGACCTCGCCGACGAGCTTAGGATCACGGGCGGGGTGTCATCGCATACGGCCAGGGACTTCAACAAGGCCGTCGCCGAGTCCTTCGCACTGTGGATGGCGTCGCTCAGAGAGAACATCAAGGTGTCCGGCAAGTCCACGCTCGGTACGTGGCAGGCCGGGGAGCTCATCCGGGTGGAGGCTCTCAAGAAGGAGTACGAATCGGTCTCCGCTACCCTGGACTCGGCTCTTCGCGCAAGCGCCGCAGGTGACAACGCCGCCGCTGCATCACAGGCGGCGCTCGCGAAAGAAGCCTACACAAACACTTTCCTGCCCGGGCTCGAGCGTGCCGTCTCGAGCGAGCAGGCGAAGGCGGCTTCCGCCGACACCGAGTCGAAGAGCGCCGCGAACACCGCGCGCGTGGTCCCGCTCGTTCTCGCGCCGCTGGGCCTCATCGCCGTCGCCATCATCTCGTTCCTCCTCATGCGGGACATCACGAGGAGCCTGACCGCCCTGAAAGACGGGGCTGTCCAGATGGGCAAGGGCAACCTGGACGTCGTGATCGACACCGGGCGCGCTGACGAGTTCAAGGAGGTCGGGGACGCGTTCAACAGGATGGCGGCCGACCTGAAGCGGACGACCGATGAGCTACGGCAGTACGCCCATACGGTCTCGCACGACCTGAAGGGGCCGCTGTCATCGGTCCTGCTGGCAAGCGGGCTGCTTGCAGAACAGATCGAGGCGCCCCCCGGCAAGGAGCTCGACATGTTGCGGATGGGCGAGCTGTCCCGGATCGTGAGGGACAACACGGGTCGCGCGGTGGACCTGATCGACGAGCTGCTCACTCTGGCCGAGGCGGGGCAGGTGCCGGGTTCGGCCTCTTTTGTCGACGTTTCGGGAACGATCTCGCAGATACTCGACGAGAGGGCGGGCGGCATACAGGACCGTGGCATTTCCATCGAGGTCGGCACCGACCTCGGCTTCGTGCGGGCGAACCCCGCGCACGTCTACCAGATATTCTCCAACCTCATCGGAAACGCGATCAAGTACGGATCGAACGAGAAGCCGGTTCTCCGCATCGATTATCTCGGAGACGACGAGGACGGCGCTCACCGCTACCAGGTGCGTGACAACGGGCCGGGCGTTGACCCCGAGGACATCGACCACGTCTTCGAGCCATTCTACAAAGGCGAAGAGGGCGGGACGGGGATCGGCCTCGCGACCGTTCAGAAGATCGCGTCAGTCTATGGCGGCGCTGCCTCGGTCCGCAATGAGGGCGGGGCCGTCTTCGAGTTCACCCTTCGCGACTGGAAACCCGCAACCTAATCTGGTGCCTGTCCCCCAAATCAAGTGCTGAACGACGCGCCAAAAAAGTGGACGATGAACGACGACGTCCACTTTAAGGGGCGAGTATCAACGTGCTTGCGGCTTGTTCCATGACCTTCGCGCGGCTGTAGGGCAGCGGCAGGTACTCCACCTTGCACCAGACCGGGAAGTGGTCCTTGTAGTGCGGGCTGAGCCGGTGCCCGGACTGGCCGACGTCGAGCACGGCCTTCGAGTTGTCGAGGTCGCTGAAGTCGATGATCATGCGCAGGACCGGCCCCGCGTACGCCGCGTGGCTGTCGGGGTCGGGCAGGATCTCCATCTCGGTGCTTCCGCCCATCGTCCCTCTCGCGAGGAGCTGGGTCAGGTTGTCGCTCGATGGCGGTGACGCGTTCACCGTGTCGCCTTCACCGTCCCGCGGGACAGGGCCGACGTTGAAGATCTTGTCCAGCGGCCAGAAGAGCCCCAGCAGGTTCTGGCACGTGAGGTAGTGGACGCGCCCCCATTTCCAGGCGCTCTGGTCCGAGGTCTCGTAGACCCGCTCGATCTCGCGCACGGCCTCACCGATCGAGTCCAGGGCGGCGCGCTCGAAGGAGTCCGTTCCCGGCGGCAGCCAGAACGGGTCGCGCGACGTGAGAATGTTCTCGAGCGCGAGGCTGCAGGTCGTCCAGCCGGTCGTGTACTCGCGGAACAAGGTGCTGCCGAGCCTGTGGCGCAGCACTGCTTCGCGCAGGTGGTGCCACGAGTAATAGTAGATGGTCATCGCGACGGAGTCGGCGCGGGCCTGGTAGTCCCACAGGGCCAATGTTCCTATCGCCTCGAGCACGGCCGGGTCAAGCTCGCCCTCTTTCGCGGTCGCGGCGGCGCGCACCGCCAGCTGCGCGAACGTCCTGCCCGGGTAGGTGAACGTATCGGCGTGTATCGAAGGCATGTCGTCGGGGGACCAGATGTCGCGGGTCCTGAGCAGCTCGGATATCCTGCCGTTCCTGTACGGCGCCTCCCAGCACCTGGTGATGAGCTCGGGGTAGCCCTCGCTCACGATCTTCGAGTTGGCCGTGGCGATGAACCCCTCGGCGGGGTTGAGCGCGTGCGGCATGTCCTCGAACGCCACGTACCCGTCCCACTCGCAGTCGCGCACGTCGCCGGGGCAGGGCATGCTGCCGTCGCCCTTCGGACGGCGCGGCACCTTGACCGAGGCCATGTAGCCGATGTTGCCGTCGACGTCGGCGTAGACCTGGCTGAGCGCCGGCCCGACGAAGTTCTCCATCGACGAGTGGAACTCTTCCCAGGAGCGCGCGCTGTTCTGCTTGAGCATGGCGTTCAGCGAATCGAGCGAAGTGTCCTGGGTGACCCACTTGAGGGCGAGGCCCTTCTTGCCCTTCCGCTTGATGATCGGCCCGTGCCTGGTCACCAGTATGCGCAGCTTGCGGTTCTTCGCGAACCGGACGTTCACGTCCTCGTCGATGACCTCCGCCTCGAGCCATTCGCCCTCGAAGCGATAGCGGTTGGAGTCCTCGGACTCGAACGTCTCGACGAAGAGGTCCTGCGTGTCGGGGCAGAGGCTGGTCGCGGTCCAGCCGCAGTAACCGTTGTGGCCGTAAGGGATGATGGGCAGCCCGGGGAAGCCGGCGCCGATGATGTCGTTGCCGGGGTACGTGAGGTGGCAAAGGTAGAGCATGCCGGGCGCGTTGTGCTGGATGTGCGGGTCGCCGCACAGGATTGGCTTGCCAGTCGTCGTGTGCGCGCCGTCGATCGCCCAGTTGTTCGAGCCGAACGCGGTGCGCGCTGTGATTCCCGACACCCCGGACATCCAGTGCCCGCCCGCGCACTCCGAGTCGAAGTCCCAATCGATATCCTCACCGGGCTCGAGCATCTCGGCTGCCGGACCGGGGCCGTCCACCTGCACCGGCGGGTTGTTGTATGGGGCTGTCTCGGGCAGGAGCTCGAGCGCGCGCTCGCGGCCGATGCTGCGGACCAGCTTCTCGCGCATGAGGTCGGCGAGCCAGAACGAGTCGAGGAGCCACGTCGTCAGCAGGCCGAGCGCGAGGCAGTCGCCGTGGGTCCACGGCTCGGGGCGGCCTCTCAGGAACATGAACTCGAAGGGGAGCCTGCTGGCCGGCCTGCACAGGTAAGCGTTCACGCCGTCGCAGTAGGCCGCCAGGGCCGCGCGCGATTCTGCGTCGAGGTTCTCCGCGATCTCGTGGCCGAGGCGGGACAGGCCGATGGTCCTCATGAACTTGTCCATGTCCACGCCCATGACGCCGATGGCTTCGCCGAGCGTTCCCTTCGCGAGCCGGAGCATCGTCTGCATCTGGACCATGCGGTCCTGGGCCATCACGAAGCCGAGCGCGCGAAACGCGTCGAGCTGGCTCGATGCGGTGATGTGCGGGATGCCGGCGTGGTCGAAGACGACTTCCGCTTCTGCGTCCAGGCACGGCAGTGACAGGGTGCCTTCGGTCGATGGGATGGACAGCTTTAATCTGGCTGCGACGTAACCGGCCAGCGCGACGAAGGCCGCCGGCAGGCCTAACAGTATCAGTTTCGCGATTCTTCGCATGCTCGTACCTCGCTCCTGGTTCTTCCCGCGGGCGGAGAGGGCCCGGGACGGATCGTATTGCTAAAGCTTTCGGTTGCGGGCGGCTGTCGGCTGGATGCTTGACGCGCTTCCGGCGCGCGCCGCGGGCATGGAAATGATACCAGAGACATGCTCGGGCTTGCAGCGGGGCCGATCGCGCTCAAAAAGTGGAAAGTGAACGACCCCTTCCGGGGGGAGGTATAATCGGCTGACAGACTCATTCAACCGCGGGGGGGATTTTGGACAGGTGGAGGCCGGTGTTGAAGATAGCCGCGATAGCCGCGGCAGCCGTCGCGGGCGTCATCGCCCTTCCTCCGCTCGCGCTATTCGTCATCTTCCTCGTCTTCGTCAAGGCGATGCGCGACACGCCGCCCGAGCCCGTGCGCGCGCCTCTCAGCTTCGGGACGCTCGAGGCCGATACGGACGAGCTGGTGGCGGGAGGCGACCCGATGCAGGTGTCGCTCACCTATACCGTCGGACCCGAGGGCATTGCCGAAGGTGGCTCGATCCGCCTGTGTCCCGGCAAAGTCCTGCGGCTCAGGGAGGGCGCCTGGCAGGCCCGGATCCAGTGGGGAAGCGGGTGGGGCAGCCTCCAGCGCAGGGACCAGGAAAAACCTAACTTTTTCGAGGCCGTGCTGACCCGGGGAGATGCTGAGCTCGAGGTCTCTCTCATGGAGAAAGCCACCGACCGCATGCAGCTCAAGTGGCTCAAGCGCAAGTTCCTCCAGAAGCTCGGCTTCGAGCTGAGTCCCATGGACCCGCGCGACGCATTTCTGGCCAACAACAAGGTCACGATCACCGTTAAGAAGGGCGCCCTGGTCGAGGGCGACTCGATAGAGCTTCGCGTCAGTTCCTTGAGGCCACCGTTGAGCACGGTGAACACGGAGTTTGCCGTCGAGGTCGACCCGGCCGCGTGCGGAGAGTACGCGCTCGAGGGTTCGGCCGTGTCGCTCGAGGCAGTCGGCGGCAAGGCCGACCGCTTCGATGTGATCGCGCCCACGATCACGAGGCCGGGAGACGTCATCCGGTGCACGGTCAGGTGCCTCGACTCGCGCGGGTTGCTGACTGGTGACTTCGCCGGCAGGATCTCACTCGCCTCCGACGGCGCCATCGAGACCCCTGATGCGGTGATCATGGCCGAGTCGGGCCGCGGGCTCGCATGGTTCCAGGCCCGCGTCTCAGGGATCGGGGTGCATCGCGTCCGGGCACGCGCAGACCGCGGGCTTGAAGGCACGAGCAACCCCGTCGTCTGCTCGGGCGCGCAGTATCGCGTCTTCTGGGGGGACCTGCATACGCACTCGATCATCTCCGACGGGACGCAGGAGCCCGATTACCTTTACGACCGGGCGCGCCTGATGATGGGGTGGGACTTCACCGGCGTCAGCGACCACGACACCTGGAGCCTGGGTGAGGAGCGGCCGCGAACCCCCGCCGAGCTCGCGCTCATGATGAGGGCCGCGGACGAACACTACCGGCCCGGTGAGTTCGTGACCTTCCGCACTTACGAGTGGACGGACCACGTCCTCGGTCACCGCAACGTTCTGTTCGGCCCGGACGAGATGCCGGTCTTCCTGCCGACGACAGACGAGCTCTCGGACACGCCCGGCAAGCTGCTCGCGGCGCTTTCGGGCAAAGACGCTCTCGTCGTGCCGCACCACCCGGCGTGGAAGACCCACATGGGAGAGATGCGGTTCGACTTCGGGCCTCGCGATGACCGGGACGGCGACGGCGCCAGCCTGCAGCGCCTTGTCGAGGTCTACTCGCGCCACGGCAACTCCGAGTTCTACGGCTGCCCGCGCCCGATCTCGCACGCGGGCAAGATGGTGGGAGCGCGGGGCAAGCTGACCCGAGCCGTGCTCGGCAAGGAATACGCGGGGGCGAAGTCGGGAAGCTACGTCCGGGACGCACTGGCGTCGGGCTACCGCCTCGGTCTCATCGCCGGCAGCGACGAACACATCAGCGGGGGCGACCCCAGGCGCGCGCCGACGCAGATCTACGGCGGTGGGATAACAGGGATATTCGCGGCCGACGCCACGCGCGAGTCCCTCTGGCAATCGCTGAAGGCACGGAGGGTGTGTGCGACTACAGGCGCCCGCATCCTCATGGAGTTCCGGGTCGACGGCGTCCCTCACGGGGCGGAGCTTTCGTCGGCCGGACAACCGCACATCGCCGGCCACGTCATCGGAACGTCGAGCCTCGAAGTGGTCGAGCTGATCAAGTTCGACTCGAGCGGCTACCGGGTCGCCTGGCAGAGCCAGGGCGTTGGAAACGAAGCGGTCCTGGACTGGAAAGACGACAACTTCCACGAGAACTCGTTCTATTACCTGCGCGTCGTCCAGGAGGACGGGCACCTCGGATGGGCCGGCCCGACCTGGGTGGACTATATGCCGCTGGGCAGGCTGTAGCCTGCCAAATCAACTCTCTGTTTGTCCTCAGGACGCGGGCTGAGAGCCCGCGCTCAAGAAACTGTGGTGCAAGAAAGAACGGGCCCCGCTTATGCGAGGCCCGTTGTTCATTTTTCGATTTGTCCTACTGTGCCAGGTCCGGCGGCATTCCCGGCGTATTGCTTATGTCTGTCCCATAGTTCTTGACGACCCACGCGCCGTTCTCCAGGTGGAGGACGAACTTGGCATCGGGAATCTGCGCGCCGTCCGGCCACTCGGCCAGGAACAGCTGCCAGTTTGGATCGGTCTTGCCCTGCTTCACGAAGGCGATCGAGACCCCGGTCGTTGTGATCCCCTGCTTCGTGAGGTAGTCGAGGATGACCTGGCTCTGGCTCTTCTGGGGCTGCGGTTGCGGCGGGGGCACGTTTATCCACAGGTCGCTCGGGGCGCCGTCCCCCTGCAGCTCCTTTGCCGTGAGCGCGTTTCCGTCGTCGACGACCACCCAGTTGCCGTTCACCTTCTTGAGGAGGAAGTAAGTCTGCGTGCCGCCCGGCTTGCCCCCCTGGTCGATCTTCCAGTTAGGGTTCGCGGTGCTCACCTTCACGACGCTGTAGGTCCAGCCCGCGGTGCTCACGCCCTTCTTCTTCTCGAACGCCGCCATCGCCTGGACGGGCGTGTTGCTCTCGACCTCGCCCGGCTTGCGGTCGGGCTGGGTGGCCGAGATGACCGTGTAGTTCATCTCGTTGCTCTCCCCCGCGGGGGTCAGGACCGTCACGCCCTGCACCGAGGCGGGAAGGCCAGCCGGGATCTTGGCGACGATGAGCACGTTGGTCCACGAGACGACATCGGCGATCTTGCTGCCGATGTGCACCACGCCCGTCCCCTGCGTGTCGCCGAAGCCGGCGCCGACCAGGTTCATCGGAGAGCCGGACTGCCCGGCTGACGGGTCGAGGTTTGTTATCTGGGGCTTGCTGCCCGTGGCGCTCGAGCCGCACCCGGCGGCGAACGACCCTAACAGGACGGCGACCAAAGACAAAGCTACCAGCACCGGCAATGCCCTGTGTCTCTTCATCGGCTCCTCCTCGCGTGGTGACGAAGGCCGCGACCGGGCCTTCCGGCACAGTTGTTCTGCTGAAGAAGGCAATAATCCTTGTAGGGGGGCGGAGCGGCCCGTCGCACCAAGAAGAAAAGGCCCTCCAGTGAGGGCCTTTGAAGTACTTGTTTGCCGCCTCGTCAATCCTCGTCCGGGGCTTCGCCGGGCTTCTGGAACATCGGCGGGCGGTACGTCGCATACCTGAGCTTTGAGACCACGGTCCCGGCGCTACGGGTGAACACGTTGGGATTGATGCACTCGATATAGCGCGGAAGGAGCCGCTCGTTCTTGTTGATCACGGCCGCGACCTTCTCGGGGTCCATGTACTTCATCACGTCACCGACGAACTCCAGGCCTTCGTTCATCGAATCGGCGATCGCCTTCGGGTCGAGGTTGGACATGACCTGGGTCATGAAGCCCGCGTTCTCGTTGATGGCCTCGGCGATGGCTCGGGGGTCCATTCCCTCCATGAGTCCAGCGATCAACTCTTTGTTGCTGCCCATCTTGCCGCTGAACCTTCCAATACTCCTCATCAGAGACACTGTACAACCCCCTTCTGGTCGGTGATGCACCGGCATGTCCCGCTGTATACCAGGGTATCGACGGTAATAGATGTTATAACCTATCAGAACTGGTGGGTCAAATACTTGTGTCCACTTTAGCGGGCAGGCTTTAGCCTGACCAGACGGTGCATTGGCACCTCAAATCTTACGACGGTGGTGCGTAATTCCGATTATGCACCTCTGTCGAGTTACAGTAGCACCGCTTCAGTCCCGCGTATCGCCAACAAGATGTGCCGACTTCCAGTGCCAAGCTTTGATCGGTCCGTGTCGCCAAATCAAGCGTAAATGAAGCAGGCGGGCTCTCGGGCCCGCCGGCTTCGACGTGTCACTGTCAGTTTGGTGTGGTTCCTGAGGTGCCCTCACCTCCCCCGAGTCGCTGTCATTACTACGGATTAGTGGGTTGCTGGGGTACTGGCTGCTGCGGTGTCGGTTGTATCGGATTCTGTTGACCGTTGTTGCTGCCGTTCGGTAGTTGCTGGTTCCACGGATTTCTGAACTGCCTTCTCGGTCCCATCTGTCCGCCCATCGGCCCGCGCATGCGGCCGAACTCCTTCATCTGCTCGAAGCGTCCACCTTCGTGGCGCCATCCGGTCACGCCCAGCGCTATCGTCGACGCCAGCAGAAGCAGCGCGATGACAGACACCGCGATCAGCGCGAACAGCATCCAGTTGTGTTGCTGGTGCGGCCTCGGCGCGGGTGGGGTCCCTGCGGTCGGCGCAGGTGGAACCGGCGGCGCGGGGATCTCCTGCGTCGCGGCTTCGGGGGCCTTCTCCTCCGGAGCCTTCTCGGGTGGCGTCTCCTTGGGAGTCGTATCACCCGTCACGTTTTCGTCCATATGTGTTCCTCCTCTCATCGCGTATGGGATCCTGGGTTCCCTGTATCTCCAAGGTTAGGGCGCGTTTCTGAAAAATCGCTGAGAATTCAGTGAACTTTTCGGGCCGGCGTTTCGAGGTGATTGTTCTGCTACAGCTTTTGGCCGCCGGCAATCGATGTATAGTTATCCGGCTGTAACGGATTCGAGCCCCGGCACGTCTTTACGTGTGAGCAATCGAACAGGGGGGAATGATGAACAAGAGGAATACGCGTTGGCCCGCGGCTCTAACAATTGTCTTGCTGACGGCTTTTGTGGTCGTGCCCGCGCTGGCGGGCATCGGAGGCACGGCCATGGCCGCTGACAACCCGGCGCACCCCTCGAACCCGGTGAAACTGGTGTTCGTCCACCATTCGTCCGGCGAGAACTGGCTCCGGGACCTTGGCGACGGCTCGGCGGGAGGGCTGGGCGTCGCACTGCGTGACAACAACTATTTCGCGAGCGACACGAATTATAGCTGGGGCCCTGCCGACGCCGACATAGGCAGCGGCACAATAGGCGACCACACCTACACCGGCTCCTGGTACAACTGGTTCCGCGGGCCCAACAGCTCCACCTACCTTTCGGCGCTTTACGCGGAGTCCGGGCAGAACTGCTCTTACTCGCGCCTCGGGACCGACCCGGGCGGACAGAACACCATAGTCATGTTCAAGTCGTGCTTCCCGAACTCGAACATGGGCGGCAACCCCGGCGACCCGGCCACGCCGATAGGGAGCAACCCGCTTCGAGGCTCAGACACCCTTGACGCGAGCGTCCTGACCATCGGCAACGCGAAGGGCGTCTACAATGATCTTCTAAACTACTTCAAGACAAGGCAGGACAAGCTCTTCGTGGTCATCACAGCGCCGCCGGTGCAGGACGGCACGTACGGAGGGAACGCTCGTGCCTTCAACAACTGGCTCGTGAACGACTGGCTGACGGGGG
>Ga0209747_1001208_pt1 | contig 13843 bp, 19 predicted proteins | sample BarGraNGADG00311_FD_184498 | JGI IMG/M metagenome (GOLD analysis project Ga0209747, IMG submission 184498) | Arctic peat soil microbial communities from Barrow, Alaska - Barrow Graham LP Ref core NGADG0011-311 (SPAdes) (version 2) | ecosystem: Environmental > Terrestrial > Soil > Wetlands > Peat... | reverse complement strand
CTCTCTGATGTCAATCCAGCAGCTTGCCTGATGTAGTTCTGGCAGGAGTCCACCGCTGTCCAGCTCAGCCACCCCACGTCGTCGACCGGCGGGCCGCCTCGTGCACCGCGGCGATGGTCGCCTCATCCAGCACCTCCGGCTGCCGTCGCAGCCAGCGGCCGAGTTGGTAGCGGTTCAGCACGTGCACACCCTCGGGCTGGCCCTTCACGACGACGTCGTCCGTCCGCACCGGCACCACCACCCCGGTGACGTCCACCGCCAGGCCCGTCGCCGCCGACAGCAATCGCCCCGCCCGCCGCGCCTCGTGCCGCGCGTTGCGGACGTAAGGCACGCGCGTTCCGTTCACCATGAACGTGTCCCCACCCACCCAGATCTTCGCCCCCGGGTGGTGCTTGGCGTTGATGGTGAAGACGCCGCCGGGGCCGATCGCCAGGTGGTCGATGTCCGAGCCCCGCTCCCCCACCGGGATCGCGTGCAGCACCCGCCACCGCGGGTCCTTCGCGACCAGCTTCGCCAGCCTGTCCGCGACCTTCTCCTCCCCCACCGCGCCGATCCGCCACGCCCGTTCGTCGGTGTGCACGCCGAACACGCGAGCGACGAACGACTTCACCGGCGCCGCCTCCCGCAGCTCGGTGGCCTGCTTGCGCGCCTGTGTCCCGGGGGCAATGCCCGCGAGATCCTGCCACTCCAGCTCCGCGTCGACGACAGGTTCGTCCACCGCCTCAGGCTCAGGCTCGACGGCTGGCGCCTCCGCCGCTTCGGCCTGCGCCGCAGGCATAGGCGTCTCGACGGTTGCAGGCACGTTCTCCCCCCGCCACGCGACGACGGCGGCCCCGAGCTGGTCCGCCAGCTCCGGCTGCTCGGGGTGGGCGACGTCGGCGACCAGGTCGTGCCAGCCGACAGCCGTCCCGTCGGGTGCCGTGGCGTACAGCCGGTCCTTGCCGTACCGCCGCCACCGTGTGACCGTAAGCTCGCCTTCCATGGGATTCACCGTCTCATGCGGAGATGGCGACCTGCAGACCGAGTAGGGCGGGGATCAGTCCGGCACGGGTCCGGGCACGTCGTACTGGATCGAACGCATCGTGAAGTCCCCATAGGTGAAAGGCCCCTCCGGGCGGAGATAGACCGCTCCCCCGCGGTGCAGCAGGTGCCGGCCGTCGACGTCACGATACTCCGTGACGGGTGTCGACCATCGCATCGGGACGAAGCTGCCGGTGCTGCTGTCCGGGCGGTCGTCGGACCAGAAGTCGACGAGTTCGTCGCGGTCGTTGAATACCAGCGTCGCGGTCACGACGTGCGGCCCGTTGGTGAAGGTCACGGTCGCCGACCGGTCGTCCAGCGGGCTCCAGGCCAGCCGCGGATCCAGCAGGGCTCCCGGTGCCATGAGGCACATGTCGTTGAGGACCGTCACGGTCTCCGCTGCGCTGATCTCCTCGCCCCGCAGGTCGACGATGTTCACGGTCGAGGCGACCCGGACGGTGAAGGTGGCGCGCTCCTCCCTGTACTCGTGCAGGGCGCGAACCGGGAGCCCGAACATCCGGGCGTCCATCAGGAACAGCCGCGTGGGCCGGCCGAAGAAGCTGTACTGCACCGATCGTGCCCGCATCGGCGCCTGGCCGGGCTTGCGGTACATGTTCGCGTCCAGGACGACCCGCATGTTCTGCGGGCGGGGCCGTCCGACCGCTCCGGAACGCGCGATGTAGCGCCGGACGGGGTCGGGCAGCCCGGTGAGGTCCCCTGCGACGAGAGGCGCCCCGCCCGGCGTCAGCGGCTGGGCGGCGAACTCAGCCGCAACCACCTGGTCGTGACGAGCACGCAGGGAACGCGCGCGCTCGGCATCGCCGCGTGTGTCGATCTCGGCGGTCACGACGCCACCTCCACCGAGAGCATCCGGGCGCGGGCCGCCCATGCAGCACCGGCCAAGATGGCCATGTTCACGGCGATCCCCGCCGCCGTCTCGGGGAGACCGATCACGCACACCGCCAGGGAGAGGGCAGCGAGAGCTGCGGTGAGCGGGATTGCCCACGACGTGTGGCGCCCGATCCCAACCGCGGCAACGATGAAGCCCATCGCACAGGCGAGCCAGATGATCCCTACCAGGCGCACTCCGAGGTCGCCGAGGTCACCTGCGCCGCCCAGGACCGCGGTGCGGTAAGGGAACCCCTCGACTGCGGCCAGGTGCCACGGGACCACGAAGCCGATGAGGTGGATCACTCCATGGGCGGCAACCGCCGCCGCAAGCGCATAGCGGGTCACGAGTGGTGGTCCTCTCCTGAGATGGGGGCGGTGAGGCCGGCGAGCCAGCGGCGCATGAGGTCGAGCAGGTCGCGGGTCTCGTCGGGCGCCAGGGCCGCAAAGGCATCGGCGAGCATGTCCCTCGTGCGCTCGACCATCTGAGGTTCATCGAACTCGTGCACCCGGTCGGCCAGAGCGATCCGCGTCGTGCGCCCATCGGCCGGGTCCGGCACGAGTCGCACGAAGCCCCGGGCCTCGAGCCCGAGAGCGACCTGCTTGACGTTCTGCCGGGAGCTTCCGTACTTCTCCGCGGCTTCGCTGAGCGAAGGGCTGGACCCGGGGAACGCATTCGTCAGGACCGCCAAAAGCAGCCACTGGCGCGTGGTCAGTCCCAGGTCCGCGAGTTCGCGGTCAGCCCTGCGCGACAGGTGCTGCACGAGGACGAACAGCGATCCGAAGACCTCTGCCCGAGTCGCCATTAGTTCTTCCACTACCATGTACGTAATATATTACGTATCGAGCCCATCCGTCAACCTGACCGGCGATCGCAGCGCCTGATCCGGATCCTCGCGTCGGAGGTGCTCACTGGGCTACGTGCGACGATGGCGACGACTGCTCCGACGACGACGAAAGGTGACTACCATGACGACGCCTCTATGCCTCGGTGCCCACGTCCGCCACGACGACCCGGTCGGCGCCGCAATCGCCCGCGGCGCCTCGGTGAGCCAGTTCTTCATCGGCGACCCGCAGGGATGGAAGGCCCCCGTCGTCGCGTACGACGGCGGTGCCGCGGCCCTGCGCGCCGCCGCCGAGTTGGCGGGCATCGACCTGTACGTCCACGCCCCCTACGTCCTCAACGTGGCGAGCACGAACAACCGGATCCGGGTCCCGAGCCGCAAGCTCCTCCAGCAGCAACTGGACGCCGCCGCGGCGGTGGGGGCGAAGGGCCTCATCATGCACGGTGGTCACGTCGGCTCGGACGCCGAGGTGGAGACGGGCTTCGACAGCTGGCGGAAGGCCGTCGCGCAGACCGACATCACGGTGCCCTCCTCATCGAGAACACCGCCGGTGGGAACCACGCGATGACCCGCCACCCCGAGAGCATCGCGCGGCTGTGGGACGCGATCTCCGGGGCCGAGGGATTCGAGTGGGTGGGGTTCTGCCTCGACACCTGCCACGCCCACGCGGGCGGGAACGACCTGGGGGGCGTCGTCGACCGGGTGCGGGCGATCACTGGCCGGATCGATCTCGTGCACCTCAACGACAGCCGGGACGCCTTCAACTCCGGCGCGGACCGCCACGCCAACCTCGGCGCCGGCCAGATCGACGGCGCCGCCCTCGCCGGGGTGGTGCGCGCGGCCGGGGCGCCGGTGGTGGTGGAGACGCCCGGCGGAACCGACGCCCATGTGGCCGACCTCGCGTGGGTGCGCGCCCGGCTCGCGGCTATCTGACCGCCTGCACCCCCACGGGAGACGTGCCGCTCTCGACGCGCCACCCCGCGGGCGGGTCCTCCGACCGTCGACGGCCTCACGGATGAGGAAGCTGTAGTCCTGCGGCCAGCCGTCGAACTGCCATCGCCTTTCCCGAACCGTCACCGTGTAGGTCCCGGAACTGCCGCGGCTGTGCGGAGTATGTAGTGAGGTGCACCGGCCCAGTCAGGCGGTGAGGCGCGTTGCCCCCTCGCCATGCGACGAGGCGGCCTCGAGCTTTTCCGCCATCTCCGGCTTCTCGGGGTGCGGCGTCGTCGACCAAGTCGGGCGTCGTGCGCCACGGCGAACGTGGGTGCCCCGGGCACGTCCGCGGCGCTGATCCCTTGGATGCCCTGCCGCCCCAGGTCCCGCCCGGGGTTGTGGATTCCATCCTCTCGGCAGGAGTCTCCGGTCCTTGGTCCCGATGACGGTCAGTCCCCCTCAACAGCAACGGTCGGAAGCTATGAGTCCCGGTCTGTGATCTATAGGAAGACGCGCTAATCTATGAATTACGACAGTGGATCTATAGGGGTGACCATGGACGTCGCGAAGTTCGAGGCTTCTCCCGTGGGCGTTCTGGTGCCCATCTCCGGCACGGATGCCTACCTGCGGCGAGGGTACAAGCACGTGGCGTTCTGCCCGAACCCGTTGCCCCACAATGTTCCACTCTCGCTGCGCACCCACAAGTTGCTGGGCGAGGCAGAACGTGGAATCGGGCGTCTCGACGCCTCGGTCAAACAGCTGCCGAACCCCGCACTGCTCGTCCGGCCCACCCTCTATCGCGAAGCTGTGGCGACGAGTGCACTGGAGGGCACCTACGCCCCTCTCGCCGAGGTCTTTGAGGCTGATCTACTGGAGGAGCGGCAGCGCAGCCACGAGGTCCGCGAGATCCTCAACTACGTTGCCGCCGCCGAACGCGGACTCATGTTGATCGAGACACGGCCGATCTGCGCGTCCCTCGTCTCCGAGCTGCAGGCGATTCTCGTGCGGGGAACCCGCGGGGACGGATTCGATGCAGGCCAGATCCGCACCGGTCAGGTCTACATCGGTGAACGTGGCCTAGGGATCGAATCCTCGCGGTTCGTCCCACCTCCAGCCGGTCAGATCCTCATCGAGGGCGTGAGCGAGTGGGAGAAGTGGATCAACGAGGAAGACGACTTGCCGCTGGTCGCCAAGGTCGCTCTGGCGCACTACCAGTTCGAGACGCTGCACCCCTTCAGCGACGGCAACGGACGCCTGGGACGGCTGATTGTCGTCCTCCAGCTCATCGCTGCCGAAGCACTGGGCTTTCCGGTTCTCAACCTGTCTCCGTGGCTGGAAGCCCGCAAGGAGTCCTACAAGGACCACATGTTGGCCGTGAGTGCATCCGGTGACTTCGATCCTTGGGTCGCGTTCTTCGCGGAGGCCGTCATCGCGCAGGCGGACGATGCTGTTCGTAGGATCACGCTCATCATGCAGATCCGGCAGCGGATGCTGGACGACCTGAGGGCAGAGCGGGCGCGGGGCGTCGTTCTCGAGATCGTCGATGACCTCGTCGCTTACCCCATCATCACCCCCTCGCGCGCGGCGAGTCTCCATGGAGTCACCTATCCACCCGCCAACAGCGCCATCGAGCGCTTGGTGAGGCTCGGCCACCTGCGCGAGGTCACGGGAGGCTCCTACGGACGCATCTTCGCTTCTGACGCGTTGATGCTCGCCGTCGAGGGGCAACTCCTCGACGACGAGAGCTGACGGACTCCCTACCGGTCAGGAACAACGGGAAGCGCTTCTTCATCGACTGGTAGGCAGCCCGGTGCCATCGAAGCTGCGCCCGACGCGGACCCCGGAGGTCCGGCGGTAGCTTCACTGCGGTGTAGAAGGGCACGCCGTAGAGGGTCGAGGCTACCCGGATCACGGCGTCGCCCGACCGGGCCCCCACCAACTCCGCGTCTTCGACGGCCCCACCCGCGACCCCCGCGGCTGGGTCCTGTCCGTGGCCCACGCCGTCGTGATCCCCCACGAACGCCTCACCGGGCTGCTCGGGGAGCGCGACGACGCCACCGTCCGCCCACTGCGCGGGATCGACGACGCCGTCGCCGACCTCGCGTTCGACCACCAGCAGATCGTCACCGAGGCAGTCGACGAACTCCGCACCCTCTACCAGGACCACCCCGACCCGCTCGGGCTCCTCCCCCAACCGTTCACACTCCTGCAACTGCGCATGCTGCACGAGACGATCCTCGGCGAGACCCTCCAGAAGGACACCTTCCGCAGGCGGATGGAACCCCACCTCATCGCAACAGAGAGAATCGCCGAAGGAACCGTCGGCCGGCCAGCACGGCTATTCAGAAGGAGATGACCACGAGGGACCAGAATCGGCTGCCCTGCGCACGCGGCGTTGCCGGCCCCGCGACGGGTGCGATGCGTTAACCAAACACCACCCGGCCCCTCAGGGGCCGGCTTTCTTATGGCCCGGATCCTCCAGCGGATTCGGTCGTCGCCCACTCGGCACCGCTGAACAACGCGGAGGTGACAACCCCCGAGACTTGAACCAGCAGCCGCTGATGGAACCCGACGTCTGGCCCGTTGGCCCGCACCACGGACACAGTCAGACCCGTGATCCGGTCGATCACGTCCAGCAAGGGATCCGGGACGTAACCCAAAGCCAACTCGTCGCAGTCCGTGACGAGGAGTGCGCGCGGCTGAACAAGATTCCGGGGCTCCCGAACCAAGCGGAGGGTTTCTCCCGCCCGCAGGAATCCGATCCTGTCCTGGGCCTCACGGCTCATGTACCGCACACCGTGAACGAGGAACTCAAACTGGACCTGATCGCCAGCATCGGCAACTGGGGCTGGCAGAAGTTCGATCGTGTCTCCCACCCGAAGTCCTCCGCTCCGCAGCAGCACCTCAAAGGGCGCCGCCTCGAGACCGAGTCCGAGAGCTTCAAGCGACGCCTGTCGGTCCGGCCGCCGGGAGGACATGACCCGCTCCGCGAAGATCGGGAACAAGCGGCCGGAGCGATAGGTGGTCAGCAGGCTCGGTAGGCCAGGAAGCGGACGCTCGCCACTCTCAGCAGCGGACCGCAGGTACACAAACGCGAAGGCGCCGTTGTGGTCGCGGGTCAGGAAGCCAAGCGCCGCATTCCGCCCCGTAGTGGAGTCTCTGCGGGTGACCACCAATCGGTCGGCTGCCCCAGAGTCGGCGAGATGATCACCCGTTCGCGTCGGCGTGAGAGTCATTGCGTCAACCTCCTCCGGTCCTCCTCGGGTGCCTCGAACAGGAACCTACGGCGTACCACTGACGTTGGCCACGGCCAGCTCTCCCCGCTGCCCGACGACGTCGCCGTCCGGCCGCTCGACGACGCGCACCCTCGCCCGGGCCCGTCATCCATCGGAGACTTTGCCTTCGACCACCAAGAGTTTGTGACCGAACTCGTCCGCCATTGCCCGCTGCACTTCCTGATCAACAAGCGAGGCAATGCATCGCTGCAGTTCAGAGGCCCGCGTGCCACCGCGTCCGCTCATGACGCGCGTTCCCCGTCAACAAGCACGGCCCCCAAAGCGGGCGGCGGTGCGGCTCCGCGATCGTGCCGGTCTATGGAAGTGGTGGTAGTCCGTCGTCGAACGCCCTCATCCTCCGGTACACCGTCCGCCACGTCTCCTCTCCGGTGAACCACGCTGGGTTGGCCTTCTCGAGAACGCCCCGAGTGGAGAGAAGGTTGAGCTGTCCCGACCCACCGAGCCGTCGGAGACGGACTTTCGCGTCCTGAGCTCGTCGCCGACCGTCTCCGTCTTCGATGAGGAGGTACACGGCATGCCCTTGCCGCGCCAAGACCATGCCATGGGCGATGACCATGTCCTCACCGAGATCTCGGCGATCTCGCACCCTGCTGGCAGCGGGCGCACCAGCCACGAGGGAAAGCTCCGACGCGAGCGCCGGATTCTCTGACACATTGTCGTCCAGGACGCTCAGATACCGACTGGCAGAGAGAGTGACCCAACGTCGGGCTGCACCTGAACGCTCGAAACGGCTCTCCGCTGCGACTGCGGCGATCTCCGTTGCGACTTGCTCCGGGACGCACAACTGTGCCGAAACCGAGCTGGCCAGCTGGATGAGACAGTTCTGTTGACCGACGGCGAGGAAGTTCAACGCCGGCCCAGCGTCCAGAATGAACCTCATGCCACCGGGGGAAACGGATCGTCGTCAACCTCAACCGGCTCAACCGCCACCTCTCGGGAGATTCCCTCCCTCCTGAGGTCCGCCTCCAGCTCCTCTGGTGATTCGCCTGCCCAGTCCGCAAGCTCGTTGATGGAGATGACGCCTGCCACGTATCCCGCGGTTGCCCGCGCGAGCAGCCTTTGGGGTGATCGCGGGCGGCTCGCAGTTTCTGAACGTTGCTTGTGAAGGTCGAGCCATCCATGTCGGGCAGCCAGCTGTCCAGCGCTGACGCGGGCGTACGTACCGCAGGTTTCAGCGGAGACACGATGCGCCTCACGCAGCTGGATCGCCGCGATGTGAGGAGAGACGTCGAAGCGTTGGACGAGCAGGGAGACCATGTCGTCGACCTTGTCCCCGGAAGTCGTCAGCGTGCGGACTGCCGCGAGCGGTAGGAGCAGGTGGCGGGCGAATGCGTTTGCCCGGATCTCAGAGTCGCTCTGCCGTCCGTACAGCTCCAAGGCATCAAGGTCCTCGTCGTTCCACAGGACATGGGCGAGTTCGTGTGCCATCGACGATCGCTGTCGAGCCGACGACCGCGTGGTCGCCACCGCCACGACAGTCACACCCCGCAGTGGGTCGACCATGGTGAGCCCGTGCTCAGAGTCAGCAGCATCCATCACGACCACGTCGATTCCGGCCGCATTCGCCAGTAGCTCCACGAGGTCTGCGAGCGGCCCATCCCCCAGCTTGTGAACCCGGCGGAACTCCCTGGCCTTCTCGCGTCCTTGGACCTCATTGCTCGTCATGGCAGTGGTGCGACTCCCTGCCCATCGAGATATGCGTCAAGCTCCAGGTAGGCGGCGAGCCGCAGTCTCATGGTCGCCATCTCGGATGTGCCACCATCAGTCCGAGCCGCGCACAGCGCCCTCTGATCGATCTCAGCCGCGCCGAGGATGGCCCCAACCCGAACACCAAGAGCGTCCGCAAGCTGAATCGCTTCTCCGCCCTTCAGCGGCCGTTCGCCGGTCTCGATACGGGAGTAGGTCGGCTGAGACATCCCTGTGGCGTCTGCCAATTCCTGCTGGCTCTGGCCTGCCCGCTCGCGCAGACGCTTCAGGCGGTCAGCGATCACTTGGCCAGCTTGCGATGTCATGAATGAACCTCCCTTCTTCATTCAAGAAGTCTACTCGGGACCACCCACGTTGTCACCAGCCGACTGGTCACCCCGCAAGTTCCGGCGACGGCGCGGCCACGGATGCAGCGTCAGCGTTCGGCCAGATCGTGCCGCGTGACCAGCGTCCGGTACTTGCTCACACCAGCGGCTTCCCAGACGTCCGGTCAGGTCCGGCACGATGAAGGAAGTCGGCGTGGGCGGTGGCGAAGAAGTCCGCGATGGATGCCGTCGAAGAGCACGCGCCCGCCGAGCAGCACCGTGGCGCTCTCCACCAAGCCGGACCGGACTGCCCGCAACGAGGCGCGCTGCTCGGGGGCGAGGTCGGTGGGTTCGTCCGGCATGATCCGGAGGTCTGGCCGCCCGAGGGGGTCGACGACGCCGTTCGGTGAGCCCGTACGCCGACACCAGCAACGGCGAGATCCGGGCCGGGTGCGCCGGCTCGACGATCACCGCCACGCGCTGGGGGCCCGGTGCTGCGAGTGGCACCCCGTGGAGAACCACCCGGGCCCCGGAGCGGGTCATCACCCGGGAGATCGCCACCTCGGCCGGCGTCCCGGGGCGCACGACGGCGCCGAGGGCTCGTCCCACGACCGGGTCGCCGAACTCTCCGACGACGTCGCCACCCGGCCGCTCCACGACGCGCGGCCTGGCCCGGGGGCGTCTTCCTTGGGAAGCCTCGCATTCAACCATCAAGAGATCGTGGCGAAGCAGTCCGCGAAGGGATAGGCCAGGTTCACCTCTCCGCGAGAGTGGTGAGGCTCGCCCCGATGCTGAGCGCGACCGTCACAAAGCCACCCACACCAGGACGACCCGGTATCCGTGCATTTCTCACTACCCTGCACTGTGCAGGGTCGAAGAAATGGCACGAAGACCTACTCGAAGTCGAGTTGGTCCTGCTGTGCTGAGCCGAGCGTCCCTGACTCCGCTCGACGCCGTGACCTGCGGGGGAACTTCGTCCCGGGACCGTATGTCACTCCGACACCTCGAGTCGCCTTCGACGTACGGACGAGGATCCCCCGTTCGACGAGTTGGTGCAGCAGCCGCGACGCGCCCCGCACGTCGAGGTCCAGCATGAGCTGGACCATCTTGGAGTTGATGGTCCCGGTCTCGGCGACCATCGCGATCACCTTGCGATCGAGTTGGTCAGGGGTCCGCCGGTAGTACTTGACCGTCGCCCCGAGCGCAGCGACGGGTTCCTCACGAAGCCGGTACCTGGGATGCGCAGAGCGCGCTGTCTCTCGCGTCGGCTCGATCAGCCGTACCGGGTCAGATGCGAGTCGGACCAGGACGGCCTCTGCCTCGTCGAGGTTGGGTTTCTGGAGACGGTGCGACATGAACTCGGCATCGACAAATCGCCGGGACAGCATGGTCAGGAGGGTCAGCATGGTGTCGGCGTCGTCAGCCTCGGCAGGAGGCAGGGTGGCGACGAAACGAGTCAGTGTTGCGTTCGGTGCGCCGCCCGCAAGGGTCACGCGCACGAGATCCGGGCCCGCCTCGAACACCGGGGGCTCATGACCGATGCGTGCCATCTCCGCGAACATGCGGTCCACGCCCGTGCCAGCGGTTTCGGCGAACCCGAGTTCGCGGACTGCATTGGCCAACTGCTGGTTGCGTGTTCTCGAGGACGTCGTCAGGACGTTGTCGACCGTGACTCCGGAGATGAACCCTCCCGGCGACGTTACGCGCATACGGGTCGGGGAGTGTTCGATCGTCACGCGGTCCGAACGCCGGTAGTCACGGTGCATGACCGCATTGACGATCGCCTCGCGGACCGCCGCGGTCGGCAGGTCACCCACCTGCACCTGTTGGCCCTGGCCGATGTTGACCGACGTGCTCTCGATGCGAGCCTCAACGAGTTCGAAGGCTCGCTCAAGAGCCGTGAGCAACGGACCTCCGAGCTGTTCGTTGACAGCAAGCGCGCCAGCGGGGGTGCGCCGGTAGACGTAAGACACCACGGTGGGTAACTGTGAGATCCCCGAGAACAGGAGTGCGCCAGCGTTCGTGAGCGCTCCTTTCGGAGTCACGACCCCGAGTGCGCGCAGCAGATCAGGCGTGCTCAGCCGCGCACGCGTGCGGCGTCTCGTGTCCTCCGACCGCTCAAGACGCACACGAGCTGCGGCGATGGCCAGCTCCTCGACCTGCGCGAGCGATACCCCTGAGTCGTGCGCCGACCAGTCATCCCCACTTCGCTCGCCAACGACCGCAGCCACACGCTGGGTCGACATCGTCTCGCACGATGTACCAACACGCTCGGTAGGCATCTTCTTCTTGACGCGATGCACGGTCGCTCCGCGCGGCACCGTGATGACAAGCACCGAGCCTGCGGCGTGCTGGACCTCGCGTACATCCGCGAGCAGGGGAGGATCCGTCAGCTCAAAGATCCGGTGCTTCGTCGCGTCCACGTGCAGCGTGTGGCCCACGAATGCCTGCGCTCCCCCGACCTTGTCCGCGACACCAACGACGACGCTGCCACCGCCGCCGTTCGCGAAGCATGCGACGGCGTCGGCCAGGTCTTCCAGGGTGTCGCCGATCGAGCGTCCTTGTGTCTTGAAATCGAGGGTCGAGGATTCGACGGCTGCGGCCACCTCACCGGCAGCGATCCGGTCGAGGGCACGAGTGATCTCGTCCGCCATTTCCCACTCCTTTTCCATCACCCTTCACTGTGTAGGGTACAGGAAACTCAGGGGAAACCCGGGTGGACTGCGCCACCGACCACCGACCGTCCTGATGGACTGGGCGAGCCCACGAGGGGCTGGGCGAGGGCGAGCCGGCGGCGCGTCCGCCCGAGAGGGTACGGATCCGCCGGGTGCGCCGCGCCCCAGCGTCAGCAACGTCGGGGGCAGGGCGGGGGTGGAGCCGAGCGACGCGACGTACCCTTGAACCTCATTCGCAACGCCGTGCGCATTGCGCTCTCTGCTCACGACGCGATCGGCTTGCGACCGAGGGGCCCGCCGCGCACGGGAAGCCCCTGCGCGGCCCGGTCCTCGTTGTCACGGAGCCGGGGCTCGTAGTACGCGAAGAACACCTTGGTGACCAAGTCGCGGCGGCTGCGTACGCCGGTCTTGTCGAAGATGCTCTTGAGATGCTGCTGCACGGTGTGGCCGGAGATGGTGAGTAGCTCGGCGATCCCGGCAGTGGAGTGGCCCTGCAGCACGAGGCGAGTCAGTTCCTGTTCCCGTTCGGTGAGTCCGTACGCCGACACCAGCAACGGCGAGATCCGGGCCGGGTGCGCGGGTTCGACGATCACCGCCACGCGCTGGGGGCCCGGTGCCGCGAGTGGCACACCGTGGAGAACGACCCATGCCCCGGAGCGGGTCATCACCCGGGAGACCGCCACCTCGGCCGGCGTCCCGGGGCGCGCGACGGCGCCGAGGGCTCGTCCCGCCACCGCCAGGACCGCGGGCGGCAGACGCCCCCCGCCCTGGCCGCCCCCGGGGAGCTCGTCCAGCCACCGCGTGAAGACCCAGCGCACCCCAGACCTGCCCGTTGCGCGAACGCAGGGCACTGATCATCTCCTGGTCCCCGCCGTAGGCCATGTTCGCGTGCCAGCGTAGGCTGCTCGCCGGGTCTCCGTTCGTGGCGTCGTGGAGTGTCGAGATCCCGCTGGGCGAGCGGGCGACCTCGGCGAGCTGGTTCACGTCGTCGACGGCGTACTCCTGAGCCGCCCACTCGGCCGGGAGCACTGGACGGCCCTCCTGGAAGTGGCTCGTCATCAGCAGTGAGGCCGGATCGACCGTGAACCAGCACGGCGCCAGATAGTGCGGCACGGTCTCGGCCACGGGCTCACTGCTTGCCCTCCACAGGCTCACAAGATCCAGGCCCCGGCCGGACGCACCCACCTACCCTCGACTTCACCACGAACAAGGGGAGGTTGAGATGTCCACAAGGATCCATTACCGGCGTGGCGTCCGGTACAGCTTCCGCGGCGGCCGTCTTGAAGCCGGTGATGTCGAGATGCAGCGAAGACTGAGGAAACACGCCGGTCAACTTCGAGGAAACCCGGCCGGGGGGACGGGCTCCTCAAGATCCGGGGTGTGCGGTGGTTTCGTCAGGTTCGCGTTCGGGCCGGGTTGTCAGGGCCTGCAGCAGCAGGAACGCGATGATGGCGAGTACCCCGAAGTCACGCACCGCAATGAGCAGGTTTGAACCACGTGCAGCAACACCCCTTGTCCTGTGCTGCTCTTGGTGCCAGACCCGACGGTCGGGACCGTCCGCGCCGCAGCGGCAGTACAGGACGTTCCGCGTCCTCTCCGCTACCGCCCGCTGGCCAGACGGCCGCGGAGCTCTCGCGGGCTGAGAGCCATCACGCCGAGGGGCGCGAGCCGGGACAGCAAGCCGCGGTCGGCGGACGCCACCGTCACCCATGCGCTGGCGGCTGTGTGGTCGCGGCACCTTGCGACGATCTCGTCGTCTCCCGAAGCTGGGGCGTGGACCGTTGTGACGCCATCGAGCGTGCCCGCCGACACGCCCGCCCGGGCCTTCCCTTCAAGCACGAGCACCACCACGTCGAACGGCAACTGCGTGCTTGCCAGCGCGGCGTGGAGTCGCGCGGCCGCACCAGCGCGGTCATGCCACCAGCCATCAGGGACAGAGCCGACGACATTCGCGCCGTCCACAACCAGGACCCTCACTCGTCGATCATTCCACCGGTCCGCCCACGCCCGGCGAGCGGCATGAGCGGATGACTGGGCCGAAGGGCCTCATACCATGGGCTGCATGGAGGTTGTCGTCGAAATTGGGCGCTCAGGGTGGTTCCTGCTGTGACGCGCGACCGGGACGCTGCCGGTCGCGCGCGTCAGGCGCGGCCTCGAGACGCGCTGGGTCGTCC
>Ga0209747_1001207_pt1 | contig 13856 bp, 10 predicted proteins | sample BarGraNGADG00311_FD_184498 | JGI IMG/M metagenome (GOLD analysis project Ga0209747, IMG submission 184498) | Arctic peat soil microbial communities from Barrow, Alaska - Barrow Graham LP Ref core NGADG0011-311 (SPAdes) (version 2) | ecosystem: Environmental > Terrestrial > Soil > Wetlands > Peat... | reverse complement strand
TAGGGGAGGCGCGAGCCTCCCTTGCGGGAGCGAAACCCCTGAACAGCAAACCAGCGTTACAACGGATTCGGGCAGGGGTGCAGCGACGGTCGTGGGTTCAAATCCGTCACACTCCCATTCCCTGCAGCACCATCTACTTCGTGATCCGCGTCAGGATGAACGACACCAGGAAGCCCGCCACCACCGCCAGGGCCTCGATCTTGTCCCCGATCATGAACCTGGTGCCGTGCCTGCGCCTCCGGTACTCCCACACGCCCTGGAACGCCTCCGGGATCATCGTGTGCGAAACCATGGCCAGTATCGCGCCCGCGGCCCAGGCCAGCATGAACGCGATCCAACTGGGGCTGGCGTGGCCGAGGAACTTGTAGCCGAGCACGGTGGAAAACGTGCAGATGACCGTCACCGTCCCCCACATGAGGAGCGTCTCGCGAGGCCGGTAGGTCTTGTCCCTTGCCCCCTTGTGGCCCAGCATCTCCCTGGTGCCGGAGAATCCCTCGGGGAAGTTGCTGAGGAAGACCGCGACCATCATGACCAGGCCCAGGCCCTTCGCCGCCACCAGCCCGATCCCGATCACGGCTGACTCGGGGATGCCGTCCAGCAGTGCCCCCAGCATCAGCTCCATGCCGGAGCCGAGCCTGTCCAGCCAGAGATCGATAAACAGGAAGAGAAAGGCCCCGGCGAGGAAGCCCAGCGTCACGTGGTCGAACCCGCCCTTGTTGTAGGCGTCCTCCATCAGGTCGAACGCCAGCGTGCACAACAGCACGCCGGCGCCGAAGGCCATCACCGCGCGGTTGACCCGGTCGACTCTCTTGTCGCGCCTCAACTCCGCGGCGGAGGTCTCATCTTCAGCGGTGCCACCAAGCACCACGGCCAGGACGGCGCCGATCAGCAGCGCTCCACTGGCTATGACTCCATAGATGAGGGCTTTGAGCATTTCCGCGCCTTTCTTCGCGACGACTAATCATTCTCCGTTACATCGGTCCCAGACCTTCGGGCTTTTCCACTTGCCCGCGAGAGCCGGTTCCAAATAGTATCGGGTAGAACCATCTAGCTTGGAGGTCACTGATGCGGTCGAAATCCCTGAGACTCGTTTCTGTCGCTCTCGTGGTGGCGGTCGTGCTCCTGGGCGGCAACGTGATACTGCTGGCCCGGGGCGAGCCCGCACAGGCGGCGGTGCAGATCAACCGCGACAGGATAAAGAACGTCATCTACCCCACCTTCGGCTACCCGTCCATCACCAAGTTGGGCGAGCGCATGACCATCGAGTTCGACCCGCGGGACCAGGACTGGAACAAGCCTCTGCCCGAGCTGGACGAGTTCCGGGTGACGGCGACGACCACCAACAGCCAGTAGCCGCTGGTGGAAACGCTCAAGGTCAATTATTTCTACATCGCTTACAGCACCAGGTGGCCGGAGTATTCCCAGCAGGCCAACCCCAAGGCGCTCATCTACCTCCTCAACGTGACCGTGCCCGAGGACATGCCGGTCCACCTCTACGACCTGACGGTGGCGGCTCTCAACAACGGCTCGACCGTGCTCACCGACTCTCAGCCCCACTCGCTCCAGACCGTCATCGACTTCAAGACCGACTACCAGTTCGCGCAGCTCACCGACATCCACGTGTGGGGCCCCGAGGCCTGGTACCCGGGCGCCTGCACCATCGAGCGCAACTACCGGCACGAGAACTACAGCGCGGCGGACGGCTACGGCGCCACCTACTACCACAAGACCATCCAGCAGCTCAACGTTGAGAAGCCGGATTTCATCGTCTACGCCGGCGACTACGACTTCTCGCAGAAGTGGCTCTACCAGGAGAACTACGGGAGCTTCAGCCAGTACGCGAGCACCCCCTGGAACGGCAAGTACTACGAGCCCTGGTTCGAGATGGACTGGTTCTACCAGGAGTCGCTCAAGCTCGACGTCCCGGTGTTCATGGTACTGGGCAACCACGACGGGTATGCGCGCTACGACTTCTTCAACACGAAGTGCGAGGAGGACTACGCCAACTCCTGGCGCGACCTCTTCGGCCCGCAGTACTTCTCCTTCGATTACGGCAGCGACTACCACTTCACCGCGGTCGACACCATGGACTGGACCTCCATCGACCGCAACCTGCACTGGGCCATCCCCAACGTGATACTGTCCCCCGAGGACTGGCAGGGCCAGGTTCAAGGCGGCGGCGACCCTTTCCAGGCCGGATGGTCGCAGGCGCGCGAGGACGCGATCAACGAGAACACCTTCACCGGCCAGTTGATGTGGCTGAGGAACGACCTCCAGGCGCACTCGGGGGCCAAGATACGGACGGTGATAATACACCACGACCCCTGGAAGACGGGCGGCTCGGGCAGTATGTTCGACGACCCGGGCGGGCAGGGCGCCGGCAGACTCGCCGTCATCAAGCTGTTGAGAGAGAACAACGTCGCCCTGGTGCTCAGCGGACACGACCACAGCGACGAGTACGGGTCGATCGCCTGGGAGCACGGGGGCGGGAACGTCAACTTCGTCAACACCACCAGCGTGATGCTGCACGACGCGGCCAGCGTCCTCTCCCAGGACTTCACCCACATGACCGAGTACCCCGGCTACCGGATCGTGCACTTGAACGATACCAACGTCGTCAACTTCAACTACGTGACCCCGATCTCGTCGTGGCCGGTGTACGCCAACACCAACGTCGGGGGCGAGACCAACTTCAACAACCTGTCGGCCCCCAGCGTCCAGACCGCCTGGACGACTGTGGCGCCGGACGATATCCAGTGCCTGGTGACCAACCACCTGGTCGGCTCGGAGGTGACCCCGGGCAACTTCGCGGGCGACCTCAACAGCGCCGGTCTGGAGTTTGGAATGCCGTACCTCACCGGCGGGTATTACTACCAGGTGACAGGCGGCACGTTCGGCGAGGTGTTCGACAACAGCGAGACGAGCCCGGACCACAGGATCTACGAGGTCTCCACTAACGTGCCCCACGCCTCGGCTGGCACGGTCGAGGTGAGCAAGAGCGCTACGCCCGACACCACCCCGCCCGCGTGCGGCGACTTCCACATAACGATGAGCGATCCAGGCGTCCGGGAGGTCACCGTCTCAAACGACGCGACCGACCTCGAGTCCGGCGTGCTCGACATGAAGATGTGGAACGACGGCGAGGCCGAGGCCAACGCCGAGTGGCAGCGCTGGGAGCCGTCGACGAAGTGGAGGCTCCGCAACGAGGCCGGTGAGAGGACCGTGTACGTGAAGTTCCGCGACCGGGCGATGCCGGGCAACGTCTCCATCGAGTACCACGCGCACGCGACGCTGGTCGGGCCGGCGCCGGCGATCACCGGGGTGCCCGTGTCCGCGAGGGTCGGTGACTCGGTGGTGATAACCGGGACCGACTTCGGGTCGCAGAGCGAGTCCGACACGGTCGAGTTCAACGGCGTGCTGGCAAACGTCACCGACTGGCAGAACACCCAGATCACCTGCGACGTGCCCGTCGGCGCCTCGAGCGGCACGGTCACGGTCACCAACGACGGAGGCAGCGGCAGCCACGCGTTCACGGTGCTTCCCACCCTCCAGTACGTGGAGCCCGACTCGGGCTACAACAACGGCGTGGTCCACATCGAGGATCTGCATGGGACGGGCTTCGCCTCAGGGGGGAGCTACCCGCAGGTCAAGCTCACCGACGGCACCAATGAGATCCTTGGCACCAACGTCCAACTCGTCTCGCCCGAGAGCGTGTCGTGCGACTTCAACATTGCCGACGCCGTTGTGGGGGACTACGGCATCCAGATCGTGAACCCCGACCACAACGCGGACTTGCTCGATAACGCCTTCACGGTCGATTACCCGCCGCCGGGGCTGCAGTCCATCACGCCTTCGGTGGGCGTGAACAACTCGCCGGTGGATATAACCGACGTCGCGGGGGACCACTTCCGGAACGGCATGTCCGTGTTCCTCACCAAGGACGCCGACGTGATAACGGCCACCGACGTGCAGGTGGTCTCGCCGCAGAAGGCCACCTGCCGGCTCGACCTGAGCGGCGCTGCCACCGGGCAGTGGGACGTCTGGGTCCAGAACGACGACGGCGAGACGGCTACTCTGGCGCAGGGCTTCACAATCGGATACCCCGCGCCCGCGGTCGCTTCGATAACGCCCTCCAGCGGCTTCATCAGCGGCTCGGTGCAGGTCACCGACCTGGCCGGGGGCAACTTCCGGGCCGGGGCTACGGTCAAGCTGTCCAACGGGAGCACGTCCGAGTACGCGGCGACCGACGTCACCGTCGTCTCGGCGACGAAGATAACCTGCAAGTTCGACCTGACCGGCATGGCCGCCGGCGCCTGGGACGTGGTGGTGCAGAACGACGACGCGAAGGCCGGGGCGCTGACCGGCGGGTTCCAGGTCAAGTGGTCGTCCACCCACGTGGACTCGGTCACGCCTGATGCGGGGAAGACGGGCGACCAGGTCACCATCAGCGGCAGCAACTTCGGCGCTAAGGCCGGGGCCGTCACGTTCGGGGGAAACCCGGTGGAGGGTATCGTGTCCTGGAGCGCCTCGAAGATAGTCTGCCGGGTGCCGGTGGGCGCCTCGGGCGACACCCCCGTGATTGTGACGTCCGCGACGGGGCCATCGAACGCGGCGGGCTTCACGGCCTCGCAGCCTTCCTGGTACCTGGCCGAGGGCTCGACGGCGTGGGGTTTCAGCACCTACATAACCGTTGCCAACCCCAACGACGCGACTGCGACCATCGACGTGACCTACATGACCGCGACCGGTCCCGTGGCGGGCGGCGCGCTCAGCATCAAGCCGCAGAGCCAGTTGACCATCAACCCGTCGTCGGTGGTCCCCAACAAGGACTTCTCGACCAAGGTAACCTGCCGGGAGGGGCTTGACATAGCCTGCGACCGCACAATGTCCTGGGCCGATGGGATAGAGGGGCACTCGTCCGTGGGGGTGGCCGGCCCCGCGAAGACCTGGTTCATGCCCGAAGGCTGCTCCGCGTACGGGTTCGAGACCTGGCTGCTGGTACAGAACCCCGGCGGCACGGCGGCGCACTGCAACATAACCTACATGATCGAGGGACAGGGCCCCAGAACGGTCGCCAGGACCGTGCCGGCCTACTCCAGGGCTTCCTTCAACATGGAGAGCGACATCGGCCAGAAGAGCGCCGCGATCCGGGTGGACAGCGACGTCCCGGTGATCCCGGAGCGGTCGGTCTATCGCAATAACAGGAGCGAGGGCAGCGATTCGATAGGGACGACCGACCCGGCGACTGACTACTACCTCGCCGAAGGCTCGACCAGTTGGGGCTTCACCACCTACGTGCTGGTGCAGAACCCCGGCTCCGAAGGAGCCCAGGTCACCATCACCTACATGACACCCAAGGGGGCGGTGGCCAAGGGTCCGTTCAGCGTGCCGGGGCGCGGGCGCACCACGTTCAGGGCGAACGACCAGGTGCCCAACAGCGACATCTCGGTGAAGGTGCACGCCGACAAGCCGATCGTGGCCGAGCGCGCCATGTACTGGAACAACGGCGGCGGGGAGGCCTGCCACGACTCGATCGGTCTGGCTCAGGCCCACACCGCGTTCTGCCTGCCCGACGGGCAGACCTCGCAGGGAAGGCAGACCTACACGCTGGTGCAGAACCCCAACGCGCAGGAGGTCTCGATCCGGGTCACCTACATGACCGACACGTCCGGTGGGAACCCGACCTTCGACGACAAGGTGCCCGCGAACTCGCGCAAGACGTACGACATGTCGAAGCTGATGAACCCGGGCAGGGCGTCGGTGCTGGTGGAGTGCCTGACCGCCGGCAGGAAGATCATGGTCGAGCGGTCGATGTACTGGAACAACAAGCGCGCGGGGACCGAGTCGATCGGGAGCTACAGCGACTGAGGGTTCGCTATGCACTTCAGTATGCCGTTGCGCAGTCCCCAGGCGATCTTCCACCTGAAGTCGTCCTGGGCCATGAGCGAGTCGTCGCGCGGGTTGGACAGGTAGGCCGGCTCCGACTGCACCACCGGGACCTTCGACCAGTTGAACAGGGGCTTGTTGGGGACGGCGACGGTGCCGAGGTCCTCGGTCCCGCAGGACTTGAGCACCTCGGATTGGATGAAAAGCGCGGAGGCTTTGCTGTTCTCGTATATCGGGTCGGTGTACTTCGTGCGGGTGGGATAGAGGGTGCGGGTCCCCATCTGCATCGGGTCGTCGGAGGTCGGGCAGTGGATGCTCACCATCAGCGCGGCGCCGGCGTTGTAGGCGATGTCGTCGCGCGCGACGTTGGAGAGCTGCACGTCGTTTGACTCGCGGGTCATCACCACCTTCACACCGTCTTTCTCCAGCAGGTTCTTGAGCTTCTCCGCGATGTCCATGTTCACCAGGTATTCCGGGTTGCCGGTGATGGTGCCGCGCTCGAGCTTCTCGGACGGCGTCCTGGCCGTCTGGCCCGGGTCGCTCCACTCCTGCTCCTCGGGGTTCTGCTGGTTTCCCGGGTCGATGCAGATACACTTCCCCTCGAAGGGGGCCTGCTGCGTCGCGGTAGCCGGCGCGGCCGCCGTCGAACCCGGGGAGGCGCCCTGCTCGGGCCTGGGCCCCTTGGAAACCGTGAGCTTTATTCCTGAACCTTTCTCCAGCACGTCCATCGCCTTGGGGTCCTGCGCCAGGATGACACCGTCGGAGTGGGTCTCGGAGAACTTCCAGGCGCGCACCGCGGGGTCGAAGCCCTTGGCGCGCGCGATCTCCATCGCGTCGGTCAGCGGCTGGCCCACCAGGCTGGGCACCCGCGCCATCGACGAGGGCCAGATGAAGACGAGGCCGGTGATCAGGCCGCCCACGACCGCGATCAGCACGAGTATCTTGAGCGCCGGCAGCAGGTTGAGCGGCTTGCGGGCGGCGGCGATCACGCCCGCCGGGCGGTAGTCCGCGACCTCGTCGGCATCCAGGTCGAAGAAACCCTCGTCGTCGGCACGGTCCCGGCGCGCCGTCTCGGGCTTGCCTTCTTCGGCGGAGGCCTCGGGCGCTTTCGGCTCGGTTGCTTTATCAAGGACTGGCGGTGAAGTTGACTCGCCCGCGTCGGGGGTCTTTTCGGCTGCGTCCTTCTCCGGCTCCTCTTCTGTCTTGAAGAGGGCCTCGCCCTTTTCTGTGCGTCTCTTGAACAGTTTCATGGCATCAAGGAACGAATCGTCACGAGTGCGGCTACAAGGGTATTGGCGAACTGTGAGCGGCTTCCTTCCGGCAATACATTGAGCGTAGCGCAAGGGCTGGCCAAATGCCAGTTATGCTAAAATTGCGCAGCGTACATCCCGTGTCGGAAAGGAGCTCGAGCCATGGCGAAGTGGAACAAGGCCGACCGTCCAGACGTTTCTCCCGAAGAGATGTACGAGATCGCGGAGAAAGTCGCCCGGTTGACACTGTCCGACGAGACCCTCGCCAATAAGCTCCAGGCCTCCAAGCTCATCCTGCAGTTCAAGTACACCGACGAGGAGCGCTGGGGACCCGATGTCGTCCCTTGTGTGACGGTGGACTGCACGGTCGATCCCCTGGTGATCTCCACCGGCGACACGGACCTGGTACCTGTGATCACCATGACCATGGAAGGCTTCACCGCGCACCTGTTCTGGATGCAGAAGCTGAACCTGATGGCGGCGATCACACGAGGGCAGATCAAGGCGAAGGGTCCCATACCAAAGGCGATGCGACTTCTGCCGATGCTCAAGCCGTTCTACAAGAACTACAGGATCGTGCTGGCGGAGCTCGGCCGCGACGACCTGCTGGCCTTCCCCCCCGACTGAGTTAAAAACCGGTGCCAGGCACTTTTCACCCTGTTTTTTTAACCTTCATCGGAAGATCAAACGGTTGGTTGAAAAATAGGGGGGCAAAGTGCCTGGCACCGGTTTTTAACTGAAGGGGGAGACGAAGGCGAAGGCTTCGACGTCGACCAGCCCCATGTCGGTGAGCTTCAGCGACGGTACCACCGGCAGCGCCAGGAAGCTCATGGTCATGAAGGGGTCGGCGATGGCGCAGCCCAGCGCGGCGGCGCTCCTGTTGAGTTCGTCCACCTTCGCCGCCACCTCAGGCGCGGGAAGCGGCGACATCAGGCCGCCGATCGGCAGCGCCAGCGACGAGACCACCTTCTTACCGTCCACCACCACCTGGCCCCCGCCCATCTCGATGATCCTCTCCACCGCGACGACGATCTCCTCGTCGCTGCAGCCGACCGCGACTATGTTGTGAGAATCGTGGGCGACGCTGGAGGCGAGCGCCCCCGAGCCGAGCCCGAAGCCCCTCACCATCGACACCCCGACGTTGCCGGTCCCCTTGTGCCGCTCAACCACCGCTATCTTGAGGATGTCCCTGCCCGGGTCGGTGCGCGCCGCTCCCCCATCGAATTCGACGTCCTCGAGGAGCGACTCGGTCACCAGCTGTCCCGGGACGACCCCGATGACCCTGGCCCGCCCAACGCCTTCCAGCCGCAGCCGCTTCGGGCCGAAGTCCGCCACGTTGAAAGTCGAGCCGGCCTCCGCTGCCTCCCCGGCCTCCAGGATCAGCTCCCCCCGCTCGGCCACCTTCCGGCCGCCCTTGAAGACAGCCTGCACCTGGAGCGACTCGAGGTCGTCGAGGACCACCAGGTCGGCGATGTAACCCGGCGCCACGGCGCCCCTGGCGGCCAGGCCAAAGCGCCTGGCGGTGTTGATCGTCGCCATCTGTATCGCGGTCAGCGGCGAGACACCGGCGCCCACGGCCATCCTCACCAGCTCGTCGATGTGCCCGCTGGCCATGAGCTGGTCGGGGTGCATGTCGTCAACGCACAGGCAGCAGCGGCTGCTGTTGGACGCGTTCATCGCGGGCAGCAGGTCGAGCAGGTTCCTGGCGCTGGTCCCCTGGCGCATGAACACGTACATGCCTTTCTGCAGCTTCTCCTCCGCCTCCATCGCGGTCACGCACTCGTGGTCCGAGTCGGGCCCCGCGATGATGTAGGCGGAGAGGTCTTTCCCGGAGAGTCCCGGCGCGTGGCCGTCGATGGGCATGCCCTGGAATAGCGCCAGCTTCGCCAGCACCGCCGGGTCGCCCGCTATTACACCCGGGAAGTTCATGAACTCGCCCAGGCCAATGGCCTCCGGCAGGTCCCTGAGCAGCTCGAGCGCGTCAGCATCCAGCACCGCGCCCGATGTCTCGAGCGGCGTCGCCGGGACGCAGGACGGCAGCATGACGTAGACGTCCAGGGTCGAGCCCCGCGCGGACTCGAGCATGTACTCGATGCCGGCCTTTCCCATGACGTTCGCTATCTCGTGGCAGTCGGTGACGACCGCGGTCGTGCCGTGGGGGACCACCGCGCGCGCGAACTCACCCACCGTCAGCATCGAGCTCTCCAGGTGGACGTGCGCGTCCATGAAGCCGGGAGCGACGTAGCCGCCTCCCAGGTCGACGGTCTCGCGGGCCGGGTAATCCTTGTCGAGCCCCACCACCAGGCCGCCCACCATGGCTATGGAAGCGTGATGGACCCTCCCCGACAGCACGTTCACCAGCAGGCAGTTGGTCAGCAGCAGGTCTACCTCTTCCGCACCCCTCGCGAGGCTGATCAGTCTCTCGAGATCCATCGCCCTCTCCTCCGTCACTCTTCTCCGCCGGCGCCGCGCTCGCGGCCGCCCAGTCCCATGCAGCAGGAGCACAGGTTGAGCGAGACCATCGCCGCCGCCGCGTCCTCGAAGGGCACCCCTTCCATGGCGCGCCCGGCGAGGTCCGCCACCAGATCGGCGTCACTGGTGAGCCTGGCTCTTATTATCTTACCCTCCGAATCGATGAACACCCTGCAGTCGACCGCTCCGTGGGGCGATTCGACCGCCCCGGCCCCGGTGCCTTTCCTGGGGGACACCGGTCCGGGTGCGCCGTCACAGCCTGACGCCGACTCCCGCACCTTCCGGATGAGCCCGATGGACGTCTTGATCTCTGCCAGCAGCACCAGGGTGCGGTCCAGCGTGGTCCCTCCATCCCTGGACACCGGCCTGTATCCCAACTGGCCGTACGTGCCCGAAGCCTCGCCCGCCCTGAGGTCGAGTCCAGACCCCGACGCCCGCAGAGCCGCGGCTGAGGCCTCGCCTTCGAGCCGGGAAGCATCGAGCCTTCCCCGCGTCAGCCTCGCCCTCGACAGCGAGAGCTTGCGGACCCAGAACGCGACGTCCCTCTCGATCGACTCACCGTCCCCGCCCAGCGCGTCGAGCAGGTCGGCGGCGGCCGACGCCGAGGCCAGCGCGACCCCTCCGGGCACCACCGCGCCGAAGCCGAAAGCGTTGCCACACGCTTCCTCGAACGCCGTGCGAATCCGGCGTATGTAGCGCCTGGGCCTCCCGTAGACCAGGTCGTCCTCGAGGGCCCGGGCGACGTCGGAGACGACCTCGAGGTGCGAAGCGATGCGCGCCCACTCTGACAGGGCGACGCGCATGGCGTCGTGCTCGGCCGCGACCTCCATCCCCAACGCGTCCTCCACGGCGATGCTGAGCGCCCAGGCAAGATGTACTGAGGAGCGCGCGCACAGGTGCGAGGCGAAGGCCGCCCCGTCCGCCGGACTCGCGCCCTCGAAGCCCACAGCATAGCTGAACCGCTCGACGACCGACGTGAGCCGCGCCGCGGTGATCGCCGCGCCCTCGACTTCGCACTCCAGCAGCAGCGGCTGGCGCGTGGATGCCCGCAGCGGGCCCAGCGGAAGCTTGCCCTTCACCGTCGCCTCCTTCCCCTGCCGCCTGACACTGCGAACCAGCTTAGCAACACAGGCCACGACATCGAGTGCTCGCCCTGCGCCCCGCCGAGGAACGGCGCTCGCCTGACCGCGCCTCCCGCCGACGGGTGCCTCGCCCGGCTGATGAAGTAGGCCGCCGCCGCGATGCCCGCCACGGCAAGCAGAGCCGCCGCCACTACGGCTCCCCACGCGTCATAGGAAGCCATCGCCCCCGTGACCGCGGCGCCGGCGCCTTTGAAGGCCACGGCGGGCCCGGTGAAGCCAGGAGCGAACAGCGACCTGGAGGCCGACTGGAGGAAGTTCCTGACCAGAAGCCCGGGGAACGCACCCAACATCAGGGACACCACGCATATGCCGACGGGGGTAAGTCCCTCCAGGAGGGCCGGCCTGCGCGCCCCGCCCTGCGGTGCCTGCGCCGCGTAGCTGCCGGCAAGCAACCGCCCCGACGCGACAAGCGCGACCGCTATCGCGGCCAGACATGCCGCCGCCGCCAGGATGTAGAACCTCTGGGTGCCCGACTTGTCGATGCCGGCAAGCGCCGTGAACGCCTTGCCTATAAAACCGTCAAAGGGCGGCGCGCCCGCCAGGGCGAGCCCGGCGGTGAGAGCCACCGCGAAGGCCGCGGGGGCGAGCCTCACCGGCAGGCGCTGCTGGCCCAGCACGCCAGTCCCGCGCAGGTCACCCGCGGTGCCGGTCGCCATCATGAAAGCAGTCAGCGCGAGCGGTGCGGTCAGCGCGATGAACAGCCCCGCCTCCAGGCCGGGGCGCGAGAACAGCGCCAGCGCCAGCAGCAGGAAACCTGACTGCATGCAGTAGAAATCCGAGGCGCACGCCGCGGCCGACGAGCTCCTCAGCGCCAGGACCGGCCCCAGCACCACCGAGAAGAGCGCGAAGATGGCAAGGCCCAGGCCCCAGTCCGACGCCACCAGGCGCCCCAGCAGGGTCATGGCGATGACGAGCCTGAAGCCGGCGAGCAGGAAGTTCACCGAGCCCAGGAAGAACGAGCTCCAGGAAGGGTCGGTCCTCGCCGTGAGATCACGTATCCACGCCTGCAGTGGGAAGACCCCCAGCCTGATCAATGCGCTCGCCAGGAACAGCGCCACCACGATGACGGTCTGCGTCTCGTTGCCCAGCGCCGGTGGCTTGATGAGGATGGAGCTCTCCTTCAGCCAGGTCGCGCAGAGTATCGCGCCGGCCACCAGCAGCAGGTCCGAGACCAGCCAGGGCGTGAAAGCGCGCAACCGGCCGCGGAGCCCCGCCCCTCCGTGCGCCAGCAGCCCCAGGAGCGCGACCACGGTCACCCCCAGCCAGAGCAGGACGAAAGGCAGCAGCGTGGTGACGACCACCGCCAGCGCGCCCAGGCCGCAGGCGGCCGGAATCGCGGCAAGCAGCAGCCCCGGTCGTTCGACGCGGGACGACCGGAAGCCCGCGTAGAGCATCGCGGCCACCGTCAGAAGGTTCAGGACCAGGAACACCGGATAGCTGAAGGCCGAGAGCTTTATCGATCCCCAGCCGGCCCTCGCGGGGTGCTGGAGGTACCCGCTCAGCAAGGCGAGGTTGAACCCGGCCGCGAGCATCGCGTATACGGCCGAGATGACCTTGCGCGAGCGGGCCGCGCCTCCCAGCACCGCGACGGCCAGCGAGCCCGCGAACGGCAGTATCACCACTATGGCTATCAGCGTCGAGACCTCAGCGCGCGACATCGGAGATCCTCTCGCATATCGTCTTGATGGAGACCGGGCAGCCACCGACCTCGCCGTCCTGCTCCAGACCGGGAGGCATCGCCGACGCGGCCCTGACCGACTCCAGCAGCGGGCCGCGCCCCAGCGCGCAATCTCCCACGAGTATCAACTTCCTGCCCGCCGGCGCCTGCTCGATGACCTCCAGCGCCGCCCCGGCGAGGCCCGGGCTCCACAGCCCGGTCACCACCAGCAGCCCGGCGTGCCTGGGAGAGTCGCACTCGAACACCGGCGGCCTTCCCTCGAACCGGTCGCGCAGGACCACATCGACGAGGTCGCCACAGCCGCCGCAGCACCCCAGCCGCAGGTGGAACACCCCCACGCGCCTCGAAGGCAGCCATGAGCGCGTCATCCCGACACCCCGATCCAGGTGAGGACCAGCCCCAACAGGGCGATCAGCCCCATCGCTCCCACGCCCCACCTGACAACGGTCCTCGAGCCGGACCTGGCGGACAGCAGGTCGAGGAGCAGCAGCAGGATGAGGATGCCCAGCACCTTGAGCGCCCAGAAGACCACCTGGTACCAGCTGGCGGCGGGCCCGGCGAAGAAAAGCGTGACGATGACCAGCGGCAGAACGAATAGCGCGGCCGCCTCGGCTCCCGCGAACATCGCCAGCGGGGGCCCGGAGACGTCATCTAGGATCCCACCGGGCGAGCCGGGCGCGCGGCCTCTGCCGAACGGTCGCAACCGGGCAAGAGCCACCGCGGCGCAGAGCGCTGCTATGAGCGTCAGGGCGCCGCCCGCCTGCGCGGTCGCGCCGCCGCTGGAAGAAGCCAGCAGCACGCCGTTGGCCGCCTGCCACTTGATCAGGCCGGAGACCGACACCTCGCCCGACCTGAGGGCTACGGCTGCCAGGACCAGCGCGAACGGGACCGCCCACGCCAGCAGCGATGCCGCCTCGGCCCACGCCTGCTGCATCACCAGTGGGTTGGGCGAGAGCAGAGCGGTGAAAAGGTCTGCGCCGCCGGCGACGAGCAGCAGCGCGAAAACCAGCACCAGGTCACCGGGAAAGAAGCCGAAGATGATGCAGGAGACCCAGGCCAGCGCCACCGCCTTCAGCGGCGGAGCAAGCCAGACGACCGCGTTGAGCGCGCCGCCGGTCGATATCGCCTCCTGGTCCAGAGCCGCCAACAGGAATGCCGCGGGAGCGGAGGCGCCTCGCCTCTCCCCGCCAGCCAGCGCCGATGCCATGCCCGCCGAGACGGTCCTGGCGAGCATGCCCGCGAGCAGGATGAAGAGAATTCCGGGGAACAGGACCAGGTAAGCAATCTTGCCGACGAACGCCATACCGCCTCCAGAAAAAAGGTTGCCCTCAAGGGACTTTCAGGGTCCGTTCCGGACGAGCCGACCCGTTTTCCATCAAACCTCTTGAGGGCTAGTTGAATCTATAAAATCCGGAAGCCTGCGTCAAG
>Ga0209747_1001203_pt1 | contig 13878 bp, 5 predicted proteins | sample BarGraNGADG00311_FD_184498 | JGI IMG/M metagenome (GOLD analysis project Ga0209747, IMG submission 184498) | Arctic peat soil microbial communities from Barrow, Alaska - Barrow Graham LP Ref core NGADG0011-311 (SPAdes) (version 2) | ecosystem: Environmental > Terrestrial > Soil > Wetlands > Peat ... | reverse complement strand
GTCCGTGTTCCAGAGCACCGTCGTGTAGCCGTTGTCGGCGAGCACCTGGCTGATCCGCGCGTCGACCTCTCCGTAAGGAGTCCGGCAGTAGGCCGCGATCTTGCGCCCCGCGATCTTCTCGACCGCAACCTCGGTCCCCTTCAGCTGGGCGGTGATCTGCGCGTTCGACAGCCTCGAGAACATGGGGTGGTCGTAAGAGTGGTTCGCGACCTCGAACCCGCGCTCGTAGAGCAGCTTTAGAAGGTCAGGGTTCTTGTAGCACCACGCCCCGCAGACGAAGAAGGTCGCGGGCGCCCTCAGCTTTGTGAGCTCATCGATCAGGGCTCGCGCCCCGCGCTTCTCGCTGACCTCGCTGGTATCGAACGTGAGCGCGACCTTCCTGCTGTCCCTGTTGCCCCTGAACACAACGCGCGCCGTTCCCGGTCCCGCCGGCGCGGGCGCGGCGGGCAGGTAGACCGCCTTGCCTTCGGGGGTGAAAGCGATCCTCCCGGGCGGCTCGCTGTAGGCCTGCAGCAGGCCGGCGCCCCGCATCGCGTCCCTGACGGTGCCGCCAGATACCGCCGGGTAGACCGGCGGGACCATGTATCCGAGCCCGCGCACAGCAGGCTTCCCGGAGGGGACGGTCATCTCGCGCGCGCTCACCTGGTAGTGCGGCGGGGCGGGGCGCACCACGCGCGGCGGGAGCCCCTGCGCAATATACAGCGCCGCGAGCCCCAGCGCGAAGATGGTAAGGACGCCCGCGGCGCAACGACGCGAGCTCCCACCTGTGAGGCGGGCCTGGTCGATGGCGGGAGCCTTGGGGTGATTTCTCATGTGAACCGCCGGCGCTAGAAGCCGGTGTAGCCTTCCGCGAAGTACCAGTTCTGCGACGGCGCGACCGCCCCGACCGAGTCGTGGCCGCCGGTCCAGTTGCAGTACCCGTTGTTGTAGTTGAAGTACATCGCCCGCTCGGCGATCACCGGCACGCCGTTCGTGGACCGGACGACGGTCGCTACCTCAGTGTTGGACAGCCCCGGGACCTCGTCCACGTGTATCGTGTATCGCGAGTGCGCCTTGACCGTGTACGTCTTCTCCACCGCGCCGGCTCCCCCGGGCCGGTCGTAGGTGACGGTGATGTTCGAAGCGCTGTTCCCGGGGTTGGCCACCAGCACGTATTCGTCGAACGCGCCGCCGGTGTAGCCCTCGGACAGGTACCACGTGTCTGACGGCATCGTCACGCCGGCAGTGTCGCTCCCGCCCGTGATGCCCGTGCCGTTGAAGTTGAAGTACATCGCCCGCTCGGCGATGAAGCCCGTGCCTTCCGCGGACGACAGAGTCGTCGAGAAGCCCGAGTTCTCGAGCCCCGGAACGGTGTTGGCATGCACTGTGTAGCGCGCCTGGGCCGGCACTAAGTACGTCTTCTTGACGACGGCCCCGCTCTCTTTGAGGTAGGACGCCTGGATCGACAGGGGCTCGGATGTCGGGTTCTGGAGCAGGACGTAGGTGTCGAAGCCCGGGCCGGTGTAACCCTCCGCCAGGTACCACGTGTTGGACGGCGCGCCCACCCCGATCGCGGTGTGGCCGCCATTGCGCCCGTAGTAGTCGAAGTACATGGAGCGCTCGGCGATTATCCCCTCGCCCGCGGTGCATTCGACCACGGTCGAGACATCGCTGCCCGCGAGCCCCGGCACGTCGTTGACCCGCAGCGTCGTCCTGGAGTGCGCCGGCACCTGCTGGGTCCTGACAACGGGGTCGCCTCCCCCGGGCTTCATGAACGTGTACTTGATGTCAGCCGGTGCTGCCGAAGGGTTCTGCACCAGCACGTAAGTCTCGAAGGTCCCGCCGGTGTAACCCTCGGCGAGGTACCACTTCTTCCGCGGAGCCGGCACTCCGATCGTCGCGGAGCCTCCGTCGTAGTGGTTCATGTAGTTGAAGTACATCGCGCGCTCGCATATCACCGGCCGGTCGGAGGTCACCCGGGCGCTCGTCTCCTGGAACTGCATGTAGTCGTTGACCCTCAGCGTGAACCGGGCGTTCGGCGCGACCTGCTCGGCGTGCTCGCTCGTCGAACCGTCAGGCCTCATGAACGTGAAGGTCACGGTGGCGATGTCCGGGTTGGGGTTGTGCACGAGCAGGTACTCGTCAAAGTTTGAGTGGACGATGTCGAACTTGGTGTTTGAAAAACCGAGCAACCCCTGTATCACGCTGCCGGGCACGCGCTTGATGGCGCTCGAGCCCACCAGCCTGGCCGTCCTAACCCGCCCGCCCGGGGTGCGGTCGGCGAGGTCCATGACATAGAGCGCGCCGATGGCTGTGTCGCTCCTCGAGTTGAGCCTCGCCTCCAGCTCGGATTTCGTGAACCTCGCCTTCCATGCGAACCGCGGCGACTTCCAGCAGAAGTCATCGGGCTTGCCGCGAAGGTAAGGTATCGGCGAGCCGCCCCAGACGTCCTCGTTGTTCTCAGTGTGACCACCGCACGAGCCGCAGTACGCGGCGGTGATAGGCGATCCGTTGTAGGTCATGATCTCGCCCGCCGTGGAATCGACCGCGGCGTTGTTGTTCGGGTAGGCGGCCACGTTCTTGTTCTCGTCGAAGGCCTGGCAGCACTCCCCGCTCGAGCACACGTCGAAGCCCTGGGAGGCGTGCTTGCCGCGGAGCCTGCAGGACAGCAGGTATGTGCGCGCCGCGACGTAGAGGCATTTGAGCTCCTCCATCGGCGAGTCATTCGGCTCCTCCTGGAGGTGGAACAGGTAGTCGCGCATGCTCAGCGTCCGCACCTGCCCGTCGCGCCCTTTGACGGTGACCGGCATGTTGTCGTCGACCTTCGAGATCGCGATGCCCGTGTAGTAGTAGTTCAGGATCTGGCGGTAGCCCTGGCCGGCCTCCGAGCGGTAGTGCACACCGTCCATGCACATGCCGACGCCGTGCGCGCGCCCATAGCCCAGGAAATCATAGACAGGGTCGCCCGCTCCGGCCGCCGGCGGTCCCGCAAGAGCGAAGGCGCCGAGTGACAGCACCAGTGCCGCCACGAGCAACAGCGCACAGATGGATCTTCTACCGGTTCTTCGGGCTGAAATCATGCTACCTCGCGTTAGTTTTGTTAATTATAGTTCAATTTTGTTAATTATCTACGCACCACTGGGGCCATGCCCCACTGGTGCATTTTCTACATTCCGGTGTAGCCCTCGGCGAAGTACCAGCGCGGTGAAGGCGCTGAGACCCCGTGCTCGCACGAGCCGCCCGACCGGCCGTCGTACTTGAAGTACATCGAGCGCTCCACGACCACGGGCAGGGTGCTCGAGACCGAAGCCGAGACCTCCGAGTTCTCGAGCCCTTTCACTTTGTTCTCCATGATCGTGAAGCGCGACTCGGGCGCGACGCGGTACACCTTGTCCACGAAGCCGCCTCCGTTCTTGGCGAAACGCACGCTCACGTTCACCGCCTGGCGGTTGGGGTTCGAGATCAGGACGTAGGTGTCGAAGCTGCCGCCCGTGTAGCCTTCCGCGAGGAACCAGCGGTCTGACAGGGCGGGCGAGCCGAACGCCGCGTGCCCCCCGGTGATGCCGTTGTAGTTGAAGTACATGGCCCTCTCGGCCGCTATCTGGACGTCCGCGCGGACCCTCGTAGAGAACGACTTGTTCTCCCAGCCCTTGATGTTGTCGATCTGGACCGTCTTGCGCGAGCGGGCCGGGACTTCCACGTAGACGTCGTTGCGCAGCCCGTCGTCCGACTGCAGCGTCAAGGTCGCGCGCGCAGTGGTCGCGCCCGGGTTGGCCAGCAGGATGAAGGTGTCGAAGCCGCCTCCGGTGTACCCCTCGGCGAAGAACCACTCAGGGGACAGGGCTGTGACCCCGCCCGAGTTCGAGCCTTCTTTTATGCCGTGGTAGTCGAAGTACATCGAGCGCTCGACGACGACGGGCTTTGTCGATGTGACCTGGGTTGAGAACTCCGCGGTCTCCATGCCCGGGATGGAGTCAACCGGGACAGTGTACCTGGAAGCCGGCGCGACGGCGAAATTAAGCTCCTGAGTCTTGCCCCCGTCCTTGAGGAAAGTCATCTTCACCTGGGCGGTCTCGCTGCCAGGGTTCTGCACGAGCACGTATGTGTCGAAACCGTACGCGGTGCAGCCTTCGGCCAGGAACCAGGAGTTCGACGTCGACGCGGCCCCTGTGCTGCAGTGCCCGCCGGGATAGGTGTTCTTGTACCGGAAGTACATCGAGCGCTCGGCGACCACCTGACCTTCGAGCGTCTCGACCAGTGTCGAGGCCTCCTCGTTGAGCAGCGTGTCGTTCATCTTGACGGTCTTGCGGCTGTGCGCGTCGAGCGCAACCTCGAGAGGGATGCGACGGCTGTCGCGCAGCATGTAGGTGATGCGAGCCCGCGCCGGCGTGTCGCCCGGGTTCGCGAGCAGGATGTACGTGTCGAAGGTCTCGGGCGCTCCCTCGGCTATGACCCTTTTCCCGCAGGCGAAGTGGTCCGCGTAATAGCCGGACAGGCTGTCGACGCTCACGCCGGCGTTGCTGCCGGTAGAGTGGATGAACAGGCCTTCGCCGACGTACATCCCGGCGTGCCCGACGTAGTCGGACTTGCCCGGGTCCTTGAGGAAGAAGATCGGGTCCCCGGGAAGCAGCTCTTCGCGGGAGAGGGACCGGTAGCGCGGGTCTTTCGCCTGGTCGTCGGCCACCCTGTTCATCGGCAGGCCGACAATGGTCTCGAGCACGTAGTAGGTCAGGCCCGAGCAGTCGTAGCCGCCTTCGGCGTCAGACTCCCCGCCCCAGACGTACGGGTAACCTATCTTCGAGAACGCGGCGTCGAGCGCCTGCTTGCGGTGCGGCGTGACCGGGGGCCGCTGGCACTTGAGCCTGTCGAAAGTCGACTTCACGTAATCGACGCGCCAGCCGTCCACGTCGTCCGCGTGCTGCATGCTGTACGCCATCTCGCCTCGGGGGTAAGGCCTGGTGGGCCAGGTCTGCGTGTTCGAGTAAACGAGGTGCAGGTCGTGCGCGACTATGGACGCCCCCAGGTACGCGGGCCCGTCGGGCCAGAAGCCGCGCGCGGCGTCGACCTGGGCGGAGAGCCCCAGCCCCTGGTCGAGCCCGGCGAGCGCGGCCGCGGTCGTCTGCGCGTCGTACGGCCTGAACGTGCCGTCGGGGTAGGGCGTGATGTAGCCGTACCTCACGGCGATGCTCGCGTACCGGAAGTTTGGGTCGGCGGCCGGGATGTCTTTGAACACCATAGCTGTGTCGGCCTGCTCGTCAGCGTTCTTGAAGAGCTTGACCATCGCGCACGCGTACTCGAGCCTGCCGATGGGGTCGCCGGCGTGGAAGGCGCCGTCGGCTCCGCCGTTCATGTAGCCCTTGTTGGTCACGTAGTCGATCGCCTGCTGTATCTCCGCGGGCTGGTTGCCTATGTCGGGGTAAGACTTCGCGGCGGCCTGCTGCGCAAACGCGAACGGGAACGCCAGGAGCGCCGCGACAAACACTGCCAAGAGGAGCCTGTGCGCTGGCGTTCTTTTGCGGTGGCGGTTCATGATCATTTGGTGCAGCCCTCCGCGAAGTACCAGGTCAGCGCCGGGGCGGTCACGCCGGTGATGTCGTGCCCGCCGGTCCAGCTTCCGCCGTAGTTGAAGTACATCGGGCGCTCTGCGATGATCTGCTGCCCGTTGGTGCACTCGATCCTCGTCGAGAAGTCGTGGGCCGGATCGTTCCCGGTGCCCAGGACCCCGTGCGGGTTGACTGTGACGCGCGAGCCGGCCGGCACAGACCTCTCCTCGACAGCCGAAGTCCCGTCGCCTTTGAGGTAGGTGAGCTTCACGGCCGCCGGCAGCGACCCGGGATTCTGGATGCAGAAGTAAGGGTCGAACCCGGGCCGGCAGGTGCCCTCGGCGAAATAGTAGCTCGCCGACGGGGACACCAGGCCCATCACGTCGTGCCCGCCCGTCCAGGCCCCGTTGTAGTTGAAGTACATCGGGCGCTCCGCGATGATCTCGAGCCCGTTGGTGCACTCGAGCTTCGTGGAAAAATCGTGCGCCGGATCGTTCCCCGTCCCGAGCTTCTCCCTCGGCAGGATGGTGCTCCGCGCGTGCGCCGGGACGGAGACCTCGTCAACCACGCTCTTGCCATCACCCTTCATGTAGGTGATCTTCACCCGCGCGGCGGCCGAGGTCGGGTTCTGCACGCACAGGTACGGGTCGAACCCGGGTCGGCAGGTCCCCTCGGCAAAATAGTAAGTCGACGACGTCGACGTCGTCCCGAGCACGTCATGGCCTCCGGTCCAGATACCCCTGTAGTTGAAGTACATTGGCCGCTCGGCGATGATACCCTGCCCGTTGGTACTCTCCACCATGGTCGAGAAGTCGTGGGCGGCGTCGTTGTAGGTCCCGAGGGTCTCCACCGGCGAGACCGTGCAGCGCGAGCCGGCGGCGACTGTCACGTTCTCGGTGGCGGTCGTGCCGTCGCCCTTCATGTAAGTGAGCTTCACCTTCGCCGCGACAGTGCCGGGGTTCTGCAGGCAGAAGTACGTGTCGAACCCGGGCCGGCAAGTGCCTTCCGCGAAGTAGTACTTGGTCGCCGGCGCCGCGGCCCCGACGACGTCGTGGCCGCCCGTCCAGGCCCAGTGGTAATCGAAATACATCGCGCGCTCGGCGACGACCGGCACCCCGTTGGTGCTCTTCACCGTCGCGGAGAGCTCGGTGCACGGCTCGTCTTTGTTGACGTCGATCGTGTACCTGGCGCCGGGCGGGACGGTGGCGGTGCGCAGGTCCTTCTTGCCTGTGTCGTCCATGTAGGTCACCTGGACCTGCGCGGCCCTCTCCTCGTCAGGGTTCGCGACAAGAATGTACTCGTTGAACGCGCCGGGACCCGTGAGGTAGTCGTTGATGCCTGTTGCCACGCCCTCCGCGATCTTCTGCCTGAAGTTCGGGTCCTGGAGGAGCCTGGCGTCGCTCGGGTTCGTGAGGAACGCGCCCTCGATGAGCGCTGAGGTCATGTTCGTGTGCTTGAGAACGTAGAAGCCTGCTTCCTTGACCCCCCGGTCATCGAGCTTGATCCGCTTCACGACCTCCTTGTGGATGCAGGTGGCGAGGCGCCGCCCGTCCTGCGAGTCGTAATAGCAGTAAGTCTCGGTGCCCTCGGACGTCGTGGTGTATGCGTTGTTGTGGATGGCGACGAAGATGTCCGCGTGCGCGTTGTTGGCAATGTCGCAGCGCTGCTGCAGCGACAGCGTCTGGTCGCCGGTGCGGGTCATCACGACCCTGAAACCCATGGCCTCGATGAGCGGCTTCGCGCGCAAGGCGATGTCCAGGTTCACGATCTTCTCCTGGACTCCGTTGTAGTTTGCGCCCGTGTCATCGCCGCCGTGGCCGGGGTCGAGGCAGACGAGCGCAAGCCCGCGTCCCGGCTGTGGGGCCGGGGCCGCCAGGACGGCCGGGCATGCGACAGCCACGATCAAGGCTGCCAGCGCGGCGATTCTTATTGCTCTCATCCCCATTCGACTCCTATGTCCTCCCAAACAAAAAACCAGGAACGACCGGAGTTAGACTCCGGCTCCCTGGCAAAAGGGCAGTATTCGGTTCGGCTACGGATTATAACACAATTGTACTTCTCTAATCGGCCCGAAGTGACCTTGCCTTGAAGGCCTAGTAGCCGCGGATGCCGATGGAGTCGGTGCCGCCGCTGCGGTTGTTGAAGTACATGGCCCGCTCGACGATGATCGGCCCGTCGGCTGTCACCCGCGTGCTTGCCTCGACCTTGCCCACCACGTCTCCCATCGAGACCGTGAACCGGCTCCGCGGCGCGACGTCGTATTGCTTTGTCACGTTGGTGCCGTTCGATTCCATGAACACCACGGTGACCTTCCGCGCCCCGTCGCCAGGGTTCTGGATCAAGATCCAGGTCTCGAAGCCCTGGTCGGTGTAACCCTCTGGCAAGAACCACGTGCTGTCAGGGGTCGGGGTCCCTATGCTGTCGTGCCCGTCGCTGCGGTTGTTCCAGTACATTGCTCTCTCGACCAGCACCGGGCTCTCGGAGCGCACCTTGACGGAGACCTCGCTCGCCGGCAGGTAGTTGTCCACCAGTATCGTGAACCTGCTCTTGGGCGGAAGCAGCCACTGCTTGATCGCGTTGCTCCCGTTGCGCTCCATGAACGTCACTGTGACGTTGTTGCTGGTGCTCTGCGGGTTCTGGATGAGCACCCAGTCCTCGAAGCCCTGGTCGGTGTAGCCCTCGGCGAGGTACCAGGTGTTCGACGGCGAGCACGCCCCGATCGAGCACGTGCCCGCGGTCATGTTGTTGAGATACTGCGCCCGCTCGACGACCACCGGCGCGGAGCTGTCTATCTGTGTCGAGACCGACTGCGCGGGGATGATGTCGTCGACGTGGATGGTGAACCTCGAGTGAGGCCCGACCGAGTATTGCTTCGTCACGTTGCCCGCGCCAGGAGTCATGAAAGTCGCTGTGATGGCGGCCCCGGAGTCGCCGGGGTTCTGGATGAGGACGTACTCGTCGAAGCTGTCCGCGGTGTAGCCTTCTGCGAGGTACCAGGTCCTCGAGGGCTGCGAGACCCCGATCGAGTCGTGCCCGGCCTTCCTGCCGCTGAAGTACATGGCCCTCTCGACCCCGATGGGGACGTCCGCGCTCACGAACGTGCTGACCTCGGCGTCGGGGAGGAGCGCGTCGACACCGATCGTGAACCTGCTGTTGGCCGCGACCGAGTAGGAGTGGTCCTCGGTCCTGCCCCCCGGCATCATGAACCGAACGGTGACGTTGGCCGCGCGCGCGTTCGGGTTCTGGATGAGGACGTACTCCTCGAAGTCGCCGCCGGTCGCGTTGCGCCCGGTGAAGCCCTCGGCGAGATACCAGGTCCTGGACAGGTCCGGTATGGAGTTGTTGACGAGGACGGGAGTCGAGGCCGGCCGCACCTCGTAGGCGCCGCTGTTTGACTTCGCGTCGACCTTCGCTGTGTAGGTCCCGTCAGCCACCGCCGCGCCGCCGTCGGCCTTGCCGTCCCATGTAAAGCTGTGTGTTCCCGTCGTGAGGTTCGCGTCGGGGTAGGTCTTCACGAGCTGCGAGCCGCTCCAGATGGACAGCGTGACCCGGCTGCCGACGGGCAGGTTGTACGAGATCGTCGCCGTGTCGTTGACCCCGTCAGCGTTCGGGCTTATCGCGTGCGCCCCCGCGGACATCCCCGATATGTCCAGCATCCCGCGGGCGGCGACAGTCGCCGGTAGCAGCGACCGGTTCGTAATGGCCGGCGCGCCGGGGCCGCTGAAATACATCGTGGGCACGCGCGCCGCCGGGTCGGCGTTCGCCCAGTCCGCCTTCGCGAAGACGGGGACCCGCAGTGGATAAGTCGTTTGCTGGTAGAAGAGCGAGCTCGTGGTGCTGTCCAGCGTCAGGCCCGCGGCCGCGTCGATGAGGCCGAGCGCGACGGCTCCGCGCGGGTAGTACCCGAGGCTCTGCTGGTAGCCGCTCGTGCCGCCAGTGCTTCCCGCACCCGCGGAGTTGCCCAGCGGCCTCTGCCCGGCGCCGGCACCGACGGGCGCCTCCCAGGGCACAGCCGCCGCCGAGGGGCCGCCCGCCCCTTTGCCGCCGGGGTAGACCAGCACGTCGTAGTACGTGCCGTTCATGTTCTGAGAGAAATACTTCTCGAGGCTCCAGTACCTGGTCGAAAGGGCGAGCGGGTTGCTTCCGTGCAGCCTGACCCCGAGCTGAGCCGCGATCTGGTCGCGCCATACGTTCTGGGAGACCCACTCGTTGTAGGTGTCGTAGGTCGAGTGGGTGCACCCGTAGGTCTTGAGCGTCCTCTCGGTAGAGTTGATCAGGTCGGTCTGCATCTTTTTGGTGTTGGCGCTCGTGAGCCCGACCGAGCGGGTCGCGCCCAGCAGGTACAAGAGGCCGTTCTCGCCGTGCATGCTGTAGGCGTCCTGGTCGACGGCGGCCATGTCCTGGTCGCTGCACACCGCGAAGTGGTCGGTCAGCCACATGTCGTACTCGAGAGTCTGGTTGATCAGCTCGACCTGGCCACGGCACTTCGCCGCAGTCGCGGGGTCCGAGACGATTGCCGCCATCTCCCGCGCGGCCTGGTAAGCGCTCATGCACTTGGTCCCCAGGTACAGCTGGTCCTTCGCGCGCTGGATGGCGAGCGAGCTCTGGTCGAACGTGTTCTGCGTGTACAGGTCAGGCAGCCCGTTGTTGTTCTCGTCGCATCTGACCATGAAGTCGACTAGCTTCCTGACCGTCGGGAACTGTTGCTGCATGAAGGCCGTGTCGCCTGTCGTCTTCCAGTACTTGTAGAGCATCAACACGAAATCGGCGTTCTCCTCCACCGCCATGTTGGAGGTGTAGGCCTGCCCGGTCGCCTGGTCGCCGATGCCCATGTCGTGCGACAGGAAAGTGCCCTGCGCACAGGAGTTGGGGTAGAGGACCCATTCGCTCATCACCTGCTTCAGCAGATCAGGCCAGAAGTAATAGTAGAACCAGGCCTGGTTGTACTCGACGTCCAGCGTGCCGTGAAACCTGCACGAGGATCCTTCCCAGACGCTGAACCAGTCGCGCCCGTTGTCGGAGTGCGCCCACCAGGTGTTCGACAGGAAGCTCTGGAAGCCCGAGACCATCAGGTTCTTCACCGAGTCCCTGTAAGAAGCGTCCAGCGCCAGGTACTGGTCCGAGGCGAGGGTCGAGTCGAAAAAGTCTTCTTTGGATTCGATCGCGTCGCCCGCCAGGCGGTCGTTAACGGCGTAGTCGACGACGTCGCGGACGCTCGCGAACTGGGTGCGGTACCTGAACCTGAAAGTGGAGTCCTGGTACCCGCTGTTGGAGACGGTGAGCATCCTGTCGGCGATGTAGCCGCCCAGAACGAAGTGCTTGATCGCCTGCGCGCCGGCGCCAAGGTCGGCGATCGACCACATGGCTCCCGTGTAGCCGCGCGGGTAGAAGCTATACGTCGGGTTCTTGTAGTCGCTGTAGGTCTTCGGGTAGCCGGGCGGTGAGTAGAATGTCCAGAGCCTGTCGCTCGTGAAATCGGCGAAGTCGCTCTCGGCGGCGCCCTTGAACTGCAGGCCGCCGGACTCCCCCGCCGGGACGGCGAGCGATTCGGTGGCATGCCTGGCGCTGTAGAGGTTGATCGACTCGTCGAAGTAGTTGTAGTTGGTCGAGCTCTCCAGGCCCGTCTGAGTACCCGTCGAGACCGGCGCAACGGCGCTCGTCGCGAAGTCGGTCTTGTGCGGCATCGAGACCATGAAGGACGGCGATGCCGGAGCACGGCCCCGGTTGGTCACGGTGACGTCCATGTAGATGAAGGGCGCGCCGCTCAGCTTGTCCTGGCCGGGGTAGAAAGGCGCCCTGAACTTGACCGTGACGTCGAACGGAACGGCCCCCGACGAGCAGGTGAAGGTCTGTGACGTCATCGTCTGCGACTGCCCGACGTTCTCCCAGACCGGGTACCTGTCAGTGAACGGCAGGGCGCGGATGTTCGTGCCGTCGTTGAGGGCGAGGACCAGGTCGCTCACGTCCCCGGTGCCGTCACCGAGAGTCGTGAACCTGGCCGCGAGCCTCTGGGGCAGCAGGTCCAGGCTGGCCCGGGCTCCCAGGCGGCCCAGGATGGCCTCGAAGACGTCCTGGTTGGCCGATGCCGCCAGGCGCACCGGCGGCGTCATGTTGAGCCGGCTCGCGTAAGCGTTGACCTCGACCGCGCTCGTTGCCCCCTGGTACAGCCGGATGGTGGAGATCGTCGCGTAGGCCCTGCAGCCGGCCTCGTTCGAGCGCATGCAGACTTTGAGCACGCCGGCCGTGTCCGTCGTCCCGAGGTAGGTCCGCTGCACGGCTTTGTTCTTCCCCGCCAGGGCATACAGGTCCATCCTGTAGAGGACCATTGAGCCCTGGACGTACACGTTGAAGAGGCGCGCGCCGGCAGAAGTGTAATCGTGTTCCACGAAAGAGAGTTCCACTGAGTATGTCGACACCGGCGTGAGGTTGCCTATCGCGTAGGTGAAGTACCTTCCCTGGCGCTCGCGCTGGAACTTGTACTCCTGCCTGGTGACGGTGTCCGTGCCCGCGATCCGCGTGGTGTTGAACATGGATGGGAAAGTCACGTCCGAGCTGCCGTTCTGCTGCAGCTCCACGATGGGCTGGCCGCTGCCCGCGGCGGACGCCGCCTGCGCGGTCGCGATCGTCAGACCGATGACGGCAAGCACCGCCAGGGCGCCGAGTAGAGCCGCTTTCATCCACTTTGATTCCATAACATGAAACACCATAGACTATATGACGCTCGAAGCCAACCAGAGGTGCCACCCGGGCCGGAGCCGGCTTGCCTTTGTGTTATCATCCGAGCATCCACCGGCGAAAGGCTTGCAATGAACATTCTGTTCGTCGTCAAAGAGTTCCCGCACAGCCAGGTGATCGGCGGGCCGATCATCATCTACAACCGCATCAAGTACCTGTCGCAGGACCACACCGTGTCCTGTATCGCGTTCGCTCCTCACCCCACGACGCCCGAGCAGATCGAGTCTCTCGGCAGGTATTGCCACGAGCTGCGGCTCGTGCCGAGCCCGGCGGACAGGGGCGTCCTGCGGCGCGCGAGGGACTTCTTCTCAGGCCCCGTGCCCCCCTATTTCATGTACAACTACTCCGAGCGCATGTACGCGGAGCTGGGCGAGATGGCCCGCGCCTTCGACTACGACGTCGCGATCTCCGAGTACTCGATGGTCGCGCAGTACCTTTACAGGAACCACGACCTCGACGGCATGAAGCGGGTGATGTCCGTGCACGAGTGCTACTACCTCGCTCGCAAGAAGGTCCTCGAATTCCAGGGCTGTAACCGGGAGGGCGCTCGAGCACTGCTCCAGATGAAGGGCCTCAAAGATTTCGAGTTCGACATGTACGCCGACGCGGACAAAGTGCTGACCCTGACCCCCGAGGGAAAAGACGAGCTGCTTGCGATCAGGCCGGTCCTGGACATCGCGGTCGTCCCGCACGGGGTGGACGTCGAGGGGTTCGCGCCGTCCGGGGACGCCGCCGACCACCCGCCGACCGTCATGTTCCTCGGCAACTTCCCGCACGACCCGAACAGGGACGCGGCGGTCTTCTTCATTGAAGAAGCATGGCCCCTGGTGAAAAAGCAGGTCCCCGGGGCGCGCTTCCTGGTCGTCGGCCGGGGGCCTACTCCGGACATGCTCGAGCTCGCCCGGCGCGACCCGTCCATCGAGATAACCGGGGAAGTCCCGGACGTGAAGCCCTACTTCCGGCAGGCGGACGTGTTCGTCTGCCCGGTGAGGATGGGCGGAGGCTTCAGGGGCAAGGTGCTGGAGGCGATGGCCTGCGGCGTCCCGGTCGTCTCGACGAGCCTCGGCGCTGAGGGCCTGCCGGCCGCGGACGGCGAGAACATCCTGATCGCCGAGACGCCGGCCGAGATCGCGGCTTCGACGGTCAAGCTTCTCGAGGACTCTTCTCTGCACGAGAGGATTGCCGGGAATGCGAGGGACCTCATGGTCGAGAATTTCTCGTGGCAGAAGGGCGTTCAGATCCTGGAGCAGGTGCTGGATGACGTGGTCGGCGTGAGCGCTAGGGCGTCCTCACCGGGTTGAGGAACATTGCGATGCAGAGGATGGCCTTGCCATCACCCTTCTTCGAGTGGTAGGCCACCAGGTCCGACGGCAGCAGGTAACAATCCGCTGTGTCTCCCTTGAGCACAGGCGCGGTCCCCTTGTAGAGAGCCAGCAACTCGAGGTTCGCCGGGTCCTTGTTCCCCACCGGCTCCAGCTGCAGGTAAGTGGCCGTGCCCCCGCCCGGCACTGTCACGACCTCAAAACCAACGATGGTCGCAGTCACCGCGACTGGCTTGCCCGCATACTGCTGAAAGTCCTTCAGGATCAGCCTGGGGTCGACCCGCGTAGCGACGGCTGCT
>Ga0209747_1001202_pt1 | contig 13878 bp, 11 predicted proteins | sample BarGraNGADG00311_FD_184498 | JGI IMG/M metagenome (GOLD analysis project Ga0209747, IMG submission 184498) | Arctic peat soil microbial communities from Barrow, Alaska - Barrow Graham LP Ref core NGADG0011-311 (SPAdes) (version 2) | ecosystem: Environmental > Terrestrial > Soil > Wetlands > Peat... | reverse complement strand
GACCAGGCCGTACACGTTGTGGACGCCGGCCTCCCAGTGACGTAAAAACTCCGGTATCACCTCCGGCGGGTCCTGGAGGTCGGCGGCCATGAACACGACCGCGTCGGCCGTTGCAAACTCCAACCCCGCGGTGAGGCCGCCGTCCATGCGGAAATTCCTCGAAAGCCGGATGACAGTGAATCGCTCGTCGCGAGCTGCGATTTCTTGAAGGATCTGCCAAGAGTTATCGGTTGAGCCGTTCTCAACAATGATCGCGCGCCAGTCGTATGCCCCCTCCGCATCAAATACCAGAGCAAGGCGACGCGCGAGCTCGTGTAGGCACTCCTGCTCGTTGTAGGCGGGAATGACAACGTCTACCGATTGCCGCGACCGGCCATCGGAAGACCCCGAGTGCATCTCGGTGGTACCTGTCACGGCTCTGGGGTTGCGTAGAGGATCGTTTCGAAGCACCTCTCAGCGTGGCGATGCACGCCAAGACGGTATCCGAGGTCGAGCGACTCAAGTCGGCTATCCGCTGAGCGCAAGTCAAGCTTCATGATCTGAGGGAACGTATCTTCAGTTGACGAATCAGGTCGCGTAGTGTCCGGCTTTCGCTGTAGGGCCCGGAGATGTGATCCGCCATAAGGGGTTGATCCGCGGCAATCGCTTTCACCAAGCGCTCGCCGTTCTTGACATCGCGGCACGAAACCTGGCCCTTCTGGAGCGGGATCGCAAGGTTGTCAGGCAAGTCGCGCTTTCGCTTCTCTCTCGTTCGCAAAGGACTCAGGACTCCGGCAGTTTAGTCAATGTCCTGCTCGAGTCGTCTCGCTTAGTCGGCCGGATCACTCGGACGTTTGATTACGATACTCGCAGTTGCCTCAGGGCGACGTTAGCCCTGATTACTCGCCAACGACATTCGGCCGGAGTGTCTGAACAGTGGACAAAAGTGAGACCCTGCGCCAGCGGATCGCCGACCTCGTCACCGAGTACCACACCGAGGCGTTCGCCACCAGTACATTCGTGCCGGGCGAGAGCCCGATCCCGGTGTCCGGGAAGGTATTCGACGATCGCGAGCTGCGTCTACTGGTCGACGCCTCGCTCGACTTCTGGCTCACAGCCGGGCGCTACGCGAACGAATTCGAGCGAAGCTTCGCCAAGCTGCTCGGAGTTCGTCACGCCATGCTCTGCAACAGCGGCTCGTCGGCCAATCTACTGGCAGTCAGCGCCCTAACCAGCGAACGGCTCGGGAAGAAACGGCTAAAACCCGGCGACGAGGTCATCACAGTCACGACCGGGTTCCCCACCACGGTAAATGCGATCGTGCAGAACCAGCTCGTTCCGGTGTTCCTCGATGTGGAGCTGGGCACCTACGACGTCAAGCTCGACCATCTCGCCGACGCGGTCGGACCACGCACTAAGGCCGTGTTCATGGCCCACACGCTGGGTAACCCGTTCTCCCTGGACGCCGTCGGCGATCTCTGCCGTGAGCACGGGCTCTGGCTCGTGGAGGACAACTGCGATTCGCTCGGGTCTCGCTACGACGGGCAGCTCACGGGGACTTTCGGTGACATATCAACTGTCAGCTTCTACCCGGCGCATCACATCACCATGGGCGAGGGCGGCGCCGTCGTCGTGAATCGCCCGCTGCTCAAGAAGCTGGTGGAGAGCTTCCGCGATTGGGGACGAGACTGTTGGTGCGAAACCGGCCATGACAATACCTGTGGGAAGCGCTTCGATTGGCAGCTCGGCGAGCTGCCCTTGGGTTACGACCACAAGTACACCTACAGCCACCTCGGCTACAACCTCAAGCTGACCGACATGCAAGCGGCGGTCGGGGTCGCCCAACTGGGCAAGCTGGAGGGGTTCGTCCAGGCTCGTAAGGACAACTGGCAGCGCTTGCACGACGGGCTCTTCGACCTCGACTGCTTTGTGCAGCCGCGCCCGACGCCGCGTTCCGACCCGAGCTGGTTCGGTTTCGCTCTGACGGTGAAGCCGGAAGCTGGCTTCAGCCGTCGCGAGCTTATCGCGCACCTGAATGACGCCAAGATCGGTACCCGCCTCCTCTTCGGTGGGAACCTGCTCCGCCAGCCGGCGTACCAGAACATCCAGCACCGCCTGGTGGGTGACGCCACCAACGCCGACGTCGTCACCGAGGGCGCCTTTTGGATCGGCGTCTACCCGGGCCTGACCCGGGAGATGCTCGACTTTATGATCCAGACCGTGCGTGAGTTCGTCGCCGAACGAGGCTAGAGACGGGTCTCGGGACCGGCAGATCAGACCTTAGAGCCGAGCCCGGCGATGTGGACGGAATCCCCGCCTTGGCACGCAGGAGGATCCCCGCAGAAGCGCCGTATTCAAGCAACTGGTTCTTCTGCAACCGGGAACGGCGCTACTCCAGAATCGGCAACTACGCGCCCGCAGAACGCGAGGAAACTTCAATCAGTAAGATTTCAGCCAAGAAAGAACCGCAGAGTGCCTACCGTCCTCGTGTCCACCGATCCGGGGAGGTGCACGATCTATGTCAAGTGGAGTAGCAGTGCTTGCCATCATCGTTTTCACGATTTGCTGGGCCACGGCCGGGGTCCCACTATCGCTTCCGCTGAAGATCGGTATCGTCAGCGAGCACGCTGGGGCAGCCTGCGAACAGGCTAGGTTGCGACCGAGCTTCGTCGTTCTCGGCAGGCTGGGTTTGTGACACCTTCACGAGTGCTGGTGCTCGGAGCTCGCGGTGCCGTCGGAGCGGCCGTCGCGAATGAGTTCGATGCGCGTGGGTGGGCGGTCCTGCCCGGTACGCATGCGCCGAAAGCCTCGGACGGCTCAGAAGGGGATTGGGTGCATATCGGCGATCCAGATTGGGTGGCCGACGTCCGCGACGGGGGCCGACTCGACGCAGTCGTTTTTGCGCAGGGCGCCAACGTCTCCGGGGGACTGGCGGAGGCGACAGCTGCCGACTTCGCACAGATGTGGGAGGCGAACGTGAGCGTGATCGTGGAAGTCATGAGCGCGATCATCGGTAAAGGGCTCGTCGCACCGAGTGCCCGTGTCGTTGTCATCAGTTCGGTGTGGCAGCTCGTCGCGCGGAACGGGAAGATTGCGTACACGACGTCGAAGGCCGCCGTCGGCGGCCTTGTCCGGGCGCTAGCGGTCGAGCTTGCCCCCGAGGGAGTACTCGTGAACGCTGTCCTACCGGGCGTGCTCGACACGCCGATGACCCGGGCTCACCTTTCGGCGAGTTCGATTGAACGGGTGACGCGGGACACGCCTGCCGGCCGGCTAGCAACAGTCGAGGACGTCGCACGTGCGACGTATTGGCTCGCATCGGAGCAAAACACGGCGATCACAGGTCAGAGCGTGAGCGTCGATCTAGGGTGGACGATCGCGCGGTATGTCTGAGCTGACAGTGCGCACCTCCGAGGGTTCGTACGTCGTCGTGATCGACGACAATGCGATGGACCGCGCGATCGAAGTCGCAGACGTGGCTATCGTCGACGCGAACGTCGCGCAAGCGGTAGAGCTACCTCCCAACATTCCGTCGATCGAAGTGGTTGCCAGCGAAAAACTGAAGACGCTCGCCGGCTGCGAGCACATCGTCCTGCAGTTGCGGGCGCTCGGCGCGACGCGAGGGAGCTGTCTCCTCGCCGTCGGCGGCGGTACCGTCCAAGACGCGGCGACTTTCGCCGCATCGATTTACATGCGCGGGATCCCTTGGATGTACGCACCGACGACGCTCATGGCCGTGCTCGATTCCTGCATCGGCGGCAAGAGCTCGATCAATGTCGGCCCAGCGAAAAACCTCATCGGAAACATCTACCCGCCCCAGTCGGTTCACATCGATCTCTCGTTCGCCGCGACGCTCACACCAGAGATGACAGTTGGCGGTCTGGCTGAAGCTGTGAAGATCTGTTACGCGGGTGGCGCGGATGCGTTCGATCGCTATCTCGAGCTTGCCCGCGGCTCCGCGGAGCCGGCCGTCACGAGCGAATTGGTCGAGCACGTGCTCAGCGTCAAGCGCTGGTTCGTCGAGACAGATGAATTCGATCGTGGTGAGCGACGTTTTCTGAACTTCGGTCACACCTTCGCCCACGCACTCGAGGCCGCCGTGGAGTTCTCGATCCCACACGGAGTCGCGGTCGCGGTCGGCGTGCGCGCCGCGCTTCGGCATCCCGCCGCCGAGGCCGGCTCGCGCGCCCGGCTCTTGGACGACTACTCCGCACGACTCCTCGCCGACATCCGACCGATCGTGCGCGACGCGCTCGACCGCCTCGATGCAAGTGCGTTCAAGCAGGCGTTCTCAAGCGATAAGAAGCACACGTCATCGGCGTTTGTGCTCGTGCTCCCTGGGCCGGAAAACGCCGATTTCCCGCTCCGGCTCGTCGAGCGCCCTAAGTCGACTGCCGAAATCGATGTCGCTTTGTCCTGCCTCCGTGACGCGATGAAGGAGACTGTCTGATGGCGGTCACGCGGAAGTATGCAGAGCAGATGGTCGATTGGTTGCTAGAGCGCGGATACACGCACTGTTTCTTTGTCGCAGGCGGAAACATCATGCACCTTCTCGACGCCGTTCGGACGCGTATGACTTGCATCCCGGTAGTCCACGAGGTGGCCGCTGGGATCGCGGCTGAGTACTTCAACGAGACCGCCGCTGACGGTCGGAAGGCCCTCGCTCTGGTTACAGCTGGGCCCGGCCTAACGAACATCGTCACTGCTGTCGCGGGTGCCTGGCTTGATAGTCGTGAGCTGCTCGTGATTGGCGGTCAAGTGAAGAGCAGTGATCTGGCAACCGATGGGCTTCGCCAGCGAGGTATCCAGGAGATCGACGGCATCTCGGTCGTTCGCAACCTGACCGTCCAGACTTTGCGCATCACACGTCCGGTCGGCCGCGAGGTCTTCGATGAGGCCATCCTGTCGGGCCGACGATCGCGCCGCGGCCCGGTGTTCCTAGAGGTGTGCTTGGACGCGCAGGCTGCGCCGGCGCTGACCGAAACCGCTCCGTCGAATTCAGCCGACGCACAGCCGCATGGTCGAGCGGACGAACTCGGCGCAATACTCGACGAGCTTCGGAAGGCGCGCCGTCCGTTGCTGCTACTCGGCGGGGGGGTCTCCCGGTCGACTGCAGCCGCCGTCTTGAGCGATCTCGAGTCCGCCGGTATCCCGGTGATGACGACTTGGAACGGTGCCGACCGCATCCCTGCCGATCACCCACTCGCATGGGGAAGGCCCAACACCTGGGGTCAACGCGCCGCGAATGTGTTGCTGCAGCAGGCGGATCTGGTCATCGCTCTAGGCACCCGCCTTGGCCTGCAGCAGACGGGCTTTGCATGGGAGCACTTTGTCCCAATCGGTCGGGTCGTTCAGGTCGATATTGATCCGACGGAGCTCCGCAAAGGTCATCCGCGAGTCGACGTGGCGGTTGCCGCGGATGCTGACAGCTTGCTCCTGAGCATTGTCGACGTCGCTCAGCGGGAAGGCTGCCGAGATCGACTGGCGGACTGGCGGGCATTCGGGCGGAAAACGCTCGAGCTGTTGCCGCTGTCCGAGGAGGCGAACACAGCGACGACCGGCCCCGGGTATCTGGATCCCTACCGATTCGTGGGCGAGCTGTCCTCCCATTTGGACGGCGCTGATGTAATCGTTCCGGCTAGTAGCGGCGGCGCGTTCACCGTGATGATGCAGGCATTCCGCCAGAAGCACGGCCAGATCATCGTCACGGACAAGGGACTCGCGAGCATGGGCTATGGACTATCCGGGGCTATCGGCGCCTCTTTCGCGAACCCCGGGCGGCGCGTGGTGCACGTCGAAGGAGACGGTGGTTTCGCGCAAAACCTCCAGGAGCTCGGAACGGTGGCTGTGAATCGGCTCAATCTGAAGACGTTCCTGTTCTGCAACGAGGGATACGCTTCGATTCGAATGACGCAACGAAACTATTTCGGAGGCGCGTACATTGGCTGCGATGTTGGCACCGGCCTCGGCCTGCCACACTGGCCGACGCTGTTCCAGGCGTACGACATCGCCTGCCTGGAGGTCGATCCACGGGAACCCTTTAGCCGCGAGCTACTGAACGCCTTGGACTCCGAGACGGCGCACGCGTTTCTCGTTCCGATCGATCCGGAACAGACCTACTTCCCCAAGATCACCAGCCGGGTGCGTGAAGACGGAGGCATGGAATCCAACCCTCTTCACCTGATGAGCCCCGACCTCGCGGATACAGTAGCGACGCACGTCTTCCGGTATATCCCACGCGACTAAGGAGGATTCGTGAATCAGACCGAACGGAAGATGACCGAACTGCTGAAGATAGGCAGGGAGAAGTACGGCGTCGTGAGCGTCAAGGCCGAGTTCGAGGCCGAGGGCACGCGCATGGAGGAGTTGCTTCGGCTCGTAGACGTCGCCCGCGCTGCGCAGCTTCCCCTCACCGTCAAGATCGGGGGGTGTGAAGCGGTCCGCGATCTGTTGGAGGCGAAGCAGGTCGGCGTTCAGTACATCGTCGCGCCAATGGTCGAGACGATGTACGCGCTCGAGAAGTACATCGCAGCCAAGAACTCCGTATACGCGGAGGATGAGCAAGAGGACACTGACTTCCTCTTCAACCTCGAGACCATCACGGGTTACGAAAACCGGGAAGCGCTCGCGGACATCGCCGCGCAGTCGGGAGGCGTCGCCGGTATCGTGTTCGGGCGCGTCGACTTCACCGGCTCGATGGGTCTTGACCGCGATGACGCGAACGAGCACCACATTACCGATCACGTCCTTCAGGTCGCGCAGGCGTGCAGGGAGCGCAACCTCGACCTCGTCCTCGGTGGCGCTGTCTCGATGGACGCGCTCGACGTCCTGAAACGCGTCTACGCACTTCACCTCACGCGCTTCGAGACGCGAAAGATCGTGTTTTCTGCCGACGCGGTCGAGATTCCCGACATTGTCGACGGCCTTCTGAACGCCGTTCACTTCGAGCTCCTCTGGCTCCTCAACAAGCGCGATTACTACGGCCGTATCACACAGGAAGACGCAAAGCGGATCGACATGCTCGAGCAGCGGTGGCAGGTGCTCGGCCGCTCGACCTGACCATCTCCGACCCTGGGTAGAGAGTGGATCCTAGGTGTAGTTCCTGAGAGCGTTATTCCATCCGGGCCCCCTTGGAGGCTGGTGCTGCCAAGCAAACCAGCCCCAAGGAGGAAACCGGATGAAACTGCACGCTAACGCGAGGACCTGTCCGCACAGTCGCGCGCTGATGGTGAGGCGGGTCGAGGATCAGGGATGCACCGTCTCCAAGTGGCTTTCGGCCTGGCGCAAGCCGGGAAACTCGGCAATTCCCGGCCTGCGCTAGACGATGCGCGAGAACGGAACGGACAGCCGCTCCATCGAGTCCGCGCCTACAGTTGTTTAGACTCCGACCGAAGATGCCAAAGAACGAACCTATCGCTTCGAAAGCGTGCTTCAAGGCGACGCCTCGCCTCTTTCAATACCGAGTTACCACCGCCACTCTCGAGGATCTTGTGCTGGCACGAGAAGCGAAGCGGGTTTCGGCGCGTTAGCGAGAAACGAGCAAGTCCCGACATGGAACTCAAGAGAGCCGATCTTCTACGGCGTCTCGCGCCCGGCCTGGCTGTAGCAGCCTCGCTCGCGATCTTCCGCCTGGCAGCATCGCCTACTGCCGTGAGCGGCACGGCGCACGCACTCGTAATAGTCGCCCTCGTAGTTGCTGCCGTCGTTTTGGTCTGGATCCCCGGAATAGCCGTCGCGTCAGCGACGGCGGGGAAGGTGCCCGAATCGCTCCTCCCGGCAGTAACGGCGTGTGGCGCCGCCGGCGCCGGGTGGCTCCTCTTTTGGGCCTGGTTCGCGAATCCGGGTGTCGGTCGCGTTGCAACGTTTGGTTGTGCGGCAATCTCGTCAATTGCCCTCGCTCTGCGACCCCGTGGCACGCTACGCGCGCCGGCGCTCGCGGCGCCGTTGTTGCTCGCACTACTCATAGCCGTCGGCTACGTTGCGCTCGCCGGCGACCATGGCAACATCGCCGGTGGCGCCGACATGATTGCGCCCCGTTATTGGGTTGTGGTCGACAACAAGATCCCGGAGTTCTTCGCCGACGGGTTGATCTACCACCGTCACGGCCTGAATCCGATGCTCATCGGTGATTGGCGATCGAGTGACCGCCCGCCGCTTCAAGCCGGGATGATGATGACTGCATACCCGATAGCGTCGACTGACGGACGACTGCTAGGCGCGTTCGTCCTCGGCGTCGCAGCGAACATGCTCTGGGTACTCGGGTTATGGTCGGTACTTCGCTGCCTCCGGTTTCGAGCCTCGACAACAGCGCTTGTCGTCCTCGCCATTTCGCTTGCCGGACCCGTTTTCGTGAACATCGTCTTTACCTGGCCAAAGATGCTGGCCGGGGGGTTGACGCTCTGCGCCCTATCCGCTGTGCTCAACCGAGAGCTTGCCGCAGGTCGCCGCGTGATTCTCGGTGGCGCTGCGGCCGCGCTGGCGCTGCTCGCTCACGGTGGCGCCCTGCCCGCAGTACTAGCCGTGGCATTGCTGGTCGTTATGCGCAGATACCGGCTGAAGGCGCGCACGCTGGCGTTAACTGGTCTCGTCGCCATAGCCGTCTACTCGCCCTGGATCGGCTACCAGCATTTCTACAATCCGCCCGGAAACCGCCTCTTGAAGTGGCACCTCGCCGGTAATACGAAACTCACGAACGAATCGGCGCTGCGCACGATCGCGCGCGCATACGAGAAGGCGGGTATTGGCGGGACGTTGCACAACAAGCTAGACAACGTTCGCGCAATCGTCGGCGATCCGACCTTCTCAAACGGGAGTCACGACGGAGGTCACCTGGGCTGGACCGGATCGAGAATAGGGCGATTGCGGATTCTCTCGCTGACACGCATCGGACTTGCGCCGGGACTGCTCCTACTCGGATTACTAGCGTTCGCGAGACGGCGTGTTCGTCGTAGCCCTTGGGCACCGCCGCTCGCTGTCTTTTTCGCTCTCTCTACGCTCATCTATGCACTGATGGAGTTCGGAGGAGGAGTCGCATCACTGGCCTGGATGCATACGTCACCATACGCGTCGCTACTTGTTTTATTCGCGCTCGGAGCCGCCGCGATTTCCGAGCTCGGAGCGCGCTGGCTCTGGGGGCTCGTCCTCGCGCAGCTCGTTTCCTTCCTTGCCCTCTGGGTCGTTCACGTGAACCTAAGGTCGGCCTTCGGTGACGCTGATACCAGCCACCTCGACATCTCGCTCGCCGTGGTTGCCGGGGCCGCCTTCAGCGGCGCCGCGATTCTTGCCCTTGCTCTTGATCGTGAGCATCGCGCCCCAGCACGCCATGCCGGCGTTCTCGAATAGCAGAAAGAAGAGCAGCGTCTATAGTGGCGCCGTGGTCCTACGGGCAAGAAACGTCGAAAATGGTCCGCCGGTAGAGGGTGCCGGACTGGGAAGCGTGCCGGCGCGCGAGGGGCGAGAGGATTCGGCCTGGTTCAGCGACCACTTCGAGAAGGCCGCCGCCGAGGTAATTGACTTCCTCGGCTCGAGCGGAATCGGTTTGACCGGAAGGGATGCCGCCGATATCGGCGCCGGTGACGGCATCATCGATCTCGGTGTCGCGCTCAAGGCCAAGCCGGCCAAGCTCGTCGGCTTCGACATCCTTGAGACCGACCGTAAGCGACTGGTTGCTCTAGCTCGGCGGGAGGATGTGGCCAAATCACTACCGGCGGGACTCGAGTTTCGGCAGTCGGAGCCGACGCGCCTGCCCTGGGATGACAACGCCTTCGACGTCGTCTACAGCTGGTCGACCTTCGAGCACGTCGCCGAGCCGATCCCGCTGCTACGGGACATACACCGCGTGATGCGGCCTCTCGGTGTGCTGATGATCCAGCTCTGGCCACTCTTCCACTCTCAGCACGGGTCGCATCTGTGGCAGTACTTCCCCGAAGGGTTCGTACAGCTGCTCTGCTCGGAGGTCGAGATCGAGACGGCGGTGCGTCAGAACCCGGGCCCCGACGTCGAGTGGTCGGAACGACTACTCGACGAGTTCCGCAGCTGCAACAAGATCACGCTCGACGGTCTTCAGGCCGCGCTCTCGGCTGCGGGATTCCGCGTCTCCAAGCTCGAGTTGACGAGCGAGACGGTGGTCATTCCGCCGGAGCTGAAGCGGGTACCGCTCTCGCTGCTCGGTATCTCCGGCCTGAAACTGTTGGCAACGGCCGAGCCGGTACTCTCGATCGGAGGCTGAGCGCCAGCCGTGAGCATGCGCAATTCCGGCTCTCCGTCCCTCAGCGTCTGCTGTCTCGCCGGAGCGCCCGGCCCGCTAGTCCGGGCGTTGCTCGAACCATTGCGAGAAGTCGCCGACGAGATCGTGGTCGCGGCCGACTCTCGTCTGGACGAAGCCACAATCGCCGAGTACGCCACGGTAGCCGACAAGCTCCTCCGTGCCGAAGTCTTTCACCCGGACCACCACCACCACTGGTTACACGCGCAGTGCTCAGGTGAATGGATTCTGCGGATGGACGCCGACGAGGTGACCTCCCCCGCCTTGGTGGAGGTCATCCCCGTGCTCATGCAGGACCGGGGCGTCCGGCAATACTGGCTGCCGCGTAGGTGGCTCTATCACGACACCGGTTCGTGGCTGGACGAGCCACCCTGGTGGCCCGACTACCAGCTTCGTCTCTACAGAAACGACTGCTTTCTCCGCTTCGCGGGCTCGCTTATGCACGGCGGAGCGGTGAGCCAGGCACCCGCCGCCTATCTCGAGCAACCGCTCTACCACCTCGACCTGCTCTTGAACAGCATCGAACAGCGAGAGGCGAAGGCGGCGTTCTACGACTCTCTCCGGCCGGGTGTGGAAGCGCCGGGCGGAGGCGCGATGAACCAGCGCTTCTACCTCCCGGAGCGCGCCTCGTCACTTGAGCTGAGCGCCGTGCCCAACGCCGACCGACTCGAGATCGAAAGCGTGCTCTCGGCCTCGACCGTCACGAACGGCGTCCTCGATTCCCCGATCCCCGTGACGCCGCTCGCCGAAACCGATCTCTGGCTGAAGAACCGCCCGTTTGACTCCGAAGTGCATCGCGCCGAGATCGCCCCGATTGAAGAGACGATCCGGATGATGCCCGGCGAAGAGCGAGCTGTTCATTTCCGAGTCACGAACACTGGGCGGGCGGCCTGGCCCTGGTACAACCCCATGATCGACGAGGGGCGCCAGGTCCGTCTCTCCTACCACTGGGTGAAGGAGAACGGCTCGATCTACGAATACGACGGCCTTCGAACCTGGCTTCCCCGGCGTCTCGATCCGGGCGACTCGACGGTTGTTCCGCTCATGGTCCGGGCGCCGAAGAAGAAGGGCACCTACGTACTGGAGGTCGATCTCGTGCACGAGCGCTGGTTCGGCTGCAGTGTACGAGTGGCGGTCCCGGTTGCCCGGCGCGAGCTAGTGACCGAAGCGCCTACCGGGCATCCGACGCGCCGTCTACTTCGGCGTCGACAACTACGCCAAGCGCCTGTGGCGAGCGAGGTAGCCGAGACGATAGATGATCCGTAACGCTAGGAAGAACGGGCGCCTCAGCCACGGCCGGGCCATTATCGCCGTCAGAGCATGATAGTCAATGTACGGCAGCGCCCGCACGTCGATGGCTGCCCCGCCCCCCGCCGTCGCTAAATCCCACACGGGCACAGAGCCGTCGATCGCAGTGGTAAGACCCCGGTGCGGCGTCCTCAACATCTTGTCGTAGACGGCCAGGATCTCGGTCGCCGTTTTATCCCAGCGCAGGCGCTCGCCGGCGGCTTGAATCGTCTCGGTGAGTGCGTGAGCCTTCCGCTCGTCGGCAATGATCTCGGCGATCGCGTCGGCGCTCTGCTCTGCATTCCAGGGCACCAGGGTCGCCGCCGTCTCGGGAAGCGTCTCGGTTAGCGCCGTCTGCCAGGCGAAGAAGCATGGCCTGCCCGCTTCCGCCGCCTCAAAGGGAACGAGCCCGAAACCCTCGTAGACCGATGGATAGATCAGCCCGGCCGAGTTCACGCACAGCCACTGTTTCTCCTCGCCCGAGACGCTTTTCAGGTCAATTGTGCGCCCGGCGACCCGCCGATGCTTGCCGAGAAATCTCTTCTCGTCCTCTTCGGAGGTGCCGGAGGCGGCGTGGGGACCGGCGAAGACGAGCCAGCCGTCCCAATCGTGGCGCTCCTGTAAAGCGCGCAAGACTTCCAGCGCGAAGACCCGGTTCTTGTGCTTGAAGTTCGTTCCGAGACAAAGCAAGAAGCCTCTCTCGGCGACGTCGGCCGGAAGGTTCTCGGGGCGAGTCAGAGTCGTCGGCGGCGCGAAGGCGTGGTGGTCGACACCCAGGTGAACCACGTGTGTACGCAAAGGATCGACGATCTCCTCGGCGAGAGCGTCATCGGCGGCGTGTTGCGAGAAGAAGAGAACCGCGTCGGCCGTGGCCAATGAGACCCGCGTCAACCGCTGCAGATCGGCCCACTCCAGCGCCCAGCGGCCGTAGCCGGGGTTCCGGTACGCGATCAAATCCTGCTGCGTTATAACGATCCGGTCTCCGACCCGCTTCAGGAACTGCAGGTCATCGGCATCGAAGACCTGGTAGGGGCGGTGCACGATCTCCGTCTTCTCAAACTCGTCGTCGATCATCGCCACGGGCACTACCTCCACGCCCTCGAGCTCGACGAGGTTGTTCGTCAGGTCGTCGCCGATATCGGACGGAACGACAACGCGGAGGCGGACCTGGCGCGTTCGCGAAAGCGCATGGATGAGTTCGAGTACGTGCACCTGCGTGCCCGTCACCGTGGGGTTAAGCCGGCGGGCGTCGATCGTGACGGCCAGGCCATTGATCGCCCTGGTACCGATATCGAGCGCCCGCACGAGCGGCCCGGTTTGCCGCTCTTCCTGCGAACGTACATAGAAGTGGTAATACGGATAACGGCGCGCAATCAGACGCTCGTGCCCGTCCTTGACGTAGTTGGGGCCGAACGATTCGCCGCCGCTGTGCAGAACGAACACGTCGTCGGCGGCTACATGCGATAGGCCGCGCAACGCGCAGCGCTGCGAGAAGTCCACCTCCTCGCCGTAACCAGGCGAAAAGACCTTGTCGAAGCCGCCGACAAGCTCCAGAGCCAGGCGGCGCACGTAGGTGCAATGGCCGATGGCTGTCGGAATCCGGGGCCGGAGACGCGGCGAGGAGCGTGCGAGATTGGCCGCAATCTCGTCGAGCGTCGTATGGGCCGGCAGCGCCGGCTGCGGTGTATTTCGCTCGGGCACAGAAAGGATCGTCCCGTGGTTGGTCAGCGTCGACGCGGTCGCGATGTTGGTGTCGACGTAAGCGGCATCGCGAAGCCGCTCGAGCCACTCCGCACCAACCTCGCAGTCGCTGTTCAGAATTACTACGTCGCCCGGCGCCGCGGCGGCGAAGGCCGTATTCATGTTCAGTACGAAGCCGAGGTTCTTGGGCTGGCGCAAATAGAAGAAACGCGGCGGTAAAGCTCCTTTCCGCTCGAGCTCGCGCACGAACTCCTTGATCTCAGGACCGGGGCTGGCGTCGTCGGCGATCAGGATCGGTACGTCACTGGGGGTGTGGCGTAGGACGCTCTCCAAGCAGCGCTCGAAGTAGTCGCGCGCGCCGAAGACGGGGATGACGACAACCGGCTCTTCGCGGAGAGCCTCGATCGACTCGCCGGGCGCGATGTATTGGAGACGGCCGCTACTGGAGGCGCCGGCCGTCAAGTTGTGCGCTCTCCTGTCACGCGGTCTGACACTACCTGAATCGCGGCCGAAAGCGAGCGGCGGCGTACGCTAGTGGGGCTCCTTTGCGAGCCCCTCGCGCTCGAAATAGAGATCGACGATCTCGTTCGCCGGACCGATCGAGACCACCGAACCGTTATCGAGCAGAGCCGCTCGCTCGCAGTTAT
>Ga0209747_1001200_pt1 | contig 13885 bp, 12 predicted proteins | sample BarGraNGADG00311_FD_184498 | JGI IMG/M metagenome (GOLD analysis project Ga0209747, IMG submission 184498) | Arctic peat soil microbial communities from Barrow, Alaska - Barrow Graham LP Ref core NGADG0011-311 (SPAdes) (version 2) | ecosystem: Environmental > Terrestrial > Soil > Wetlands > Peat... | reverse complement strand
TGTACTTGCGTCCGGGGTTGCCGAGTCCCACCACGAGTGCGGTCCCCGAGCCGCCGTCTGGCGCCCCGAGGTGCGGGACGCCCCGACGCTTCGAGCCCGAAGAGCCCGATCTGCTATTCTTCGCCGGCCTCCGCGGCGGAAGTCTCCTCGGCAGCTCCAACCTCCTCCGTGGCGGCCTCTTCCTCCGGCTCGACCTCGACCACCAGGCGCGGGGCGAGGATGGTGAGGACTACGTCCCCGGGCTCCGACAGTATCGTGACACCGTCAGGCACCTCGAGGTCCGACACGGCCCGGTGGTCACCGACAAGGGAGTCGCTGATGTCGACATATATGTGGTCGGGCACCTCTGCCGGGAGGCATTCCACCTCGACCTCCCAGAGGTTGTGCTGGAGGGTGCCCCCGGTCTTGAGGCCGACCGACTCTTCCTCCCCCGTAAGCGAGATCGGCACCTTCATCGTGACCTTCGCGTCGCGGGCGACCTTGAGGAAATCTATGTGCAGGTACCTCTCTTTGAAGGGATGCTTCTGCATCTCCTTTATCATGACGAGGTGGTTGTCCTTCTGCTTGCCGTCCGTCACCTGGAGGTCCAGCAGCACGTTCGATCCTGCGCCGGTACCCAGGACGTCTGTCAGGTCCTCTTTCTTGATCAGCAGGCTGACGGACTCGCCGCCCTGCCCGTACATCACGGCAGGGACCTCGCCCCGCGACCTTGCTTTGCGAGCGGCGCCCTTACCCGTCTCGATTCTCTTTTCCGCCTTAAGCTTGTACTCCAACTCAGTTCACCACTCTCAGTTACGTCTGGTTGTCCGCGCCGGCGATCTCGCTCACCGACTCCTCCTTGAACACCGCTGTTATGGTGTTCGCGAGGAGTGGTGCTATCGACAGCACCGTTATTTTATCAATCTTTTTCTCCGGAGGCACCGGCAGCGTGTTCGTGACCACCAGCTCCTTGATCTCGGAAATGCCGATCCGCTCGACCGCCGACCCCGAAAGTATGGGGTGCGTGGCGCACGCGTATATGCCTTTCGCGCCATGCTTCTTGAGTGCCGCAGCCGCCTCAACCATGGTACCCGCAGTGTCCACCATGTCGTCAATGAGGATGGCCGTCTTGCCGTCGACCTCACCGATCACGTGCATTATCTCCGCCACGTTCTTCTCGGGTCGCCGCTTGTGCATTATAGCCATCGGCGCGTGCAGCTTGTCGGAAAGGCGCTTGGCTACCTTGACCCGGCCCGCGTCAGGTGAGACGACCACCATATCCTCGAGGTTCTTCTGGACAATGTAGCTGGCAAGCAGCGGCATCGCGGTGATGTGGTCGAGCGGAAAGTCAAAGAAGCCCTGGATCTGGCCCGCGTGCAGGTCCACCGAGACCACCCTGTTGGCCCCCGCTACGGTGATGACGTCCGCCACGAGGTGAGCGCTGATTGGCTCGCGCGCGAGGGTCTTCTTGTCCTGTCGCGAGTAGCCGTAGTAAGGCATCACGACGGTGATCCTCTTCGCCGAAGCGCGCTTCAGGGCGTCACACATGAGCAGGAGCTCCATGATGTTGTCGTTGACCGGCTCGGAGCAGGTCTGGATCACGAACGCGTCGACCCCGCGGACGCTCTCGAGAAAGCGGACATATATCTCCCCGTTCGAGAAACGCGACATCTCCACTCCACCGAGCGTCACCCCTATACCAGTGGCCACCTCATCGCCCAGCTCCAGATGCGACGTTCCCGCAAATACCATCAGCCGCTTTCGGGTTACCTCCCTCAATGCCATACCTCCTGCCTGGTTCGTGTTCGCCCGGGATAGTTACTTGCCTTTATCCTTATTTCCTTTTTTCCTGCGCTTTCCGTAGTCCGGGATTATCTTCTGTTCGGTCCTCTCGATGCCAAGACTGCCGTCCGGAACGTCGCTCGTGATCACCGAGCCCGCACCCGTCACCGAGTCCTTTCCGATATTGACTGGTGCGACGAGCATCGTGTCGCTGCCTATGAACGCGCCGTCGCCAATGGTCGTCGGGAACTTGTTCACTCCGTCGTAGTTGCAGGTGATGCTCCCCGCCCCTACGTTGGCCCCTTCCCCTATGGTCGTGTCACCCATGTATGACAGGTGGGGGACCTTGCTACCACGTCCGACGTTGGTCTTCTTCATCTCGACGAAAGAGCCGGCCTTCGACTCGGGCCCGAGCCTGCACCCTGGGCGGAGCCTCGAGAACGGTCCCACGTTCGCGCCCGACATTATCTCGCAGCCGTCGACTGTCGAGAACTGGATGCTGCAGTCGTCGGCGACGCTCGTGTCGTTGATCGACGTGCACGGCCCGATGGTGCAATTCTCTCCGATGCTCGACTCCCCGGTGATGAAGACCATCGGCATCACGACCGTCCCGCTTGCGACGGACACCCCGTGGTCGATGTAGGTGTTCGAGGGGTCAACTATCGACACGCCCTCAGCCATCAGGCGAGAGCTTATCCTCCGCCTCATTATGGAGCAGGCCAGCGCGAGTTGCTCCCGGTCGTTGACTCCCAGCACTTCCTCCGCGGTGCCCGCCACGGTCACAACCGGGGCTCCAACGGACGCGAATCCTTTTACGACGTCAGTCAGGTAGTACTCGCCCTGCGCGTTGTTGGTGGTCAGGGCCTCGAGTCCCCGCTCCAGGGCCTCACGCTCGAAAACATAAGTGCAGGAATTCACCTCGCATATTCCGCGCTGCTCTGCCGTCGCGTCGGCTTCCTCGACAATGGCTTCCACCGCGCCGCCCTCTCGTCTGACGATCCGGCCATAACTCCGCGGATCCTCTATGGTGGCGGTCATCATTGACGCGGCGGCGCCTGCTTCGCGGCGCGCCTCCACCATGCTTTCGAGCGTCGCGGCAGTCACCAGTGGGGCATCTCCCGCCAGCACCAGGACCTCGTCGACGCCCGGGTCCAGGCCCTCGAGCCCGACCATGACAGCGTGTCCGGTCCCGCGCTGCTCGGCCTGCAGGACGCAGAGACATTCACTGCCGACCGCGCGTTCGACCTCGCTCGCGCCGTTGCCGACGATGACCCGCACCTGACCGCGCAGCGGTTCCACGGCCTCGAGCACGTATCCCACAAGCGCAAAGCCACAGATCTCATGCAGGACCTTCGGGATATCGGACTTCATGCGCTTGCCCTTGCCGGCGGCGAGGATGAGGATGGCGAGTTTCGGATTTCTTCCCGTTTCAGTTGCTTTACTCATTTTCCTTACTTCAGCTCCAACCCGGTGTTCGTCAAACAACTTGGGTTTTCGGTACGGCAGATTTTACGCTCAACGGTCGCATCCAATCACTCAGTCAATATCGACTGGGGCTGGCTGGGGCGGCAGGATTCGAACCTGCGAATGGCGGCTCCAAAGGCCGCTGCCTTACCACTTGGCGACGCCCCAGAGACTCTCTGTATCTTCACGCTCTGTAACTTCACGCTGTGACCTCAGCTCCCTTGCCGGCAAAGCTCGTGATGATCGTTATCGGCGCCGACTTTCCAAGCTCCCAGGCGACCTCGGCGGCCTGCTCCATGCCCGCGACCAGTGCGAAGACGGTCGAGCCGCTTCCGCTCATCATGCTCGCGACAGCCCCCGCGCGCATCGCGGCCTGCTTAAACTCTTTGACCCTCTCGACGGCCACGGTGGCCGGCTCGAGGCTGTTCCTCAAGTTCGGACAGATGCCCTCGAAGTCGTGCTTCTCAATGCCGGCGAGCATCGCGGCGAGTGCGCCGTCGAGCTCTCCGTTCAAGGATATTTCCCCTTTGCCGACCAGCACGTCGAACCGGTCGTACACTTCCCGCGTCGAGATCTCCTGGGTCGTCGCCGCCAGCACGACCTGGAACGGAGGCAGCGGTTCCAGTTGCTTGATCTGTTCCCCGCGCCCGGTGCCCAGGGCCGTACCACCCTTGAGGCAGAACGGGACGTCTGAGCCGACCCGCGCCCCGATCTCGAGAAGAGTCTCCATCGGCATCTCGAGCTCGAACATGTAATCCAGCGCCACCAGCGTCGCGGCGGCATCGGCACTCCCTCCGCCAAGCCCGCCGCCCACGGGTATGCGCTTGTTGATGAGGACGTCTATCCCCGAGGACCCCATCACCTTCGCGTGAGCATCGAACGCCTCGACCGCTTTGCAGACGAGGTTGTCCTCGGTCTTCGGAACGCACATGTCGTTGCACCTGATGGTGACTCTGCCGGATGACCCGTTGGTCCGCCGGAAGTATAGCTCGTCGGAAAGCTCGAGCGCCTGCATGACGGTCTTCACCTCGTGATAACCGTCCTCACGGCGCTCGCCGACCTGCAAAAATAGGTTTAGCTTGGCGCGGGCAACAGCCTTTGCCCCCAGCATCTCTAGCCTCCCGGTATTGCCGGACCGCCTCCGGCATTGATAAACATATCAAAAAAGGCCGTTTCTTGCGTCGCGATGACCGCTCCACAACAGGAATGCGCCACCGGGGTCTGACCCCAGTGGCGCAAGTAACCTTTCAGTAGTTACGGTCCCTGACGTCAGGGACCGTACTTCTCGAGCACTTTCTCCGCGCAGTTCTTGCCGGAGAGCGCGGCGCTGTTGAGCGCCAGGCCGCGGCCGCGGTAGGTGTCGCCGGCGAAGAAGAGGCCATGCACGCCGGGGGCGACGACGTCAGGCTTGAAGGCGCCGACCTGCCCGGGCTTACGCGCCAGGCCGTCGCAGCCTATGCACTTGTAGGCGAACTTCCACTCGACCTTCTCGTCAATGCCCGGGAACATCTCCAGGATGTCGATCCACATCGAGTCGAGCAGGCGATCGAGCTCGAACTTGTCGAAGATCTGGTTCACCTCGACCACGCAGTCAGTCTGCATCAGCGATTTTCCCTCGGGCGCGACGCCGGGGTCGAACGCCGAAGGCACGAACGCCTGGAAAGGCATTCCCGTGTGATCAAGCTCGAGCGCCGACAGGAAGTTGGGCTTGTTGTACACCGGCTCGGAGAGCGCGATGGTATAGCCGATGAGGCCGGTCGTCTCGTATTTGAGGTCCTCGTACCGCTTGATCCACCAATCCGGCAGCACCGCGGTCTCCGGGTTCATGTCCAGGACGTTGTCGAGGCTCCAGAGGGGTAGCGCGCAGATCACGACGGGCGCCTCGATAGCCGCCAGGTCGTCCATGTAGAACCAGCCCGTGTAAGGCGAAAGGCTCTTCTTCTTGACCGCGACTCCCTTGACCTTGTTGCCGTCGAACAGCACCGAGTCGACCTCGGTGTCCAGCATAAGCGTGCCGCCCGCTTCCTCGAACGCCTCACGCTGCGGGTTGATGATGCCGAGCATCCCGCCCTTCGGGTAGGCGGCGGTCAGGAAGTTCTTCTTCTTGAGGAGGTTTTCCCTCGCGATGTAGAGGATCTCGCCGGCGGACATCTCGTACTCGTCCGGGACCGTCGTCATTATCATGCCGTTGACGTTGAAAAGCTCTTTGGTGACGGCCGAGCTGGTGTTCGAGTCGAGCCAGTCTCCCCATGACATCAGGTCGGTGGCCTCGATGCCGGCGTCGTCGAGCCTGGCGACGAGCTTCATCATGCGCTTGATCTCTTCAATATCCTCGGGCGCGGCGATGATCATCTCCTGGAGGGTGTTCCACTTTCCGCCCCGGTAGATCTCGACCGTCTCCGAGAAGCTCGCCCACTCCACTTCCTTACCTACAGCCTTCACGATGTCGTCGCTCGAGGACGCGTCCCCCAGCTCCGCCATGTGCAGCCCGATGTCCAGTCGCCAGCCGCCCTCCAGGTCGTATCCCTGCATGCGTCCGCCGGCCCTCGGGTCCTTCTCGATGCAGACCGTCTTCATGCCGGCGCGCTGCAGCAGACCCGCCACCCCCAGCCCGGCTATTCCGGCGCCGACAACGATAGCGTCATACTTCTCCGCCAATAGTCTCCCCTCCATGGAATCAGCACAAACGGTACCTGTCCTCTGCGGTAGGTTATCCAGTTTCACCGCGCAGTGCAAACAGAAAGTGGACAGCGGAAAGCGGAAAGCGAACGACCCCTCTTCAGAGGGAGACACCTCGATGACCATGTACCCGTCGGGCCGCCGCCTAACCCGCGTTGCCATCCCGGAGCAGCTCGTATGGCCCAGATTCTACCGCGATACCCTCGCGCCTTTCCAGCGACGCGAGGAGCGATGTCGAGACCTCGATCTCCTCGAGCTCCCTGGTGTTCCTGATTCGCACAACTTCGGCCTGGTCCGTCTTTTGCATGCCCAGGCTCGACAGCGCCATCTCTACCGCCTCGCGGTCCGTGGTGGCTACGAGCGGAATGCGCGCCCTGTGCAGCGCGCCGGAAGTAAGGACGTTCTTGTAGGTGACGGCGCGGTCCGTCGCGTCGACGAACGCCTGCGTCGTGATGTCGGCGTGCCCGATCCCGGTGGCGTTCCCGCCGGAGGCCTCGGTCAATCGCAGCACAACCAGGCGATCCGCGTGAAAGAGAGGCGAGTCGCCAGCCAGGAAGCCCTTGCCCCGGCCGGTGACCAGCGGGTCCATCCCGATGCCGGATATGTCTTTTCCCATCTCGTCGACGATGAGGAGGTGCGCGTGCCCGACCGGGATGGACGGCCACATCGCGGCCGCCTGCCGGAGGATGGCCGGCTCCGCCTGTCGCATCTTCTCGCCCGGAAGCACGGAGAGGGACGACAACTCCTTGCGGCCGTCTTCCACGAGTGCGACCGCGAGGACCGGCGGTACTTTTGCCAGGATCAGGTCAGCCAGCTCGCCTATGAGATGTCCCGCACCGAAGCCGTGCTTGTGCAGTGCCCGCGCGCCGTCCGCTTTCCCCAGTCCGATCGCAAGCATCTTCACCACGCCGCTCTGGACGCTCCCCGAATAACCTGTATGGGGCGCGACCCGGTTCACGAGGACGATCCCGTCAGAGGACAGGGCGCTGATGGCGGTGAAGGCTTCGGCGCCGCCAGGGGTGATGCCGAGTGCCACTGTCTCCATCGAAGGATCGATCGGGGCGCCGACCGTCTCGGGCGTGATGCCCAGCCTCGCCAGGACGGCGGTCTGCCCCGCCGGAGTCGCACCGCCGTGCGACCCCATCGCAGGGATGATGAAAGGCTCCGCGCCGGCGCCGAGCAGCCGTTCGACGAGCCGCGAGACGAGCAAGGCGGTTCCATTCGCGTTCCGGCTGCCGACGGCGATCGCGATCTTCGGCCCGGGAAAGAGTCCCTCGATGGCGACTGTATCCAGGCCCTCGTCGAGCACGGCCGCAGGGTCCCCCAGCGCGCGGCTCGCCAGCTTCTGTCTGATCGTGAACATCCTGGGAAATTCCGTCATGTCCCCATATTAACGCGCATTTCCCATATCAAACAGAAAGGAGGTGTAAGGAAATTCTGCGGGCGCCCGTCTGTTCCTGTGAGAAGCGATGAGGAAGCGAGGCAAGGAGGGCGGTCATGAAGAGGAACACGAAAGTAGCGACGGGGCTGGCGGTCTTGTCCATCGCCATGATCGCGGGGCTCTTTGTTGTGGTCCTGGTGCTGAGTGGCGGCACGGGTAAGGGTCAGGACGCCGGGGCGGCACTTCTGCCTGGAGCGGCGAACCACACGGGTGCGACGGCGGTTGCAGCCGGGAACGGCGCATCGGGACCGGCTGGCAGGGCAAGCAGCACCTCTGGTTCAACAAGCAGCGAGACCGATTCCTCATCGAGGAGCTCAGCGCCCGACGGGCACGCGGGCGAGACGCCGGGCACCACGGCCTCGACAGCGCCAACCGCCTACAATGCGGATTCCGTCTCACCGCTGGACGTGGATCCCGGCCGCGTTTGGGCTTCCACTCCAGCACCGAGACGCCTCCTCGACATGACCGGCTCTTTCGGGCCGGAAGGTGGAACGGACACCAGCGAAGCCTTCATGAGAGGAACAAGAGACTTGACGATGACCGTAACCAGTCGGGAGACGGCCCCTGTGTTCGATATGGAAGTGCAGCGTTATGGGGAAGGGGTGGGCCTTGTTCAGGTCAACTCTCGATGGGACGCCCCCACGGGTACGAAAACCGTCAGTTTCCGGATTGTAAGCGGGTCCGCCTATCGCCTCTGGGTAGCCGGCACAAGCGTCGATTATCACATCACAATTGACGAGATCTGACCGGGTTCCCGTCAAACCTTCAAATGTCTGTGAGTGTCAAAGGGTACTGGCGGCTGGCCCGACAGTCGGGGCATTTGATAGACTTGAGTCACAAAGGACCCTAGCAAGACGTGGCCTCCTGAATATCTCCGCGACCAGCAACAGGACCGATCATCGACATTGAAAGATCAAGCCGGGAAGCCCAGCCCAACTGAGATATCCTCCTTCGCGAGGATAATCCTTGCCGCTTTCGTCTTCGGCGAGCTGTGCACCTTCGCGATAGAAGCAGTGTACCTGGCCAAGGGCGAGAGCTCGCTGGCGGTTTTCTTCATCGACACCGCGGTATTCACCGCTATTCTTGGCGCGATATCTCTGACGTGTTATTTGCTGTTCCGTAAAATCCTGATGAGGCTGAAGGACAGCGAAGCGAAGCTCGCGGCCGCGAACGAGGAGCTCGCCGGCTACGCGCTGACCGTCTCTCACGACCTCAAGGGGCCTGTGACAGGCATCATGCTCTCCTTCGGCGCTATGGAGACAGTGCTGAAAGGGACGCTCGACCAGGTGGCCAGGGACAGGCTGCTGGAGATCGCCGAGGTCGGAAAGCGCAATATTGAAAATGCGGGCAGGCTCATCGACGACCTGCTCTTCATCGCAGAGACGGGGGCGCCGAAAGAGGTCGAGCCGGTGTCTTTGGGCGACAAGCTCGGCGAAGCGGTCGAGGAGCGGCGCGCAGGAATGAACGGCCACGGGCTGACGGTGGAATCCGGCGACGATCTTGGCGAGGTCCTGGCGTCTCCGATCCACATCTACCAGCTCTTCGACAACCTGGTCAACAACTCGATCAAGTACTCGGGCACCGAGGACCTCATCCTGCGGGTGGAACGCCTTCCCTCCGAGGAGGGCGTCCGGATCGCTTTCTCGGACAACGGGTCCGGCATCCCTGAGGACCTGCTGACGCGAGTGTTCGACCGGTTCGTGAAAGGCACCGGGGGCGACACCGGACTGGGGTTGTCCATCGTCGAGAAGATAGTCCACGCCTACGGCGGAGAGATCGAAGCCTCCAACGTCGGCGGGGCCCGCTTCGAGTTCACGCTCAAGGACTACGAGGAGCGCGCGACCGGCTGACGGCTTCTCGTCCAAAGGGCTCCTGGCGTTCGGCGACTAATAAAAAAACGATGGCAAGACGAGCGGTCTGAGTTAGAATCATATAGTTAGGACCGCGTAGAGCAATGGCCGGGTTGACTATCCAGGGGGGCGGGCATGAAACCAGAGAGGTTCCTCATATCGGACGCCGTTTCTTACGGCTGGCAGACCATGACGCAGAACATCGGCTTCTTCCTCCTGGTCATGCTGATCTTCTTTGTGGCAAATGGCATATTCGGCGGTCTGCAGGGCTTCAGTGGGCAGTTAAACGGCGTCGCCATAGCAATAATAGCCATCATCTTCAGCCTGCTCAACCTGGTCATAGGCGTGTTCATCAACATGGCGCAGGTAAAGATCGGGCTGGACTTCTGCGACCAGAAACCCGCCGACTACAACGACATCTACAACCAGTACCCTCGCTTCTGGTACTTCCTCGGAGGCATGGTCCTCTACGGTCTGCTGGTAATGGCGGGGTTCATCCTTCTGATCATCCCGGGGATCTACTGGGCGGTAAAGTACCAGTTCGTGCCGTACCTGATACTGGATCGAGGCATGGGGCCGGTGGAGGCCTTCCACAAAGCCCACGACATCACCCAGGGCGTCTGGTGGCACCTCTTTGTATTCAACCTTGCCGCCATAGGCATAACGATTGTGGGTTTCCTTCTCTGCTGCGTCGGCACCTTGTTCGCGGTCCCGATCGTCATCGTGGCAATGGCATACGTCTACAGGTCTCTGCTTGCGACTGAGCCCAGCGCGCAGATGATGGCACCCGCGCCGCAGATGGCGCCGCCGCCCCAGCGGACCGTGCCGCAGCCGCCTGTGCCACCTGTGCCACCGACGGCCTGAGACAGCACGCGGAGGTATCGGAGAAGTCGCTCAGGAGTTGACGCCCGCGTTGCGGGGCACTGCTTCGCTTAAACAGGGGACAGGCACCAGATTAAGTGCAAACGCAGGTTTCGGACACTCTGCCGTCTTTGCCCTTAATCTGGTGCCTGTCCCCAAATTAGATCTTATTTGTTGAAGGCGCCTTCGCCGACCTTGCCGGTGAATATCGGCTCGTAGAAGAGCCTTCTCGCCTCGGGATAGTTCTCGAAGCTCATCTTGATCTGCTCGTTGAGCCTCATGCCGTGCTGGCGGTAGACCAGCCAGGGTGGCAGGCCGTCCCTCAGGGCGACCGCCTTGATGAGGAGCTGCCCTAGCGTCAGCGTGACGTCGCCGCCGAGCATGCGCTTGAAGCCGGCCTCTTCCTCATAGGCGTCCCACGCGTCCTCGGAGAAGTCGGGCAGCACGCCCTTCCTCCGGGCTTCCTCGATGTCCATCGCCATGAGCATGCGCTCGATCTCGAACACGTTGCCGATCGAGCCTATCGGCTTGCCTATCAAGTCGAGCTTCTCGACGATGTTGTTGACGATGCCGATGCCCTCCTCCGGGCCGACGAGCCGCGTCTCGTTCTCGCCGCGCGAAAGGCCGCCCGGGATGGGCGATATGATCTCGATACCGTTGGAGAGCCGCATCGCGGACGTCAGGCCGTACTTGCCGGCACCCAGCGTGGACGGATAAGCGAGGATGGATTTGATCGTCACGTCGTCCCCGACGCCCGGGGTGATTGACGCGCCGGTCCGCCAGTCCTCGGCCGCCTTCTGCATGTAATAGTAGAGGCCGGCCCTGTTCGCGAGGAACACGCCCCCGAGCTTTGCCAGCACAACGCGCCCCTGCGGCCGGTACGAAACCGCAAGCGTCGCGGTCACCTCGAGCGGGTCCGGGACGGTGTCCGGCTGGGTGGACCTGTGCGACATGACGGTGTTCAAGCCGGCGCTGTGGAAGATCTCCATGTACATCCAGGCCTGCGAGAAGGTCCCGACCTGGTTGAGCTTCACCAGCCCCGCGTTGCACACGCCCTCCTTCAGGGCATCGTATGCGATGGACGGGTTGGTGACGATGACGTCGTCACCGATGATGAGGAGCCTGTCGCCAAGGCGCTCGTTCAGCTTCTGCCAGAACTGCCACTGGCTGCGAGCGGCCGCAAACGGGTCCTCGAAGACCAGTTGGTGCCCCCACTTGTAGAAGAGCTCGACGTACCTGTCCACGAGCTCGTCACCGCTCATCTTCTGGCCCTGCCACGTATAGAGGTGGGCCTCCGCGTCGAACATGTCGTCCGAGTCGGCGGCGTTGTCGATGCCGAGGAACATGTTGTCGCCGTAGTTGTAGCCTTGCTCGACACCCGCTTTCGCGGCGGCTTCCATCAGTAGAGCGATTGCCGCCTCGTCTCCTCCGCCGTACCCGTTGAAGGAGCATCCGCCTTCGTTCTCGCGACCGCCGCCGGACACGCCTTCGCGGGAGAGGATCTCAGCGACCACCTGCGTTTGAAGCTTCGGCAACACCTTCAGCGTTCCGAAGAAGCCCCTGTCGGCGACTGGCACGTCCTCGCCCGTCTTCGGGAAGAGGACGATCCACTTCTCCTGCGCCACGAGGTCGGGCGACGTGTTGCCCTTGTTGCCCTCGGTGTCTATGTACTCCGTATGCTTGCCCCCCTGGATCGCGTTGTGCGCGCCCTCGGGCAGGTAGACGGCCATGTCCTTGAACCTCGGGTCTTCGCCGCCGTAAACCGCGAAGTTGCGGACCTCGCCAGTGAGCCTTGCGAAGTTGGCCCTTGCGCGCTTGTCCACCTCGTCCCTGCCCGCGTCGACCGGCATGGTGCCGGCGGCCGCCTGGACTGCGAGAGTGGCCTCGATCTTCTTCTTCTCGCGGAAGCGGTAGAGCGCGTTGGCGTCCTGGTGACGGCCGAGGTAGGCAATGACGCCCAGCGCGAGTATCTTCGGCGTCAGGTAGGCCATGACTTCCGGGGTGCTGTTTCGGCCCAGGCCGATCGAGATGCCGAAGAGCACGAGGCCGGAGATCCCGAAGATGTATGCCATGTAGAGGTCGAAGCGCGGGCCCGCGGCCGACACGTTCAGCGCCGGGGTGCCGTTCAGCCTGAAGTTCAGCCCCTCCCGAATGGTGGTCGGATACTTTCCGGTCGGAGCCACGAAGAACATCTTGGCGAGCTCTGTCCAGAAGCCGAGCGTGCCTGTCCTCAGCTTCACGGAGCCGTCCGGACGCTTCTCCACGAACTTGGCGCCGATCGTCTCCTGGACCGTGCGCTCGAGGTTGTAGGTCTTCGCGGCCTCTAAAGCGTGCATGCTCTGGTGTCCGCCGATCATGATATAAGCGAACGCCGCGGCGATGAGGAGGGATGTGCCGAACTCGAGCGCGAACCCGCCGATCGACCCCGAGATCCTGTGCGCGAAGCTCGGGTAGAAGATGCCCACCAGGACCTGCACGTGCAGGGCGACAGCGAAGTATCCCCACTTCACAAACTCGGAAGTGGACCAGGCGCCGTAGAAGATGCCCTCCCGCCAGCTCCTGGGGATTACCGAGGAGACCATCCTGTCGAAGCGCGGGTTCCCGTTAGCGTACGACCGTCCGTTGCGCGGGTCCCTCTTCGGAATCCTAGTGGTTTTTGAGTCCTGCGATCCGTTCATCGCGTTATCCACCCCTTCTCCGACTGCCGTGATGCCACTTATCCATTAAATGCCGCGATGTATCGTTATTTCTCGACTGTCAGGTTCAAACCTACCCTGCGGCGTGCCATCCCTGTGTGCCATGTTGAAAAGTCTAATAAAGCATTCTAACCGACATTGCGCAACCGCCGCCCATCCGTTTTGCGGTCAGCCGGTGCGGCCGGTGCGCTTCCCTTCTTCCGCCAGAGCTTCCTCGGTGAAGACTGAGAGGCCGATCTCGGGACGGTAGCCGTGGATCTCGGTCACGTCGAGCTTGAGCATGAAGTCCACGATCTCCCGGCTGACCACCTGGCCGGGCACGAGCACGGGGAAGCCGGGGGGATAGGGCACGACGAACGATGTCGAGACCAGCTCGCGCCCTGAGGCGATGACTCCGGGAGCCTCGGCGAGCATGACGTACTCGCGGTTCTTCTCGTCGTACTCGAGGTAGTAGGCGGCCCGGATGTCTCCGTCGCGAGAGCCGGGCGCGGGCATGAACACTTCGTGGAACCGGCTGAAGTCGGGAAGGTGCGGAAGGCCTGTCGTCAGCGCCTCCACTTTTTTCTTGAAGACCGCGGCCTCCGCGGAGCTGGACGGGCTTATAGAGAAGGTCGGCGAGGGCAACATCTATCCGAGAGTGATTGATGCGGTGGAGGCGTTTAAGGCGGAAGGAAGTTAATGCGGGGGAATACTTCCCCCGGCCCCGTCGCTTCGCCCTGCTCGATTTCATATTTGCGCTGGTTTGCTTTTCAGGGTTCCGCTTCATGAGGGGGAAATGCTCTTTCCACCTCATCGCCGGCCTTCGGCCCGGCTGCTCCCCCTTGGTTTTTCAGTTTATTCGGGGGGATGCTCCCCCCGGCTCCCCCCTGGGCCTACGGCCCCAGGACGGTTCGAATCCAACTAGGCCCACCATCACTAAGCGCGACGGCTACATCTTGGATTTAAGTCTGGTGATGGTGGGCCTAGTTGGATTCGAACCAACGACCTCACCCTTATCAGGGGTGCGCTCTAACCTGCTGAGCTATAGGCCCATAGGATTTGTAAGGTACCATTTACGGCTGTGGCGGGCAAGGTCTTGGAGGGGGGGCGGAAGGGTTCCCTTCGGGCGCGCTACTTCTTCTTAGGTGGCGCGT
>Ga0209747_1001196_pt1 | contig 13908 bp, 14 predicted proteins | sample BarGraNGADG00311_FD_184498 | JGI IMG/M metagenome (GOLD analysis project Ga0209747, IMG submission 184498) | Arctic peat soil microbial communities from Barrow, Alaska - Barrow Graham LP Ref core NGADG0011-311 (SPAdes) (version 2) | ecosystem: Environmental > Terrestrial > Soil > Wetlands > Peat... | reverse complement strand
AGCCCAGGTCAGCATCAAACCTTCTTTGTCGGTGTTTGATATTGTTACCGAACAAGACGGAGTTACTGGTATCAAAAAGGCTGAAACTCAGAAGCCATTAAAAGAAGTCGCCGCTGAAGCCGAAGGTTTTTCAGATAGTCTGGAGTCAGATGTCCAGACTGAAAACCTTGCCCGCCAAACAGTTGAGGACCTTTTAGACCAGATGGGTGTACAAGCCTCTGTCTCGGCCAAGACTCTCATTCCAGAAGGTGAAGAAAAATCAGTTGTTGCCATCAATATTGAAGGGGATGACCTGAGTTTTCTTATCGGCCGCCGATCTGAAACGTTGAATGCCATACAGTACATCGCCAGCCTGATTGCCAGCAAGAAAGCTGGTTCCTGGGTTCAAATCCAACTGGACGTTCAGAATTATCGTGCCCGAAGGGTAGCAGAATTGCAGAAATTGGCTCGAAGAATGGCTGATCAGGTTGTCTCAACGGGCAAAAAACTCTATCTCGAACCTATGCCCGCCAACGAGCGCCGCATTATTCACATGGAACTGCGCAAAAACGATAAAGTGCACTCTGAATCTTTCGGTGAAGAACCTCACCGTAAAGTTGGAATTAGCCTCAAGTAAAGCCAAAACGGTATCGAAGTGCGCGCTGTAGATATTATTGCTAAAAAAAGAGATTACAAAACACTCTCACAAGCTGAGATTGAATTTTTTATTAATAACTATGTTGCAGGCATTATTCCGGACTATCAAATGTCAGCATGGGCTATGGCAGTTCTATTGAACGGCATGAACCTTAAGGAAATCACCGCACTCACGCTGGCAATGGCACATTCAGGCGATATGCTTGATTTGCACAAAGCGGTCAAGATAGCTGTGGATAAGCATTCTACAGGTGGGGTTGGAGATAAAACCTCCATCACAGTTGCTCCCATCGTAGCAGCTTGTGGACTGCCAGTAGGCAAAATGTCGGGGCGTGGTTTAGGTTTCAGTGGTGGAACCCTGGATAAACTTGAATCAATTCCTGGATATCGGGTTGACCTTTCTCCAGAAGAATTTATTCAACAACTCCACGATCACGGCATTGTCCTTACCGGACAAAGCGCTGACCTTGCGCCAGCAGATGGCAAATTGTATGCCCTTAGGGATGTCACCGGTACGGTGCCATCGATTCCCTTAATTGCATCATCGGTAATGAGTAAAAAGATTGCGGCCGGCGCTGACGCGATTGTGCTTGACGTCAAAGTGGGTAAGGGCGCTTTCATGAAGAATCTCAAGGATGCCCGGGAGCTCGCAGAAGTGATGGTAGCGATCGGCAAATTGAGCAAACGCAAAGTGATTGCGGTGCTTACACCAATGAACGAGCCGCTTGGCTGCACAGTCGGAAATGCCCTGGAACTGCGCGAGGCTGTAGAAATGCTTCACGGAACTGGCCCTGATGACTACCGTTATCACTGTGTGCATCTGTCGGCCTATATGCTCCTTTTAGGTAAAAAAGCCAGGACTCTGGATGAAGGTATATCCATGGCAGAAAAAGCCATTGCTGATGGCTCAGCCTTCCAAAAATTTCGTGAACTGGTTATTGCCCAGGGTGGCGATGTAAGTTTTGTGGATGATCTTGAGAAACTTCCCAAGGCCAAATACGTCGAGAATGTTTATGCTGACCAGGAAGGGTACATTGCTGAAGTAAATGCGCAGGAAGTTGGCGAGACCTCAGTTGATTTAGGTGCTGGACGAGCCCAAAAATCAGACAAAATTGATTTGGCGGTTGGCATCAAGGTATTTGTAAAAATTGGGGATAAGGTCCGTAAAGGCCAAACCCTGTTTGAGGTGCATGCCCAGGATAAAGGCAAACAACACTCAGCTATAGAGCGATTAAAAAATGCCGTCAAGTATAAAAAAGCCCCGGTAAAAAGACCGCCTTATTTCCATGGAGTTATTGGAATGTAAGAATGAGTTAAGACCCGGGAGACCGGGTCTTTTTTTTGGAGGAAAGATGTTTACAGAAAGAACTGATATACGGAATTTAGCCATCATCGCCCATGTTGATCATGGGAAGACGACCTTGATTGATTCCTTACTGAGGCAGGCTAAAACATTTCGTGAAAACCAAAAAGTGGCCATCCGCGTAATGGACTCCAATGATTTGGAGCGCGAACGCGGCATCACCATTTTGGCCAAAAACACCGCCATCACCATCCCGGACCCCAAAACGGGTAAGTTAGTCAAAATTAATATCGTTGACACTCCTGGGCATGCTGATTTTGGTGGCGAAGTTGAACGCATCATGAACATGGTTGATGGTGTGTTGCTGTTGGTGGATGCCGCCGAAGGCCCTAAACCGCAAACTCGTTTTGTACTTAAACAGGCTATCGCTAAAAATCTTAAAACCATCGTTGTGATTAACAAGTTGGATCGCAAGGATGCAGATGCTGACCGTTCACTCAATGAGACCTTTGACCTTTTTGTTGAACTCGGCGCCAACGACAAGCTGATGGACTTCCCGATTGTCTACTGTAACGGCCTGGAAGGGCGTGCGGGATTGACGCAAGATCTGGGAGACAACCTGCAAATCCTGTTTGAAAGTATTTTGGATCATATTCCTGGCCCCATTGCTGACCCAGATGCACCATTTCAAATGCTGGTCACAAATCTTGGATATGAAGAACACACAGGTGCAACGGCCATCGGCCGCATCCATGCTGGAATTCTCCATAGTGGTGACTTCCTGCAGCGTATTCATCATGATGGCACCATGGAAAAAATCCAGGCTCGTTATGTTTTTGCTTTCCAGGGATTAGACTCGGTTCCAGTTCAGGAAGTTGAAGCTGGCGATATTGTTACCATTGGCGGCTTGAAAGACATTGAGATCGGGGAAACGCTCGCTGACGTTGAAAATCCTATTGCTTTGCCTACCATTACTGTTCAACGGCCAACAGTACAGATGACGTTTGGAATCAATACTTCGCCTTTTTCAGGTCAGGAAAGCAAATGGAGCTCCTCCAGAAAGCTTTCTGAGCGCTTGCAGACTGAACTGAGAACCAATATCGCTCTTAAAGTCGAGAATACCGAATCCAAGGATACTTTCCTCGTATCCGGGCGCGGTGAATTACACCTGGGCATTCTCATCGAAACCATTCGGCGGGAAGGCTATGAATTTCAGGTTTCCCGGCCAGAAGCCATCGTGGTGACAGGTCCGGATGGTAATAAACTGGAACCTTTTGAGGAGGTGCATGTGGATGTGGACCCGGATTATGTTGGCCCAGTGGTTGAGATGTTGGGGCAGCGCCGGGGGAAAATGCAATCCATGAACACCAACCCGGATAACACGGTGCATCTGATCTACAGCATGCCTACCCGCGGTTTGCTGGGTTTCCGTTATCGTTTCCTTACTGTTACCCGTGGCAGAGGTGTGCTTAATAGCTTTTTTGTTGGCATGCAACCCCTCGAGGATGCTATTGAAAGCCGCCAGACCAGTTCCATTGTCGTCAGGGAGACGGGTGTTTCCTCCACTTTTGGGCTCAAAAATGCTGAAGCACGTGGAATGCTATTCATCGGCGCTGGAGTGCCCGTTTATGAAGGTATGATCGTTGGCGAGACACCTCGGCCGCAAGATCTATCGGTCAATGTGGCCAAGAAGAAACATCTGACCAACATGCGCCAATCCAATAAAGACATAGAAATTCGCCTCACAACCCCAAGGTCACTCAGCCTGGATGAAATGATTGAGTATCTTGCTACCGATGAACTGCTCGAGGTCACCCCTCAGAGCTTGCGCCTGCGCAAACGAATTCTTGACACCAGCGATAGAATGCGTTTTGATAAGTCGGGTGAAGTTGAAGATGATGATTAGCAGGGTGAAAGCCTTCTAATCGCATGTTATTGCGCGTAATAGTTGCTTATTTTAAGAATTAATTGCAGGGTCGGCCTGGAATTTCGGATTCAAAAGCAAAGAGGTCACCGGCCATCGGTTGGGCTTCCAACTCTTCGGCGTTTAGATCTACGCTTGCAGATGTGATAAATAGTGTTTGAAGACCTAAGCCTCCAAAACAAAGCGAGGTCGGACGCTGAATGGGGACCTCGATTTCCTGCAGGATCTTTCCGGCCGGGGAAAGCTGCAGAATTTTCCAGCCATCCCAGATGGCAGTCCAAACGTTGCCTTCGATATCCAGAGTGAGACCATCCGGAACCCCTTTTGGACTTTCAAAAAAGACGGTCGGGTTCGTGATTTTACCAGAAGCCAGATCATAATCGTAGCGATAAATCCTTGCATACAGGGAATCGGTGAAATAAAAAATGTTGGATTCCCAATCCAAACCATTGGAAATACCAAGACCAGTTAAGACTTTTTGCAACTTGTTTTGGTTTTCCAGAAACCACAAGTTTGCAAGCCCTTTGGGACCTTTTGATCCTGCCCAAAATCTGCCCATCGGGTCAACCTTGCCATCATTCATCATGCATGGCGATTGGTCGGGGATGGTTTTTTGAAGCATTTCAACAGTTTTCCCGTATCCATCCCAAAAAGCAAAACATCCTCAACCGCCAGAATCAATCCCCCATTTTCTACGAGTCCCAAGCTTCCCACCTTACATGGCAGCTCAAAGGAACTGAACTGTTTGGTTTGCGGGACGTAGCGGAAGATCAGTTTTTCCTCAATGTCCGTCCAGTAAAGGGCATGCTCCTTGTGGCTCCAGACAGGGGATTCCCCCAGTTTATTGCGGGTTTTAATCACGGACTGAGAGATTATTTGCCTCTTTTGCGCCATAATTGCATTGTATCATTTGGACTTGAGCTTGGCAGGTTTTTTGCAACAAACAGCCATAAAGCAGCATGTTAGAATATGGATTGAAAAATGGATAAAAATACTGACTCTCAAAAAGCAAGACAATCAAATTGGACTCAGCAAATCTCAATGAAATATCCCTGGATTTCAATTTTGCTTGTAGTCGTACTTGGAGGATTGATTGGTTATCTTTCAGGCTTCTTTGTGCCTCCCATTTATGAAGCAAAAGCAGTTCTAACCACTAACATAGATCTCAAGGAAGACAGGCCGATCATCACAGAAATTATGGTCGATTCCCAATTGAACTATGTGGGTGAATTAATGTTTAACCCGAAAATTATAGACCCGCTTTTGTCTCAAGAAGCGAACTCCGGGAATCCATTGACCCTTGAGGATGTGAAATCCTCAGCGTCAATTGAACGCCAATTGATGAGCACAATTGTTAAAGTGCGTGACAATGATCCTGTGATTGCGGCGCGTATTGCCACAAACTGGGCCAAGATTGCCTTTGAAACTTTATTGGAAGCTAAATCACACGTTTTGGCTATAGTTGAAGCCAAGCAACAACTTGCTTTGATTGAAACTTGTTTTCCTACAAACCCAGATAATGCCGCAGACAAACCCACCATTGTGACTGAAAAAGCTTTTTGTGAGGGCCTTACTTTTCAATCCGCTGAGGCAAAGCTTGAGGAAGCTACCAGAGTGTTAGCAGCCGAAGAATCTAAGACCCTTGGGTTAACTCCTTACATCAATATAAGTCAATATATACCAGCAAGCGTACCAGTGACTCCCATATCACAAAATCAAGGATTGATGACGTTAAGTGGAATGGTCATCGGAATAGTGGTAGGAATAATTTTCGTTGACATGCGCCGGTTGAAAAATAGATGAAAAGTGACAATGCCCTCGGATTAATTAATAAAATCTTATGGGGTTCATTGCTTATATTTTTACCATTCACAAGTTTTCCACTTGTATCGAGGCTTTTCCGCGGCAGCATGGTAGCGCCACTCTCTGCCATACCTTTGGCGATCTTGTTTTTTACCTTCTTTCTGCCACGAATATTCAAGCCAAAGTCTGTTCCAACCCAGGTGGTTCCAATTCTTTTGTTCTTTCTGTTAGCTTTGTTTTCAACTGCATTGGCGTCTTTTAGGTTATTTCCTAGTTATCGAAACGATAATCCTCTGATGAATAACCTTGAGTCATTTATGACACTCGGCGTAGGAATTGTTTTTTACATTACCACTTATCTTTTTATTACCGATGAAAATTCGATTAAATTTTCCATCGCTTGTATCAATATTGGCGGTGCAATAATTATCGTGGCTAGTATTCTTCAATTTGCATCCTGGAAACTCTTTCAGAATTATCCTGATTTATTACAGTCTCTTCAAAGTCTCGTTTCTTCGTCTGGACGACTATTCGAGAGACGTGTCAACGCTTTTGCTTACGAACCCTCGTGGCTCGCTCATCAGTTAAATATCTTATATTTACCTATCTGGTTTGGCCTGGTTTTGAAAGGTCAGAGTATTTATAAATTTCGATTATTCAATAAATTTTCACTTGAAGTCTTGCTTTTAATGGGTGGTTTCTTCAGTCTATTCGCATCCCTTTCTCGCATTGGTTGGTTGACGGCCATTGCAATGATAGGGTTTCTCATTATTCGAAAAGCAGACGAACTGAAAAGGAAAGCATTCATTAAATTCTTGCCATCAAAGAAAACCGCCTCATCATCAAGAAACGTAGTGTTCAACTCGCTTTTTTGGTTATTAGTCGTTTCATTAATTCTTTTCCTAAGCTTTCTACTGCTGAAATTGCTGACAATAGTGGAACCAACTCGTATGGCTAACTTCTTTAATTTTCTGCAAATCAAGGAGAATGGAATTTTAACCTGGGCAAGTAGACTCGAGCTTGCCGAGAGATTCATTTATTGGCAGACCGCTTTCATAACTTTTTTATCCTTTCCGCTAATAGGCGTTGGCCTAGGGAATGCTGGATTTTACTTTCTTGGGAATTTGCCTTCCTTTGGATACGGATTGCCAGAAATTTTACGTTATGTTCTTATGAACAATAATGTGGCTAACCCAAAGAACTTGTGGATACGAATCCTTGCTGAAACTGGAATTGTTGGATTTGCATGTTTCTTTATATGGTTTTATGGTCACGTAAAAATGGCCGGCTCGCTTGACTCAGAACCTAGGAACAGCTTAACCAGCGTTGTTGGTTTGATAGGAATTCTCTTATCTATCAGCTTTGTTCTGGAAGGTTTTAGTATGGATACTTTTGGCTTACCTTACTATTGGATTGGGTTCGGATTAGTAATGGGAGCTTATCGTTTTTTTCAAAATTCAACAATCGTTCCGCTTGAAAATCATTGATCGGCTACAGGTTCCGATATCAGGAACTCCGCAAGCGAATAAGGCAATTTTAAGCTCACGCTTAATCATTTCAATTTCATTATGCAGAGCTTCCACACCCTCACTGGCAGCAGGCAGAAGTGCGCGTGCAAACCCTCCTAAGCTTGCCCCCAATGCCAGACTTTTAGCCAGGTCAATGCCATTTCTCAGCCCGCCTGAAGCAATCACCGGAATTGTAGGTTTACCATCTTTTAATATTTCCTCCAGGCAATCCACAGTCGTTAGCCCCCAAGATCGGAAATCAGCCGCGATGCGACGCAGCGTTGGGTCAGCCTGACGGTACATTTCGACCTGGGACCAGGAGGTCCCACCAGCTCCTGCAGCGTCCACCGCAGCTACACCAGCATTTTCTAGGGCTTTAAATGTCTGTCTGTCGATTCCCCAACCAACTTCCTTGACCAATACTGGTTGCTTGAGCGCATGCGCAATTTCCTCAATTTTTCTGAGTATGCCTGACCAATTCAGGTCACCATCGGACTGCAGCGCTTCCTGTAGCGCATTCAGATGCAGGAAAATACCATCTGCTCCAGCAACCTCAATTGCCTTCTTGCATTCGTCAACGCCAAAACCATAATTGAGTTGCACTGCACCCAGGTTGCTAAAGATAAGAGCGTGGGGCGCAAACTTCCTCACGTTGTATGTATCGGCATAAGCCGGGTTTTCTAATCCAGACCTAACCGAACCCACTGCAATGACTATGCTGCAATCTTCCGCAACCGTTGCCAGGGTTTGATTCAACCGGGCGGTTTCAGTAGAACCGCCTGTCATGGATGAGATCAAAATCGGAGCATCAATTTTATGGCCCAAAAAAGTGGTTGATATGTCAACACTTTTAAAATCCATTTCCGGCAGGGCGTTATGGAGCAAAGTGATTTCATCAAAACCAGTCTTGAGCCCCGAGGCTACATCTTCTTCGAGCGCAATTTTTAGATGTTCATTTTTACGGCGACGGATAGGGAGGTCTGATTGCATGATTAAATCTTATATGTTCGCCTTCCCTTTGTCAATTAGAGTTTATAATAGAATTTAATTTCAAGCAGATGATGTGAGGTAACAATGCAAGAAAATGAAATACTTGACAAAGTTAAAGAAGTAATCAGTGACGTATTGAAAATTGATAGCAAGGATATCAAAGCAGAAACCCGTTTTGTAGAGGATCTAAAAGCTGATTCAATGGATCAATTCTTCCTGGTTGATGGTCTTTGCGAAAAGTTCAACATCAATATCACTGATGAGGATGCCCGTAAGATTCACTCAGTTGAGGATGCTGTCAAGGCAGTTACCGAGGTCCTAAAAGGCTAGAATCATTACAGCTAGAGAATAATTAGAAGACGAGGTTATGCATAATAACCTCGTTTTGTTATTAAATAGAAAATGCCTGGATTTCTCCAGGCATTGCTGATCTATCTTGAATTAATCGCCATGTAAATAGGAATATAGTGCCTCTTTACTAATACGATAAGCACTGCCAATCTTTCGGGCTTTGAGCTCGCCTGCACTGATGGCAGCCATAACATCTTCCGAACTGACCTTGAGGATTTGCGCTGCTTCTTCAGGGGTCATCACTTCAGGTGTTGCCGCAGCAGATGAACTACCGCCTTGGGGAGCAGACTGATTCTGCTGCATATTCTGCAGCGCACCAGACATCACATTCCCAATGCTCATTCCAGCGCCAATACCCGCGGTTAAGCCAGCCCCACCACTGGGATTCTTGGCAGCTTCGCGCATGGCATCCGCAGCCTGCAGTTGCGAGTAGGTCTGCATATCCAGCATACCCATAGCCCGCAAATCTTCAGCTGATTTATCGGACGGTTTAAGGTTCGCAACATAAAAGCTCTTCAAAAGCAGACCAATTGCCAGGAAGTCATCCTGGGCTTTGGCACGAACCGCGGCGCTGAGTTCTTCAGTCAGGCCAATCAGTTCCATGACATTGTTCTTCTTGGCTGTTTCGCCCAGTAGGTCCTGAAGTTTCGAAAGCAACATAGCCCTTAAGCGGGCTTCGATGTCCGAAGAGGAAAGGGAACTGCTTACGCCAACAACTTGGGTCACAAATTGCTGTGGGTCATTCACCTGGAAGCTAAAGGTTCCAAAGCCCTGGAGCAAAGCAATTCCAAGGCCTACACCGGGGTTCTTCACAATGATTGGTTGCGGTGTGCCCCATTTCTCATCAGTAAATTCCCGCATGGAGACAAAATAAACTTCAGCAGGGAATGGGGTGCGGTCACCAAAGAGTTTGCCAACAAGGCTGGTGAGCAACGGTATGTTGGCGGTTGTGATGGTATGGCGGCCAGGCCCAAGAACGTCCAAAGCACGTCCGTCGCGGAAGAAGACGGCAGCCTGGGACTCACGAACGATGACCTGTGAGCCAATGCGAATATCCATATCGCCGGTTTCAGGGAAGCGGTGGACGATTTCATCGCGCATCTCGCTTGCGTATTCAACAACATCAAAAATACGAGCCATTCTCATTCCTCCGTGATCTCAATTACTTTTCAATGCCCTGCATGATTTTGGTGCGCTTATTGAAAGCTTCCAATGCAGCTTGGGCAATTTTGGTCAGGTGCTTGATCGAAGCCGGTAAGCCATCACTTCCAACAGATGCCTCAACGTTGTCTATGGCATGCGAAACTGTTTCTTCCAGGCTCAGCAAATAATAATCGTATTGGTAAACATTGGCTAGTTCAGCTTCGTTAATCTTAATGGCATCAAAAATCCCAGCGTAGCCATATGCAGCAGTGCGCACGCGGTCAATAAACTGTCTGATTTTTATGGCAGCCCCTTCGACGTCATCAACGTAGGCCAGTTCACCATTTGAAATCAGGTCGCGTTCAATCGATGAGAGCCGCTGGTACTGAGTCTCGAAGGCTTTTGAGACAGATTCTCGCAATAATTTATCGGCCATGCGCCGGTCTCCCCGTTCCACATAGCCTTTAAAGCCAGGAATTTTGCTTACCAATTTCTTGAAAGCATCTTGCTGGCTGACGACTTTATCTAAAATATCATCCATTTTTCTCCTTTTCGCATACTTTACGGATAGAGTATAGATCGATTATGCTATGCTTACAGTAGAAAATCTACGCTCATTTTTTATCATTATAATTGAATTTGTATATACTAAACGAATTGGAGAAGCTTGATTGAAAAGACAGAATAACGCTTCCTGGGGCCCTTTTGAGTACCTTTTGATTGTGATCCTGGTCTTTTTGGTGCTCTTCACTTTATTTTCATTGTTCTGGCCTGCAATCCAGCTTTTCTACCGCAGCACATTGGCAATCACCCCAACCGCAGTACCTTGACCCAGAACCGCATGACCGGCTACAGATAAATGTTGACTATTGAGAGATCACGATGAGCATTCCTAAATTGGTCAGATCAGTCATTGATTGGGCCTTTCCGCCAGCCTGTGCAGGTTGCGGCCAAGAAGGGGAGATATTCTGCTCTGAGTGTCTTGCTTCCATCATTCCGATTAAACAGCCCACTTGCCGTTATTGCAGCTTGAGCATTGCTAAAGCTGGAATTTGCACCCGTTGCCTGGAGGTTGACCACCCGTATACCGAGATAGTATCTTACGCGGTATACGCCGGCAACTTAAGGTCCGGCATTCACGCTTTGAAATATCAAAACAACTTTTGGTTGGGGGATGTATTTAGCAATTTGCTCATCCGGCTTCTAGAAGATAAAAACTGGCCTATTGATGTGGTGATGCCAATTCCCTTGAGCGAAGAGAGGCTTCAGCAACGCGGCTACAATCAGGCTGCCCTGCTCTCAAGCCCTATAGCAAAACATTTCAGCTGGAAACACGATCAGCGTAGCCTGGTACGTGTCAAGGAAAACCACTCCCAGGTAGCCCTCACCCGTGAACAACGGTTTGAGAACGTCAAGTCGGCTTTCCTCGCGGAACCAGCCAAGCAATCCAATCTGAGTGTTTTACTGGTTGATGATGTCTTTACCACTGGGGCGACAATCACGGAAGCAGCCAAAGCCCTTACAGCTGTTGGGTTCATTAACATCTATGCCATCACACTTGCCAAAGCTTCGATCGATTATTAATGGGTTTAACATTGACTTTCAAAACATGTATAATTTAAAAAATCTCAGGAGGTTCACATGACAATGAAAATGGATGTGTTCACGAAAGATATTGAACTCTCTGATCGTCTGAATGATTACGTAACCAAAAAAGTTGGAAAACTGGAGCGGTATCTGAGTGAAATCGGTGAATGCCGGGTAGACTTGGCCACTGCTAAATCGGCAAGAAACCTGGCTGATCGCTCCATCGCCCAAATCACGATCCGGGGCAGGGGCTTTATCCTTCGCTCAGAAGAACGCGCCGAAAGTATCTATGCCGCCATTGATGCTTCCGTGGATAAGATGAAATCCCAGATAGAACGCTTTAAAGGCAAACATTGGGCCAAGAAATTGGAAGGTATTGCCGATGTGACGGAAGAGGTTGAAGAAACTGAAACAGGAGAACCTGTAATCGTGCGAAGGAAGAGTTTCCAATTGGCACCCATGGATGAACTGGAAGCGCTGGAACAACTCCAACTATTAGGCCATGAAGACTTTTTTGTGTTCTATAATTCCAAAACTGAAAAAATCAATGTCCTTTACAAAAGGCGTGATGGCACCTATGGTTTGATTGACCCCATCATAGGATGATTTTGACCCTGTTTATGAGGGCAGCCGCTTATCTCGGCTGCCTTTTTTTTCCAAACCATATTCAATCTATAAATACTCTATATCTTTAAAAAAGCTTAACACTTAGGGAAATGATGGTACCAAACATGGAAAATCCAGCAATTACTCGGCCTATAGATCCAAAAAAAATCGAAGATGCTGCCCGTCAAATTCTTATTGGCATCGGTGAAGACCCCGAACGCGAAGGTCTGCTCAAGACGCCGCAACGAGTGGCTAAAGCTTATGCTGAACTCATGGATGGCTATTCCAAGAATCCAGAAAAGTTAATTAACGGTGCATTCTTTGGTGTCGATTACGACCAAATGGTCGTGGTCAACGATATCGAGTTTTACAGTATGTGCGAACACCATATGCTTCCATTCTTTGGGCACGCCCATGTTGCCTATTTGCCAAATGGGAAAGTTATCGGGCTTTCGAAAATACCTCGAATTGTAGATATGTTTGCGCATAGATTACAAGTTCAGGAGAGAATGACCCAACAAATCGCTGAACTCATAAATGACCAGATTCATCCCCAAGGGGTGGCCGTGGTGGTCGAAGCTCAGCATATGTGCATGACCATGCGTGGTGTCAAAAAGCAGGAAGCCACCATGACAACCTCAGCCATGCTTGGAGTTTTCAGAACTCGATTGGAAACCCGATTGGAGTTCCTGAATCGGATTTCTAGCAATCGATAATAAAGCCCTTGATTCCGTACAAAAAAGATTAACGAATTCTAAAAACCTCAGCTCCAACGCGAGTGGTCTGGCTGACTTTTTTGGGTTTTTCAACGCGCACGCGGACGGCATCGATGGCGTATGTATCCAATAGGAGTTGAGAAAGATGTCCAGCCAGAGCTTCCACCGTGTGGTATGCACAACTCGAAACCTCAGCAATCAGCATTTTGGCAGCAGAAGAATAATTCACTGTATCCGTGATGTCATCAGTTTCGCCAACCAGGTGTAAATCCTTAAAGAGGGTGATATTGATCAGTAGGTCCTGGGGGTTATCCCTTTCAGGATGCTTGACCCCGATGATGCCACTGGCAATCAGGTCTGTGATGATAATTGAATCAGAAGTCAAAGTATCCATAGGTCCTCCATGATTGGCACAATTTTATCAGTAGGTTAGAATCAGTGCATGAAAATCCTGTGTTTCAGCATAAACCCGATCTTTCCAGACGTGGTGAGCGGGGGAGCTTCAAAACACCTAATGAATCTGACCAAATTTTTGGCTTCAAAGGGTCACCAAGTGCGCGTGCTCTGCCCTGAACTACCTGGCCAAAATGAAAAATTCGACATAACACAAGGGCTGGAAATCTGGCCAGTACTGCCTTTTCACCAACCTTTTCCGGCCCCTTATGCCATCACACCGCCTGAATTGGCATTCATCGTTGAGGAAATCAATCGGCATCTTGATTGGGCAGAACGCTTCTATGTTCATGATGGGGAGCTACTGCTGCCACAATTACACACCAAAATCCCTACCGTCCTGTCTTTTCGGGATAATTACTACCCTGAATCCATCCTGGGCAGTTTTATCAACCATGCGGATGAAATCATTTGTGTTTCTCCATATTCCGCCTCTGTCATCGAGGCAACTGCTGGACGCGTGGTTGAAGGCTTAACTGATCGTCTCCATATCGTGCTGAACGGAATTGACTCTTCCACTTATCGCCCCATTCCATTGAATGAAAACCTGCTTCTTCCCAGGTTGCCTTTTGATCCAATTGCTCACCGCATCCTATTGCACCCTCATCGCCCAGACCCCAACAAGGGTTTGGCTGAGGCCCTGCAGGTTTTAAAGTTTCTGGTGCTGGAACAAGGCAGGGAAGACCTCATCCTGCTGACACCACGTTGGCATTCTGCCATGAGCGGTTCGGAAGAAGCAGTCTTTTTTGGCGCAATGGAAAGGTTGATCGAAGAGAACCAGCTTGCGCCAAACATCCTTTTTCTCGACTGGTTAAGCCAAAAAGATATGCCTTCTTTTTATTCTCTTGGTCAATTGACCCTCTGCCTGGGCAGTTTGCCTGAAGCTTT
>Ga0209747_1001194_pt1 | contig 13923 bp, 12 predicted proteins | sample BarGraNGADG00311_FD_184498 | JGI IMG/M metagenome (GOLD analysis project Ga0209747, IMG submission 184498) | Arctic peat soil microbial communities from Barrow, Alaska - Barrow Graham LP Ref core NGADG0011-311 (SPAdes) (version 2) | ecosystem: Environmental > Terrestrial > Soil > Wetlands > Peat... | reverse complement strand
CCTCGACGCGGGCGGCCTCCAGGATCGGCAGCGCGCCGGCATGCGCGGGCAGCTTGCCGAGCAAGCTCGGATCGATGCGGAGGCCGTACTGGCCGGTCGTGCCGCTGGGCCAGGCCGTTGGTCCGATGGGCACGGCCGTGTAGGTCGGTGAGGGCGAGGGCGTGGCACTCCCACAGGCGGCCAGAAGAATCGCGGCGGCGGAAAGAACCGCGGCGATCGAGGCGGCGCGATGGGGGCGCAGGTTGTTCATCACAACTCCAGGCGCATAACGGGATAGCGATCATCGTCCACCGCCAGGCTGAAGCCGGCCCGGAGCCAGAACTCGGGCCGCGCGGCCGGTGTGACGTCCTCGCCGGCCCGTACCTCCGGATAGACCTCCACCGCGGCGAAGCCACGTTCGGCAAGGTCGCGGCAGACCGCCTGCGCGAGCCGCAGCGCGTAGCCGCTCCGGCGAACGCCGACGGAGGTCGCAATGCAGGTGATAACGGCCGGCAGCGGTGCCTGGGGCAGCTGCCGGTAGAGGTCACGCAGACGGAGAGCTCGCGGGTACGCGGAGAGCGGTCCGAACTGGCAGTACGCCACGGCCTCGTCATCGACGAGCAACAACTTGGCGTAGCTGCCGAAGATGCCCAAGCCGCGGCCGAGGAGCTGCAATTTGCGTGGAGCCGCTGCGGCGATGGTGGGCCGCGACGGGCGCTGGGGCGTGAACGGGTTGTCGGCCGGAGCGCCGGCCAGGTCGTCGAAAAAGGGGTTTCGCGGCCGGGCTGCCGGTGCCGGAGCGAAGGGGTTGGCGCCGGCCTTCGGTGCTGGGGCGAACGGATTCGACTCGGTCTTGGGCGGCGGGGCGAACGGGTTGGCGCTGGCCGAATGGTCGGCCGAACCAGTGGAGGACGCGGTGGCCGACGACTTCAAGCCGGTCGGGAGCCAGCCTGGTCGATGGGCCTTCGAACCGCGATCGGCTTCCTCCCAGTAGTCGCAGGTTCGATGGTCGAACGCAGGATCCGCGCACGGCGGAACCAGCCCGAAGCGAACTTCGTCGGTGACGTCCACGATTTCAATGCGTGCCATAGCTCGCCAACTGTACGTCACAGCCCGATCTTCGCGCCCCGATGGGCAGCGCCAAGCTCCGAGGCGTGCTCGCCGCTAGACTCGTTTCGAGATGAGCCCTTCCGATCCGTCCGCCTCAACCGCCCCGTCCACTCCACCGCAGTCAGGCCCGCGCTGGCGGCGCGCCTTGACGCGCGGCATCGGTCGCAACGTGGTGGCTCTGGGCCTGGTCAGCCTCTTCACGGACATTTCCAGCGAGATGCTCGTGTACGTCATCCCCCTCTACCTGGCCAACGTGCTGCTGGCCCCGGCCGCAGTAATCGGTCTAATCGAGGGCGTGGCCGAGAGCACTGCTTCCGTGCTGAAGCTGATCAGCGGCACCCTTTCGGACCGTCTGTCGCGGCGGCGGCTGCTGGTGGGCATCGGCTACAGCACGTCGGTGGTCGCCAAGCTGCTGTATCTGGTGGCCGTGGCCTGGCCGGTGGTGCTGCTCGGCCGCGTCGGCGACCGGTTCGGCAAGGGCATCCGCACATCGCCTCGCGACGCTTTGATCGCCGACTCCACGGCTCCGGAGTACCGCGGAGCGGCCTATGGGCTCCACCGGGCCATGGATACGACCGGCGCCTTCGCCGGCGTGTTCATCGCAGCGGCCGTCATCTGGGCCATCGAAGGCAACTCGAGCCTGCTAACCGGCGACGCCTTCAGGATCCTGGTGCTGCTCGCTCTGGTGCCGGGCGTGCTGGCGATCGTCACGATCTTCGTGGGAGTGAGGGACGTACCGAAAGTTCCTGCCCCCGCTTTGACCCCTGCCCCCTCCCCGGCCTCAGCCGGCGCCCCATCGGTCGGCCTCGCCCGACGCATCGTCGGCGGCGTCGCCGAGTGGCGCCAGTTCCCCCGCCAGTTCTGGCTTTTCGTGCTCGCCAGCGGCCTCTTCACCCTGGGCAACTCGAGCGACGCCTTCCTGGCTCTGCGTTCACAGAACCTTGGCCTGACGCTTCTCGCGCTGCTGCTGACCATCGTCGCCTTCAACGCCACCAACGCGATCGTGGCCTGGCCGGCCGGCGCGCTCTCCGATCGGATCGGACGGCGCGGCCTGATCGCCACCGCGTGGCTCATCTACGCCGCGTGCTATGCCGGCTTCGCCGTCGCCAACTCGGCCGTTTGGGTGGTTCCGCTGTGGGTCGGCTACGGCACTTACTACGCTCTCAGCGAGGGAGTCGGCAAAGCGATGGTGGCGGACCTGGCCCCGACGGATCTGCGGGCGACTGCCTTCGGCATCCTCAACGCCGTCCAGGGTCTGATGATCCTGCCCGCCTCCGTGATTGCGGGCCTTCTGTGGAGCCTGATCGCGCCGCCGGCGCCATTCTGGTTCGGCTCCGCCTGTGCCGCAGCCGCTGTGGTGTTGTTGCTGGCCACAGTTCGACCGATCGGGAAAAGGTAGAAAGCTCTTCGGGTACGGAGGGCCGGGTTCGCCAACCCGTCCAAGCAGTACCCGAGCCACAGGGCGGGACGCCGTTCCCCCACGTGCGACCGCGCGACGACGGCGCCGGTCAAAGCGCTACTTTAGGATTGCGAAACGCCCGGCCGACGGGGAAAGTCGGCCCGGTCCCCGGTTTTCAGTTTCGGGTCCCGTAATCGAGCGCTTGCGGCCGTGACGCCATCCGTCACATAACGAGGTGATCCATGCGGCAACTCGACGTCCGCATCGAAGCCGCCCTTGGAACCCATGACGAGGACTGCCGCTGGGATTTGATCGGCGGCATCCTGGACGAATGTCCTGACGACGTTCAGGAGGAATCCGCGAAGCTTCTCGCGGGCCAACTCGATCGAGGGCGAACACTGGGTGCCGACATCCTTGGCCGTTTGGCGGGCATCGATCCCACCAAGCGAGCCGACATCGAGGAGGCATTGCTGGCCGCACTGGCGGTCGAGAAGGCCGCGGCCTCCATGGCCTCCATCGTGGCGGCTCTCGGGCACGTCGGCGATCCCAACACGCTCGGCGTCATCTTCCCGTTCTCTTTGCATCCCACTGCGGAAGTGCGACTCGCCGTCGCCTTCGCCGTAGCCACCGTCAGCCCGCAACCGCTCGAGCCCGAGGCAAGGATGGCGTTGATCAGGTTGTCGCAAGACTGCGACGCCGAGGTCCGTGACTGGGCCACGTTTGGCCTGGGCACTCTCTCGGAAGCCGATGGTCCGGACGTCAGAGCGGCACTCCTCGCGCGAGCGGAAGACGCCAATCACGAGGCTCGGGCCGAGGCTCTCTTTGGACTGGCGGTTCGGCGCGACCCGCGCGCGGTGCCGCATCTGATACGGGCGCTGCAGTCGCCACTCGTCGGCGGGTTAGAGGTGGATGCCGCAGCCGCCGCCGGCGACCCACGCCTGCTGCCTGCGCTCTGGGCCCTTCGACAGTCTGGCCGGGCGGATGAGATTCGCCTGCGTCGCGCCATCGACCGCTGCTCCGGGCGAGACGAGCCTGCCTTTCTCGCCTAGCCGACCAGGTCGGCCAGGGCGCCTTCTCGGACAAGCGTGAAGGCCGATTCGATGTCGGTCGTCTGTAGCCGGTCGCGGTCTAGATGGGGCACGACCGATCGAATCCGACGGTGGGCCTCCTCGACGCCTGCGCCCGCTCGAACCTGCAGACCTTCGGCCGCGTTCTGAGCCAATCGGAAGTCGAGCGCCTGAGCGGCAACAAGCAACTCCAGGGCGATGATCCGTTGGACGTTGGTCAGGACCGACATGGCGTGGCGGGCCGCGATCGAGCCCATCGAGACGTGATCTTCCTGATTTGCCGACGTTGGGATTGAGTCGGCGCTGGCGGGGTGGGCGAGGACCTTGTTCTCCGACGCGAGGGCCGCGGCCGTGTACTGGAGCAGCATCATCCCCGACTCCAGGCCGCTGCCGGATGAGAGGAACGGCGGTAACCCGCAGTTGAGGCGGGGATCCACCAGCAGCGCGATCCGGCGCTCGGAGATTGCGCCCAGCTCCGAGATGGCGAGCTTGCCGAAATCCAGCGCTATGGCCACCGGTTCGCCGTGGAAGTTGCCGCCGCTGATGACCAGGCCGCCGCCGGTGGCTGAGGCAGTGGAGTCGGCCACGCCACCCTGCGGGAAGACCAGCGGGTTGTCCGTGGCGGAGTTGATCTCCACGTCCAGCACGCCCCACAGGTAGCCCAGCGCATCTCGAACGGCGCCGTGGACCTGCGGCACGCAACGGATCGAGTACGGATCCTGGACCTTGTGCGACGACGGATGGTGGCTCGTCATGAGGGTGGAGTCACGCAGCAGGTGGCGCAGCTCCGCGGCGACGGCGATCTGGCCGGGGTGCGGCCGCGCAAGCTGGTAGGCAGCCGAGTAAGCCACGTCCGTGCCGAGCACGGCCTCGCAGCTCATGGCCGCGGCAACGCTCGCGGTACGAGAGAGGCGTAAGGCATCGCCGGCCAACAGCGCCCCGATGCCGCTCATCATCTGAGTCCCGTTGAGCAGGGCCAGGCCTTCCTTGGCCTGCAGCTCGAGCGGTTCGAGGTTCGCCGCGCTCAGCGCCTCCGCAGCGGCAACGACGCGACCGCCCACTTCCACGAACCCGCGGCCGATTAGCGGCAGCGCCAGATGGGCCAGCGGCGCCAGGTCGCCGGAGGCGCCCACCGACCCCTGCGACGGCACGACCGGATGGATTTCGGCACGCAGCAGATCGCAGATTCGATCGACCAGCACGGCCCGGCAGCCGGAGTGGCCCAGAGCCAGGGTGTTGGCCCGGAGTAGAAGCATCGCCCGGACGACATCGCGCGGCAGCGGATCGCCCACGCCCACGGCGTGCGACACGAGCAGGTTCAGCTGGAGTTGGGCGGAGTCGGCCGGGTCGATGAAGGTCGTGGCCAGGTCCCCGAAACCCGTGGTCACGCCGTAGACGATCTCCCCGGAGGCCACGAGCCGCTCCACAACTTCACGGGCCTCGGCCATACGTGCCCGCGCATCGTCGCCGAGCTTGACGCCCTGCCCGCCGCGCGCTACCGCCTCGACGTCGCCAATCGACAGGTCGGCACCGGTCAGCACGATCTCCGTCTCGGCCGGAAAGGGCTGCCGGAGCCAATGTGACTCGGGCAGATGCCGATGCGGTCCGTACCCCTCCGGCGCGCGCCCTTCAGTCGGCCATCCGCTGGGCGCTTGTTCGGGAGACCCGGGCGTGTCGCTCACGCCGATGAGCATATCCCTGATCAGCGCGATAGGCCGCGACCGGGCCGGCGACCGGCGCATCGACAGCCGGCGCCTCGTCGGCCGCTCCACGGGCCGCGCCCCTCAGACGAGGCGGATCGGGCTCGGCTATTCTGCGCAAGGCCGCGGCACTACTCTTCGCGGCAGCATCCAACCCCCCAAGCCCTGAGGCCAGTGTGCTCTCCTTCATCGACCAGATCGTTATCCCGTTTCTCACGAGCCTCTACGGCACCGTGGGCTACCTCGGCGTCTTCGTCGCCATGTTCATCGAGTCAACCCTGCTGCCGCTGCCGTCGGAGCTGATCCTGCCCTTCGCCGGGTACATGGTCAGCGACACGACCAACATCGAGCCGCTCACCCACGGCCCCTGGCTCTTCTGGATCGTGGTTGTCGTCGGTACCGCGGCCAACACAGCGGGCTCGCTCTTCGGCTACTTCCTCGGCGCCAGGCTGGGCCGTCCGTTCCTGGACCGATGGGGCAAGCACCTCCTGATCCGCAAGCACGAGGTCGATCAGGCCGAGCAGTTCTTCGCCCGCTGGGGTTCCCCCACCGCCTTCTTCAGCCGCCTGCTGCCGGGCGTTCGATCGGTCATCAGCTTCATCGCCGGCGTCTCGCACATGCCGATCGGCCGGTTCACCGTCTACTCGACGCTGGGGGCCATTCCCTGGACCATCGCCCTGGTCTACGCCGGTACGGTCTTGGGCGGGAATTGGAAGCGGATCCGAGCTGATCTGCAGCCCTTCGACACCCTCATCGTGCTCCTGTGCGTGGCCGCAGTCGGGCTGTTTGTGTGGTGGCGCCTGGGCCATCCCGGCTGGCGCCGCGGCGGACAGATCGAGGTCTAGGGAGCCGCTCGACGCGATCCGCACTCCGGTTCGGCGAACCACAGGTAGCCCTTTCTTGACCTGGTTTTTGCCACGTGTTCACCGCCCTTGGGGCGTTCGCTGGCACAGTCGGTCCGTTTTAGGGTAGGGTGGACCAGTCGAATTAGTTCAGGTTCGCCGGCCGTCACCCGCTTGTGAGCGGTCCATGCGCTCTCAGGCCGCCACGTGGCAGACTGTGGGCGGCGATCCTGTGGACGGCCGAGTGGCCGCCCGAAACGAGGACTACGCAGATGCGCAGTAGACCTACTCGCGTCCGGTTGCAGGCGCTGAGCATCGAAAAGAATTGGCGGGGCCTGGACCTCGTTTGCGGACTCGCGTGAGTTCGATTCGAGATAGCTCGGCGTCCCTGCCAGGGGTCGGGATGGGTGGGGTTGAGCCACGCTCGATGGCCCACCTGAACCCACGAATGGCTCGGACGGGCCGTCACATGGCTCATCCGGTGAGGCAGAACCCCGTGCGGTCGTTCGCGGCTGCGGTCGTTGGCGCGCTCCCGAACGAGAGGGACGCGGGCGTTTGGGGGTTCGTTGGCCGCTTGGGCGGGCGCATCGTGCCTCGCGATCAACGACGACGTGAGCTTGCCGGAGTGCTGGCCCTGTTGCTCGCGGCCGGCGCCGTCTCGGCAAGCCTGCCGGGCGGGTGGGCTAATTCGCCGGCGCCCGCGGCCATGCCTGCAGCACAACTCGTGGCGGGGGCAAATGCCAGCAGCACACCCACACCCACGGAAGCGAGCGCTTCGCCGACTTCGACCCTGTACATTCAGCCCGTGCCCACACCATCACCAACCGATTCGCCGTCACCAACTCCAGCGCCCACGCCGACCAAACCGCCCGCACCTGCCAAAACACCCGCGCCCGTCAAGGTCTACACATTCGTGGCGATGGGTGACTCGCTGACGGCTTGGCCGTCCGAAAGCCCGTGGCCGGATCGGCTCGACAAGGGCGACGCCAATCTCCGGATACTCAACAACGCCGGGGTCCCGGGCGACACCACCGCCGACATGCGCGGCCGCTTCGACAGAGACGTTCTGGCCTACAAGCCAAACGTGGTTTTCATCCTCGGCGGCACCAATGACCTGGGCCACAAAATCAGTCAGGCGACGACGATCGCGAACCTCAAGGCGATGGTCGTGGCGGCCAAGGCGAAGGGAATCCGCGTCTTCCTGATGACGATTCCACCCGACTCGTTCACGAGCATGTCGCCCTATATCGACTCGCTCAACGCCGCCATCGTTCGCCTCGGCAACGCCAATAGCGTGGTCGTGATCGATATCCACTCTCCGCTCTCCACCTCGACCGGGGTCTACGTTCGGAAGTTCACGTCGGACGGACTGCATTTCAGCGTGCTCGGCTCGGCGACGGTGGCCAGCGCGGTCCACTCGCGAGTCTCTAGATACGGCTACTGACGGGTTCTCTCCCGACATGCGGCAGGACCGCCCAGGCGATGACTGCGACGCCCACGAAGCCCACGACCACGCTGACCCCGTACAAGCCACGGATGGTCAGGAGCGCCGCCAGCTGACCGCCGGCCCCGGCGCCAATGATTGAGGCGAGGCTGAAGGCCGCGCCGCTGAGCAGTCCCTGGGCGGTGGCCGCCGACCCCTTCGGCGCGTGCCTCGAGACGAAGGTCACGCCGCCAATGACCAGGAAGGCGTAGCCCGCGCCCTGAAGGATCGCGCAGGCGACCAAGATGGTCGGATCCGTGAATGCAACGTTGGCGATCTGCCGCACGGCGACGATCAGTGCCCCCAACATGATCAGCCGCTCGACTCCGAATCGCTGAGCCAGACGCGGGAAGAAGAACATCAGCGGCACTTCGAGGGCGGCGCCGAGAGAAGCAGCCCAACCGATCAGTTCATTCGAGGCCCCGAGCGAATGGAGGTAGGGCCCAAGGTATACCGCTTGGGCTGTGATCGCGGCGAAGCAGATGAGGTAGCCCAGCAGGAAGACCGTGATCGGTCGATGGCGGAGCACCCGACCGGGGTTGTGAAACATACTCGGAGCCTGGAAAACATTGACGCGGCCGGGGATCGACGTGGCAACCAGGCCACCGATCAGGAGGGCGGGGATGATGACCCAGAAGATCGAGCCGGGGCCCTCTTGATCCTTGAGCAGACCGACGAGCGGCGCCCCCACCATGAAGCTGGCCGAACCGCAGGCTCGAATCCGGCCGTATCGACTTCGATCGGAACCTGCCTGCTCGAGCACTCGCACATCCATCATGGGAGTCAGGCCGGACATGCCGCAGGCGAACGCGGCCGCGAACAGGACGATCAGGGGCGAGGCTCCTGCCGTGACGAGCCCGTACCCGCCCAAGCCGCCCAGCAGTCCAGCCAGCGGCAGCAGCACGAGCGAGCGCGGAAACCGGTCGTGGAGCGCGCCCCACGTTGGCGCGCTCAGGAGGGCAACGCACGAGGTGAAGGCCATCAGCGCGCCGATCTGCCCGAGCGGGATGCCGAGGCTCTGGTAGTAGAGCGAGAGGTAAGGCGAGTACGCGGAAACCGCGACGAAGACGACAATGTAGGCGAAGGCGGCGCGGCGCAACGACTCAACTCCCTTGGGCTCCGAATCGGTCCGCCCGCTGCGTTCCGACCAGTCTGGTCAGTCTGTCACCCGGCGGCGGATTCCGCAGTCCGAGCATGGCGACCCTGCGCTAGCGTTCGGTTTCGGCCGTCCGCCCCCGGCTGCGAGCTAGCCCCAGGGCGTTTCGCCCTTGGAGCGGAGATGGCCAACGTCGTTGCTCAGGATGAGTTGGGCGCCGTCCGGGGTATCGTCGCGTTCGTAGCGAAGAGCCGTCAGGTTGGTGCGATCCTGCACGAAGCGGCGCCGGTAGTCGCTGACGGGGATGCCGACGGCCACGCACAGCAGGATGCGGTTGAACGTGCCGTGCGCGACAACCAGGACGCGCCGTTCACCTTCTGCCTCGGCTTGGGCCTCTGACACGGCTCCGCGCGAACCGCCGGGATCCGGCGATCGAGGGCTGCGCGACAAGGCGCTTGAGTTCGTCCCCATCTCGGCCTCGAGAAGCTCAACGAGAAAGCTCAGCGCCCGAGCCGCCACGTCCTCGCCGGACTCGCCGCCCGGCGAATGAGTCGATCCGGGGTCATGATCCCAGCGAGCCCGTAGTGCCGGGTCGCGAGCCTCGATCTCCTCGTAGGTCAGGCTCTCCCACTGCCCGTAGTCCAGCTCGCGCAACCGCTCGTCGACCTCGACGGGCCGGCCTGTTGCGACCGTCTGGGCAGTCTCAAGCGCGCGAAGCAGCGGGCTCGAAACGATTCGGTCGATTCGAACGCTCGCCAGTCTGCGCGCCAGCGCCTCGGCCTCATGCCGGCCCGTCGGGGTGAGCGGCACGTCCAGCTGCCCGCCGAGCATGACGTCGGCCGAGGCCGCCTGGCCGTGGCGGGTGAGGATCAGGGTGAGCATGGGCGGCTAGAACAACCCCACGATGTTGCCGTCGGCGCAAACTCGGACGGTCCGTTTAGAAGAGTCCAACGATATTCCCGTCCGAGCAAACTCGGACGGTCATTAGAACAACCCCACGATATTCCCGTCCGAGTCGATGTCGATGTTCTCGCCGGCCGGGTGCGACGGTAGGCCCGGCATGGTCCGCATCTCGCCGAGGAGCGGCGTGATGAAGCCCGCGCCGGCCGAGAGATGGACCTCGCGGATCGGGACGCGGAAGCCCGTCGGGCGACCCTTCAGAGATGGGTCGTGGCTCAGCGAGAGGTGAGTCTTGGCCATGCAGATTGGCAGGTTGCCGTAGCCCAGTTCCTCGTACAGCTTGAGGGCTTTGGTGGCAGCCGGTAGCTCGTCGACTCCGCGGGCGCCATAAATTCGGACCGCGATTGTCTCGATCTTCTCGCGCAGCGGGATGTCGTCCGGGTAGAGCAGCCGGAAGTCCGGCGCTCCCTCCTCCGCGGCGGCCCAGACGGCGTGGGCCAGGTCCTCGGCCCCGGCGCCGCCATCGGTGAAGTGGCGGCTCACGACCACATCGCGCGCCCCGGCCGCCAGAGCTACTTCCCGGATCGCGGTCACTTCCGCCTCCGTGTCGCCTGGGTAGTGGTTGACCGCCACGACCACCGGGACGTTGAAGTGGCGCACGTTCTCAATCTGGGCGGCCAGGTTTGCCGAGCCCTTCCGGACCGCCTCCACGTTCTCCTGCCCAAGCGCAGGATCGAGCGGCTTGCCGGCGACAATCCGCCCGACGCCACCGTGCATCTTGAGCGCCCGAACCGTGGCGACCATGACGGCGGCGTCCGGCCGCAGACCGCTCTGGCGGCACTTGATGTCGAAGAACTTCTCGGCTCCCATGTCCGCCCCGAAACCGGCCTCGGTGCAGGCAATGTCGCACGTGGCAAGGGCGAGCCGGTCCGCCAGGACGCTGTTGTTGCCGTGGGCAATGTTGGCAAACGGTCCGCAGTGGACGAAGGCAGGCCCACCCTCGAGCGTCTGGAGAAGGTTCGGTTTGATGGCGTCGCGCAGCAGCACGGTCATTGCGCCGGCGCAGCGCAGATCCTCGGCGGTAATGCGCCGGCCGTCGAAGGTCGTGGCCACGACCACGCGGCCCAGGCGCTGGCGGAGGTCCTGCAGGCTCGAGGTGAGCGCCAGAACCGCCATGACTTCCGAGGCCACGGTGATCTGCCACTCGGTCTCACGCGGGTAGCCGTTTTCGCGGCCGCCCAGAGCGATGATCGCCTTGCGGAGGGCTCGGTCCGAGATGTCGACGACGCGAGGCCAGAGAACGCCGAGCGGATCGATCCCCAACGGATTGCTGTGGGTCAGCGAGTTGTCCACGAAGGCGGCGAGCAAGTTGTGCGCCGCACCGACTGCGTGGTTGTCCCCGGTGAGGTGGAGGTTGAAGTCCTCCATCGGGATAACCTGGCTGTAGCCCCCACCAGCCGCGCCGCCCTTGATTCCGAACACAGGTCCGAGCGACGGCTGGCGGATGCAGACCGCCGCCCGATGGCCGATCCGATTGAGCCCCTGGACGAGACCGATGCTGGTCGTCGTCTTGCCCTCGCCGAGCGGCGTAGGCGTGATGGCGGTGACCACGACGTATTTGCCGCGACGCCCTGCAGCAGCCGCCTCGGCCTCAAGACGTGTGATCCCCTCCAAGCGAACCTTGGCCTTGTACGGCCCGTACTGCTCGACTTCCTCGTCGCGCAGACCAAGCTCGCGGGCCAGTTCCATGATCGGCCGCGGCGTAACTGAGCGGGCGATCTCGAGGCTGCTCTCCATTTTCACGCCGCTCATAGAGCAGCCTTTGGGCTGCTGGGAAGCGGGTTGGCGCTCATAGAGCAGCCTTTGGGCTATTCGGCATGGGTTGGGTGCTCATCGGGTCCGCTCCCATGCCGCCTGCTCCGCCTGGTCCGTGGCGGCTCGGAGCAGGTGGCTCAGCAGCAGGGCGTTTGTCAGGGGCCCGACGCCGCCGGGTACCGGGGTGATCGCGCTCACCACGTCCCGGGCCGACTCAAAGTCCACGTCGCCGACCAGCCGCTCGGCGCCCTCGCCGTTCGGCACGACGTTGATGCCCACGTCCACGACCACGACGCCAGGCGAGAGCATCTCGCCGGTGATCAGGCCGGGCTTGCCGGCGGCCACGATCAGGATCTCCGCGTCACGGGTGTGGCGGGCAAGGTCACGGGTCCGCGAATGGAGGACGGTCACGGTGCCATGCTCGCGCATCAGCAGCATGGCCGCGGGCTTGCCGACGACGTTGGACCGCCCGACCACCACCACTCGCTTGCCGGTGATCTCGATGCCGGACCGCTTCAGGATCTCGACGGAGGCCTGGGCTGTGGCCGGCAGGAAACCGTCATATCCGAGCGTTAGCAGGCCGGCGTTGCGGGGGTGGATACCGTCGATGTCCTTGGCCGGGTCGATCGAATCGATGACGGTGCGCAAAGGAATGTGCGCGGGCAGCGGCATCTGGACGATGATCCCGGACACGCTCGGGTCCGCGTTGAGATTCTCGATCTCGTCGCAAAGCGCGTCCGGCATCACGTCCGAGCTGAGTTCGACGAGGCGGCCGTGAGCACCGACCTTCTCGCACGTCCGCAGGATCTGCTGGAGGTACACGGCCGATGGCGCGTCGGCGCCGACCAGCACGACCGCGAGCGTCGGCGCGTAACCCCACCGCTCGTTGAACGCGGCAAAGTCCTGGGCCAGTCCGGCGCGGATTTCGGCCGCGATGGCACCGCCAGCCAGCAGCCGCGGGCCGGCTTCGGCGGCGCCGACCGAGGCGGCGCCGGCCGTGGCGGCGCCTGCGACCGAGGCCGCGGTTCCGTCCTTGCCGCTCACTCGGCCTCCGGCTCCTGGGCCTGCCCGGAAAGCACGATTTCGCGCGTCCGAGCCGCGATGGCGGCTATGTCATGCAAGGCTGAGTCGAGTTGCTGGTTCATGGTGTCGCCGTAGATGTCGTCGCCCGTGGCCGGCAGATTGATCCTGACGTTCTCGGCTGCTCCGCGGGCCGCGGCCTCGGCGAGTAGCGCCGCAACGAGCACGTCGCTCGCCGCATTCACGTTGCTCCGACCTGCCAGAGCCTCGGCCAGGACCACGAGCTGAGTGCAAGCCTTCACGCATTCCCAAGGTGCATCGGCGGCGACGCGAGCCGCTGCGCGAATTGCGGCCGTGCGGTCCTCTTGCTGCGCCTCGGTCTCGCGGGGCAATTTGAGGGCGGCGGAGTAGGCGGCGTAAGCCTCGGCGTCTCGGTCGGCCAGGCGGAGAAACTCAGTGGCCAGGTGCTGGCCCAAGACCTGGCAGCGCGCCAGGGTCTCCTCGTAAACCGCGTATTTGGGTTTACCCGTCGACAGGCTGGCAACCATCGAGATCAACGACGCGCCGAGCGCGGCCGCCACGGCCGAAGCCGACCCCCCGCCGGGAACAGGCTCGGCCGATGACAGGCGCTCGACGAACTGGGCGAGGGTCAGGTCGGAAAACGAGAGGTTGGCGGCTCTGGAGTATTCCATACGGCGATTGTAGGCAGCAACTCGCCGTTCCCGTTCATCTTTCAGCCAATGCGTCTCTTATCGACAGCCTTGACACCCGCGACAGGCCTACGAAAGGCCGACTTCGTCATCCACCCCGTCAACCGTCCAGCGCCGAGTCCGGTGCTGAAACACCAACGCGAGGCGAGCGCCGGGCGTGTCCACCTCGAAGACAGTACGAGGACCGACGTCGGCGCGGTAGGCGGACTCCTCGCGGCGGACAGCCGCAAGTCTGGTCACAGGGAGCCGGATCTCGCCCCACGTGATCTCACGCGGAGTGCCGTCAAACCAATCGGCTCGGACTCGAACATCAACGGGCTGCATGCGGACGATGGCCATCGCGGTGGCTCCTCTTCGCTTTGGCTGGCCGTCGTTCGCTCGGGCACTGAGCGGATGAACGGGCGTTCTATTAGTGCAGAGATCGTAAGTGAACGGACGTTCGATGTCAAGCATTGGTCTGCTCACTTTCGACTGCGGTGAGATCGTCCGTCATGCCTGTGACAGCTGTATGGCACGGCCTCGAGGGACGCGTCGGGTCAAAGCAGAAAGCAGGAAGTCAGTGGCTTGATCTGGGCATATGCTCGGGGCCATGAGTGAGTCAAAGCGTCTGACCGCCGTTGGCCGATCCCCGACCGACTCCGAATGGGTTGTGATTTCGGCCCGACACGGCACCGGCCGACCCTTCCTGTTTGTCGTGACGAGCACCGGAATCGTCTGCACGCCGGGCTGCCCGGCGCGTTCACCGGCTCGGGGTCGGGTTCGAATCGTCTCCGGGCTCGACGAAGGCCTGGCGGCAGGTGCG
>Ga0209747_1001193_pt1 | contig 13925 bp, 14 predicted proteins | sample BarGraNGADG00311_FD_184498 | JGI IMG/M metagenome (GOLD analysis project Ga0209747, IMG submission 184498) | Arctic peat soil microbial communities from Barrow, Alaska - Barrow Graham LP Ref core NGADG0011-311 (SPAdes) (version 2) | ecosystem: Environmental > Terrestrial > Soil > Wetlands > Peat... | reverse complement strand
TCAGTTCCTCTCGCCGCTGACCAACAAGCGCGAGGACAGGTACAACGGGGACATCGACGCGCGGATGACGTTCATGCGCGAGACGATCGCCGCCATCAAAAAAGCCACCGGCCCCGATTACCCGCTGATATGCCGCCTCTCCGGCTCGGACTTCATGGAGGGGAGCCACACCCTCGAGGAGACGAAGGTCGTCGCCGCCGAGATGGAGCGGTGCGGCGTTGACCTCATCAGCGTCACGGGCGGGTGGCACGAGACCCGCATCCCGCAGATCCCGATGAACGTGCCCAGGGGAGCGTACGTCTACCTCGCGGAAGGCATCCGCGAGGCGGTCGACAAAGTCCCTGTAGCGTGCTGCAACCGCATAAACGACCCCGCGCTTGCCGAGCAGATCCTCGCCGAGGACAGGTCGGACCTGATCGCGATGGCGCGGGCTTTCATCGCCGACCCCCGGATCCTCGCGAAAGCCGCGCAGGGGCGGCCCGAGTTCGTGCGTCACTGCATCGCCTGCAACCAGGGGTGCTTCGACCATGTCTTCATGTTCCAGCCGATCACGTGCCTCGTGAACCCGAGGGTGAACAGGGAGCGCGAGACCGAGCTCAAGCCGGCGGCGGTCAAGAAGACCGTGCTGGTTGCCGGCGGCGGGCCGGCCGGGATGGAGTGTGCCTGGGTCGCCGCGCACCGGGGACACCAGGTGACGCTCTGCGAGGAGAGCGACAGGCTCGGCGGCCAGGGGCTGCTGGCGGCGATACCGCCGGGGCGCGAGGAGTTCTTCGAGATGGTCTCCTACCTCGTTCAGCAGGTGAAGGACAAAGGGGTGGAGGTGCGGCTCGGCGAGCTGGTCACGCCCGAGCTCGTGGATGAGATCAACCCCGACGTGCTGGTGATGGCGACCGGCGCCGTACAGGTCGTGCCGCCCATCAAGGGCATCGACGGGGCGAACGTCGTCATGGCCTGGGACGTGCTCGAGGGCAGGGCCGAGACCGGCAGGAAAGTGGTGATCGTCGGTGGAGGCGCCGTCGGCATCGAGACGGGCTCGTTCCTCGCTGAGGCGGGCAAGGAGGTCACCGTCCTGGAGATGCTCGAGAGGTGCGGCGCGGACATCGGGCTGTCCACCCGCTGGACCATCCTGCAGGACGCGCGCGACCTGGGGGTCGCTTTCAAGCAGTCCTGCTGCGTTTCCGAGATCACCGGCAGCGGCGTCACAGCCGAGGTGGACGGGCAACCCGTTCAGATCGAGGCCGACACCGTAGTGATCGCGGCCGGCGCGAGGGCGAACGACGACCTCGAGCAGTTCCTGGCCGACGAGGGGCTGGCCGGCAAGTTCGAGCTGGTGAAGATCGGTGACTGCGCGGGCCCGCGCAAGGCGCTCGAGGCGATCCGTGAGGGATTCGACCTCGGCCTCGCGCTGTAGCCGCCGCGCAGCGGGCTGGGACTTTTGACCTGTGCTAGGACTATCATGAGGCGTGCAGCCCCGCGCCGGCAGCCCGCTCTGAGTCCGACCGTCAAGGGAGATTTTTTGGAGACCAGGCAAGAGAAGATCCTCGTGGTTGACGATGAGGAGCACATCATCGAGCTTGTCGAGCTGTACCTTGGCAAAGAGGGGTACGGCGTTTCCCACGCGGTCGACGGTCTGGCCGCGATCGAGAAGTTCCACGCCGAGAAGCCCGACCTGCTGGTGCTGGACATCATGCTCCCCGGCAAGGACGGCCTCGAGGTCCTGCGCGAGATCCGCAAGACATCGGACGTCCCGGTGATCATGCTCACCGCCCGGGAGTCCGAGGTCGACAAGGTCGTCGGGCTCGAGCTGGGCGCCGACGACTACCTCACCAAACCTTTCAGCCCCCGCGAGCTGGTCGCACGCGTGAAAGCGGTGCTGCGGAGGTCCGCTCCTCCGGCCGAGCCGGCCGAGGAAGTCCTGACCCGCGAGGGTGTCACCATCGATTCGCGCCGCCGGCGCGTGGAGCTCGACGGCGGGGAGGTCGCGCTCACCGCGAAGGAGTTCGACCTCCTGTTCGTGCTCGCGACGAACGCGGGCATCGTGCTCACGCGCGACCGCCTGATGGAGAAGGTGTGGGGGTACGAGCACATAGGCGACACGCGGACCGTGGACGTCTACGTGCGGCACCTCCGCGAGAAGCTGGGGGACAACGCCGACGACCCGCGCTTCATCGAGACGGTGAGGGGCGTCGGGTACCGCTTCAGGGGCCGCTGACATGTTCAGGACGCTCCGCGGGCGCGTCATCGCCACGTATTTCATTGTCGTCGTGATCTCGCTTGTGCTGGCGAGTGTCTTCTTCATCTTTTTCCTCTCCAAGTACACGACCAGCCGCGACAAGAAAGACCTGCTTGAGCAGGTCACCGCGGTGGCCAGGGACGTGAAGGGGCTCGAGGGCATCCCTCCCGCGTCCTCGTCGTCGGCGACAGCGCAGGCGCAGCCGACCAGAGGCGTCGTGACCCGGATCATCAACGCCGAGGGTGAGATCCTGAAGTCGAAGCTGCTGATTGTAGGCGCCGACGGGCACGTGGTCGTCGAATCACGGGCAAAGCCGACCTTCGGCAACCTCACCCTGCAGCTGCCCGCGAACGTGTTCAGCCAGGGTCCGCTGATAACCGAGCACTACTTCGACAGGCTCGGGCAGACCGTCCTGTTCGCCACGGCGCCCACAACCGTGGGCTCGCAGCAGGGTTACCTGATGGCCATCAAGCCCGTCGAACAGCTGGGGGCGGTGACCGGCTCGCTCATCGGCTACGTCGTGATCGCCGGGCTCATCTCGCTGGCGATATCCATGGTGATCGCTCTGTACCTGTCGGGTGCGCTCAGCCGCCCGATCAACGACGTGACCGCCGCGGCGCGCAGTATGGCCGCAGGCGACTATTCGGCCGAGGTGCCGGTGCGCGGCTCGGACGAGACCGCCGAGCTGGCGCGCGATTTCAACGTCATGGCAAAGCGCGTCCGCACCGCTTACGAGCAGCAGAGGGACTTTGTGGGCGACGTCTCCCACGAGCTCCGCACGCCGCTGACGAGCATCGGAGGGTTCAGCCAGGCGCTGCTCGACGGCGTGTCCCGGAGCGCCGAGGAGCAGCGGCGCTCGCTCGAGATCATCAACCAGGAGAGCAAGCACATGGTCACGGTCCTCAACGACCTCCTGCTGCTGTCCGAGCTCGACGCCGGCCAGCTCGAGCCAGACATGAAGCGCGTCGACCTGGTCGACCTGATGAGGATGATCGCGAGCATATACGAGCCGCGCGCGCAGGCCGACGGCCTGGCCTTGCGGGTCGAGCCTCCGCCGGAGGGCAGCACAGTGATGACCGACGCGGACAGGCTCGAGCGCGTGCTGACCAACCTGCTGGACAACGCGTTCAAGTACTCGGACGACGGGGGAACGATCGTGGTCTCCACCACGCCCGGCGAGCAGAGCCTCGAGATATCCGTCACCAACAGCGGCCCGGGGATACCCGCTGAAGTGCTGCCCCACGTCTTCGACCGCTTCTACCGCGCGGAGAAGTCGCGCGCGAAGAAGCACGGCGGGGCGGGCCTCGGCCTGTCGATATGCAAGGAGCTGGTCGAGACACTGGGCGGAAAGATCGACGTTGTGAGCAGCCCCGGCGAGGGCGCGACCTTCACGGTCACCCTGCCTATCTCATAGAATTGCAGTGCGCGGCGCGCGCCCCGGAGCCATTGGCCTCGAACGCGGCGCGGCGCCGTATACGGTCACAAGAGACGTGAGGAGAACATGAGACCGACCTGGGACGAGTACTTCTTGAGCATAGCGAAGGTGATTGCGGGACGGTCGACCTGCCTGCGCAGGGAGGTCGGCGCCCTCATCGTCAAGGACAAGAGGATCCTGACCACCGGCTACAACGGCGCGCCCAGGGGCCTCGCGCACTGCCTGGACACGGGGTGCCTGCGCAACGAGGCGGCCGTGGAGTCGGGGAAGAGCCACGAGCTGTGCCGCGGGCTGCACGCGGAACAGAACGCGATAATCCAGGGAGCGATGCACGGAGTCTCTATCGACGGCGGGGTCATGTACAGCACTCACCAGCCGTGCGTCCTGTGCACCAAGATGATCATCAACGCAGGGCTCTGGGCTGTATACTACCTTGAGCCTTATCCGGACGAGCTCGCCGCGAGGCTTCTCGAGGAGGCGGGCGTCATGTCGGAGAAGATGACCCTGGAAGGTTAGCGGCTGCTTGCCGCAGTTGATATGAGACTATATTTCATTGCTTTCGGCGCGGCTCTCGTCAGCGTGCTCGTCCTCACCCCGGTGGCCAGGTGGCTGGCCAGGCGCATTGGCGCCGTCGACATCCCCGAGGACCGCAAGGTCCACGAGAAGCCGACCCCGACGCTGGGCGGACTGGCGATATACGTCAGCATGATGATCGGCGTGGGCGTCTTCCTGATCTTCGGGCACAACCGCGTGTCGAGCGACCTCCTCGGCGTACTGATCGGCGCCACCGTTATCGTGATCTTCGGGGCCATAGACGACATCAGGGGCCTGTCGCCGATCGCGAAGCTGTTCGGCCAGGTGCTCGGCGCCGGCATCCTGGTCACCATGGGCGTCCAGATCCAGAACATACACATCCCCGGCACGACAGTCATCGCGCTCTCGCCGGAGCTTTCCGTTGTGATCTCGCTCATCTGGGTCGTGGCCTTCATCAACATCATCAACCTGATCGACGGGCTGGACGGCCTCGCGGCGGGCATCACCTGCATCACTTCCTTCTCGATGTTTTACTACGCCACGCAGACCGGCGTCGGCGCGACATTCGTGGACGCGGCCCTGATATCGATAGTCATGGCGGGTGCGACGCTCGGATTCCTGCGCTACAACTTCAACCCCGCGAGCGTGTTCATGGGGGACTCCGGAAGCATGCTGCTAGGCTTCCTGCTCGGGGCTGTGACGATACAGGGGGTGCTGAAGAGCATCGCCGCCGTGGCTTTGATAGTGCCGTTGATGGCGCTCGCGATCCCGATCATCGACACGGGCTGGGCGATCGCCAGGCGCCTCAGGAAGGGGATGCCGATCAGCCACGCGGACAAGGAGCACATCCACCACAGGTTGCTGAACATGGGGCACAGCCAGCGCCAGGCCGTGCTCCTGCTCTATTTCTGGACCGCGCTTCTCTGCGGGACCAGCCTCGCGGTCAAGTTCATGAACAACAACAAGGTGCTGTACATCATGCTGGCGCTCGCGATCGGCGGGTTCTTCCTCACGGCGATCCCGAGGATCGTAAGGGGAGAGGCAGGAAAGGGCAAGCACCGCGCGCCGAAGAAGAAGAACGCCGAGACCGACGTTGAGCCCGACGATTCCGCTCATGCGGCGGAGCTCATTCCGGGAACAGCCGAGGCCGGGGAAGGGGAGGAGACATGACGGAAGCGGGCGGGGTAGAGGCCGGCAAGGCCACCGAAGGCGAAGCCCAGATGCAGGAGCTCTACCAGGCTTTCAACAGGAAGCTGGCGCGGGCGCTCGCGATCGCGGGCGGCGTGATCATCCCGGTCGGCATAATCATTTCCACTGTCTTCGCGGGCTGGCGCGGACTGGCCGGCAGCTTCATCGGGTTCGGGGTGGCGTCGCTCTACACGATGGCATCCCTCTGGATAATGAAGTGGTCGTTCAACAAGCCGCTGCGCCTGGTGCCGGCGATCATGATGTCGACGCTCTGGGCGAGGCTCATAGTCGTAGGCGGCGTGCTATATGGACTGACGTTCGCGCATGCTTTGAACCGCTACGCGCTGTTCGGCTCCTTTCTCGCGCTCTTCCTGGCCTACTCGGCGCTCGAGATAACCTATGCCTGGAAGACTTTCGGGGTTCTCTTCAAACCCCCCTCCGAAGACTGAGTTCCGGGGTCAGGTCGTGCACGTGCGTTTTGCGCGATCCGCTCGATTTTTGCCCCCAATCTCTGCAAAACGCGCGTGCACGACCTGACCCCACTCATGTGATAAACTCTCGTCCTTGAAAAGGAATACCTACCAAGGGGGTAATGAGATGGCTATCAAAAAGGTCTTCGTAGTGGGCGCGGGGCTGATGGGCGGAGGTATCACCCAGGTGACCGCCACGGCCGGCTACGAGGTCACCATGCGCGACATGACCGACGAGATCCTCAAGAAGTCGGTCGAGACCATCAAGTGGTCGGTCGACAAGTTCGCGAGCAAGGGCAAGATAACCGAGGACCAGGCCAAGCAGGCCATGGCTAACATCAAGACATCGACTGACCTGGCCGCCGCGGCGGACGCCGACCTGGTCATCGAGGCGGTCTTCGAGAAGATCGAGCTGAAGCAGGAGATCTTCAAGACGCTGGACGAGGTCTGCAAGCCCGAGTGCATACTGGCCACAAACACCTCGGCCATCTCCATCACTAACATCGCGTCGGTCACAAAGAGGCCGGACAAGGTCGTGGGCACCCACTTCTTCAGCCCGGTACCGATGATGCGCCTCTGCGAGCTGATCCGCGGCCTCATGACCTCGGACGAGTCGCTCGCCACCTGCGTGGAGTTCGCGAAGTCCATCGGCAAAGAGACTGTCATAGTCAACAAAGACGTCGCCGGTTTCATAGCCAACCGGGTCGGGCTTGCAATGTCAGGTGCCGCGATCGACATCGTCGCACAGGGCGTTGCAACGCCGCAGGACGTCGACAAGACCATGAAGCTCGGATTCAGCCACACGATGGGGCCGTGCGAGACCGCCGACCTCACTGGCGTGGACGTGCTCATGAACGCGATGAAGGCGATCTACAACGAGACCCAGGACGAGAAGTACTGGCCGCCGGAGCTCATGCAGCGGATGGTCGCTTCCGGCTTGCTGGGCCGCAAGACCAAGAAGGGCTTCTACGACTACAGCTCAGGCAAGCAGGAGGCTTACTGGAAGCTGTAAGGCCCGGTCGTCACACAGGCGAAAACGCACCACTGGGGCCTGGCCCCGGTGGTGCATTTTCGAAAGCGGGAGGATACGTGGACGAGAAATTCGACGTCATCGTCATCGGCGCGGGCATCGGCGGGCTGTCCGCCGCATCCTTGCTGGCCAAGGAAGGCATGAAGGTCGCCGTGCTGGAGCGGGACGACCGCGTCGGCGGCCGCGCCCTCTCGATCGATGGCGCCGAGATCTCGGATAAGGGCGCGGACTGGTACGAGGCGATCCTCGGCCGGCACTACTGCTACCTCGCCGGCGCGAGCCCTTCGATCGACGAGATCGTGTCGAAGCGCCTGCTGGACGGCTACGTCATCGACCTCGGATACCACGGCGTGGGGTGCGCGGGGAGAGGCTACTTCGGCCGGCTCCTCGACGTCCTCGGGCTCGAAGTGCCGGTCATCCCCTGCGACACTGGCTTCTACTACCGTGGCGAGTACTACACCGAGGCTCCGGTGGGGTCGGGCAGGCTGGACGACAAGATGTACAAGATCTGCAAAGAGAAGGGCATCAAGTACTGGTCCCTCATCATGGACTCGCTCAGCCTCACGGCAGAGCAGATGGACGAGCTCGAGCAGGTCAGCCTGCGTCAATACTGCGAGCGCCTCGGGCTCACCGCCGACGACGCGGTCTGGGAGTCCTGGCACTGCACCGGCACGCTGTTCACGACGATCAACAACCCCAACGACATCAGCGCGGGCGAGCTCGTGCGCTACGTGAAGAACGTGATGCTCCCCATCATCGCCTCGGGCCAGGAGCTGCACACCGGCGGGTTCGCGGCCGGAGGAATACTGAAGTGGTCGCAGGCGGTGGCCGACGAGATCGTGCGCCTCGGTGGAACGGTGGCGCTGGGGGCCGACGTCCAGGTCGTGAAAGTCATCGACGGCAGAGTCGTCGGCGTCGACCTCGTGCTGGACGGCAAGCCCGCCTCGCTCGAAGCGCCCAGGGTGGTGAGCACGGTGCCGGTCCAGGAGACCTTCGACCTGGTCGACGAGGAGCACTTCCCCGCCGAGTTCGTCAAGCGCGCCCGGTCCCTCTACGGGTACGGGAGCCTCGCGCCCTACATCGGGCTGTCGTCGCTTCCGATGCCGCTCGAGCAGGCCGAGCGCCTGATAAAGACGCCGACCGTCGTCCCGGCCGGCGACGACTACGACTATGACGTGTACATGGCCTGGAACGTGCAGTCCGTGACCGACCCGTCCATCGCTCCCGCGGGCAAGCACCTGCTCACCGCGTACCTTCCGCTGACCGAGAGCGAGTCCATGGACCGCGCCAAGGTGCGCAACGTGGTGGACGCGATAATCCCGTTCTTCGAGGCCGCTTATCCCGGCTTCAGCGAATGCGTGGACTGGGCGCTCTACCCGATGTGCTGGAAGCTGGAGGGGGTCGCCAAGTCGATCTCGCAGGCAGGCACGCTCAAGCCCGAGAACACCGCGCCGGGCCTCGAAGGCCTCTTTTTCGCCGGCGACACGGCCCGCGGATTCGGTGTCGCGATGGACTGCGCGTGCTCCGCGGGCATCAACTGCGCGGCGGCTATTCTTGGCCGCACGGTCGGTATAGAATGATTTCTGTCCATTCCGGGAATGCTCGCTCGGGGGGTGCGACGTTTGACTGATGTGAAGTTCGAGGGTGTATACGTTCCCAATATCACGCCTTTCAAGGATGGGGAGATCGACGGCCCCGGCCTTCGCAAGCTCGTGGATTACCTCATCGAGGGTGGAGCCTCCGGCCTGGTTCCCTGCGGGACGACCGGCGAGAGCGCCACGCTGTCCCACGATGAGCACATCGAAGTAATCAGGATCACGGTCGAGCAGGCGGCCGGCCGCGTGCCGGTAGTCGCAGGCATCGGCACCAACGACACGCGCGAGACGATCAAGCTCCTGGACAGGGCCGAGGAGATCGACGTCGCGGGATACCTGGTGGTCTGCCCCTACTACAACAGGCCGAACCAGGAAGGGATCCTCGAGCACTTCCGGGCCGTGTCCGAGACAACCGACCGGCCCGTCCTCGTCTACAACATCCCGATGCGCACAGGGAGGAACATCGAGGTGGGGACGATCGCCGAGCTGTCCCGCATCCCCAACATCGTCGGGACAAAGGACGCCTCGGGCGACATCAACCAGGCGATGAGCATTATCGCCAGGACCAAGAACTTCAGCGTCCTTTCGGGTGAGGACCACCTGCTTTTCGCGGTGAGCTGCCTGGGAGGCCACGGGGGCATCATGGCATCAGCGCACGTCCTGCCGGGCGAGTTCCTGGAGCTCTACGAGTCGACGTGCCGCGGCGACCTCGTCGAGGCGCGCCGGCTGCACTACCATTTCCTCCCGCTTGTCCGCGTCATGTTCAAGGAACCGAACCCGGCTCCGGCGAAGGCTGCTATGAAGCTCATGGGAGTCATCGAGTCGGACGAGCTGAGGTTGCCGCTCCTTTCCGTATCGGCGGCCTGCAGGGAAGACATAGCAGGCGTGCTGCACGGCTTGAAGATCCTTTGACGCCCCGCCAGGCTTTCCGCAGGCAGGGCAAGTACCGGTACAGCGCGGCGCGAGTGCGCCGTGCGCGACCCATTAGAAGCATGCATGGTTGACAAAAAGGACCGCGACGGCAGGTTCAGCGATACCGAATCGCGCCGCAGGCTCGAGCAGCGAAGGGCTTTCAGGCTGGAAGAGAGGCGCCGGCGCACGAGACGAAACCGCACGATCGCCGTCGCCGTCGCCGTCACACTCATCGTAGCCGCGATAATCATCAGCCCGTGGGGGCCGCTCAAGGGCTCCATCTACGGTGGCACGAAGGCGCCGAAGAAGGTAGCCGCGCAGACTACGACCCCGACCAGGCCAGCCACACCGGTGGCCTCGAGCTCCTCGGCGGCCTCGAGCAGCGCGTCCTCGGGCGTCGTCGCGAGCGCCAGGGTCACGAACGCTTATCTCCCGGTACGGGCTCAAAAGGTTTCCGTCACCAAGCATCCCACGGTCGCGATCGTGATCGACGACACGGGAAACATCCGCGACAGGCTCCCTTACTGGACGGCCATCGACGCGCCGCTGACGTTCGCCGTCATGCCTTACCCGCCTCTCTCGAAGGAGCTCGCAGACAAGCTTTACCTGAACGGCTACGACATCTTCATGCACACGCCGACCGACAACATGCCGCCCAATTCGTTCGCGGGAACGGGCCAACTGGCCACAGGGATGTCCCGACAGACGGTCTTCCAGACCCTCGACAAGGACATCCTCAACGTCCCGCACGCGATCGGTATGAACAATCACATGGGAGGGCGCGGCTGCGACCAGCTCGACCTGATGACTTACGAGGTCGAGTGGGCCAAGTCCAAGGGTCTCGTCGTGGTCGACAGCGCGAGCTCGGTGGCCAGCAAAGTGACCAAGGCCTGCCTGGCGCTCGGGTTGCCCAAGCGCCTGAACGAGGTCTTCATCGATCACCAGAACGAGCCGGACTACATCCGCAAAGCGATGCGCGAGCTCGCGAGCTACGCGAAGAAGAACGGCACGGCCATCGGCATCTGTCACTGGCACCGCCCGAACACCGCAACGGTGGTGGGCGAGATGATCAAAACCCTGCGCGCCGAGGGCATCAACTTCGCGTTCGCGAAAGACATCACGGATTGACGGGAGCCCCTGCAGGTATCCCCCACTCGACCTTGAAGAAATCTACCATCGTGCACGATCCACCCCTGGAGAGCAGATGAAAGAGGCCGCGTACTACGAGAAGACCGGCGACGACAAAGTCCACTGCCATCTCTGCCCGCAGGAGTGCAAGATAAACCCGGGCAAGCGGGGCTTCTGCAAGGTGCGGTCCAACCACGAGGGCACGCTTTACTCGGATATCTACGAGCGTGTGCTCGCGGCGAACCTCGACCCGATCGAGAAAAAACCTCTCTATCACTTCCACCCGGGCACCTCTATATTCTCGGTGGGCACCAGGGGTTGCAACCAGCGCTGCGATTTCTGCCAGAACTGGGAGATGATCGAGACCGAAACGCCTGGGACTTACATCAGCTCGGACGAGGTGGTGAGGATGGCAGACAGGGGCGGCTCGATCGGGGTGGCTTACACCTACAACGAGCCGTTGATGTGGTTCGAGTTCGTCCTTGAGTGTGCGAAGAAGATAAAGGAGCGGGGCCTCGCGAACGTGCTGGTGACCAACGGATCGATCAACCCCGAGCCGCTGGAGGAGCTGATCCCGTACATCGACGCGATGAACATCGACGTCAAGTCGATGGACCCCGAGTTCTACCGGAAGATCTGCAAGTCGAAGCTCGAGCCGGTGCTCGAGACCGTACGCCGCGCAAAGCGCTCGTGCCATATCGAGCTCACGAACCTGATCATCCCGACGCTCAACGACTCGGACGAGATGCTCGCAGAGCTCATCGACTTCGTGGCCGGCCTCGGTCGCGACGTGCCCCTGCACTTCTCGGCGTACTACCCCTGCTACAAGATGACGATCGAGGCGACGCCTGTCGAGACGCTCCAGAAGGCCTACGAGATGGCGGCGCAGAAGCTCGATTACGTCTACCTTGGGAACGTGAGGGCCCAGGACGCCGGAACCAGCTGCTGCCCGTCCTGCGGTGAGAAAGTCGTCGAGCGCGACGGCTACATCACCAGGGTCGTGGGCATGGACGAGGGGCGCTGCGCCAATTGTGGTAACGTCCTGCCCTTTGTAGTATAGTCTCTTCGATTGCCCCGTCCTTGACAGCAAGGAGGCCCCGATGCCGGTATCTCGCAGCAGCAGTGATGAAGTACAGCCGCAGGCACCCCTGAGCAAAGCTCCCCAGCGCGACATCTACGACATAGTCGTCCGCATGGTGATAGGCCTTGTCATGAACTATGTGACGCGCCGGTTGCGCCGGCGGCAGCAGGAAGCCAAGGCGCGCAAAGAAGCGGGCCGCAGGATCGCGAAGCTCGCGAAGAAGGGCAAGGAGATCCCGCCCGACCTCAAGAAGGACGCCCTCGCCGGCCTGAGCCGCGGAAAGAAGAAGAAGCTCGTGAAGAAGGGCGTGAAGGTCGCCTCGAAGAAGGGCAAGGGCAAGGGGAAGAAAGCAAAGAAGGGCAAGAAGGGCAAGCTGATCTGGCTGGCCGCCATCGTCGTCGTGATAGTGGTGGTCGTCAAGAGCGCAGGCAAGAAATAGAGCCGGGCCGACCGGCCGACCATACGAGAAGGGACGAAGGATCAGTTGGAGATAGAGGTAGAAGAAAAAGAGGGATACCACGTCGTGACCCCGGTTGGCGAGCTGGACGTCTACACGGTCCCCCTATTCAGGAAAGTCGTCCTCAAGCTCGAGGGCGAACGCAGGCACGATCTGATCCTCGACCTCAGCCGCCTCACTTTCATCGACTCGAGCGGGGTGGGGAGCCTCATCGAGATCTACCAGAAGGTGCAGACGGTCGAGGGAGAGCTCGCATTTGTGATAGACAATCCCCGGATCATCAAGGTCCTGCGGCTCGTCGACCTGGACAAGGTCTTTCGGGTGTTCCCGAACCTCGGGCGCGCCCTGCAGGACGTGGGCGTAACAGGCGGATACGTTGACGAAGACTTCTTCTCAGACCTCACCTGAAGTGCCGAGGCGGCTTGTCGTAGACCTGCCGTGCGGCAAGAAATCGCTTGCGAGGGCGCGCCAGAAGGTCATCAAGTTCGCGGACGACCACGGCTTCGGCGAGGACGCCGAGGACATCGCGCTCGCGACCCAGGAAGCGCTTAAGAACATCATCCAGCACGCCTGCCCCGCGGACAACAACATGCACTTCGAGTGCGTGGCGGACGACCACTCCATCACCATCGACATCACCGACCAGGGCAAGGGCTTCGACGTCTCTGCGGAGCGTGACGACCCCGACGGAGAGATGGCTCTGCACGGCAGGGGCATCAAGCTCATCCTGGGGCTCATGGACGACGTCACGATCACGAGCGACCAGGAAGGCACCTTCGTCCACATGAAGAAGAACCGCTCCCGGCAGGATTAATGACCGTCTTCGTCGGAACGGCCGGCTTCAGCTACGCTGACTGGAAAGGGCCTTTCTACGCGACCGACACCCGCCCCGCCGAGATGCTCGAGGAGTACGCGAAACAGTTCCCCGTCGTAGAGATCAACTCGACCTACTACGCCATCCCTGAGCCGGGCCGCATGAACGCCATGGCGTCCCGGACCCCGGCGCACTTCCAGTTCAACGTCAAGGCAAACCGCGAGATGACCCACGAGATCGGCGACGGCGCGACAGTGTTCGAAGAGTTCCGGCGCGCGATCCGCCCGCTCGAGGACCACGGCAAGCTCGGCTGCGTTCTCGCGCAGTTCCCGTGGGGCTTCAAGCGGACCGTCAAGAACGAGCAGTACCTGGAGGTCGTGAGCCACAGGATGAAGGGCATCGACACGGTCGTGGAGTTCAGGAACTCCGAGTGGGAGACCGACGAGACGCTCGACCTGCTTTCTTCGGCCGGCCTGGGCTACTGCTGCGTGGACGAGCCCCGTCTCAAAGGACTCATGTCGCCGCGCGTGGCGATCACGAGCCCGGTGGCTTACGTCCGCATGCACGGGCGGAACTATGACAACTGGTGGGCTGAAGGGCGCGAGTCCTACGAGCGCTATGACTACCTGTACACGGAGGAGGAGCTCGCGGAGTGGCTTCCCAACGTCGAGAGGATGTCGGACGCGGCCGACCGGGTCTACGTCATCTTCAACAACCATTACAAGGGCCAGGCTCCCGCAAACGCCCGCACATTCGAGACCATGCTGCGCGCCATCATCGGCAGTGACCTCTACTCCGTCGAGGCGCCTCCGCCCGGCGACACGCCGCTCTTTTAATCAACTGCGCCACCGGGGTCAGACCCCAATGGCGCACCCCCTCAGATCATTTGCCTGAGCTACGGCCTACTGCTATCATTCATCACTGTCGTGGGGGAGTGCCCGAGTGGTTAAAGGGGGCGGACTGTAAATCCGTTGGCTAAGCCTACGCAGGTTCAAATCCTGCCTCCCCCACCAACAAGTTCACCACCTTCCAAACTACAAGTCTTTGC
>Ga0209747_1001191_pt1 | contig 13963 bp, 12 predicted proteins | sample BarGraNGADG00311_FD_184498 | JGI IMG/M metagenome (GOLD analysis project Ga0209747, IMG submission 184498) | Arctic peat soil microbial communities from Barrow, Alaska - Barrow Graham LP Ref core NGADG0011-311 (SPAdes) (version 2) | ecosystem: Environmental > Terrestrial > Soil > Wetlands > Peat... | reverse complement strand
CGCGAAGCAGTGGTTCTTCGCCGAGGGGACGACGCGCGCGGACTTCGTGACGTACCTGGCGGTGCTCAACCCGAACGCCGATGCGGCCGACGTCACCTTCACCTACCTGCTGGGCTCGGGGCAGCCGGTCGTTCGCAAGCACCCGGTCGCGGCGAAGAGCCGGTTCACCGTCGACGTCGCGGCCGACTTGGGGTCGCAGTATCGAGACCGTGATGTGTCGACAGTCGTCGAGAGCACTCTGCCCGTCGTCGCCGAGCGTCCGATGTACTTCAACTACGAGGGAAGGTGGGACGGCGGCCACGACTCTCTGGGGGCGCGGTCGCTCTCGACCGAGTGGGACTTCGCCGAGGGCACCACGCGCAAGGATTTCGTCACCTATCTGACGATCGCGAACCCCGGCGAAGACGCGGCCGAGATCTCCTGCAGGTATATGCTCGGCAACAACGGTGAGACCAGGGAAGTCTCTCATGACGTCCCCGGCAACAGCCGCATCACAATCGACGTCTCGGCGGACGTCGGTCCCGGGCAGGACGTGTCGACAACGATCACGAGCAACGTGCCGGTGGCGGCCGAGCGGCCTATGTACTTCAACTACATGGGAAAGTGGGACGGGGGGCACGATTCCCTGGGAGCCACGAGCCTGGGTGATATCTGGGAGTTTGCCGAAGGGACGACCCGGATGGGCTACGCGACCTACCTGGCGATCATGAATCCCGGCGACTTGCCGGAAAGCGTTTCTATAACCTATGCGCTGGCCTCGGGCGATACAAAATGGTGCAGCCACCTCGTCCAACCTCACAGCCGCTACACCCTGGACGTGTCCGCCGACGTCGGTCCGGGACAGGATGTTGCCTCGTTCGTGCGGGGCTCGAATATGGTCGTCGAGAGGCCCATGTATTTCAGCGCACCGGGCAAGGGCGTTACGGTCTGCATCGACGCCGGCCACTCGGGCCGCGACGGTAGCGAGGTCGACCCGGCCACGGGCCTGAACGTGGGCGACAACACGGGGGCGCCGAACGAGCTGCAGCAGAACTGGGACCTGGCGGTGAAGGCGAGGCAGCTGCTGGAAGACGCCGGGTACACCGTCGTGTTCACCAAGCAGAGCGTCAACGATTATCTCTCGCTCAAGCAGAGAGCCGACATCGGAAACACTTGCGACCTCATGGTGAGGCTGCACCACGATCCGTCCGGCTTCACCGGTGTGATGCGCCCGCCGGCGAACGCGGCGCGCTGCCCGACGTCCGACACGGGCAGGATAACTGTTGTCGACCCAGGGGTGGCCGCGCAGAGCGACAGGCTTGCCCGCGCCATCGCACCGCGGATGGGACTTACCGTCAGGGACGACACCGGGGGGACAAGCCAGGGGAACTCGACCCCGGCCGGCCATCCCACCTGCCTCATCGGCAGTCTGCTCTCCAAAGTGCCGATCGTCTGCATCGAGAACAAGTACAGCACCAGCGACGATTACGTCTCCGGCCTGGTGGAAGGGATCACCGACTATCTGCGGTGACAGGTACTTTCCACCAGTTGAAAATAGGTGTCAGGCACTTTTCACCCGTTTTTTTCAACCCACGACGTCCTGCAGTCGTGACATTGATCTGTTATGCAGCCTTGAGAACGAGTCGCCTATGATTCTGGTTCCTCCCGTTGCACACCGTTCGGTGAGCAACGTCCGTCACGGTGCCTGACCCCTCTTTACACTTTGTTGCGGCGTCCGCGGGATCCGCCGCCGGAGTCGTTCCGCGCGCTCGCGCTCAGCGGAAGCACTTTTATGCTCGCCTTGCCCGTGGGGCAGGTCTCCTCGCAGGCACCGCAGCCGGTACATTTGTCCGCCTGAACCACGGGGCGCTCGCGGTCGAGGCTGATCGCGTTGAACCTGCACCTCTCGTAGCAGACCAGGCACGGATTACCCCGCCAGGCGAGACAGGTCCTCTTGTTCACTTGCGCCCGCCCGATGCGCACCTGGCCGGGCTCCACCCGCTCTATCGCGTGAGTCGGGCAGACGCTCTGGCAGGCCTGGCCGCACTGGTCGAACACGCAGCCGGCCTGGCGCGGCACGAACCGGGGGGTCCAGAGCTTCTGCAGCCCCGAGTCCAGCCCCATGGGCTTCAGGCAACCGGGGGGGCAGGCACGGGCACACGCCTCGCAGCGGTTGCACCTCGCGATGAAGGCCTGCTCGTCCTGCGCGCCCGGCATCCTCAGGACCGGCGCGGCGGTCTTCCTCAGCCCGACCCCGTAGCCCGCCAGCAGCACCGCACCAACGCCCGCCGACTCGATGAACTCCCGCCTCCCGATGACGAACTTGCCGCCCGCTCCTTCGGCGCCGTCGGCGACCGGCCGCAAACGCCCTTCGACCGGCCTCGCGCCCTTTTTCCCCGAAGCGGCCAGCTTCAGACCGAAGCTCTCCAGCGCCAGCGCTCCACCGGCCGGGCACGCCTCGACGCACTCACCGCACTGGGTGCAGTCCACTGACGCCAGCCGGCCCACGCGCTGCGAGACCAGGGGCTCGGCCACCTCGAAGTCGCACCTCTTGAAGCAGGCCCCGCAGGATATGCACGCGGCGGGCTCCTTCACAACCGCGAGCGGGCTTACCCTCGCGGGCAGCCGCTTGCCGGCCGCCGACACCAGGCTCATCAGAGCGCCCGTCGGGCAGAGGTCATCGCACCAGAACCTGGGCCGGTACAGGAAAGCGACCAGGACAAGCCCGATAAAGAGGAACGGGACGGCGGGCAGCAGCAACTGGTACACGGCGCGGTTTGCCACCACCATAGGGCTGCCGATGTAGAGAAGGTTGACGCCCCCGATCGCGAGCCCGATCACCACCGCCAGGAACACGTATTTGGGCCAGCGCCTGAGCCTCCCGCCGGACTGCCCCCCGGCCGCCCGCAGCTCGCGGATCTCCGCGCCGCGCGGCTGGTAGTACCTGAGCGCCTTCGGCTTTACAGCGCCGGCCGCGTCGAAGCAGGTCCCCAGCGGGCATATCCAGGCGCAGAAAAACCGGCCGCTCAAGGCAGTCAGCCCCAGCAGCACCAAGGCCGGCCAGAACTGCGCGATCACCGAGAGCCTGTGCACGGTGAAGATGGACACGACCGCCGCCAGCGGGTCGAGCCTCAGGAGGAAGTTCGAGGCGGGCAGCCTCAGCGGGGGATAGGCGGCCTCGACCGCCAGCAGGACGAACAGGGCCAGGAAAGCGGCCTGTACCGCGCGCCTGGTGATGTTCAGCCTCCTCCGTCTCGCCCCGGACTTCACTCGTCTCCCCCCGTCACACGTTCGCGATCTTCAGGCTGTTGTAATCCGTCTTTCCGAGGCCGCGCCTGCCCGCCGCGGCGACGTAACCGACCGACTCCGGCGTCATCCCGAAGAGCGTGCAGGCGTAGCTGTCCGCCGCGACGAAGTCGCTGCTGGCGATGACAGTCCCCAGGTCCTTTATCTGCCCCGGCCCGCCCGGCCCGTTAGACGTCAGCACGATGGAAGCGTCTATGACCGAGAGGTCCGGCCGGACCACCGATGCTATGTCGGCAATCCCCTCGTGCAGGCCGTTGTTGTGGACGTTGGACATGTTCGCGGTCACGCCGATGAGGTTCTTCATCCCCAGCGACAGCCCGGCGCCGCTGTGGTGCTTCGCCTTGGGCACGGTTATGAAGACGTCCGCGTCCAGCACCACCGGATAGATGCTGGCCTGCCGCATCGCCACGCCTCCCGGGATCTGCGTCACCCGTCCCTGGCTGCTGTCGCTGCCGCCGTAAGCGATGACCTCGCCTCCCGCCGCGCGCACGGCCGCCCCGATCCCGTTTTTCTCGAAGCAGGTCTGGTAGTCACCTCGCAGGCAGTGGTCGGTCACGATGACGCGCCCGGCCCCGGCCTGCCTGCACATGCTTATCACCTCGGAGACGACGGAGGGATGCGTGCTGGTCCCGCCCTGTGGCCCGTCCATGAACGACGCGTTGGGCTTTATCACCACCACGTTCCCGGGCTTCACGAAGCGGCCCATGCCACCCAGCGCGTCGACGGCCTTGCGCGCCAGCACCCCCGGGTCCCCCGACCCGCGCGCGATTGCCAGGTCGGCCCCCGCCGGGTTGGCGGCCGCCGGCGTAGTGGCGGGCGAGCTTGCCGGCGCGGTGTTCTTGGCGACCTCCTCGGCGCCGCACCCGATCACCCCGCCCAGCGCCCCGGCCAGCACCAGCCCGCCGGCCCACCCGCAGGCCCTCTTCAGGAAGTCGCGCCGCGCCACGCGCTCCTCCATGACCTTGCGCGCGCCCTCGATCCGCTCGGGGGACAGCCAGTCAGGATCTTCGGGAAGATTCATCGTTCCTCCAGGTAGTTTCTTTCCTGTTCAAAATCTATTTTGGCGGCGGTCCCCGGTCCATGACATTCGGCAATGGAGGGTATGCAAGCCAGGCGTAGAATTCGGCGGGCGGAAGCAAGATAAAGGAAGGAGATGATCGCCATGGCCGACGCCACCGAAGGGACGGTCTGCCAGTCCTGCGGACTGCCCATCAACGCCGAGGACTGGCCCGAGGGCAGTGAGCGCGGAGAGTTCTGCCAATTCTGCATGGTGCACGATCAGTTCGTCGCCGACAGGGGCGAGGTCAAGAAGCGCGTGGCCGACATGATCGAGAAGGATTCCGGCAAGTCTCGCGAGGATGCCGAAAAAGAAGCCGAGGACACTCTGAGCAAACTGAAGAGGTGGCAGTAGCCGCGGACGCTCCGCGCCCCGGCCCGGCTACTTCTTCTGAGGCTTTAAAGCCGCTTCGCTGTAGGTGCAGTCGGGGTCCCAGAGCAACCACTGGTGGACGCCTAACTTCTCGCAGGCGTCGATCTGCGCCCGGACCATGTCCGGCGTGTAGCGTATCTTGAGGCTGAAGTCCTGCAACCACGGGCGCAACTTGGCCGGCTTTCCGGCCATCTTCTTCTTGAAGTCCTCGAGCGACTTGGTGACGATCTCGTTGGGATTGGCCTCGGGCACCTTGATGTTGTACTCGCCGAGGTTGTAGTGCGATGGGTAGACCATCGGTGATATGAAGTCGACCCTGTTGGCCACGTCTCCGACGCGCTGACCTATGTTCATGTCGCCCTGGGCGCTGGCGGTGAGCCCGAACAGGTCGGCGGAAATGAAGGCGTTGTACGGCGACAGCCTGGTCCGGGCGTAGCTCAGGAAGTCGTCTATCACCTGCCCCGGAGCGCGCGCGTCCTGGTGCGGGTACTTGCAGGTGCTGATGTTGCCGTCCGAGGGGAACCTGCAGTAGTCGAACTGTATCTCGTTGAAGCCCGCCTTCGCCGCGGCCTCGGCGACGGCCAGGTCGTAGTCCCAGACCTCCCTGGAATAGGGATCGAGCCAAACGCCCGTGCCCCAGGGGCGGCCCGTCGTCTTGTCCTGCACCGCGAGGTCGGGCCTGGCCTTGCCGAGCTTGGGGTCCTTGAACGAGACGATCCTGCAGATGGCGTAGATATCCTTGAACCTCATCTGGTCAACCACCGACTCGAGATCGATGTAGTCGGTCGTTGCCTTCACCTGTTTCGCGAGCGGGTTGTCGAGGTTGAAGCCTATCATCCCCGCCTCGTCCTTCAGGTCTATCTCCAGGGCGTTCAGCTCGGTCCTCTCGGTCAGCGCGATCATCTTCCCCAGGTCGTTATCGCTTCCCGCTATGAATATCGAGACGTGGACGCCCTTCGCCTGTGGCGCCTTCTGGGTGATCACGTAATCGGTCGCCTCGTTGCCCGCCGGGTCCTTGGCCGCCACCTTGAGGCTCTTGACGCGCGTCGAGGTGGTCGCGTAGGTGAAGCTGCCGTTCTTGTCCACCGGCACCGACCTGTCCTCGACGGTGACGCTGGCATCCTTGTCGACGGTGCCCGCCAGGTCGACGTTCACGGCCTGCCCGCTGCCCTTGATGTCCTTGATGGTCTTCTTGGTCAAGCTCAGCTTGGGAGGAGTAGAGTCAACCGTGAAGGTCCAGCTCGCGGCGCGCTTTCCCATCAGGCCTCCGCTGCTCAGAACGAGAGAGGCGTTGTGCTTGCCGTCCGCCAGGGGGATGCTCGCCGACACCGACTTCTTGTCGGCCTGCATGCTCGTCCCGACGTCTTTGCCGTCCACCTTCAGGGTCACTTTCTGAGGATCGAACGATTTGCTGATCGTCACTTTGACCTTGACGGTGCCGTTCTTGACGCAGGTGCCCGCGGAAGGCGTCAGCCCGCCGATCGGCGACGGCAGCACAAAGATGAACAGCCACAGCGGGATGAGGACGACCAGGATACAGACGGCTACCACCGCTACGCGCAGGCCGGTCGGCCCCTTGCTGGCCCTGCGCTTCGGCGACCGGTGCTCTCCCGTGCGCCCTCTGGGATCCGCGGCCGACATCTCACGCGGAGCGGCCTTCCTGGCGCCGCCGCGGCTCCCGCTCTCGCGCTTGCGCTGCTCCAGCTCACCATAGGAAAGCCTCGGCCGCCGGGTGCCGCTCCAATCTCCGCCTCTGTTCGAGAACGTTCTCTTTCTTGCCATCAATCGTCCCTTGCCCTGGTCGCCGGCTCAGTAGCCTAGAAACTGCACGTTCTTGGGGAGACTCTTCTCCACCAGGCGCGTCTGCATATAGGCCGGCGCACACACCGTCTTGCTGTCCCCGTCGCTTACGAACTTCAGTTCCGGGTGGCGGTCGAAGTAACGGAGCCAGAAGCCGGAGCCGTCGGCCCCTGAGCCCGAGCTCGCATTGTAGTCCATCACCTGGACGCGCGGGATGAGCTGGCCCGGGTTCTTGTAGTGGTACATCGGGTAGAAGGGGTTCGAGCCGACCAGCAGCGACCACTTGTAATGATAGCTCACTCCACCCGCGGTACCGCTGTACATCAAAGCCTTGTTCTGCGGCTCCGCCCCGTAGGGCAGGCACATGACCTCTATGCTGCTCTTGGGGTCGAGGGTGGTGACGTCCTTCTGCAGTCCCGCTATCTCGGCCTGGACCTTGTCGTCGCTGAGCTTGGTCAGGTTGGGGTGGGTCAGCGTGTGGTTCCCGATCCCGAAGCCGTTATCCTCGAGGTAGGAGACCTTCTGCTGCTTGTACTTCTCCTGGTCGAACATCTCCGGCATGACGTTGAACAGCGCCGTGTAGCCGAAGTCGTTGTGCTGCTTATAGAACGCCTGCATCATGCCCAGGGCGCACTCGGGGTCGAGGGTCGTCTTGCTGCCCTGGGTCAGGTAGTTTATCTGGCTTCCGGTCGAGTCGTCGAAGCTGAACACCACGGGCGTGGTCCCCGCCGGCGTCCCGATGTTCCCGGTCATGAGGTCGTGGAACGAGATGAGGCGGTAGCCTTTGTCGTAGAGCGTCTGCAGGTCTTTCTTGAAGTTGCTGATGCTGCGGGTAAAATCGCCCTCGGCCTGCTTGATGCGGTGGTACTCGAGCACCATGACCATCCCCATCTCGTTGGGATGGGTGCCTTTCTTGAGCAGCGCATCGAGGTTGGCCCTGGCCTGGGAGGCCTGCTTGGCCTCGGTGCTCCCGCCGCATCCGGCGAAGAGGACCGGGCACAGCAATGCCACCGCGGCCGAGGCCACGATGAGCAGCACCAGATTTGATTGTTTTCGCGTCCGGACCATATTTATGGCTTCGTGCGTGGTCCAGGGTTTGTCTAACACGGACATTGACCCAATATTATCGCCAAATAACGTGGAATTGGCAAACCTGACCAATCCGGGACCTCCGGGACCTGCGTCTCGCGCCTGCCCACCTTGCCTTCCTGTCGCCCGGTTGGACGGCGCGCGATTGAAAAAAGTTCGCGATTGCTATAATAACCATTCAACGATGGTTATCTTCCCGGGAGGGTTTTTCAGTGACCTCGAAAGACAGCGCCAAGCGCGAGCGCATACTCAAGACGGCCGTGAAGCTCTTCGGCAGGGAGGGATACTACGGTACCCGGATGTCGGAGGTGGCCAGGGAGGCGAGGGTCTCCCCCAAGACGCTCTACAAGTACTTCTCGGGCAAGACGGAGCTGTTCATCGCCTCCCGCGACGCGGCTATGGACCGCCTGATGCGCGAGATAATGGCCCCGGTGCAGGAAGGGGCGACGGGCAACAGCTCGTTCACCGTCATCAGGGAGATCTTCAAGTCCTACAGCGACTTCATCCGCCGCAACAGAGGCCTGGCGAGGATACTCGCCGAGGCGGTCGCCATCGTCGACGACGTGATCAAGACCGACGAGATCGAGACCTTCACCAACGGCGCGGCGGCCATCGCGATGTTTATCGACAACGACGTTCGCGAGGGCAGGCTGAAGCTGGTGGCGGACGCGGACAAGACGGCCTGGCTGTTTCTGTCGCTCGCCGCGCTGCTTACCTACTCGGTGCTGCTGGGCCTGGACCGCAAGACCGTGGCTGGCTTCGACCCCAGTTTCGCGCTGGATGTGTTCTTCGACGTGATGCAGGAGGCCTAGTGCTCCGTCGAGACGCCGGCGCTACGCGCCGGGCTCGATGGTGTCGATCAGCCGGTTGAGGAACACCAGGGCGGAGTCCTCGCTCATCCGCTGCGGATAGTCCATCAGCGTAACGAATCCCACCGCGTGGAGCGCCATGGCGTAAGTCCACGCGAACTGAACCAGGTCCAGATCCTCGGAAACCAGCCCGGCCTGCTGGCCGTTCTTCAGCACGCGTTTTACCAGCGAGTGCGTCTCGAGGAAGAAGTCCTGGGTGCTCTTCTTGATCTCGGGGTCGTCGATCGCGGTGATCGACTGCAGGCTTACCCTGGCCCTGTCGCTGTTACGGGACACCTCGCGCAGGAACTCGCGGCCCAGCGCGCGCAGTATCCGCGGAGCTCCCGCCCCGATGGGCAGGCGCGGAAGCATGTCCGCTATCGCGGTGCGCCTGATGTGTTCGCGCACCTCCAGGTAGAGCGTCTTCTTGTCGCCGAACAGGTCGAAGACGGTCTTCTCGCTGACCTGCGCCTCCTCGGCGATCTCCGCGGTCGTCGCGGTGAGGAAGCTCTTCTCGCCGAACTTGCGTATAGCCGCCTCGAGCACGGCCTGCCTGGTGTTTTCTCCCTGCCTCTTGCCCCTCGGACTCATGCACCCTCCATGATGGTGACACTATTCTATGCATGCGGCGTCAAAATGCACCACCGGTACCAGGTACCAGTGGTGCGTCTATGCATGCGGCGTCCGCGTGCCAGCGGCCGGGTGCCCGCCGCGCCAGGGCAACGGGTTCTAAAACACAGAAGCGCATTGCACTTTTTGTCCGGCCAGTTGTGATATTCTTTTTCTCGATTGCACCAACAGCAGGGGAGGACCGCAGTGGAGATTCGTAAGGCGACACTGTCTGATGAGGAGCAGGTTGCTGCTCTGATCAGGGAGTTGGGCGAGGCGATCGGCGTCTCAGGTGACGTGAACCCGGTGACCTGGTACAGCACCCTGAGAAAGATGCTGGCCTCTCCGGAGTGGACTTTCATCCTCGCCGAGGAGCGGAAGCGCAGCATGGGTCTGCTGATCCTGGTGATCCTGCCTTCGCTGTATCACGGCGGCAACACCGCCGGCATCACCGAGCTCATCGTCACCAAGGAGGCCCAGAACAAGGGCGTCGGCGCGTTGCTGGTGGAGGAGGCCAAGAGGATCTCCAGGCTGATGGGTTGTGAAGAGATGGACGTCAGCGTCGAGGTCGAGAACGAGAAGGCCAAGGGCTTCTACGAGCGCCTCGGTTTCGAGAAGAAGCACGCCGACTACGGCATGAAGCTGTAGGCAGGTTCCATCGCGGGGCGGGCCCGTGCCGCTTTACTGCTTGCGGCCTTCCCAGTACTCCTCGTCGAACTCCGCGAGCTGTATCAACACTCCGAAAGAGTCCCTGGGGCTGATGAACGCTTCCTTCCAGTGCTCGTCGGAGAGGTTCACGTCCAGCGGCTCTATTCCAACGGCCTTCAAGGACTCGAGGGCCTCGTCCAGGCTCTCGACCTGGATGGTGACGTGGTGAAGCCCCTCGCCTCTCTTCTCGATGTGCTTGTTCACGAAGTTCTCGGGGTCGGACGAGCTGATGAGCTCGATCCGACCGCTCTCGCCCAGGTCGAAGTAGGCCCAGTTGAAATCCTGCCCGCGGAAGGTCCACGGCTCGTCCAGCACCTTGCGCGCCCCCAGCACGTCCACGAGAAAGCGGGAGGCTTTCTCCTTGTCCCGGACCGCGACTCCCACGTGGTCTATCCTCTTCACCTTCAAGGCAGCTCCTTTCGCGATACCGGCTCGCCGCGCCGGTGTTTCCCGGGAGTCTACGCTACTAAATCTCGACCATCCGCGCAAAGCCGGCGGCACGCTGGTCAAGGAGAACCGCTGCCCCCGTGAATCCGTCAAATCATTAGAGGGAGGGAAGCCGGTCGCGTGTGGTTGAGCGCGCCGGGCAACAAGATACGACCACCCGGCCCCTTTGTGGGGCCGCTTTCCAGGCCCGGTGATATCCTTTGGAAGGAAAGTCGCCCAGGCGGCTTGAATGCTTAGATAAAGCACCGGGAGGTCGACGACAGAGTGCTGAAGTTGTTCTGGTACTACATACGGTATCACCACTTAGTCTCTTAGAGCGTCAGAGTCCGAGTCTGCGGGCCTTCCGCCGTCCTATCGTTCAGCGCGACCCCCACCAGCGGGGTTGTTGTTCATGTAGAATCAAATCAACATGAAGACATGCAACCGCTGCGGCACATCCAACCAGGACACCTCACGATTCTGCCGCGAGTGCGCCGAGTCCCTCGAGCAGAGAACGCCGGCGCGCAGACAGCACCAGAGCCTCCCCGTGCGCCGGGTGGCTTTCTACGTGGTGGCCGGCCTGGCGGCCCTCGCCCTGCTGGTCGCCGGTATCTCCTCCCTGGTCGTCTTCACCGGCGGTTCCGCTCCCAGGAAAGACGTCCTCGAGAGCGCCGGCGATTTTCTCAATGGCATAACCGGCGCGAACGGCGGATCGCGGGAAGGGGCGGCGGAGCAAGCCTCGAAGTCCGAGGAGAGGAAGTTGCCGGGCAAGACGGTGGCCGGCGGCGAGGAAGTACGAACCCGCGACCTGGTGGTCTCCGTGAGCGGCTCGCGGCCGTCCGATGGGGCCGCGATCCAGAGGCCCGCGAAAGGCGACCGCTTCGTCGTGTGCGACGTGGCGGTGCGAAACGCGGGCGCTGGGCCCGTGCTCGTCTCGTCTCTGCTGCAGATGTCGCTGCAGGACAGGGCGGGGAAGGTCTACGGGACCGGCCTCTTCTTCCCCGGGCCGGCTTTTCCCGAGGGTGAGGTCAAGGGCGGGGAATCGGTAAGTGGCAAGGTGGCCTTCGAGGTCCCGGTGAGATCGGAAGACCTCTACTTCGTTTTCGATCCCGAGATCCTGAGAGACGGCGAAGAGGTCGCGGTCAGGCTCTTCTGAGCGGCGGCGGGAAACAAGACCGGGAGGGTGGCGATGAAACGGATCTATGACGATATCAGCGGCACGATAGGCAACACACCGCTCGTGAAGCTCAAGCGGATCAGCGAGGGGGCGGTCGCGGAGGTGTACGGCAAGCTCGAGTCGTTCAACCCGCTCAGCAGCGTGAAGGACCGCGTCGCAGTAGCAATGATCGACGACGCCGAGCAGCAAGGGCTCATCGGCCCTGGGAGTACCATCATCGAGCCGACCAGCGGCAACACCGGCATCGGGCTCGCGTTCGTCTGTGCCGCCCGAGGCTACAGGCTGATCATCACCATGCCCGACACCATGAGCGTGGAGAGGCAGCAGATGCTGGCGTTCATGGGCGCCGAGGTCCTCCTGACGCCCGGTAAGGACGGCATGAGGGGCTCGATGCAGAAAGCCGAGGAGATGCTTCAGGCCATCGAGAACAGCTACATGCCGCAGCAGTTCAAGAACCCGGCCAACCCGCGCATCCACCGCGAGACGACGGCAAGAGAACTGTGGGAGGACAGCGATGGCAAGGTCGACATCGTGGTCAGCGGCGTGGGCACGGGGGGGACGATCACCGGCTGCGGCGAGGTGCTCAAGAACCTGAAGCCCGAGGTGCGGATGATCGCCGTCGAGCCGGCGGGCTCGCCGGTGCTCTCCGGCGGCCGCCCGGGCGCTCACCGGATCCAGGGCATCGGAGCTGGCTTCATCCCCGACATACTGCGCGTGGACCTCATCGACGAGATCATCACCGTCACGGACGCCGACGCGGGAGCAACCACCAAGAAGCTTGCCAAACTCGAGGGTATCCCCGCGGGCATCTCGTCGGGGGCCGCCACCTGGGCCGCGCTGCAGGTCGCCGCGAGACCGGAGAACAAGGGGAAGTTCATCGTGGTCATCCTGCCGGACACGGGCGAGCGCTACCTGTCCACCTGGCTGTTCACCGAGCCCTACGAGAGCCTGAGGGTATGATCAGGAAGAACCGTAGGGGGCCAGTGCGCGCCTGACCATCTCGCGGGTCTCCTCAGCGCGCTCTTCGAGAGGGATGCGCCGGCTGGAGAGCCCGCCGATCTCGCTCACGCGCTCGACCAGTCCCATCACCGCGTAGGCGGCCAGGTCGGGATTGACCTGCCGGATGTGACCGTCGGTCATTCCGCGCTCCACCGCGATGCGCGCCCCGGCGTGCACCGCCTGGTAGATCTGCCTGAACTTTTCCTGTATCGAGCTGTCGGTGGACCCTATCTCGAGAAAGTACATCAGGTAGATGGGGCCGTGCTTCTCCAGCAGTATCAGCGCGGGCTCGATGCAGTCGAGCAGAGCCTGCAGGCCGTCCGGCGCCTCCCGCAGGACCTCGCCGAACGTCCCCGTTATCTCGCTGGAGATGTCATCCAGGATCGAGAGCATGATCGCGCGCTTGTTGGTGAAGTACCAGTAGATCGTTCCCTTGGCGATGCCGGCCGCCTGCGCCAGGTCCGCGATGGTGGTGGCGTAGTAGCCCTTCTCGGCGAACACGCGGGCGGCGATGCTCATGATGTGCTTGCGCCTGTCCAGCGCCCTGCGACTGCCCCCGGCGGTCCCCGATACTCCCGAGAAGTCTTCCGGGGGGAAGCCCTCGGGCCAGGAGAACTGCCCCTGTACCAGCAGGTCCTTGATCTCGTTGAGCGAAAGGCCTTTCTCGCGCTGAAGGATCTTGATCGAGTTGACCATGTCGATGTAACCCGGGTCGTAGTAAGCCATGTTGGGGGCGGTCTTGAGCGGCGGAGGAAGAAGGCCTTCGCGCACGTAGTAGTTGATGGCAGAGGTCGATATTCCAGTCCGCCTGGACAGCTCACCGATCCTGAGTAGCTTCTGGGTCCCTGTGTTAACCATGGTCCACCCCCATGTTCGAAGTATAAAGTGGGGGTGGGCGCCGGTCAAACGCGAAGGCCGTCAGGCGCGCTGTGCTTAATAAATAGATGTGTGTCAAAATGAGGTCCTCGACCTACTGACGCAGGTCCTTACCGCCTGGAGAAATCGTGAAGTTCGCAAGAAGCCTGAAAGGCAAGCTTACCATCATAGTCGCGATAGCCATCGTGGTCACCGGCACCGTGGTGCTGCTGTTTACCTATTTCATGGCGCGGTCCGTCTTGAGAGAGCAGGTGTTCAAGTCGATGGACGGCGTGGTGTCGAGGACGGTGGCTGAAGTGCAGCTCGCCCTGCGCGAGGCGAGCCCGGCGCTCGACACCCTGGCCGAGAATCCGCAGTTGCTGGCCGACATGGAAGCGTACGCCGCGGCGAACCCGGACAAGCAGGCGATCGCCGCGGACCTCGCGAGCCTCATCTCTCCGGACGCGGCAGGGTCCGCTTCGATGAAAGGCATACTGGCCACCACCACCGGTGGCACGGTCATCGCCTCGGTCAAGGGTCCCGCCGACGGCACCGCCTTGAAGAACGTGGACCCGCAACTCTTGCAGAGGCTGAAGCCCGGCCGGCCCGTGCTGACGTTCAACGTCGGCGCGGACGGGCTGACCATCATCAAGGTCTTCCCCGTCAGCAGCCTCGGCACCAACCAGGTCGTCGGCGCCGTGGTGTCCAACACCTCCTCACCCGTGCTCGAGAGCGAGC
>Ga0209747_1001188_pt1 | contig 13984 bp, 10 predicted proteins | sample BarGraNGADG00311_FD_184498 | JGI IMG/M metagenome (GOLD analysis project Ga0209747, IMG submission 184498) | Arctic peat soil microbial communities from Barrow, Alaska - Barrow Graham LP Ref core NGADG0011-311 (SPAdes) (version 2) | ecosystem: Environmental > Terrestrial > Soil > Wetlands > Peat... | reverse complement strand
TGCTCTTTTGAAATCTGTGGCAGGATTTTGGCATAATAATTTCTTCTACAGGAAAGTCATTGTGCTGGGAACTGAGAATATCAGGACCGATGATCCCGTGATCTTTGCCCCAAATCATCAGAATGCTTTAATGGATGCACTTGCAGTTCTCTTTACACATAAGGGACAGCCGGTTTTTCTTGCAAGAGCCGATATCTTCAAACGAAAATCAATAGCCGCTATACTTTATTTTCTAAAGATACTGCCTGTTTACAGAATAAGGGATGGTTTCAGCAGCGTTAAAGGCAACGATGAGATATTCGTTAAGACAATTGATGTTCTTAAAAACAAAAACGGACTCATAATTCTTCCGGAAGGGGATCATGCCGGTTTCAGAAGGCTTAGACAGCTGAAAAAAGGTATTTGCAGGGTAGCATTTCAGTCAGATGAGGCAACAGGTTTTACCCTTAAGATAAAGATTATTCCGGTAGGTCTCGATTTCTCAAACTACAGCAGGTTCAGACAGGTATTGACTGTAGCTTACGGCAAACCAATTGAGGTATCGGAGTATTATGATTCTTACAAAATCAGCCCCGAAAGAGCATTGAACGAGCTAAGATCAAGGCTTTCAGATGAGATGAAAGGCATTATGATTCATATCGAATCTGAAGAAGATTATGAAGCTATCGATGAACTCAGAAGTATGATAAATGGCAGATACAGTGATGATATCAGGTTGCCAAAATTATTCAGAGACAGAATCCTCGTTAATAAAATGAATTTGCTTAAAGCCTCAGATCCGGCTCTTTACCAGAGAATATGCTCCCTGAGTATTAAAGTTAAACAAAAAGCAAAAGAACTTAATACTGACTACAGATTGCTTGAAAAGAGGAAACACCCGCTGGGATGGCTCATTGCCGGGGTAATAGGTATTGTCATTACTTTTCCTTTGTTTATTTATGGAAATATTTTCAATCTGACTTTTCTCGAGATTCCTAATCTCCAGATACGTAAAATAAAAGATCCTCAGTTTCACTCTTCAATCCGCTATGCTATTTCCTTTGCGCTTGCGTTTGTTTTCTTACCTGTGTATCTGATACTTTCGCTTTTCATTTTTTCTTCCTGGTGGCTTGGATTGCTTATTTTTCTTACTCTGCCCCTTTCTGGACTCTTTGCCTGGAATTATTACCTCCAGTTTCGCAGAATAAGAGGAGGATTCAGAATAAGAAGTCTTATTAAACAAAACGATAAAGAATTCAACCTTCTAAGAAGTAACCATACTGAACTAGTTAACCTGATTGCCGGATTATAGAATGAAGAAAGAGAAGCTGTTTGCAGGGAAAGTAGCCTGGATCACCGGAGCATCCTCAGGCATCGGGGAAGCACTTGTTCATGAGTTTGTCTTAAGGGGTGCAACTGTAATAGCATCTTCAAATGATTTATACGGCCTGGAGAAAGTAAAAACAGCATGCGGGGATAAATCAATGATGGTTCATTGTATCCCTTTTGATCTTGGCGACACACAAGGCATTGATAAGATAGTTGAGAAACAAGTCAATTCTCATGGAAGAATTGATTATTTGCTTAATATCGGAGGGATTAGCCAGAGGGCAAGAATTGATGAAACACCTATGTGGCTCGACAGAAAAATATTTGAGATCAACTACTTTGGGACAATTGCTTTTACAAAAGCAGTTCTGACATTCATGGTCAGACAACAATCGGGACATATCCTTGCAACAAGCAGTATAACTGGCAGATTCGGATTTCCTCTGCGTTCTGCCTACTCTGCGTCCAAACAGGCCCTGCATGGTTTCTTTGAAACTCTTTACCTCGAAAATAAAAAATTCAATATTAAAGCTTCTGTCATTATACCCGGAAGAGTGAGAACATTAATATCATTTCATGCCCTGGATTCTGAAGGTAAGGAACATGGAAAGCTTGACACCGGTCAGGCAAACGGAATAATGCCTCAGAAGGCAGCAGAAATAATAATCAGAGGAATTATAAGAAACAAACGGGAAATCCTGGTTGGCAAAAATGAACTGATGATGTTGTATATCAGAAGGTATTGTCCATGGCTTTTCTTCAGAATTGCAGATAAAATTAAAGCTATGTAGCGTAGGAGTTTGGAGTGACTAAAGTTATAAATGTGTTTGAAGTTTGGAGTACTTAAAGTTGTCAAGAACTAAATTTAGATAATTTTGAATATCTTAGGATTGTAAGTAGTCAAGACACTCCAGTCACTTTAGGCACTTCTAACTTTAATTAATAAATAAAATTTACTCATAATGAAAGGATATATAATTAGTGGCATTCAGCAGATGGGTATTGGCGTGATGAATGTTCAAGAAGCCTGGAAATGGTATATCGACCAGTTTGGAATGGATTGCCGTATTTTTGAAGATGAAGCAGTTGCAAAACTGATGCTACCGTATACAGGAGGAGAACCAAGAAGCAGACACGCCGTATTGGCTCTGAATCTTCAGAGCGGAGGTGGATTCGAGATCTGGCAATACAAAGGAAGAGATCCGCTGAGAATTAAAGAAGAGATCACTATCGGCGACCTGGGGATCATTGCCTGTAAGATAAAAGCAAAGAACATTCAGGAATCGTTGAGACTATATCAAAAGAGAGGGATTCGGGTTCCTTCTATCACAAAGAAAGATCCGGATGGTAAAATGATATTTTTCATGAAAGATCCTTATGGGAATATATTTCAGCTCGTCGAAGCTACCGACTGGTTCCGTGATGAAAAGAAAGGCACCGGTGGTTCCTATGGTGCAATTATTGGTGTATCTGATATTGATAAAGCAAGGGTTGTCTACTCTGATATCCTTGGTTATGATGAAGTTATTTATGATAAAACTGGCATTTTCAGCGACCTGGCGGATCTTCCCGGAGGCAATAGAGAGTGCCGGAGGCTGCTTCTTAAGAGATCAAAATCGTTCGCCGGTCCATTCAGTAAAGTATTTGGACAAAGTGTAATCGAACTTATAAGTACAACAAGGTATAATGGTAAAAAGATTTTTGAGGGCCGGTTCTGGGGCGACCCGGGCTTTATTCACCTCTGTTATGATATGAATGGGATGGATAATCTTAAAAACTTCTGTGAAAGCAAAGGATTTCCGTTTACAGTCGACAGTAAAAAAAGTCAGGAAGGCAACAGCTTCGACATGGGTGAAGCAGCTGGTCATTTCTCATATATAGAAGATCCCGACGGGACACTGATCGAATTTGTTGAAACACATAAAGTGCCAATTCTCAGGAAACTTGGCTGGTACCTCGATCTGCGGAAAAGAGACCCTAATAAATCACTTCCCGACTGGTTAGTGAAGACTCTGAGATTTTCGAGAGTACCTCACCCCAGCTCCTCTCCCAGGGGAGAGGGGCTTTAAACAGATGGATTTACTTATTATCCCCAACTCTTCCGGGAGCGGGGGACAGGAGGGGATGAAGCAAAAATCAGGTCCTGGGTGCAGAGTTTTTAGCAATCTCCTCAGCTTTCCGCAGAACCCTCATCACATTACCGCCCCAGATTTTTGTTATATCCGACTTTGAATATCCACGCCGGAGCAACTCGATCGTAATGTTTTTCATTTCAGAAGCTGTTCTGCAACCATCTACTCCTCCTCCTCCGTCAAAGTCTGTTCCGATTCCGACGTAGTCTACCCCAATCACCTGAACAACATGGTCAATATGATCTACAACATCTTTAACGGTAGCAGGCTTTTCATATTTCTTCTGAATATCCTTATACTCTTTGTGCGCTAGTTTTTTCGTCGAATCAGGAAGGGCATTATAATCACCATACTTATTCTTAAGTTCTTTTATTTTTGAATCCAGTTCGGGATTCGGTTCAGCCGTTTTAAGATAATTACCAAGGATACAAATCTGAATTACACCGCCATTTTCCTTAAGAGCCAGTAACATATCATCAGAAAGATTTCTGGGACTTCCACATAATGCCCTGCATGAAGAATGAGATGCTATAACAGGCGCGACCGTAACTTTAAGGACATCATAGAATGATTTATCAGAAATATGCGAAATGTCAACCATCATTCCGAGTCTGTTCATCTCCTTAACCACCTGTGTTCCAAATGAAGAGAGACCATCATTTTCTGCACCGGCTGGATCTGTGGATGAATCACAGATATCATTATTCTTTGTATGTGCCAGCGTTATATACCTGGCACCCAGATCATAATATTGTTTGATCCGTGAAATGTCCTTGCCAATTGGATAGCCGTTTTCCATACCAATGAATGCAGCTATTTTTCCTTCTCTCTTTAACCGGTAAGCATCATCAGGCGTTGTGGCAAGTTCAGCTACCGAAGAATTTTTCTCAACATTTTTACGTATTGCATTGAATATTTCCAGAGCTTTTTCGTGTACTATGTTGAAAGTCGAGTCGTTTCTTGGACCCTGTCCGGTGAATACAGCAAAGAATTCAGCGTGAAGTCCGCCTTCTTTCATTTTTGGAAAATCTACACATCCATCACTACTCCTGACACCCAGATCAAAGGCGGGATCTGAAAACTCCATAGGAGTATCGCAGTGAGTATCCACTGTAAGGATGAATGTATGAATTCTATCAGCCTGTTTGACCAGTTGCTGTTCTCTGTTCCCGCAGCCAGTCAAAAAGAGGGTTACAAGCAAGATGTTGATGACGATTTTCATTTGATTCGAAATTGATTCACAGCGCAAGATAAGTAAAAGGAGTCCGTCGTTTTCTGTTTTTAGCCTGTTTAACCTATTTTAACAGTGCAAAAAGCCCCGGCCTGAAAAGCCGGGGCAGCCATGAAAAGAATGAAAATTGCTTTTTGGACAGTAAAAAGCTTAATTATCAAAAGTAAAAATATACTAATCCCTTTCAAAATACAAGTTTAAAATATCCATTTTGATAAATTTATCTGATTATTGTTCAAACTATAGTTTAATGGGGGTAAACACACTTAACAGTACAATCACTCCTATAACAATTATTACAATTCCTGCTACCTTATTTAGCCTGACAATTACACGCAGCCTGATCTTCTTTTTAAAACGGCTCACGAAATAGCTGAGAAAAAACCACCAGCTAAGTGTTCCGACGAATACACCGGGGATAAGAAAAAAAGGCACCAGCTCAGCTCTTACATTACCATTTATATGTATTCCCGAAAAGAAAGCCACAAAGATAAATATCGTATAGGGATTCGAAATCGAGAGAACAAATACCGAATAATAATCGCGCCATAAAGATTTATTAACCAAATCCCTGTTTCTCATGTCCTTAACCGGATTCGATAAATATACTTTCAACCCTACTCCTATTATTATTAATCCTGCTATTAAAGAAATGATAAACCTTTCTTTATTAATAAAACTTATGATAACCGAAAATCCTATTCCTGACAGAAGAGCAAGCATCGTATCAGCACTTGCAAGACCAAGTCCGGAGAAAAAACCGGAGAGCATCCCTCTTTTTATTGTTCTGTTAATCAGTATGATGCCGATAGGTCCTAATGGCATTGAAACTGTAAGACCGAGAATTATTCCTTTAAGTAAAATTTCTATAGCCGTAATCATCTATAATGATTATGATCAGTAAATATAAGGAAGTTTTTTAACCACAAAAACGGAATAAACGCAAAGAACACTTATAAGATGAGCCCCTGGCCGATGAAGTGTGACTTCCCTCTTAAGGGTCCTGTTTCGGGATGTAGGCCCCTCTGTCAGCTACACTGACATCTCCCTTAAAGGAGGATTCTCTATCGGTAGTAAAACCCCTCTGTCAGCTTCGCTGAGCCTTCGCGACAGGCTGGCGCCTTCGCTAAAACAGCCCACTGGGCTGTTTATTAACGCTAGGTCCTCCTAAAGGAGCGAAAATACTCAGACATTTAGAAAAATTATACTAACACAGTAAGTATTTTTCCCCCCTTGGGGGGAAATACAAAGGGGGTAAATATCTCGATATTAGCCCCCCTTTAGGGGGGTTGGGGGGCAATAAGGACAGAAAGTCATTTAGGGTGGTCGGTGGGTAAATTATAAAAGAAACTCATTTTTTATTCCGGGGAATCAAACACATACTCTAATTCTTCTGTTACTTTTGGTAGATTTTTATAATATGGCTGAAAAAAGGAAAATCTGGCATTGGTTGGTCCTTGCCGCTTTATCATTAATCTGGGGTACCAGTTATATATTAATGAAAAAAGGGCTTGAATCATTTTCATCATTTCAGGTTGGATCACTCAGAATATTGATCACTTTTCTCTGCCTATTGCCAATTGCTCTAAGAAATCTGCCAAAGCTTAACCGCGGAAATATCTTCTCTGTATTAATTATCGGATTTTGCGGTAATGCTATTCCGGCGTACTTATTTCCTATATCTGAGACCCATATAAGCAGTTCACTGGCAGGAATGTTGAATTCGCTGAGCCCTGTATTTACTCTTATAATCGGAATATTAATCTATAAGAGAAGGGCTATTAAATCGCAGGTTGCCGGAGTGTTCGTTGGATTATTAGGAGCGGCAGGATTACTTTACACGGGATCTTTCACGTTTGCTCCTTATGGACTTTTTGTGGTTTTTGCTACAATTCTGTATGGATTCACCTCAAATGAGGTCAGTAAAGTAAAGGGACTGAATGCAATACAAATAACTGCTCTTGCATTTTTTGTTGTCAGCCCGGTTGCAATTATACATCTGGCTTTTTCTGATCATTCAGCAGCATTGGCAACAGCTCACTGGGGCAGGAATCTTGTTTTTATTTCAATCCTGGCAATTATTGGAAGTGCTACAGCTCAGGCCTTATATTATGTGCTTATAAGAGATACCTCCCCGATTTTTGCAGCAACTGTTACCTATTTTATTCCTATAGTTGCAACTATGTGGGGACTTGCAGATAATGAACATCTTACATCATCAATGCTGATTTCCGTTATTTTTGTTTTTGCCGGAGTATATATCATAAACAAACCCGACTTTTTAAAAAAATTGATGCCAAAATATAGATGAATAAATATACACTTATCGGTCTGTCGGTTATGGGAGGTATCCTCTCGGGATTAGCATGGACAGGTTGGTGTTCCGGGCTTATACTTCTTATTGCATTTGTTCCGTTTTTCATCATAGAAAACCATTTATATGAGAATCCAAAAAGGTTTACTCATAATGCCTTTTTTATCTTCATACTTCCGGGTTTTGTGATCTTTAGCATTATTTCTCTTGGCTGGATGAGGGTTGCAAGTATTACCGGAGCAATCTGCGTAATAATGGGATTATCATTTTTAATGGCATTCACAACATGGATGGCTCATATTGTTCGACTCAGGGCAGGTAATCTTGCCGGTTTCATATCGATGATAACATTCTGGCTGGCATATGAATTTGTGAGCCTGAATGTAAATATCATTTCACCCTGGATAAATCTTGGAAACGGGCTTTCAAAAGATATTTTTTTCATTCAATGGTATGAGGTAACAGGTACTGCCGGCGGTTCTCTCTGGATTTTATGCTCAAATCTTTTCCTTACTCTATACCTGGTAAATTCCCTTACAAAAAAAAGAAGGAATTCTTTCCGCCTTATAATCTGGCTATCAATAATTATTATACCGTCAGCTTATTCGCTTTACACGTACAATACTATAAAACCAAGCCATCTGAACGGATCAGAAGTAGTAATTATACAGCCAAACACAGATCCTTATACTGAAAAGTTCACCCTTCCTTTCCAGGATCAGCTGAAAAAAGTGATCGCAATGGCAAATACCAGAATCACAGATAAAACCGAGTGGGTCATAACTCCTGAAACCACTATTGACGATCCTGCTAACCTTGATGATCTGGCAAAGGACAAATATGTAAAGATGATCAAAGAGATGATTATACAACACCCTGGAATTAATGTGGTTACAGGATTGGTAACCTACAGGCTTTATCCCCCTGTGAAAGATCCTCCAACTGTCAGTGCAAGAAGAATTGATGCTTCGGGCTTGTATTATGATCACTTCAATTCTGCTGTTCAGATTGATAGCGGAGAATCTTTCGGTATTTATCATAAGTCAAAACTTGTCCCGGGTATTGAGATGCAATTTTCAAATGGTCCGGGTAGATTTATTACCAGGATACTTCCATATCTCGGTGGCACAAAATGGGGTTATGGTCTTCAGGAAAATCGGATATGCTTTGAACATACTTCCAGGTCGATGAAAATAGCTCCTGTCATATGTTATGAATCCGTCTTTGGAAAATTCGTGACAGAATATGTCAAAAAAGGTGCTGAAGCTCTATTTATAATTACAAATGATGGATGGTGGAAAAACACCAATGGCTATAAACAGCATCTTTACTTTGCTTCGTTAAGAGCAATTGAAACAAGGCGACCTGTAGCAAGATCTGCCAACACCGGCGTATCCTGCATAATTGATATCAGAGGTAAGAGAACCGAAGAAACTGATTGGTGGACTAAGGCAGTAATAAAAGGTGAAATCTGCCCTGAAACCAGATTAACAACTTATGTAAAACATGGTGACTACCTGCTTATTATCGCTGTCTGCTTAAGCGCAATTATCTTCTTTATTGTCTTTATTGGTATCCCAATCAGAAAAAAATTATATCATCCGCATAAATAGTGCAACTCTTATAGTATCCTGTTGTCTTTATAACCAGATAAGCTTATCAGGTGGATAATTTGAACATATACATGCATGCGCCTTTGATAGAAGAGTGCAGGAAAGGGAACAGTAATGCTCAATTCAGGTTATATAACCAATATTCAAAAGCTATGTATAACCTGGCATACAGAATATTAAATAACAGGGAAGATGCCGAGGATATCCTTCAGGAGTCTTTCGTAGAATGCTTCAGGAACATTGATTCATTCAGGTTTGAATCAACATTCGGAGCCTGGCTTAAAAAAATAATTGTAAACAAATGTATAAACTACATTAAGAAAAAAAAAATTGACCTGACACTCTGTGAAACATTGCCTCCCACCATTTATGATGTAGAAGAGGAGGTTATATATGAAACAGAAAAAATATTTAAAAGTATTGAAATGCTTCCTGATGGTTACAGAGTTATTCTGACACTTTATCTGCTTGAAGGCTACGACCATACTGAAATCTCACAGATACTTGGAATATCTGAATCGACTTCGAAATCCCAATATTCGAGGGCTAAAGAAAAGTTAAGAAATATACTGTCAAAAAATAAAGAATATGGACAAACTTGAAGAACATATCAGGAGGAACAGAGAAGATCTGGACAGGTACAGTCCGCCCACAGGTATATGGAGAAGGATCAGAAAGGAGTTAAAAAAGAAAAAACCTGTGATGAGATTATGGATCTCCGTTGCAGCAATGATCGTTGTTATCCTTGGTACCGCAATAGCCTTGTTCAGACCAGTATACAGATGGTCAAATACGAACAGCGAAAAACACAATGACGAAGGACCCACACAACTCGATCCTCAATTGAAAGAGACAGAGATCTACTATAACAATCTTGTAAATTCGCTTTATAAAGAAGCAACCCCTTTGCTGACAAAAAACCCTGAGATTAAAAAGGAACTTAATTCCGATTTATCGCATCTTGACAGTATTTGTGTGGACCTTAAAAAAGATCTGAACGATAACGTTTCAAACCAGGATGTTATCGAGGCATTGATACAGAACTACAGGATAAAAATAAACATCCTTGAGGATATGCTGACAGTTCTGAAGGCAAATGAAAACAATCATGAAAAAGAGAAAAGCCATGAACTATAAAATCACTATTAATCTCAGTCTGATATTACTCATATTCAGTTCTGTATCGGCACAAAACGATTCTGAAACGCGGAGTTATATCAAAACCGTACCGGTAGGAAAAGAGACCACACTTGAGGTATCCAATAAATATGGGACAATCCAGATAACACCATGGAATAAAGATTCAGCTTATATAAGGGCCGAGGTCAAAGCTTATGCAAAAGACCAGTCGAAGATCAGTAAAATGTTTGAAGGAATCAGTGTAAATTTCACCGATTCCAAATACCTGGTAAGAGCTCAGACAGAGTTTACTTCGAATATTAATACTTTATTCGAAAGTTTTAAGGGAATGACGAGTAAAATTATATCGTACGATTCACATGTTGAGATCAATTACTACATCAATATACCTGAATATCTCAATCTTAAGGTTGAGAATAAGTACGGTGATGTGTATATGGAAAATAATAGCGGTGAGTTTAAGATTTCCATCTCCAACGGGTCATTCAAAGCCAATTCCTTAGGGAAAAATTCATCAATAAATATGGTTTTCTGTGACGCTAAGATTAATTCAATTGTTTCGGGCAACATTGAAGCATCCTTTTCAGAGGTTTCAATCGGCGAAATTGAAGACATGTCGTTAAATTCGATTTCTTCGAAGTATGATATAAAAAAAGCGGGTCAGATCAGGGGTGAATCAAAAAGAGATAAATTTTTCATTGAAAACATTGGATCGCTGCAGGGTAATGCCTATTTCACCGAGTACAAAATTAACAAAATAGGGAAAGATATAAACCTCACAACCAGGTATGGAAGTTTCAATGCTGACCTTATTGAAAAAAACTTTGAATCGATAAGTATTAATTCAAATTACTCTGACATCTCATTAAGCTTTGAACCAGGTTCATCTTATAATTTGGATATCAGGCATGTAAATGCCTTCCTTGTTCTGCCTGACAAAAATTCAAAAACTGAGGATAAAGCGCTGAATGAGGACAAGAAAGAGTACATGACATATGGGACTGTAGGAAAAAATCCGGGAAAAGCCAAAGTTAAAATTGATGCCACCCGTGGAAATATATACCTTAAATAACCTGCTGTTGAAATTGAACTTAACCTGACCTGGAGGAGGGATTTAGGGAGAGGCAAAATAAACTGTTATAGATTTACGCAGATAGTTATGATACAATCTGAATATATCAGCGGAATCTGCGGAAATTTTTTTATTTATTCTTGTTAAATATCGCCACCCCTTCATCAAGCCACTTCTTATACTCTTCAACATTTAGATTGGTTGGCATAGGATTGTTTAATGGATTTCCCCTGGAATCAGCAATAACATAAAGAGGTAAAGCGTTAGTCTTAAACTTCGATATTTCCAGATCTTCGTATATTTTCCCGATTGTCTTTTTCTGCTTACCATCAACAGCGGAGACTATCCATTCATTTTCAGGCAACTGAGTTCTGTCGTCGACATATAGTTCAATTATCACAAAGTTGTCCCTTAGTCTGCTCAGTATCTCAGGATTGGACCATACTTTAGCTTCCATACGCTTGCAGTTTGCACAGGCATGGCCTTTAAAGTCAATAAGCACAGGTTTCTTCTGTTCTGCTGCGCATTCAAGTCCTTGTTTATAATCGAAGTAACCCTTAAGACCAAGGGGCATATGAAAGATATCGCCGTGTTTTGGCTCGGAACAAAGCACATTTGACTCAAAAGGTTGAACTGCAGACTCCGGCAAAGATCTGTTTTCCATTATCATTTTCGGAATATTGAATTCGGAAGATTCCTGAGAAGGAAGAAATGATGAGATTCCGTTCAGCGGAGCACCGAAAAGTCCGGGTATCAGATACACTACAAATGTAAATATCACGATAATCAGGAATAATCTGAAGACGCCTATATGCTTAAGATCGCTGTCGTGTGAAAGTTTGATCTTTCCCATCAGATATAATCCAAGCAAAGTGAACAGAACAATCCATATAGAAATGAACAAACTTCTTGACAGAATCCCAAGCGAATAAACGCTATCAATAGTCATTAGAAATTTCATGCTAAAAGCGAGCATAATAAAACCCAGGACAACTTTTATAGAGTTTAGCCAGCCACCTGATTTGGGTATCCTGCTCATTATTGAGGGGAACAGGGCAAATATTGTAAATGGCAGTGCAAATGCAAATCCAAATCCTATCATTCCGAAGGTTGGCCTTAATACATCACCTCCGGCAGCTTCAACCAGCAGAGCGCCAATGATAGGACCAGTACATGAGAATGAGACAATTACTGTTGTTAATCCCATGAAAAATGCAGCAAGGATGCCGCCTTTGTCAACCCTGGAATCAGCTCGAGTAACCCAACTGTTTGGAAGCAGGATTTCAAACGCTCCAAAGAATGAAATTGCGAATACTACAAACAGTGCAAAGAATATTGTATTGGGGATCCAGTGAGTACTCAAGGCATTTGCAAAACCTGCTCCCGCACTTGTAAGTGAAACAATTATCCCAAGCGAAGCATAGATCAATACTATTGAAATCCCAAAAATAAGTGCTTTGAAAACAGCCTTTCCCCTGTCGTCTGATCCTTGCGAAAAGAATGCCACCGTCATCGGGATCATTGGGAATACACATGGAGTCAGCACACCGGCAAAACCAGCAAGAAGAGAAATAATAAAAAATTTCAACAATCCCCTGCTGGATTTAATTGGTGCTGAACCAGTCCCGGAGGTAGGATTCTTATTAATGACCTTATTTCCGTCCTTTTCTCCGATTTTTATTGCAAAATCAACATCCTTAGGCGGAGAACATGTTGAGTTATTGCATGCCATATAATTCACTGAACCGTTAACTGTAAAAGACGATTCCAAAGCTGTTATTTTCTGACGGAACTCTGCAGTATTACTGAATGTTTTGATCTTAAAGCCGAATGCATCATCAAGAACCTCTACCGGTATTGTAACTTCATATGCTTTACCATCGAGTTTGTAACCGGGTAAGGTATCGACTCTGAAGGATGTTGGAATTGGCCCGCCTTCAGGTATATCCATTGCATAGATATGAGAACCCTTATCGATAGTCGCAGTAAAGATCACTTCATATTGTTTGTCTCCTTTCTTTTCAAAACTAAAATCCCAGGTAACAGGATCGTAGATCTGAGCTGATGCAAAAGAGGAAAACTGAATGAATGCTACAAAAAACAAAAGTTTTCTCATCGAAGGACTGGTTTTATATACCATTTCTAATAAACCAAGAAATCCATTTACCGCAAAGATCGCAAAGGTTTTAGAAAAGTTCGCAAAGAAATAATAAAAGAACTTACACAGAGTCGCACATAGGTCACACAGAGATCACAGAGAAAATCCATTTATCAAATTCATACACATCGCCTATTGCCAATAATACATAATACATTATTTGTCCTGAACCCTGAGCCCTGTGCCCTGAGCTCTGAGCCTTAATTTAGGCCAGGTCGATTTCGTTATTAAAGTGGTCGAAAAAATGATATTCCAGCATATAATAGGAGGTGACAGCCTGTATCTTAAGACTGATTTTATACTTAAAATTCCATTTTCTGGAGATAGGGAACAAGCCTTTTTTAAGATAAGATGCAACAAACGGATGAACATTAAGGATGAGTTTCCTGGTTTTAATCTTATCAACAATAAAGGAGAGACCCCTCTCCAGTTCATCTGTAAATAAGATAGTAGGCTTGGATTCGCCTGTTCCCTGGCATGAAGGGCATTTTTCATTGGTAACTATATTCATTTCCGGTCTGACCCTTTGCCTTGTAATCTGCATCAGCCCAAATTTGGTAAGAGGAAGTATATTATGCTTTGTCCTGTCGTTTGCCATAACATCCTTCACTTTATCATAAAGCTGCTGCTTGTTCTCATGCGATTGCATATCAATAAAATCGACGACTATAATTCCCCCCATATCCCTGAGTCTCAATTGCCTGGCGATTTCTGTTGCAGCTTCCATATTGACTTCAAGGGCATTTGATTCCTGGTCATTCCCCGATCTTGATCTGTTGCCGCTGTTGACATCTATAACGTGAAGTGCTTCAGTATGTTCAATGATAAGATACGCACCATGTTTGAAAGAGACTGTCTTCCCGAAGAGTCCTTTTATCTGTTTATTAATTCCAAAATGATCAAATATAGGAAGAGTGCCTTTATATAGTTTGACTATTTTTTCTTTCTCAGGAGCAATTTCTCTTATATATGTCCTGATGTCTTCCGCTAAGGTGGGTTCATTGATATGAATACTG
>Ga0209747_1001187_pt1 | contig 13992 bp, 8 predicted proteins | sample BarGraNGADG00311_FD_184498 | JGI IMG/M metagenome (GOLD analysis project Ga0209747, IMG submission 184498) | Arctic peat soil microbial communities from Barrow, Alaska - Barrow Graham LP Ref core NGADG0011-311 (SPAdes) (version 2) | ecosystem: Environmental > Terrestrial > Soil > Wetlands > Peat ... | reverse complement strand
CTCCGGGGTGAACTTGAGCGCGTTGTCGAGGAGGTTGGTAAGCACCTGCTCGATCCTGCGGGAGTCGCACAGCACCCTCTGGGCCGAATCGGTGTGCTCCAGCTCGAGCTCGACGCCCTTGCTCTGGAACCTGGGCTGGTACATCTCCATGACCCTCTGCGCCAGCTCGACCGCGTTCGCCGGGCGCAGCTCCAGCTTGAGCTGGCCTGACTCGATCCTGGTTATGTCCAGCAGGTCGTCGACCAGGTTGCCGAGCCGCTGCATCCCGCGTTCGACTATGCCCATCAGCTCGTCGCGCTGATCCTCCGTGGCCTCGTCGCCCAGCGTCTTGAGCGCGACCAGGCCGCTCTCGACCGCGGCGATGGGGGAGCGCAGCTCGTGGGAGACGATCCCCACGAACTCGGTCTTGAGGCGGTCCATCTCCCGCAGGCTCTCGTTGGCCTGCTCCAGGCGGCCGATGGTCTGGCGGATGAAGACCTCGTACTGCTTCCTCTCGCTGATGTCCTCGACCTGGGCCCAGGCGCCCAGGACCTCGCCGGAGTCGCCGGTCACCAGCCAGGAAAGCAGGCTCACGGGGACGATGGAGCCGTCCTTGCGCATGTACTGCTTCTCGTACCGGTCGGAATGGCCCGACCTCAGCAGCTGGTTCTCGACCACCTCACGGTCGACCGAGTGCCACTCACTGGGGGTGATGTCCCAGAGGCTGAGACCGAGCAACTCGTCTTTGTCGTAGCCGAGCATTTCGGCGAACGACTGGTTGCAGTCGAGGATGCTGCCGGCCGTGTCAGTGTAGACGATGCCGCCGAAGGAGGACTCGAACAGGTTGCGATACTTCTCCTCGGACTCGACGACCGTGTTCCGCATCTCGACCTCGTCGGTCACGTCGATGGAGAGGATCGCCATCCTGATCACTTCGCCGCTTTCGTCGAGCACGGGCGCCACCGTGTGGCGGTAGTGTTTGCCCTGGTGTGTGACGACGTACTGGATCATCTTCTTGTCGGATGCCACCGTGTCGCGCAGGTCCCTGAAGGTGACCGGGACCTCCAGGGCCGCGAGCCCCGAGATGGAGGTGCCTTCCAGCGCCTCGGGAGTCGTGCCCAGCAGCTTCGCCGTCCTGTCGTTCACGGCCAGGATGTTGCCGTGCATGTCCACCAGCGCCTCGGGGGCGATGGCGGCGTTCAGGAGCGCCTGCTCGTTGCCGCGGACGTCTTTCAGCTCTTTTTCCGCTTCCTGGCGGGCCGACTCCGCCTGGTGCTGGCGGATTATCGAGACCCGAGCGTACTCGTAGGCGAAAAGCGTGACCAGCCCGACCAGGATCGCCGCGACGATCGCGATCATGACCGGGACCAGGCTGCTGCCCTGGCCATAGGTGACGTCGATGGCCGCTCCCGACGCGATCATCCCGACGCTGAGGAGGTAAACGCCTACGGCCAGCACCTTGATCCGTGCCAGGACCCGCTGCGCGGCCATAGTCTCATTTTGGGGGTTGCCATCCACTTGCCGTTTCACAAGTAGAAAATACCATAGTGGGGCGTTTTCTTCGAGGAGGTATGGCGTTTCGCGTGGTTGAAACGCGCCCGCTAGAGATATACTTAGTGCTGCGTTTCATCAATACTGCCCGGGATGGAGTATTATTTGAGCGAGATCGACAACGGCCGACCGCAGGGGCAGGGAGCTTCCCAGCCGTCCGCATCAGCGCAGCCACCCGCAGCACCACCGCCCGCGTCAGCGCAGCCGCCTGTGTCAGCGCAGCCTCCGGCCGCGCCCCAGGCCCCGCTCCAGCAGCAACCACCAGTGGGCCGGGAGCAACAGCCACCCGCGTCCCCGGCGGTGACCTACCAGGCGCCCCGCCGGATCAAGACCTGGATGGTCCTGGCGGCGATCGGGCTCATCCTGGTCGTGCTCGGGTTCGTGGTGATGAGGGGCAGCACCGGCGGCGTGAAATACCAGAGCGTCTCTTTCACAACCGAGGGATTCGATCAGAACCCCGTCAAGATATCCGGCCTCCTCATCAAGCCCTCGGGACAGATCACCGGAAAGGTCCCCGGCGTGGTCTTCGCTCACGGGTTCACGGGCTGCAAGGAGTGGTACCTGCAGATGACCCGTGAGATGGCCAAGCAGGGCCTGGTCGTCCTCTCGATCGACTTGCGGGGCCACGGGCGCTCGGGCGGCGCCAGCGCACTGGCGAGTGACGAGGCCAACGATATGCTCGCGGCGGGCGCCTGGATGCGCCAGAACGTGCCGGAGGTGGATCCCGCGCACATCACCGCCATGGGGCACTCTCTCGGCGGCGTGACGGCGACGCGCGCCGGCATCATCCAGCAGGACAAGACTTTCTCCTCGGTGGTGGCGGTGTGGTGCTGGACCAGCGTGAAGGACCTGATGACCGACATGACCGGCCCCATCGACGCGTTCGTGGGGCGCTCGTGGCTCTTCACGGTTTTCGCGCCCAAGCTGGACATCAACGCCCCGGATATCGACGCGCGCTTCAACATGGTCAACATGGTCAATGACGACAAGCCGCCGAACTACCTGCTGGAGATCGGCAGCGTGGACGAGATGGTATCGGTCGACCGGGAGCAGCAGCTGATCGAGAAGGGCACGGTCCAGGCGCGACGGGTGGGTCCCGAGCCCAAGGTCAAAGACGGCGTGACCTACGGGAACTTCGCGGACGGGACCGCGCGCCGGCTGGTGGTGACCAACGACGACCACCTGACGGGGCTCATGAGCGGAGCGATCACCGCGCAGGCGATCGACTGGATAAAGCAGAGCGCAGGGCTGCCCGCGGCCGCGAGCATCAAGGCTCCGTTCCTGGGGACCAGGGTGATCGGCCTGCTGGTGCTGGGGATCGGCGTCGTGCTGCTGGTGCTGGGGGCGCTCTCGGTGGTGCGCCATCGCCTGTTCCCCGAGGGCGGGGAGATAGCGGTGGAGCCGGTCTTCGATGGACCCTCGAAGAGGGGGTACCTCGACGTCCTCATATACGCGCTGCCGGTGCTCGCGGCGTCGCTGCTGGCGATGCCGGTGGCGAAGCTGTTCGGGCTGAGATCCGTGGCCCCGTACATGGTCATCAACGAGACCGGGGTGTTCAACGTCACCAGGACGCTGCTGATCCTGCCGCTCTTCATAGCCCTGATCGTCTTCGTGGCCTTGAGGGCGTCGGCCGCGGGCAAGCTCGGGCAGAAGATTCGCGAGGGAGCCGGCAGGTGGCTCAGGAGCGCCGGCTACGCGCTCATCCCGGTGGCGCTGGCGGTCGTGCTGCTGGCGGTCATCGGCGGGCCGCTGATACTCCCGCGGGTCTTCCCGATGTTGCCGGCGTACTTCATCCTCGGAGTGGTGGTGATCGGCGGGGCGTTCTGGCTGGAGGACTACCTCTTCTACAAGCTGGCTTACCCGGTGCTGAAGGCGCCCGACGGGGAGACCGGCCAGTGGAAGGTGCTGCTGGTGAGGACTGCCGTGCTGGACCTTGTGCTCGTCTTCGCCCTGCTGCCCTTGATGAACGGGCTGGGGGTGTCCATCCACCTGTGGGCGCTTTCCCTGCCGCTGCTGCTGGTGCTGCTGTTCGCGGCCCCGATGCTCGCCCTCATGGCCAAGCTGTCGATGCGGCTGCGCGCCCTGACCGGCGGCAGCCTGGCCTTCGCGCTGATGCTCTCGTCGATCCTCGCCTGGGCGGTCACGACGGTCATCACCGTCCGCGGCCACTAGTGTAAACAGGGGAAAACCGGTACCAGGCACTTCTCGTCCCTTATCACGGATTTCCAGGGTGAAAAATGTACCAGGCACATTTTTCAACCAAATAGGGGAAAAAACCGCATGAAAAGTGCCTGGTACCGGTTTTCCCCTAGCGGTCTTTGAGGGAGAACTCGAAGCAGGCGCCGCCGTTGGTGTAGACCTTGATGTCGCCGTCGTAAAGCTTCACCAGCTTGTCCACGATTGTCAGGCCGATGCCGGTGTAGCCGTTCTCTCCCTTGAAGAAGGGGAGGAAGATGCTATCGGCGTCCTGGGGCGGTATCCCCCCGCCGTTGTCCCTGACCCGGTAGACGTGCCCGGTCGGCCCGCCGCCCAGGTAATCCACCTCCACAACCGGCGCCGGATTATGGTTGTGCTTTATGCCGTTGTCGATGAGGTTTGAGAACATCTGGTAGATATGAGTCGGGTTCGCCCGCACCTTCCCCAGGTCGTCGGCGACGACGAACGAGACCCCTCTTTGATCCACCACCGGGGCATGCTCCTCGATTATCCTCATCACGGTCTCGCGGACGTCCACCTCGCACACCTCTCCCGGCTCCTGGCCCGCCCTGGCCAGCGACAGCAGGTCGGCGATCAGGTCCTCCGCCTGCGTGGTGCTCATCTTAAGGATCTCGGCGATCCGCTTCACCTCGTGGTCGAGGTCCTCGACCTCCTCGCGCCTGTCCCACACCTGACGGAGGTGATCGGCGGCAAGCTTGATGGTGGTGAGAGGGTTCCTGAGGTCGTGCGACACCGTCTGTGCATATCCTTCCAGCTCGCGGTTGAGACGCTTGAGTTCGTCCTCGGTCCGCTTTCTGCTGGTGATGTCCCGGGCCAGCACCAGTATGCTCACGACCTCGCCCTCCTCCATGATGGGGGAAGCGTTCACGTCGTAGAGGTGTATCGGGCCTTGCCCCGTCCTCGCGGGGATCTCGAGTCCTCTGACCTCCTGGCCCTCGTTCACAGTCCTGAACGCATCGAGCATCTGGCTCGGGTCTTCCCCGGCGAAGTAGTCCATCATGCTCGTCTCGAGTATCGCCTCCATCGGAAGCCCCATGCGGTCCACAACGGCCTTGCTGACCTCGAGAATATGGCCCTCAGGGGTCACCAGGAAGACGAAGTCCGGGGTGAGCGCGAAGATGCTCCTGTATCGCCCCTCGCTCTCCCGCAGCGCCTCGCGCGCGGCGCGGCTCTCGGTGATGTCGCGCGCGTCGACAATGATACGCATGTCGCCATCCGTCCCTTGGAAGATCCTTCCCGCTACCGACAGCCAGTGCCACGAGCCGTCGGCGTGCTTGAAGCGGCACTCCGACGCGTCGCTCTCCCTGGCGCCCTCCGCGACCCCGGTGTGAACCTGGAACACCCGGTCCCTGTCGTCGGGGTGCACGAAGTCGAGGACGCTCTTGCCCAGCATGAAATCGGGGCTGTAGCCCAGCGCGTTCTCTATCGACGGGCTGATATCGAGTATGTTAGTCATCGCGTCGAGGATCGCGATGACCCCGATGGAATTCTCCATGATTGCGCGGAAGTGAGCCTCGCTCGCCTTACTGTCGGCTTCGGCTTGCCCCATCCTGCGCTCGAGCTCCTCGAGCTCCTCGACCCGCTCGGTGACGTCACGGCCGATGCCGCTGAAGCCGACGGGGATGCCGTCGTAGTTGCGCAGCAGCCGTCCGGCCAGCTCGTAGCGGCGCTGCTCGCCATCCTTGGTCTCGAGCACCACTTCGTCGACGGCGTAGCCCACGTCGCGCAGCCGCCGCATGCCTTCCCGCAGCCTGCCGCGCTCCTCCTCGTGGAAGATGTCTACCACGTTCATCCTGGATAGCTCGGAGTTGGTGTAGCCGGTGACCTCGCTGAGCTTCTCGTTCCAGCGGAAGAACTTGCCCTCCGTGTCGAGGACGGCAAAGAGGTCGGGCAGGCCGTTCAGCGCATCCTCGATGAAGACCTTCTCCTCCAGCAGCTCCTTCTCGATCCGCTTGAGGCTTATCTCCGCGATGGCCTTCTCGACCGCGTCCACCAGCATCTCGGGCAGCTTGGCGTCCTTTACCACGTAACCGGAGGCCCTCGACCTGAACGAGCGCGCCGCCGTCTCCTCGTCGCCGTGGCCGGTGACCATGATGACGGGAGGGTGGTCGAGTCCGCCCTCGGTTATCTCGTCGAGGAGGTCCAGCCCGGCGCCGTCGGGTAGGCGGTAGTCGAGGGTGATGATGTCGAAGTCCTGCTCGAGGAACCGGCGCCGCGCGGTCGCGCAGTCGTAAGCCACCTCGACATCGAACGAGAACTTGTTGCCTATGATCCTCTTCAAGAGGTTGGCCATCTCGCGGTCGTCCTCGATGACGAGCGCTCTGAGATTGGTGTGCATTTCCATAATTACTGAGTGTAAAGCCGCAACGTCGCCTGATTACCGCCGCTCCCGGATTGTAACACCGGCGCAGCGCCGCTGACAAAGAGATTCACCAGCCTCCACCCCGACCCTCTGTGTCTCTAGGCGAGCACCTTTTTCGCCGCCTTGACGCCGGAGTGGAGGGCCGCCTCCACCGACGGCATCCCGAAGTACTCGCCCACCAGGTGAAGACCCTGGTAGTCGCGCAGGCCGATCTTGAGTTTCTGCACCTGGGTGATCTGTCCGGGGCCGGACAGGCACACTGCTTCCGGCCAACGGAATATCTCGGTGAAGATGGGCTCGTCCGGGAACTGCGGGATGACCATCTGTATCTCGTCGATCATCTTTTGCTTGATCTTGGCGTCGTCCCAGTCGAGCATCTCGCGCGCGAACCTGCCGTAGGTGAAGCAGTGCATCAGGCTGGTGTTGGGGGGCGCGTAAGTGGGAGCCTTGTTGGAGTTATCGACGAATCCCGCGACGGACAGGCCCTCGCGGCGGGGAGTGGCGATGGCGTACATGTCGCCGATCACCTTGCCCTTGGTGGCCATCATCACGTGGGTGCAGGCGCTGTATTTGATGTTGTTCAGGATATCGAGCATCGCCGGGGGAAGAGTGCCCAGGAGGCCGGCGGCCTGGGGAGCCAGCGTCCCGCATATGACGTGGTCCGCTTCGATGGTCTCCTTGCCCGAATCGCTCTTCACCTCTACGCCCTTGACCTTGTCGCCTTCCATCACGATCCTGGTCGCCTCGGTGTTCATCCGGATGTTCTTGACGTTCTTGGCGAGCGACTCGGCCAGGTAGCCGATCCCCTTGGTGGTAGTGCTCAAGCCCATGATCGCGTACCAGGCCAGCGCGAGCCCGTAAGCGGCGGAGAGCTCCTCCGGCTCGCCCAGGGAGAGGGCGCTGTCGATGGGTTGTATACCGTATTCCAGGATCTCGTCCCCCCAGCGCCTGCGCGCGTACTCGGCGGCCGAGACGCCGTCGAGCTCGATCGCCTTGAGCGGGTCATTGAAGTCGAGCTTCTTGCCCAGGCGCAGGAAATCGAGCGCGACCTTGAGCCCGCGCCTCTTACCGCTGTTGGAGAGCGCCCCGAACTTGAGGCCGGCGGTGGGGTGCCTGAGGTTATCCTTTATCTTCGGGGATATAACGTGGACTGTCCCGTCGCGCAGCATGCCGATCGGCTGGGCGAACTTGACGCGCTGGTCGTAGATGCCGAGCTGCCGCATGAGGTCGTACGTCGTGTGGTATTTGGGGAAAAAAAACTGCGCCCCGAGGTCCAGGGTGAACCCTTCCTTCTCGACCCCGTAGAGCCGTCCCCCGCAGAAGTCGCCTTTCTCGAGGACGACGTAATCGGCCCCCGCTTTCTCCAGAGTATAGGCGGCTGCCAGCCCGGCTGTGCCACCACCGATGACGACGGTCTTTCCCATCACGCGGCCTCCCTCTGATTCAGGTGTCCAAGCAAAGGGATTATATCAAAAGGGAAGCGAGAATGACTCCGAGGTCAGGATTGCTAATCGCGCAAAAACGCAACAAAGGGGTCAGACCACTTTGTTGCGTTTTCTTGCAATCAGTACTTTATCCAGTCGGGCTGCCAGCGCCCGTCGGCCCACCGCGCCAGGAGCTCGAAGGCGCGTCGCCTGGCGCCGGGAGCGCGCCGTCCCATCAGCAGCTTGTCGAGAGCGCGTTCGCCCAGGCGGCCGGACGCGGCCGGCCTGGCGTCGAATAGCTTGCCGTAGGTGTAGGCCAGGGTGTGGAAGTTGCTCTTGGCCGCCTGGTCCTCCCAGCCGACGCTCGCCGGCCGCAGGGGAGAGCGGCCCGAAAAGATCGAGTCCACCCGCTCGCCCTCGATGAGGTCCTTCTCGTCGCACAGCCTGAACAGCTCGGTGCCGGGGTAGGGTATGAAGGTCGACACCTGTATGGTGTCGGGGTGGCAGCGCCCGTTCATCTTGATGGTGTCGAGCACCATGGACGTCTCCTCCAGCGGCAGCCCGAACATGTTGGTCGAGACCGTCTTCATCCCCGCGTCCCTGCAGGCGGCGAACGCCCTGATGATCTTCGCGTCGGACATGTGGCGGTTGAGCACGTTCTCGCGCAGCCAGGCGTTGCCGCTCTCGATGCCCATGCAGACCACCTCGCACCCCATCTCCGCCAGCGCCCGCGCGAGCTCCTCGTCCATGAAGTTCACGCGCGAGTTGCAGATGAAAGGCATGCGCACGCGTTCGCGGTAGAGCGCCGAGAGCTCCGCGAACCACTCGCGGTCGGTGGTGAGGATGTCGTCGTCGAAGCGGATGTACTCTATGCGGTCGTCCGACGCCAGTATCTCCTCGATCTCGGCGATGACGTTGCCGGGGCTGCGGAAGCGCACGTACTTCTCGGGGTTTGGGTAGACGCTCTTCTGCGCGTGGTTGGAGCAGTAGGTGCAGTTGAACGGGCAGCCCCGCGAGGCCATCAGCGTTCCGCGGGGGTGCTGGTCCGCGCAGAACAGCGCCGGGTCGAAGATGCTCCGGTCGGGGAAAGGCAGGGAGTCGAGGTCGGTCTCGAGCGGCCGCGCCGGGTTGCGGATGACCGACCCGTCCGGGCGCGAGGCCCAGAGCCCGGCTATCCCGGAGGGATCGGCGCCCGACGAGAGAGCCTCGCACAGCTCGAGCAGCGTCTCCTCGGCCTCTCCCACCACCGCGAAGTCGATGCCCGGGGTGTCTGCGACCTCACTCGTAGCGATGGTCGGGTGGACGCCGCCGCAGGCCACCGGCACGTCCATCTCCTCGTTAAGCCAGCCAGCCCAGCGCGCGACGTGCCTGAACATGTGAGTGGTGCTGGAGAAGCCCACCAGGTCCGGCGAGGTCGCTTTCACCCGCTCGATGAGCCACTCGCGCTCGGGCGGCTCCACCACGTGCACCAGCGCGGTCTCGTGCCCGGCCCGCTTGAGGACGGCGGAGAGGGAGGCGATGCCGAGGTAGATCCTGCCCTCGGGCATGAAACCACCGTCGGGGTACTGGAAAAAATCGGGGTAGACGAATGTGACCTTCAAAGGCGGACCGCCCTAGTGCTTCAGGTACATGAGCGACCTCACCATGTACCGGCGGAACGCGTCGTTCTTGCTGGTGACCGCCAGCAGCGGACGCATGAACGATGTCCGGTTGCCCCACTTGATGCTCATGAGCCCGTGGTTGAAGTAGTGCTGGTAGCGGTCGACCAGCTTGGCCCGGAACGAGTCACCGTCGGGGTCGATGTGGAAGCCGCTCCCGTTCATCCGGCTCTCCATGATGTGCGCGGCCGCCATCTCCCCGGTCTCCAGCGCGTAGGTTATGCCCTCGCCGCTCACGGGGTTGGTCATGCTGGCGGCGTCGCCGACCAGGATCATCCCCGGGCACTCGACCTTGCTGCCGCCCAGCCCGCACCGCAGCAGCGCGCCGCGCAGCGGGGAGATGGGCCTGGCGTTCTTCAGCTTGGGCGCGACGTGCTCGCTGTCGTGGATCAGGGTCTCGAAGAACCGGTGCAGGCTTATCTTGTCGCGCTCAATGTGGTAGAGCATCGCGCCCACCCCGACGTTGGCGACCCCGTCGCGACTCACCGGGAAGACCCAGCCGCTGCCCGGGCTGACGTTCCGCTCGGGGTAGACCTCCAGGTAGTCGCCGATGTCCTCGACTCCCTCGAAGTACTGCCTGATGGATATGCCCAGGAAGTGCGGGTCGTTGACCAGCAGGCCCATCCTGGCGCCCAGCCGGGAGTGCGCTCCGTCGGCGCCCACGGTCACGGGCGCCCTCACCTCAACGTCCTGCCCGCCCCGCTCGGCCCTGGCACCGACCACGCGCCCACTCTCGACGATCGGCTCGGTGACGCGGCAGTCTTCCCACACCTCGACGCCGTGCTCGCGCGCGTAGTCCAGCAGGATCTTGTCGAAGTCGATGCGCCGTACGATGTAGCCGTGGTCGGGGAAGCGTGCCAGGGGCGGGATGGGGGTCTCGACGACCGACCTGCCCGCGCCCGCGAACCTGAAGCCGTGGAACTTGTTGAACTGCCCGTCGAAGCGCTCCTGCAGGCCCATCTTGTAAAGGTTGCGCACGGCGCGCGGGGCGATGCCGTCCCCGCAGACCTTCTCCCGCGGAAACGAGCACTTGTCCATCAGGATGACGTGCACGCCCTGCCTGGCGAGGTAGTATGCGGTTGTGGAGCCGGCCGGCCCTCCGCCGACGATGACGACGTCACAGTCCATCGGTCCTCCATTGCCTTGTGAGCAGGGTAATTATATCAGTGAGGGGATAACGGGGCCGCGCCCGACAAAAACGCAACAAAGGGGTCAGACCACTTTGTTGCGTTTTTCCTCCGGAAGTAGAAAAAATGGCCGAAAAGTGCCTGACCCCTCTTTTTACTTGACCACGGGAAGCGCGTAGCCGCAGGAGACGCACTTGAAGCCGTCGGTGAGGTCGCGCTCCAGCCTTCCCTCCCAGCGCTCCAACATGGTCTCGCCGCACTGGGGGCAGTAGGTGTTGGCGAGCCTGTGGCCCGAGACGTTGCCGACGTAGGGGAACATGATGCCCGCCTCCCTCGCCATCTCGTGCGCCCGCTCCAGGAACTCCACCGGCGTCGGCGGCGCCTCGAAGCGGTGGGCGGGGAAGTAAGCGTTGATGTGCAGGGGGACGTCGGCTCCGGCGTACTCCAGATGCCTCTCGATGATCTCGCTGAAGGCGGCCTCGTTGTCGTTGAGGCCGGTCACCACCAGGTGGACGACCTCGACGTGCATGCCCATCTCTTTCGCGTTGCGCACTGTCTCCCAGGCGGGCAGCGCCCCTTCGGAGACGTCGCAGAAGTCCTGGTACACGCGGTCGGAGCCCTTGATGTCGACGTTGATGGCGTCGAGCCCGGCCCGCGACAGCATGTGGAGCGCGTCCGAGGTCATGTAGCCGTTGGACACGAACGCGCTGGATATCTTGCCCGACACCGCCTCGCGGAAGAGCCCCAGGCAGTACTCGAAGAGCATCAGCGGCTCGGTGATGCTCACGCATATCCCGACGTCGCCGTTGGCGCGCGCCTGGTCGACCACGTCCCGCATCGGCACGTGGCTGGCCACAAGAGGCCGCGGCTCGGCGCTCGACTGCGCGTGGTTCTGGCACCAGGGGCACTCGAGGTTGCACGAGGCGGTCGATATCGTGAGCATCGTCTTGCCCGGATGGTAGTGGAAGAACGGCTTCATCTCGACGGGCCTGCTCTCGCTGGCTATCAGGTCGCCGTAGGTGAGCGTGTAGAGCTGGCCCTCCAGGTTCAGGCGCGTCTTGCAGGCGCCGCGCTGGTCCGGGTCGATCTCGCAGTGACGTCTGCACACGCCGCAGCGGACCGTGTGCGTCCCATAAGTCTGCTCCACCAGGTAGGCTTTGTGAACAGTGGGCAACTCGATGATCTTGCGGCCGTCGATGGCCGGTTCTTCCGTCAAGTGAATCCTTTCTCCTCTGGTATTATATGCGAAGGCCGCGAGGGGTGGCCGGCCGTCAGGCGCGTGCCAGGTGAAAAGGAGATGGATGTGGCTGAGCTCGGGGTTGGATTCATCGGCTGCGGCAGGATCATGGACCTCAACATCCTGGGGTACCTCGACCGCGAGGACGTGCGCGTGGCGGCCTTCAGCGACCTGGACGAGGAGACTCTCGAGCGGCGGGTCGAGGAGTACGGCGAGGCGGCCACCTACCTCGACTACAAGGAGATGCTCGAGAATCCCGGCGTGGACATCGTCGAGGTGCTGACCCCCCACTTCCTCCACGAGCAGATGGTCATCGACGCGCTGGAGGCGGGCAAGCACGTCAGCCTGCAGAAGCCACCCGCGGTCACGCTGGAAGAGATGGACCACATGATCGCGGCGGCCGACAAATCGGGCAAGAAGCTGAAGGTCTTCGAGAACTTCGTCTTCTATCCTCCGTACCTGAGGGCGAAGCAGCTCATCGAGGCCGGCGAGATCGGCGAGGTCGTGGGCGTCCGCATCAAGATGAACATGAGCATGGCGCTGACGGGCTGGGAGGTGCCGCTGGAGTCGTGGGCGTGGCGCGTTGTGCAGGAGATGTGCGGGGGAGGGCCGTGCCTGTTCGACGACGGCTACCACAAGTGGTCGGTCGCCATCGACCTGCTGGGGAGCGTGGAGAAGGTGTTCGCCTGGATCGGGGCTCGGGAGATGTTCCCCGGCACGACCATCGACGCGCCGGCGGTGGTGGCGTGGAGGTACCGCGGGGACAGGGACGTCTTCGGTATTTGCGACGAGATGATGAGCGCGGACCTGCACATCGCGAGCAAGTACTACGCCATCGACGAGCGCATGGAGGTCACCGGCGAGAAGGGCGTCATCTGGGTCATGAAGTGGACCGCGGACATGCTGGGGGTGCCCCCGGTGATCATGTACAAGGACGGGAAGATCACCAAGTACGACGACATGCCGCAGGACTGGGGCGACTCGTTCCGCGACTCGACCCACCACTTCATCGACGCTATCAAGAACGACACCGAGCCGGTGTTGACGGGGCAGCGGGGACGCGAGGTGCTGGAGTTCGCGCTCGCGGTGATGCGCTCGGCCCGCGAGAAGCGCGAGGTCTACCTCTCCGAACTCGAAGTCTAGCGGTTAAAAACCGGTGCCAGGCACTTTTCGGGCTGTTTTTTCAACCAGGTGAAGGGGTGCCTGACACTTCCCGGCCCATCGCGGCGGGTCTTCTTCTACTCGAGCGCTTCCATGATCGCGGACTTCAGCTTGAGCTCGCGGTTGCGGTCCGAATCGGCCCAGAAGCGCAGCACCATCACCACGGCGTCCTCCGCGGGCTCCAGCAGCACGATCGGCTGCGGCTGCTGCAGGATACCCTCAGTTGTTTCGAGCACCTTCTGCGCCTTGCGGCGCTCGGCCTCGACGTCGGCGTCCTCGGCGAGCTGCACCCGCAGGTCGATCCGCAGCGTGGGGGTGGAGGAGTAGTTGATGATGGGGTTGTCGAAGACGGTCTTGTTCGGCACGAAGACCCGCTCGCCAGCATAGGTCAGGATCTGGGTGTCGCGCACCCGGATGTTCTCGACCACGCCCTCCTGGTCGCCCACCCTTATCTGGTCCCCGATGGTGAAGGGGTGCTGGATAAGCAGGATGATGCCCGCGAAGAGGTTGCTCAAGACCCCCTGCAGCGCGAAGCCGAGCCCGACGGAAGCAAGCCCGAGGGCCGCCAGCGCGGCGGAGAAGGACATCCCTATCTCGCTAAGTGCCACGATAATGCCCGCAAGCCACACCAGCCCCGAGGCTGTCCTGGCTATAAGGAGGTCCACGTGTCCCTGGGTGCTCGTCCTGCCAACCGTCTTCTGCACCAGCCAGCGCACCAGTCTGGCAAGCAGCCAGGTGATAATAAGTATGGCCAGCACCACCAGCCACTTGGGCCCCACGTTCGTGATCTTGTGCCACAGGTCGGTGAACGCCTGGCCCACCGACGCGGTAATCCCTGCTGTATTCATGCCGGCTATTATAAAGCATGTCCCCTGCGGGAGCCCGGAGGCGCCACTCGGGCTTGATGCCCTCCGAGGTTGAAAAAAACGGGCGAAAAGTGCCTGGCACCCATTTTCAACCGGGGAAAAAGAGGGACGAAAAGTACCTGGTACGCTTTTCACCCACCTCGAGTGGAAAAAACGGGCGAAAAGTGCCTGACCCCTCTTTTCACTTAAAGGGATTGCCGGCGGCCGGCGGGTAATATCTATCGCAGTCTACCGAGGGGAAAGATGGCCAGCAGCAGGGAACAGGTGCTTGCCGGGCTCCGCAAGGCGAGGATCAACAAGTACGTCTATTTCGGCGCCGGGCTCGGGCTCTTCGTGCTCTCAATACTACTCGTGGTGCTGTTCGTGGCGCGCAAGCACGACTGGGGAGCGCTGGTCCTGGCCCCGATCGG